>Ga0075120_10002450_pt1 | contig 13389 bp, 11 predicted proteins | sample AntAceMetag02UKL_FD_69792 | JGI IMG/M metagenome (GOLD analysis project Ga0075120, IMG submission 69792) | Saline lake microbial communities from Ace Lake, Antarctica - Antarctic Ace Lake Metagenome 02UKL | ecosystem: Environmental > Aquatic > Non-marine Saline and Alkaline > Saline | place... | reverse complement strand
CTTTCACTTCTTCTCGTGTGTTGGCATGCATCAAAAGGAGTCGCCCAATTCGTTCTTTCTGTCCGCTTGATACGTTGTACACGTAACTTCCCGCTTCCAATTTTCCAGAGTACACTCGTACGAAAGTCAGTCGTCCTACGAAAGGGTCAGTTGCAATCTTGAATGCCAACGCAGACAAAGGTTCGGTAGTATCAGCATGTCTTTCCGTTGGCTCGTCTGTTTTTGGGTCAATTCCGGGAATAGAAGGAATGTCGAGCGGGGATGGCAATAATGCCACAACCATATCGAGCATTGGTTGAACGCCTTTATTTTTCAAAGCGGTTCCGGTAAGTACGGGAATAAATTCATTTGCAATCACTGCTTTTCGCATGGCTCGGATAATTTCTTCAGAGGTAAGTTCTTTTCCGTCGAGATATCGTTCCATCAATTCTTCGTCAGTTGAAGCAACTGCTTCCAGCATTTTTTCTCGCCATTCTCGAGCCAAGTCGAGTTCTTCGTTTGGGATATCAACCACTTCAAACTCTTTTCCCATTTCATCTTTATAGATTGTTGCTTTCATTTCGATCAAATCGATAATTCCGCTAAACCCTTGTTCGATCCCAATAGGGATTTGAATTGGGAACGCTTGTTTTGTAAGTCGCTCAATAATTGAATCGTACGAACGCCAGAAAGATGCGCCTGTTCGGTCGAGCTTATTAATAAAACACACTCGCGGAACGCTGTATTTATCAGCTTGTCTCCAGACGGTTTCAGATTGTGGTTCTACTCCTGCCACTCCATCAAAGACAGTAACTGCACCATCAAGCACTCGCAAAGAACGTTCAACTTCAACTGTGAAGTCTACATGTCCCGGGGTGTCGATGATATTCACTTGGCAGTCTTTCCAGAAACAAGTTGTTGCTGCAGAGGTAATTGTAATTCCTCGTTCTTGCTCTTGCTCCATCCAGTCCATTGTCGCCTCTCCTTTGTGTACTTCTCCGAGTTTGTGAGATTTTCCAGTATAAAAGAGCACGCGTTCGGTAACGGTTGTTTTTCCTGCGTCGATATGCGCGATAATTCCGATGTTTCGGACTTTGTCTAGGGTGTACGTTTTGCCAGTCATGTAAGTAAGTTAAAAATCGCGCCTACTCTACGCACGAAGGGGAAAGTGTCAATTTTTAGGGTATAAAAATTTCCTGTCATCCCCGTCTCTGATTTCACGAGTACAGGCTCTGGAAGGAATCCAGTCCTTACCCCCCCCCTGTCATTCTGGCTTGTCCAGAATCGGACGAAGAAGAGACAGACTTTTAAGCGCTTAGCGCCCAACCAATGGTGGTTATTCGTTTCACTCTGCCAACAGTTGCTATCCTTTCAAGATTCTGGGCAAGCCAGAATGACCAAATAGGTTCAGACTTTTTTCGAGGGAGTGGATTTTCGTTTTTTCGGGTGCTTCTCCTCTGGGCACAAATCCCACATGAGATGGAACCACTTCCTGAAAGAGTCAGCGATGTCTTTGTTTACAATCACCGTGAAGCTGAAGTCTTCTCCGAATCCTCCAATTTTTGCATTCGAAAGAATGTTTACGCGATCACCAAAAATATCGATAGCGCCACCGGAAGAATATTCAGAAGGAAGGAATCGATGGTTTTTCCCGGTGTGGTCAAAAATCTCTGGACATTGTTCTTTTACTTCGTGATCGAAGAGGTGGTAGAACTTCATGCCTTTTGCTTTGAATTCTTTCTCAAACCGAGGGAAAAAGTGTTTCACGCGTTCATCAAGCCACATCCCCTTTGCGCCGATGAAATACGCGGTTTCCTCCGTCTGAAGCATGTCGTTCATATAATTTTTCCATCCCTCTGGTCCACGATACACAAAGACATCGTCCTTATGAGGGACGGCCTTATAAAGCTCTTGGAGAGATGGCATAACACGATCAAGCATATCTTCTCTCTCCTGAATAAACTCGCGGAACTTGTGAGGATCAACGGCTTGATAGTGGTTTTCTCTTTGATTGTAGATCTCAAAAACAACCCCTTTTTCAATGAGTCGATTAAGAGAATCGTATACATTCCGGCGGTGTACTTCTGATTTTTTGGCAACATCTCCAACAGATAACTCCCCCTCCGTAAGGAGGACTTCGTAGATAATAGCTTCATTTTTCGCGAACCCGAATTGCTCGAAAACCTTTTCGTACATTGTGATTTTGTTAATCGTGGTGGTATATATCACCACGTGGTGGCATTTGCCACTCGTTATTAATATATATATTTCTGTGCGTAATATCAAATATTTTTTCAAATGAATAACACACTTTTTTTTATGAGAATAATATTTTGGGTAATTACAGAAATTAGATTATTCTTAACTTGAAAATACTATGGAATCAATTGTAAATTTTTCAATCGGAGGTACCTATCTTGTCTTATTGGTATTTGGATTGTTTATGCTCGTGGCAACATATTTATTTGCTCGTTGGCATAAATTTAGTTCCATTGAAGGATTCCTTGTAGGAAGACGGCAAGTTAATTGGCTTCTTGGAGGATCTAGTATTGCCGCTTCGTGGATTTGGGCTCCGGCTCTTTTTATTTCGACTCTTTTTGCTTATCAAAATGGGCTCGTAGGTTTGTTTTGGTTTGTTGCCCCCAACATTTTAGCGCTTGGGCTTTTTGCAGTCCTTGCGCCGATTATTCGAAAAAAAATGCCTTATGGCTACACACTTCCACAATGGATTAAATACAAATTAAAAGATAATCGAGTTCATAAAATATATCTTTTCCCGTTTTTCTTTTATCAATTAATGGCGGTTGCAGTACAGCTCTATGCAGGAGGAAACTTGCTTGCACTTATGCTAGGGATTCCCGTTTATCAAGCAGTAGCTGTATTGACAATTGCAATATTAGCCGCTATCCCATTAATTTATTCTCTTTTGTCTGGATTAGAAGCTTCGGTTATTACTGATTTTATTCAATTAATTATTCTTCTTCTTGCCATAGGTATTATCATTCCTTGGATTTTTTCTATTGTCGGAGGGGGCGTTGTTTTGAGTGGATTAGGGGGAATGGCGGGGAATACTTTAAATGTATTTGATCCCAAACTGGCATTTTCTTTAGGAATTGTAACCGCCATTGGTCTTATTTCAGGAGCTGTTTCTGATCAACAATACTGGCAAAGGGGATTTGCTATCAAAAAAGGACATCTAAAAAAAGCCTTTATTTTTGGAGCCCTTGTTTTTGGGGTTGTTCCCGTTGCCTTGGGAACACTTGGGTTTATTGGGGCGAGCCCAGAGATGATGATGTCTATTCCCGAAGGAATAGATACTTCTATGGTTGGTGTATTAGTGGTAGGGAAATTGTTGCCAACGTGGGCAACCGTATTATTTATTGTCATGCTTATAAGTGCGCTCAGTTCAACGATTGATTCTGGCTTGAATGCTGCCGCGAGTTTATATTCGACGGATGTGATGAAATATACAAAAAAGGATCATGAGATAATGTTGCGATTTGAAAAAGGAGAAAAATTATCAGATAAAGAGAAACTTTATAAGTATATATTAGACGCAAGAAGAATGTCAGGAGCACGAACCGCAATGGTGGCTTTAACAATCCTAGGGTTTCTTGTTGCTATGGCCGTTATTTACATTCCTCGGTTTGAATTGTTTCATCTCTGGTGGGTTTTTAATACCATTGCCGCTTGTGTGGTAGTTCCGACCATTCTAAGTCTTTATTGGGACAGACTGAATCCGAAAGGAGTTTTTTGGGGAGTCTTAGTTGCGTTCTTTCTTGGATTACCAGTTTTTATTTATGCGAATTTTATTCAAAATAATGTGATGACGGTTGTGAGTGCTTTAGGAATTATTGCGATAACCCTTCTTTTTTGTTTACTCATCCCTCAAAAAAATTCAGCATAATTTTCAATCACAAAATATTGGATTTCTAAAATAGTTTGTTGCGAGAGAGTGGATTTTTTGTTTTTTAGCAAAGGGGGGTCATTGTAAGAATTTCTCAATATTATATACTTATGCTTGTTAGCAAGAATAAGTCTTTATTTGTCATTGCCAATATTCATAAAAAAAATATGTACGGTTTCGGGTCAGGCGTTTGAAGTTACCGATCAGGACATCAAAGTCTACGAGCGACTTGGGCTTCCTATGCCCACACTCTGTCCAGACGAACGTAATCGACGACGGATGTGTTGGCGGAATGATCGTGTGTTTTACAAACGAAAATGCGACCTCACGGGACAGCCAATTGTTTCTATTTATCCAGAAGGGGCGCCCTTTCCCGTATACGAACACAAGGTATGGCGGGGTGACAAGTGGGATGCTTTTGATTACGGACAAGAGTTTGATTTCGAGAGACCATTTTTTGAGCAGTTTCAGGAACTCATGAACAAAGTTCCCCGACGAAATATGGATACTGTGAATTGTGAAAATTCAGATTACTGTAATTACTGTGGCGACGACAAGAATTGCTATCTCGACATTGCCGGAGAAGGAAACGAAGATTGTTACTACAACCTGTTTACCAAGTACTCAAAAAACTGTGCGGACAACACCTTTGTCTACAATTCTGAGCTCGTCTACGAATCGATTAATTGTTACAACGCTTTTGATGTGCGGGGATCTATGTACCTAGAGAACTGCAACGGAAGTGACTTTTGTTATGATTGTAAGGGGTGTGCGGATTGTATTTTTTGCTGGAATTTGCGGCGAAAAACGAACTGTATTTTTAACGAACAACTCACGAAAGAAGAATTTCAAAAACAAAAAGTAGAACTTCGTATGGATTCTCACAAACATTATGAAATGTACCGGGATAAATTTTTGGAAATGTTTAAAAATGACGCGCTCCATAAAAATATGATGATTCTCAATTCAGAGAACTCAGACGGAAACAATATTAATCACTGTAAGAACACGCACTTTGCCTTCAATGTCAGCCATTGTGAGGACTCCTCATTTCTCTACGACGTGCTAGAGGCCACTGATTGCCGAGACCTTAATTACTCGCTCTATAAGCCAGAGGCAAGCGTTGAGCTGATTAGTACGCTGAACATGAAGTTTTGTTTGTGCTCTATGGCGACCCACTTCTCGCACGAACTGGCGTACTGCGATCTCTGTGAAAATTCACACGATATGTTTGGATGTATTGGGATTAATCAGGGGAAGTACTGTATTTTAAATAAGCAATACACAGAAGAAGAATACAAGGCGCTTCGTGAAAAAATCGTGGAACACATGAAGAAAACAGGGGAATGGGGGGAATTTTTCCCAAGCTCCATCTCTCCGCACGCGTACAACGAAACCGTGGCGCATGAATACTTCCCGCTTACAAAAGAAGAAGTTTTGGCGCGTGGATGGCGATGGCAAGAACCCGATAAGAAGGAATTCAAGAAACAAACCTACACACTCCCTGACGAACTCGGAGAAGTTGAGGAATCGGTTTGTGACGAAGTTCTGCTGTGCGAAGAAACGGGTAAAAATTACAAAATCATTCCTCAGGAGCTGGCGTTCTACAAAAAAATGAATGTCGCGATTCCGCACATAAGCCCAGATGCCAGACATCTCCGACGGATGAAATTTCGTCCGCCGAGACATCTCTTTGAACGTACGTGTGGAAAATGTGGGATAAAGATGCAAACCGTTTTTGCTCCTGAGCGAAAAGAAAAAGTTTGGTGTGAGAAATGTTTTGTGGATGAGGTGAATTAATCATCTTGCGCAACCTCCAGAGCAACAAAAAAATTGACTTTTGTTAAATATTTTGCAATAAATCACATAAATTATTCATGCAGACTATGAATACAGAACTTTATAAAATAGGCGAAGAAATTAAGACCATTGATCAGTCGAGAGGACTCACCGAGCAAGACCTTTTGAAATTTAAAAAAGAGATCAATAAGCATATTAACTTCTTCCCAGTAAACAAGAATGGAGAGTTTCTGGAAGTGGAAACAGATCCCCCTGTCCCCGAAGGTAAAGTGGCTATCCCCAAGCCACATTTTTTTGAAAGAAAGGGTCCCTTTGACAAGTTTTAAATAGAACTTCTTGCGCGAAGCAGAAACCTGGTGTACGTTCGCCTTGAAATGAACTCCCAGTACGACCTGTTCGCGCATGACTTCTCTCAAACCCGTAAAAATGCGTGGCCAGAATTTGAAGTGTTGCTCAAAGAAACAAAGAAGGGAGATAGAGTCCTTGATCTTGGGTGTGGGAATGGGCGATTGCGCCAATCCCTCCCCGTTGAGATCATTCGTGATGGGGATTACTTTGGACTTGATGTATCGGAAAAATTACTCGAAGTGGCTCGAAAAACCTTCCCCCGCGACCACTTTTTTCATAAAGATTTCACAACGCCCCTTCCTTTTGGGGATGACAACTTTGATATCGTGACAGGCGTGGCAAGTTTTCACCATATCTTATCTGAGCCCGAACAAAAGAAGTTTTTGCAAGAGTGTTGCAGAGTGCTAAAACCAGGCGGGACACTCTTTTTGACGACCTGGAAATTGCCAAGAAAGCACTTCTGGTCCAATTTTTGGGCGGGGAATGGAAAAAACTGGACGATTCCGTTTGGTGTGGAAAAACATCCGAGAACCTATCGGAATGTAACCGACAAAGATTTGAAAAAACTCTTGCACAGAGCCGGGTTAAGCGTTACCTTCTGCCAGCTTCTTCGCGATAGAAACTATGTTATCGTGGGAAAGAAACACAATGGAAAATTATTTTGACGCCGCCGCAACAACGCCCCTCGATCCGCGAGTTATCGCTGTCATGGAGAAGCACATGGTAAAGTTTGGGAACAATAATTCCAGACATGTGCGTGGATTTGAGGCGCAAAAAGTAATCGATGAGTCTCTCAGCACCATTGCGGACTTATTGGGCGTTACAGTGGCACAGTTGGCGGTTACCTATTCCGGCACTGACAGCAATCGTCGCTTTCTCTGGGCGTGTTCAAAGCGTTTTGGATGGGAGAATATTGCCTGTTCTCGTGTGGAACACTCTTCGACTCTTGATGAAGTTCCTGAAAAGAACCACTTTTGCCCACGAGGGGCGTGTGTGGAATTTGTTTCCAATCCCCCAAAAGTGCTCGCACAAATGAAGGCGAATGCGGAAACAGGAGAACTTTTTGATTCCAAAATACTGCGAGAAAAATTTCCAGAGGCAATAATCTTGGAAGACTGGGCACAGGCGATTGGAAAAGGACTAAAATTCGACATCGACCACGTGGACGCGGTGAGTTTCGCTCCGCAAAAAATCTACGGACCAAAGATGGTCGGACTTCTGTATTTAAAGAATCCTGAAGATTTCCCAGAGCTTTCCAAAGATCGTCACACGAAAAATTGCTGGCTGATTGCCGGGATGGCGGAAGCGTTTCGCATTGCGTTTGAAGAGGAAAAAGAAACCGTTGCCAAGTTGCAAAAATGGACAGAGCAGATCGAAACCTGCGTGAAGAACATCCCTGATTCTAAGATTCACAGTAGCGATTTTGATCGTATTCCTGGAACAATCTCTGTGGCATTCAAAGGACTGCGGGGAGCGGAACTCATGTCGGTGTTATCCGAGAAAGAAGGGATTTGCGTATCGACGGGATCAGCGTGTACGAGCGATATTCTCACGCCAACAAAAACCATTGCGTACCTCGAACAAGATCCAGAATGGCAGTATCCGATTCGCATTAGTCTTCATAAATTCCTGACGGATAAAGCGGTAGAGAACTTTTGCGAAATATTAAAACACTATGTATTAGAATTTCGGGGATGAAATGAAAAAAATATGAAAAAGAGAACTTGCATTTTTTTTGTATTCCCCCAGAATCGAGGCAGATGAACAGAACAATAACAAAGACTGGTACATTTCGAAAAAAACGAGGGAGCACACTCGTGAGTACTGTTGAAAAAAAATATGGAGTTGATTTTGGTGTTCGTTCTGACATGAAATTAAGTACATTGCTCACAAAACAGGGATATCCATCCTTGGGGAAAATGTTAGAAGGAAAATGAGTGATTTTGAAAACAGGTTTTCTTTTATAAAGGATGCCATTTTGAGACAAAATTTGACGCAGATTTTTGAACATGTGGCGGAATTAGCACTTGTTGTGAATCACGAACAAGTGCAAAAAAAAGAGCTTTTTAGAAAAACAATTCTTCTTCAGACAGCTTCAATTATAGAGGCGTTACTTTTCTATTTGATTAAAGAGAAAGGTCTTTGGGCGGAATTTGGAGAAAAATGGATATACAAAGATCCCAAAAAGATTTGTTCACAAGAAGATGAAGAAATAGTTTGGTGTCGCAGAAAAAAAGTTTCCCTCACAAAAAGAACTGATTTTGGGGAAATGATAAAGATTTGTCGGAGAGCAGGGTTTTTTGCAGAATCTGAATTTAAAAAAATAGACAGGGTTCGAGAGCTAAGGAATAAAATACATTTACAAACCTTAACAGCGGTAGATAGAGGAGTTTCTTTGGCACAATTAGAGCAAGTTTTTATGGCGGCAAGGATGACAACGAACAATATTCAGAAATTTTTAACACGAAAATCATCTCTTGGATCGTAAATGGGGTTCGTGCCGTGGGAATTGATCGGGGGGGAGAATGACGGGAGGGGGGTTGAAAATTGTGGTATTATTCTGCCGATGAAAAAATGTACTCTCTGCAAAGACGAATTTAAGATTTTTGACAGCGATAAGGATTTTTATAAAAAGATGGACGTTCCTGAGCCCCAGCATTGCCCGTCATGCAGGATGGCGCATTTAATGGCGTGGAGAAATGAACGAAAACTTTACCATCGGAAGTGTGACGTAACGGGAAAGAAGATTGTGTCTATGTTTTCCAAAGAAAGTCCTGCAAAAGTGTGTGAGAAAAATCACTGGTTTTCTCCGGAATTTGATCCCTTGGAATACGGGTGTGATTTTGATTTTACGAAAAGTTTTTTTGAAAACTTTCGCGATCTGCTCTACTCCATACCTCTTCCTTCCCTGCGGGTAGAGCACTCAGAGAACTGCGAATACAACTCGGACATGAGTGACAGCAAGAACTGCTATCTCTGCTCTCGGACGCACAAATCTTCGGATATGTTGTACACGTACAGAGGAAACAAGTCGTCGGCCTGTGTGGATTGCCTACAGGTGGTGGAGAATTGTGAATTTTTGTACGAATGTGTGGAATGCGTGACGTGTTACGATTCACAGTTCTTGGAATACTGCGAACGGTGCTCACAGTCAGCGTTTCTGAGCAACTGTCGTGGATGTACAAACTGTATGTTGAGTACGAATTTGGATAAAAAAGAATTTTATTTTCTCAACAAACAACTGTCTCGGGAGGAATATAAAGAAAAACTGAAGGCATTTGATCTTGGTGATCGAACGACAAGGAAGCAGGCGATTGATGCTTTTGAAAAATTAAAAAAAGAAAACCCCAGCACGAAGTCAGATATTATTAAGTCAGAAGATTGTACGGGGAAGGGAATTGTGAATTCAAAAAACTGCCACGAGTGCTACGAGGTTCGCGAAGCGGTAGACTGTCGATACCTGTTTAACATCATGAAATATTCGGACGGAATGGATTGTTATTCCGGAGGACGGGACAGTGAGTTGATTTATAATGCCACCTCGACTTCGGCGAGTTATAATTCCAAATTCTGTGTACGGGTAACCTATTCGCGAGACGTCGATTATTCGATGTTTAGTCGATCCTGTGAAAATTTGCTCGGATGTATCGGGGTTCAGAACAAAAAATTCTGCATCTTTAACAAACAGTATTCGCAGGAGGAGTACGAAGTCCTGAAAGAAAAAATTCTCGATCACATGAAAAAGTCAGGCGAATGGGGTGAATTCTTCCCTATCGAGATGTCGCTGTTTGCCTATAACGAAACGATTGCGCAGGAGTATTTCCCGATTACAAAAGAGTTTGCTCAAAAATTTGGATGGCGATGGATGGAGGAAGATCCAAAAGAATTTAAGAAACAAGAATTTGTCGTTCCCCAGAAAGTTTCAGAGGTGGACGAATCAATTCTCAAGGAAATTCTCGCCTGTGAGAAGTGCGGAAGAAACTACAAGGTAACCGATTACGAACTTTCTTTTTACCAGAAACACGCAATTCCAGTGCCAGGGCAGTGTCCTGAGTGTCGACATGCTCGACGGTTTGCTTTGAAAAAAACTCTCCCCTATCACACATGAAAATCATCTCTTGGAACGTAAATGGAATCAGAGCAGTGGAGCGCAAGGGCGACCTGGAGGCGTTTTTGAAAAACCATAATCCCGATGTGTTTCTCATCCAAGAAACGAAATGCAAAGAAGAACAGGTGCAACCATTGATTGAAAAATACGCAGACTACCAGCAGTTTTATCACTCAGCAGAGAAGCCGGGATATGCGGGGACGGCGATTTGGGTGAGGAAAAGATTACAAGATGACAAGATTACGAGATCACAAGTGACGACAGGGATGCCGGGATTTGAAGATACGGAAGGGCGCATTGTTTGTATCGACCTTGGGAATCTTGCAATACTCGGAGTGTATTTCCCGAATGGGGGAAAGTCAGAGGAAGCATGGGATGGAAAATTGGTGTTTTACGATAAATTCTTAACCTATGTGAACGCTCTTCGCAAAGAAGGCAGGCAGGTTATCTTCACTGGAGACGTGAATTGTGCGCACGAGGAAATTGATCTAGCGCGTCCCAAAGATAATGAGGGCAAGATTGGGTTTCACCCACAGGAACGAGCGTGTCTGAGTAAATGGATTGCAGATGGATGGATTGATGTGTGGAGGGAATTCAACCCCGGGGTTGGAAATGTGTACTCGTGGTGGCATGTGATTACGAGAGCACGATTGCGAAATGTCGGATGGAGGATTGATTATTTCTTTGTTGATGAGGCGTTGCTTGGGAAAGTAAAAAATATTGAATATTATACCGAGCAAATGGGGAGCGATCATTGTCCGGTGGTGTTGGAAATAGATAAGTAGTATCCCGTCATTTCCTTGAAGGAGGGAATCTAGAACTTCTATTCTATGACATGAGCACTAACAAAAGTTAGCACAGTTTTTTCACTTTGAAAGTTCTGGGTCCCCGTCTACACGGGGATGACAATAGAGTTTTTTAAGATGCTACACATTAAACTTAAAGTGCATCACGTCGCCATCTTTGACGATGTAATCACGTCCTTCCATTCTTAGTTTTCCGGCTTCTTTGGCACCTGCTTCTCCGTTATTCGCAATGAAATCCTTGTATGCAATTGTATCAGCTTTAATAAATCCTTTTTCAAAGTCGGTATGAATCTCTCCAGCGGCTTGAGGAGCGGTTGAGCCTTGTTTGATCGTCCATGCACGCACTTCTTGCGGACCAGCAGTGAAGTAGCTTTGCAGTCCCAAAAGATCGAAACTGGTTTGTACCAAGTTTTCCAATCCTGATTTAGTGGCTCCAATTTCTGATAAAAATTCTCGTGCTTCTTCATCAGAAAGATCGATGAGTTCGGCCTCGATCTTCGCACAGACGGGAATAATCGGAATAGCCGGATCGGCGTTAATCTTGGCTCGAAATTTCTTTTCATCAAACTCTGCAAATTGTCCCTCGGCTACGTTGGCAACAATAAGGAATGGCTTCATGGTAAGCAGACAAAACCGTTTGACGGCTAGTTGCTCTTCTTCGGAAAAATCAAGCGAGCTTGCAAGCCTCTCGTCTTCAAGAGCAACTTTTACTTGTTCAAGAATACAAAGATCGATTTTCGCTTCTTTGTCTCCGCTTCGTGCTTTTTTACTGACGTTGTCGAGTTGCTTGTCGACACTTTGTAAATCGGCAAGAACCAATTCCGTCAGAATTACTTCCCAATCACTCGATGGATCAACGACCCCGTCAACATGGTGCACATCGTCATCCTGAAACGCTCTCAGCACGTGGCAGATCGCGTTACATTCACGGATGTGTGAGAGGAACTGATTCCCGAGACCTTCGCCCTTTGAGGCACCTTTTACGAGTCCAGCGATATCTACAAATTCTACCGCTGACCGGATTGTCTTCAGAGGTTCTACAATCTTTGTAATTTTTTCGATACGTTCGTCAGGAACTTCGACGATTCCTATGTTTGGATCGATAGTGCAGAAAGGGAAATTCTCAGCAGCTGCATTGTTGGCTTTCGTAAGCGCATTAAACAGTGTAGATTTTCCAACGTTTGGGAGGCCGACAATTCCAATCTTTAAATTCATGTGAAGACAGTTTAAAAGTTTAAGAGCCTAAAAGCTAAAAAGCTATTGAAGACGTTGCATAAATGTGTGGAGCATTTTATACATTTCCTCTATTTGTGTGGCGGGTTCTTCAGATTTTCCAAATCCAAGTTCTTTTGCTAAGACTTGTTGGGTGTCTAATTCAGCTAAGGATCCGCGCGCAATATATAAGAAGCGAAGAAACTCTTTATCGGTTTCTCGTCCATTTCCTTCGGCAATATTAGAAGGGATTGATACGGCAGATCGTCTCATTTGCGAAACAAGTCCAAACTTTTCAGACTCAGGAAAATTTGCAGTCAGGACATAGCAATTTTTTACAATTTCAATACCTTTTTGCCAGATTTTTAGATCACGAAATTTCATCATTTGCACTGTACTTACAAAGGGCATCTTTTCAACTCTTCCTCTTTTAAGCTTTTATACTTTTCAACTTTTCAACTTTTTCGCTACCCAACTTTCTTGACCAAAATATGTGTTCGGAATACAAAGGAAGGGAACTGGAGTGTACGTGTTCTTTCTGAATCTTTTTCTCCTAATCATAGATAACTGGGACCTGAATTGTTGATTCCGTGGAATTAATGCTAAGGAACCCACCTCGAGAATTCGAGGAAAAATCGACTTAGGAAAGCACGGCATGCTGGTGAAGTAAAGCTCCTGTACGGGGGCTTTTTAGGTTAACGATTTTTCTTAAAAAACAAATCTAGGAGAGTGTCGGGGTATCTGGTGAAGTGAGCTCTCTCTGTGAGGTTTTTTGGTCGGCTCCGGAGCCATGAGTAATAAAAAAACATCCCTCATTCCCCTGTAGAGGGGAACCCAGTCAATTAAGGAGTTCTATTGAAAGAGGGAAAAGGAATTTTTCATAGACTGGGTTCCCGCCTCCGCGGGAATGAGGGGTCATTTTTTGGAATTTGAAATATTTTTAAGTTCGAACTCGGATATCTCTTTGCACGTCGCCTCAGAGGAGTCCCCTCGAAAACCCAAAAGACGAACAACCAATTCTACGATGAAAAATACAACGCAGGCAACACTTAAAAAACCCTGATAAACTTATTTATCAGGGTTTCCCTCTATCGAAAATCGACAGATTGTGAGATCAATGTTCGCAACGATTACCCCCTCTCATGGAGATGATCCTTCTCGGGAGGGGATTGATTCATAATAACGACCAGGATTGTTCCTGCTGCAAGTAATCCAAGTCCAATGAGAAG
>Ga0075120_10002449_pt1 | contig 13392 bp, 7 predicted proteins | sample AntAceMetag02UKL_FD_69792 | JGI IMG/M metagenome (GOLD analysis project Ga0075120, IMG submission 69792) | Saline lake microbial communities from Ace Lake, Antarctica - Antarctic Ace Lake Metagenome 02UKL | ecosystem: Environmental > Aquatic > Non-marine Saline and Alkaline > Saline | place... | reverse complement strand
CGATTGCTTCTTCGTTGATTCTTCCTCTCCAGTTCCAGTCATCTGATATCTGATCATATTGCCAGTAATCGAAAAAATAATGAAAATCGTGTTCGCCTTCATGGGATGCCCGGTCAATTTCCTCGTAAACATCTGCTGTAATTATTGCCCTGACTTTTCGTGATGTATTATCACACCAGACAGCTTCAACATTTTCGGGAGAAGACCATAATATTTTCTTGTCAAGCTTATAAACTGAACCATCTAATACAGCTTCCCATTGCACCATTGAATTATCATCAGTGGCAAAGATTTCAAAGTTTCCATCATTGTCCAGATCTAATTGTGATATCCAACCAACATTTTCCACAGGACCTTTAAGGCGTGAAATCTGCATTTCTTCTTGATACAAATCACTACAATACAATGCGTATTGATTAGTTCTGATCAATTCCCAGCCACTCAAAGAGTAAGTCACAACAAGTTCAGGTAGATGATCATTGTCTAAATCAACTGTAGTGAAATGATTTACATCCCATTGAGTAGAGCTATATGGAACTATTGGTTTTGTTGATATAAGAAGCATTGGGCGCCAATAGTCAATCTCATTAATGAATCGTATTATATTGGCATTATTGCCACTGCATACAATCCAGTCTAAATCGCCATCATTATCGATGTCAGCATGCACCGGAATCCAACCACCGTAGCCACGATAATATCTCATGGTATCTTCCTCTACAAAGGAGTAGCGCATTCCGATGTCTTCATTCCATTGGGAATGTGGCAGATAAGCATTACGAGTATAACTTGAAAAATGATATGCTGAATCAGCAGAAACAAAGGTTAAGCAAGACAGACGTACAGTACTGTCTTCTCCGGTAGCATACCAACGAGGGGAAAAATTCTGCTGGTGAAAAGTTGAGAAAATATCAAAAAACGATGAATCTACTGCCCAATAATGATTCTCAGGGTCAGGATTTATATCATGCACCATCAACAATCGATCACCAGACTCGTAAACAAAACGTGGAGAAGGTTCATCGAGGAGATGAAAGGCAAGGCATGAATTACGGAGGCGTTCCTCGCCGGGTGATATTTGAATATCCAGCACAGACCATTCCCATGACCAGGTTTGGGCGTAAATAGAGGTAAAAAGGAGCAGTGCAGGAAGAATTATAACATAAAAAGTAATGTTGGGTTTCACTATACACGTCCTTTTTAATGATTAGTAGTTCACTTTCGCTGAAAGTGGATCGACAAGAATCATGTTCTAAGGCTCAACTTATGATATCAGCATTGTATCAAGAATTAACACTCAATTCACTTTCGGCGAAAGTGAACTACTTCTCGATACATTTCAACTGAACCACAGTAATAACTACCTCAACAATATCACTTTTTGTATCTGTTCCTCCTTATTATCAAAATTTACCCTTAGAAAATTTAAGATGCGGCAATTCTCCGCGCAGTGGGTATTACATTCTATATACTCATAGATACCGCATCCGGGTTCCATTCGCCGTTCAATCAGATATTCCATAATTATAGCACTGCTAACAAATAAATTCGCATGACTATAAGGAATATCATTTGATACGTGGGAATGTAGGGGCAGGATTTATCCGCCCAGTCCTATTGACTCAATCACGGGCGGATAAATCCTGCCCCTACAATATGCGATCTTACTTCCGAGCAATACTATAATTTGCGATCAGACGGAATTACACATAAAAAGGATCGAGAGACAGTGCTGCATCTAATGGCTCCCGTCCGCTTTCTGTGATAAGTATCATATTCTCGGTACGATAAGCACCCTCTCCTTTTTCATACATTCCCGGCTCTGATGTAATAATCATTCCCGGTTCAAGCAGAATACTTTGCGCCAGGGTTATACCGTAGTCATCGACGCCCTCTTTCATGCCGCTGAGTTTTGGCAGTTCATGGACGTATGCTCCACCGGTGCCGTGTCCGGCGCCGTGAAACGGTTTATCAATTCCTGCTGTTTTCAGCCCATCCCAGTACACATTTCCTGCCACGTAAGCCGGATTACCAACTTTGCATGCTTCTATAACGTCTGTCATCCATTTTTCCTGCAACATTTTCATTCCTTCAATCAGTGGCGGCATATTGTCAACCAGGATAATCATCCTGGTCATATCCGTACACACGCCCTTGTAGAAAATGCCCCAGTCAACCAGCATCACTTGTCCCTCGCTCAGAGGCGTCGGCTCCCTGGTCATGTCGGGATGCGGCGTATCGGCGTCGCCATCCATAGCAACCAGCATATCGAAGGACTCGCCCTCGCCGCCGTTATTATCTCCCCATTCGACCATTGCATCGCGAAAATCGAAATCCGTAGCAGTATCCTTATTTGCCGGCAGCCATTCATCTATCATATATCGGAACTGACGTATGGCGATATCGACTGCTTCCTTGATTAGTTCTAATTCCAGGTCGCCTTTGATCATACGGAGCCTGTCAAGAAAACCCGAAGGCGCTTCCAGATTCTTTACCCCAACCATCGTATGCAGTACGCTGTAAAGATCCAGTGGTAATCCTCTTGTATCGAGGTTTAATGTCTCGTATGATTGCAGGAATTGTTCCAACTCTGGGTAGAAGTGAGGATGTTTTGCACCCCAGATATATGTTTCTACACCGGGAATTTCAGGGACACGGTTCTCATATCTGCCGTCGGTGATGAAATATGTCTTTTCAGGTGTAACTAAAACACGAGCATCCTTCTGGAAATCAACCGGTATGCCGGTGAGCCAGCCAACATTGGGAGGATCGGTGACAAGTATAGGATTATTTCCATGATCTTTTAACGCAGTCCGGACTCTCCGGATTCTCTCTACCAGAAGTTCTTTTGGTGCTGGCATATCTTTCTCCAAGTATTTTACTTTGAACAAATAATTATTATTTGATGATGTATCGACCCCTCAATATAAGTAAATTTTGGGGTAAATGAGTACCCTGAGAGACCTGAATATTACAAATGAAAGAAAAAAAATCCACCGAAAAGAAGAACAATTCTTCCCGTACGGTATTCCTGGTAAGAATATCAGGCTTCATCTTGCTTGCTGGTGCATTATTCTTTAATGAATATACTGCAGAATTACTCAGTTACTCCCCTGGACTTCATTCCGATACTATTATGAAAGTCCGTATTACTGAATTTTTCTTGTTTGCTACGGCTACCGCTTCATTTTTATTTGCAGGGCTTGCTAAAAGACATCCTCATTTTAATAGAATTTTGAGCTTACGCCATAGTACAAATATTGCGCTTCTCTTTACAGCATTTATCATCCCGGCAGGCACGGTTGAATTAGGTTTACGTGCATTTCTAATTACAGATTCAGTATTCCAGGGCGATACAGCGCTTGGCTGGAAATTGAAACCTGATGTGGAAGGCTTCTGGAATGGCACAAAAATAGAAACGAATAAAACTGGATTTCGCGGCTCAGAAATACCGTATGAAAGAAGCAAGGATAAGCTGCGGTTGCTCTTCCTTGGAGATTCAGTCCCATTTGGATACCGAATGCAAAATTATCAACAGACTTTTCCGGTAAAAACACAAAAGATACTTGAAAAAGAAACCGGTTTCAATTTTGAGATCGTTAATTTATCTGTCCCCGGATACTCTCCACGGCAAGAAAATATTGTTCTACGAAATGAAGGGAAAAAATATACTCCGGATATTGTCATACTCAGTATCATACTCAATGATTTCACTGATAAGCTATTAACTCGCAATTCTATGGCTGATCCATTTAAAAAGCAAAATCGAGGATTGATCCCTGCCTTAATAATGAACCTCTCGAGGATTAGCGGTATATTTCATTACCTGAAGGCTGCGACTATTCGCGATAAACTTGTTATAGATACCGAAGAGGCTTTATTGCAGAGAAAAGGTTATATCGAGACATTAATAAATGATAGGGACAAAAAGCACGTGCAGGTAGCTTGGCAGAAAACCATGGATAATATTGTCGATATATCCAGGTACTGCCGTATGAACGATATGCCGCTGCTACTGCTAATCTTTCCCTACAGTATGCAACTCAATGAACCTTATGAATCTATTACTCCCCAGGATATTATCGCTCGATTCACAGGGAAACATGGCATACATGCGCTGGATTTACTTCCACTATTCCGAGAAAGAATAGAAAATGACAATATAGATGTACAAAGTATTTTCATGGACTTTTGTCATCCAACTGCAACCGGTTGTGAGATGACGGCAGAATTTCTTGCTTCTTTCATAATGAAAGAACAATACTCATTCATTACAGCTAAGACGGAATCAAATTTCGATCCCGGTAATTTGTCCTCATCCGATATTAATCAGTAATAGAATATGAATCTTCAACGTAAACGATATCTCCCTCCCGGTCTAAAACTTGATATACTTCCGCAGATTCCTGATAATTTCTGGGGGGCTGTTTTCAAAAGTTTGTATGAATCCTGGGGCGATCCATACTGGTGGCCCGGCGAAGATTCATGGGAAGTTGCTGTCGGCGCAATCCTTACACAAAATACTGCATGGACAAATGTCGAGAAAGCGCTTGAAAATTTGACAACAAATGAAATTATAACGGCTGATGATATTATCAAAACAGACTCTGTTCATTTGGGACAAATCATTCGGTCTTCCGGTTATTACAACAGTAAAGCGAAGAAACTCAAAGAATTAGCAGGTTGGTGGAATTTATTTGTAACAACTGGAAAAATAATTGATTTTTCTGATGATAAGCTGCGTAGTGAACTGTTGAATATTTGGGGTGTAGGTAAGGAAACTGCTGATAGTATAGCCTGCTATGCCTTTGGTCGTCCGGTATTTGTCGTAGATGCTTACACAAAACGTATCCTTGTTAGATTGCAGGGACTGGATTCAAATCCGGCTTATGATGAGATTCAAAAGGGCGTCTATGATTCCCTGCCCCGCGATTCTATGCTCTATAATCACTTACATGGTTTACTCGTGATATTGGGAAAAGAACATTGCAAAGCAAGAATCACAGAGTGTTTGACTTGTCCACTGGTTGCTACATGTACATCAGGAATAATGAAACAAACGGACAATAAAAAAACCCGGAGAAATGAAAATCCGGGTTCGACCAATTGATCAAATTTAGTTCTATGTTTTAGTTATCTTCTTTTTTCTTGTCTTCTTCTATATTTTTGATTTCATCCCGAATCTCAGCAGCCTTCTCATATTCCTCTTCTTCAACCGCTTTTTTTAATTTCTTATTTAGTGTAGCGAGTCGATCTACCGGTTGAAGTGGTTCAGCCTGGGCAATTTCTCCCCTCATCCCTGCTTCGGTGAAAACAGATGGTGCAACAAATATCTGAGCTTTGGTTTTAAGTGCAAGCGCAATAGCGTCGCTGGGGCGGGCATCAATTTCTTTTATTCCATCAACGGTTTCCAGGTGAACACTGGCGTAAAAAGTATTTTCTTCCAACTTAGTTACTTCGATCTTCTCAACCTTAGCCTGGCTTACATCAAGAAGGTTGCTGAAAAGATCATAAGTGAGAGGACGAATATATTTTAATCCCTGAAGAAGAAGAGATATCGTATGTGCTTCTGCTTCTCCAATAAAAATTGGCAACCATTGATCGCCGTTGGTTTGCTTTAAGATGACCACGTAACCTTTATAGGGTGGACTTATTGAAATTCCGGTCACTTCGACAGGAATCATATATCTACTCCTTTTCTCATCGGATTTCGATTTTCTTGTATTCAATCATCAAATATGATTACTTATACAGATAGTAATATAGTTTATCTATTGAAATGTGTCAAATATTTTTACAATATCAGAAATAATGTAAAAGTTCAATACTGAAACTTTATTGACTATAATATATGATTTCTATAGCAAAAACAACCCGGCAGATATTTACCGGGTTTATAAAATAATAAATTATAACTGTGTTGTTAAGGCGTATTTCAGCCATACCTCCTGAAGAGACTCACAACTTTACCGATTATTCTAAATTCAGGCGCATTATGATCAATCACTATAGCTCCAAAAAACTCATTTGCCGGTTTAAGAATAATATGATCATCCTCAGGGTGAAAGTACTTCACCGTAGCTTCATCACCTATCAGCGCAACAACAATATCTCCAGTTTCAGCATCATCTTGTGCACGGCAGAATACTACGTCTCCATCATGGATTCCCGCTTCGATCATCGATTGCCCTTTGACTCGTAGTGCGAAGGTATCGCCTTTGGGAGCGTAATCAGCATCTATAGCGATATGAGTATCAATATTCTCTTGAGCAAGAAGTGGTAAACCCGCCGCAACTCGACCTAATAAAGGAATTTGAACAATCCTGCTTGCTTCATGTACTGTTTCGTTCAGGGAAATAGATATAGCTGAAGTTGGGTACACCTCATTACCTACATCCATTCCCATCTCTTTCATAACCTCGGATTTTCCTGTTTCAGTCAACTCTATCGCGCGGCTCTGATAGCGTTTACGAGTTATGTATTTCTTTTTCTCCAATGCCTCAAGCACACAACGCACTCCATTAGTTGAAGTGATACCTTCCAGGCTGCCAATTTCACGCAGGGTCGGGGGATAGTTTTGTTCCAGTAATCCCTCCCCGATGCGCATTAACACTGAACGTTGACGTGGTGTAAGTCCTTTTGCCATTTTTACTCCTCCTGCTACTCGCCTTTGATGGATACTGAACACAAGATAAGTGAACAGGAGTATAGTGTCAAGAGCCGGGCTCTCGTTCCAGCATAATTGTAACAGGTCCGTCATTCACCAGTGAAACCTGCATTTGCGCTCCAAAAACACCTTCTTTTACTGTAAGATTACCTTCGCGCAACAGGTCAGCAAAAAGTTTGCAAAGCGGCTCCGCTTTTTCCGGAGGGGCAGCATGTGAAAAAGATGGGCGGCGACCTTTACGAGCATCTCCGTAAAGTGTAAATTGACTGACAACAAGAACTTCGCCCATAGTTTCCTGTATTGAGTGATTGAATTTCCCGTCAGCATCTTCAAACAGCCTTAAACCCGAGGTTTTAGAAGCCAACCACTTGACCTCAGATTCAGTGTCATGCTCATGGATTCCAACAAAAAGCAGGTAACCCCTGTCGATTTTTGATACCTCATTATTATTGACCTGCACCGAAGCGTTCATCACTCTTTGAATCAGGATACGCATGGCACGAAAATTGTTATGTTATCTGCAGAAAACATCATTGTTTCTCTTTTTATGTCGTCCCTGCGGGACTAATAAAGATGGTCACGCGAACTCCCAGGACTTACGCCCAGGGCTACATGATTTCGACCTTCCAGGTCTTTACAACTTGTAAACTTTTGAATAATAGCTTGTACGTGTATAATCTGTTAGTCATTCTGAACGTAGTGAAGAATCTCTAGTGTTGAACTCATAACTGCACAGATGGAAACCGAGATTCTTCACTACGTTCAGAATGACCAATTATCAATAACTTGTTTAGTGAACTATGCAGTTACAAAAGCTTAATGATCAAATGTGTGCATGTATAATTATAATCTTCTTATCCTATCCCGGTCAACCTGACGGATTCCTGACCAAGTATGTCTTCGAGTTGATCAAGAAGAATGGTCGATGGATTTATATTATATCTCTGGGAAGTCAATGAAAAATAATTTCCATCATCCGCCTCGAGAATAATCTTAATTTTTGCTGCACCCTGATTTCTGCGTAAATGATCCTCGAAATCTTGCAGCGTTTTCCCGGAAGTTGAATCTTGTATTTTTACTTCGACACCACGAATCAAAAGACTCGCAGCTTCCTCCAGGGGTTGTATATCTTCAACGATGATTTCCGGATTCTCATTCTGCAGCGAAATTTTACCCTTTAGCAATATGGGTTGATCTTCAATTATCTTGTTTTTGAGTCGTAAATAGTCTTTGGGGAAAATAATTGTCGGTATTGTACCGGTAAGATCTTCAAACCGTGCTTTGCTCATCATATCGCCTTTGCGGGTTTTACGATTCTCTATGGATGTTAATAAACCTGCAATTCTGACCGGATGATCATGTTGAATATTCTCCGACAAACTGCGCGTGTTGATAGAAGAAAGAGCCTCCACTTCACGTTTATACCTTAATAACGGATGTCCTGAGAAATAGATTCCAAGGAGGGATTTTTCATTTGCAAGCCGTTCATGCGCTGGCATTTCCGGAACATCAGGTGCTTCAGGTCTGGGAAGGACGACGGTATCGTCACCATCACCAAAAATACTTACCTGACCACATAGCTGCTCCTGTTTTAATTGTGCTGCAAATGCGAGCGTCTGTTCCAGCATGGCATATTGTTGTGCACGATGCCCGTCCAGGCTCTCTGTTGCTCCCGCCAGGACAAGCCCTTCAAGTACTTTGCGATTAACCAACGGGTTATTTATGGCAGTCTTGGCAAGATCGAACAAATCATGGAAATGTCCCTGTGAAATACGTTCCCCGAGAATTGCCTGGATTGCAGCACTGCCAACGTTCTTTACAGCCACAAGTCCAAATCTTACTGATTTCTCATCAGGAACAGTGAAATCCTCCTCGGATTCATTTACATCGGGCGGTAATACCTCAATCCCCATTCGGCGGCATTCATCGAGTAACACGATCAACTCATCAGTATCATTGCGACGGGTAGTCATACTCGCAGCCATAAAATATGCCGGGTAATGAGTTTTCAAATATCCTGTCTGGTATGCTACCAATGCATATCCCGCAGCATGAGATTTATTAAAGCCATATTTCGCAAACTGCTCGATTAAATCCCATATCTTTTTTGCTAATTTTTCGCTGACACCATTTGCAGCTCCACCCTGGATAAACTCTGGCTGCAACTCATCCATTAACTTCTGTTTCTTCTTTCCCATAGCTCGTCTCAAGACATCAGCGCGTCCAAGGCTCATTCCCGCAAGGACGTTGGCAATTTTCATCACCTGCTCCTGATATACTATGACGCCATAGGTTTCATCAAGAATTTCCTCCATTTTGGGATGCAGGTAGATGATTTCTGCTCTGCCATGTTTACGAGCTATAAAATCACTGATGTTTTTCATTGGTCCTGGACGATAAAGAGCGTTCATAGCTGTCAGGTCTTCCAGTCGCTCAGGTTTCAACTTGCGGAGGTTTTCTCTCATTCCTTCCGATTCAAATTGGAAAATCCCGATTGTACTTCCAGCAGAAAAAAGACGGTAAGTTGCTGAATCATCAATGGGGATATCGTCAAGTGTGAACTTTTGTCCAACCTGGCTTAAAAGTTCAAGTGTTCCTTCAAGAATTGTCAGGGTTTTTAGACCGAGGAAATCAACCTTTAATAATCCTATTTCCTCGAGATGATTCATATCATACTGAGTCGTAACGTCCCCGTCAGGCGCTTTGTATAAAGGAACCAGCTCCCTAAGCGGCTCAGGAGTGATCACAACTCCGGCTGCGTGGATACCGGCATTGCGTATTGTACCTTCAAGAACCAGTGATTTTTGGAGCAAATCCTTATATTCACTGCGGCTGTTCAGAAGATTGCGAAAATCAGGCGATTCATCTAATGTGCTCTGAATTGTAACTTTCGGTACGCCGGGGATTTTCTTTGCTATTGCATCAATTTCCTTCAACGGGATGTTCATTACCCGTCCTACGTCACGGATCACTCCCTTTGCCAGCATACGCCCGAAAGTGATTATCTGGGAAACATTTTCTTCACCGTATTTCTTCTTTACGTATTCGATAACTTCTGCCCGCCTCGTATCGGAAAAATCAACGTCGATATCAGGGTAGCTCTCCCTTTCAGGATTGATGAAACGCTCGAATAGGAGACCATATTTTATCGGGTCAATATTGGTAATTCCGATGAGGTAACTTACAAGTGATCCTGCAGCACTCCCCCTGCCCGGACCAACCGGGATTCCCTTTTCTTTAGCATGAGCAATAAAGTCCCTGACAATAAGGAAGTAATCAGACAATTGTTTCTGGTGAATGATCTCAATTTCCATCTCAAGACGGTCTTGGATTTCTTTCGTTACTTCATCGTACCGATCCGGCAAACCATCTTTACACAGACTCATCAAGTATTCATCATGAGACAATTCGCCTGCGCTTGCGGGTAATGGGAAAAACGGGAAATGTTTCTTGCCGAACTCAAATTCGAACTCCACCTTTTCAGCCACTACAAGAGTATTACTGAGCGCTGTTGGCTGTTCAGCAAAAAGTTCAGCCATCTCCTCGGGACTTTTCAGATAAAACTCCTGCCCAGTGAATTTAAACCGGTCAGTTTCATTTTGATCACTGCGAGTTTGAACGCATAAAAGAACATCATGAGGGTCGGCATGTTCTTTTTTCAGATAGTGACTGTCATTTGTCGCAACCAGTTTATATCCGGCTTTCTTTGATAATTCGGCAAAATAACGGTTACATTGGATTTCATCTTTTATTCCATGATTTTGTAATTCGAGATAAAAATCTTCACCAAACAGGTCATAATACCTGCCTGCAATTTGAGAAGCTTCCTTTTCACCGGAATTCAGAAGAGTCTGGCTGAGATGACTCTGGATACATCCACTTAAACAGATTAAGCCTTCGTGATGTTCTTCCAATATTTCATAATCGATACGCGGTCGATGATAAAATCCCTCCAGGTATCCAGCCGAAGAGAGTTGCATCAGGTTTTTATAGCCCTGCTCGTTTTTCACAAGAAGCAACAGATGGTAGCGCGGTTTTGTTCGACCATAGATATCCTTGCCTTTATCTTTGCGCGATCCATCAGTCAGGTACAGTTCACAACCAATTATCGGTTTGATCCCCACTTTTTTTGCTGCCTGGTAAAATTCGATAGCGCCGCAGAGATTTCCATGATCTGTCATTGCTACTGCCGGCATGCCCATTTCTGCGGTTGCATTACAAAGATCTTTGACCTTGGTAGCGCCGTCAAGAAAGGAATAATCGGTATGGTTATGAAGATGAACAAAACTCATGTTGAGGAATCCAGGTTGATGTATCCAGGGAGTGCCCTATCCCGGGAGAATTGCTAAACAAGAAAATTAGAACAGCTTTATACTTGAAAACATTACATTTGAGAGCTATAAACAAGAAGCACAACATCTTACGTAATCATATAAATAACAACACATAACACACAAGACATTTCACATTGCCCGTGCAATATAACCACCCTGAAGGTAAAAATCGAGTGGCAGGAGTCAAGTGAATATTTTCGCAATTTCATTTCACCAAATCTCTTGATTGGAACAAAATTGTAAATAGAATAAACGTTCAGTGATACGGCTGCATCTTCCAAAATATCCAGCAGGCTCCAAAAGAAAAAGCCGAAAACTTGATGTTTTCGGCTTTATTCTAAGAAATGTTCATAGTTACTTCATCAGGATCAACTTTTTCATCTCGGATATTGGTCCGGCTTCAAACTGCAGGAAGTATATCCCACTTGCCAGTTCACTGCCATCGAATGTCAGGTTATGATATCCTGCTGACATGGGTTGTTCTGCGAGGACCGCGACTTCCTGACCGAGGAGATTGAATACCCGCGCTTTTACCAGTGCTGTCTGCTTCAAGGAATAACTTATGGTGACAGCCGGATTGAACGGGTTAGGATAAGCGCCACGGAAAGCCCATTCGAGGGGTCGAACCTCAGTATCGTTGAAAATATCCTGCGTCGTGTCCGGGACAACCATTGTCACTGAGATAATATTATTCTCAAATTCACAGGCGCTGTTTTCGAAATCAAGGAAGAACGGATAGTTACCTATGGGCAAATTCGATCCTCGGAATACGATGTCGATTGCCCTTTCGCCACCACCCTCGAGTGTACCGGTAGGATTGAGGATTTCGAAGAAAGCGCTGCTCTCGTCTGCAACCCAGCCTTTAACTCCATCCTGAGCCCCATCATCGATTACCGTTGCAAATGCCGATATCAGGGGATTCCAGAAAGAGGTAATATCTGCACAGGATGCCATCAAGCCACCACCGGGGGTATCATACTCAAAAATAGTCTCCGTTTCACCGGTGGATGGATTCATCCGAACAACTGAAGTAATGGTCTCAGCAGTACGACGTGCAAAGAAATAAAGATTGTAATTATTCTCATCGGTTGGATTCCAGGCGGCGCCACGTGGTGAAAATTCCTGCTCGAACTCCTCTACTATTGCGCCTGCACGATTGACAGCGTACACAGGTGAATTTATATCACCTATCCAAAAATAGTCATAACCCTGATCGTAAGCGAGATAATGGGGATCTTCAACCGGTATTTCCCATGAATCAACCAAGACTATTTCATCTTCCATATCTTCGCGTGCCTGCAGGAATTCCATCTGGATCATCCTGTCACCATCTGCTCCATAAATATATTGACCATCATAAGCCATACCGTAAATTCCCTGCGAGGTACGGTATTCTTCAGGAACAGGCTGATCAAACGTTGCAATCAGTTCACCCTCAAACCTTGAGTACTGATACATCTTGTTTGGACCGGTGGGATCGAAATTGTCGGAACCGGTGACGAAGTAGTATTGATCGACAAAAACTATTCCCCGATTACGGGTTTCCTCTTCAGTCAGTTCGAACTCGAACGCTTCCTCCCATAAGGGAATCATTTCATCAAGCTCTCCGGGTTCACCGGGATTGAACTGCAACGTATCGTCACGTGGATCAGACAGATGAATTCGTGCAGAGTAAAAAAGTGGACCGTTGCCGTTATTGGTCAACATAAGCTCATACTCTATTTCATCACCCTGTACAAGTTCCTGTTCAATATTGAGGGTATCAAATTCGAGTTCAGAGTGACGCATTGCCACACTGACAGTAGTGGTCTCATCCTCAATAACTACTAATTGTGTAAGCAGCGTATCAATGAAACATTCATACAGAAACTCAAGGTTATGTTCACCTGTAACAATTTCCTCAAGGACAAAATAACCATCAGCGTCAGTTTCAGCTTCGTACATGTGATCCGTAGTACTGACAAAGATGCCTTCCATCGGTTCACCAGTGGCTGAATCGGTTACTGTTCCTTCGAGTGTTCCGACTATGAATGCAACATTTGTAGTGAACAGGATTGCCAAGTCTTCTTCACAATCGCTGGTAGATACCGCGCCGGGCCAGGATTCGTTATAGTAGAAATACATCAAACCGTCGTCATAGGTGCTGTTCTGAATACCGGTTGTCCACCAGGGCATACTTCTGCCATAGCCAAGGTGCCGGTTCATGTCGGCGTACTGGAAGAGGATATCGTTATCTAAAGTCCAGGTCCTGTGTTCACCTACACGGTCATAAATGATTATCTCAAAAGTACAATTGTTTCCATAGGAAGCCGTTCCTGTTCTGCCTTTTGTTTCGAACCATTCAATTATATACCGGTGGTTATCTTCGTCGTAAAAGTGGTAAATCTCTCC
>Ga0075120_10002446_pt1 | contig 13418 bp, 9 predicted proteins | sample AntAceMetag02UKL_FD_69792 | JGI IMG/M metagenome (GOLD analysis project Ga0075120, IMG submission 69792) | Saline lake microbial communities from Ace Lake, Antarctica - Antarctic Ace Lake Metagenome 02UKL | ecosystem: Environmental > Aquatic > Non-marine Saline and Alkaline > Saline | place... | reverse complement strand
TCCTGTAAAACAATGAAAAACACCGGTCAATTCAGAAGTATTCAAATCTATAACGATTTTGTATATTTCTTTGAACGAATTACGGGAATGAATAACTATAGGCAGGTTGTTGTTTTTGGCAAGATTTATTTGATGCCTGAAAGCAATTTCCTGTTCTTTTGCAAAAGTTTTATCCCAATACATATCAATTCCGATTTCGCCGATGGCATAAAATTTTCGTTTTATCAGCCATTGCTCAACGATTTTTAATTCATCTTTGAAATTTGATTTAACCGAAGTAGGATGAAGTCCGATCATAGGAAAACAATTTTCAGGAAACATATCACATAAATTGAGCATGCCTCCAATTGTTGAACTGTTAATATTTGGCAACAACATATACCTGACATTTTTCTCAATCGCAGCTGTTATAACCTTTTGCCTGTCATGGTTAAATTCTTTTAAATAAAGATGAGCGTGTGTATCTGTTAAAATCATACTGCAAAATTATGCGCTTATTTTAAAATTTACTTATTTTTTATTAGAATAAATATCTTATTTTTGTGGAAATAGCAAAATATACTTTTGAAAAAAATCCTCATAATACGCTTCAGCTCTATCGGTGATATTGTTTTAACAACACCTGTAATCCGTTGTTTAAAGCAGCAGTTGAAAGATTCCGAAATTCATTTTCTTACGAAAGAACAGTTTGTTCCGATAGTTAAAGCCAATCCATATATTTATAAAGTTCATTTTATTAAAAACGATTTAAAACAAATTTTGCCACAATTAAAAAGCGAAAATTTTGATTTTATTGTTGACCTTCATAAAAATTTTCGTTCGGCTTTTGTTAAATTAAAACTTAGGAAACCTTCCAAAACTTTTCATAAACTGAATATTAAAAAATGGTTATTGGTAAACTTTAAAATAAATCTTTTACCCGAAATACATATTGTTGACAGGTACTTTGAAGCTGTAAAAATTCTAAATGTAAAAAATGACGGAAAAGGTTTGGATTATTTTATCCCTGAAAATGAGAAAGTAAATATTTCGGAATTGCCTTCTATACATCAAAACGGATTTATTGGATTTGCAATTGGCGGAAAGCATAATACAAAAATGTTTCCTGTTGAAAAAATTATTTCCGTTTGTAAAAAAATTAATTCGCCGGTTATATTGCTTGGTGGATATGAAGACATTAAAACAGCTGAGTATATCAAAAAATCCGTCGGAGATAAAATTTATAATGCCTGCGGAAAATATTCCATTAATCAGTCGGCTTCACTGGTTCGGCAGGCAGATAAAATAATTACTAACGACACTGGTTTAATGCATATTGCAGCGGCTTTTAAAAAGCAAATAATATCAATTTGGGGAAATACTGTTCCTGCCTTTGGCATGTATCCTTACCTGCCCGAAACAGAAAAGAATAAATCAGTTATTATTGAAATTAAAAATCTGCATTGTCGTCCATGCAGCAAATTAGGATACAAAAAATGCCCCAAAGGTCATTTTGATTGTATGCAAAAAATTACTGAAGAAAAAATTATTGCTTAAAAAAGCAAAGTTTTATACTTTTAGCCCCTCTTTAGCCTGAATAATTCATCACGCAAAGACGCAGAGACGCAAAGATTTGAATTGAAACATTTTAAACACTTATTACTAATGTACTTATTCTTTGCGGCTTAGCGGCTTTGCGTGAGATTTTATGAATAATGCAGGTTAGATAATAAGAATCTAAATCCTTTAATAAATATGAATAAATTAATAATTATAGTTCTGTGCTTTTCCCTTTTAATTTCATGTAATTATAATTCAGAACCTGACAAAGAAATTGTTAAAGACAAGAAATCCCCTGCTATACAAAACTCACTTACAAAACAGGAAAAAAAGGAGGGCTGGAAGCTTTTGTTTGACGGCAAAACAACACAAGGATGGAGAGATTTTAAGCAAGACAAGGTTAATGATGGCTGGCAGATAACTGATGGCAACTTAGTTGCACTTGGTAAAGGAGGTGACCTTGGTGGAGATATAATCACAATTGACAAATTTGAAGACTTTGAGTTGTATCTTGAATGGGCTATCTCAGAAGGGGGTAACAGTGGAATATTTTTTCATGTATTAGAAAATAATTACCCAACTGTTTATGCCACAGGTCCGGAATACCAACTGATTGATGATACCGGCTTTCCGCAAAAATTGGAAGAATGGCAAAAAACCGGCGCTAATTACGCTATGCATAATGCTGAAAATAAAAAGCTTAAGCAGGTTGGAGAGTTCAATACTTCCGGAATTAAAGTTAAAGACGGCTATGTTGAACACTGGCTGAATGGTGAAGAAATCATTGAATATGAACTTTGGACAGACGAATGGAAGGAACGGGTAAAAAATTCCAAATGGAAAAACTATTCCGGTTATGGTATTGCACGAAAAGGGCATATTGGACTGCAAGATCACGGCAGCGTTGTAAAGTTCAGAAATATTAAAATCAGGGATTTGACTGATTACGGGAAGCTACTTTTCAATGGAGAGAACTTAGATGGCTGGAAAATTCATGGAACAGAAAAATGGTATGTAGAAAATGATTATCTGATTTGCGAAAGCGGAGAGGAAAAAAAGTACGGTTACCTTGCCACCAACGATTCATACAAAGATTTTATCCTTCGTCTTGAATTTAAACAGGAAGCAGATGGCAACAGTGGGGTATTTTTCAGGTCATCACTTGACGGAATAAAAATAAGCGGATGGCAAGTGGAAGTTGCACCCAAAGGAAATGATACAGGCGGGATATATGAATCGTATGGCAGGGGATGGCTCGCACAAATCCCGGAAGAAAAAGAAAATATCCTTAAGCCTGGTGAATGGAATAATTTGGTAATTCTTGTCAAAGGCGACAGAGTTATGACATGGCTTAATAACGAGATAATGACCGACTTACATGATGAAAAAATTGGAGAAGAAGAGGGTGTTATAGCTTTACAAATTCACGACGGAGGCGGTATTAAGGTAAGATGGAGGAATATTTTTCTCAAAGAATTATAACATATTACAAACGGATACAAGTTATAGATAAATAAAAAAATATTTACATGAAGTCAATTAAATGCACCTCTTTTTCAACAACACAGCTCTTCTGGCTGGTTGCTTTAAGGGTTTTGATAGGATGGTACTTTTTGTATGAAGGAATGGTTAAACTTACAAATCCCAACTGGTCAGGTGTTGGTTATCTTTTGGACTCCGATGGATTTTTAAAGGAATTTTACTTATCTCTGGCAAACAATCACTTTCTTTTAAAAACAGTTGACTTGATGAATATCTGGGGATTGATAGCTATCGGACTTGGATTGATCTTAGGTGCTTTTTCAAGAATAGCTATTATTGCAGGAATTATTCTTCTGGGGCTTTATTACTTTTCACACCCGCCATTTATAGGTTTAAAATATTCACTGCCAATGGAAGGAAGTTATTTGTTCGTAAATAAAATTCTTATTGAACTGGCAGCTTTGGTTGTGTTATTTGTATTCCCGACCAGTAAAGAGATTGGTCTGGACAGGTTCATATTTTCGCGTAAAGAGAAATAAATTCAGATGATAATTTAAAAAATGGAAAACAATAAAAAAAATAACACAAACCGGAAATCCTCTGAGAGTAAAAAGATCAAAAGGAGAGAAGTAATTAAGGGGCTTGCAACCATACCTGTGCTTGGAGCTTTTGTTTACGGATGGTATAAAAAGCATAAATTTGACCGCTTATTAAAGCAGGCAATACAAGGAGACATTAATTTAGATGCGGTTAATCCGGTTATAAACAAAAACATCTCCAAAGGAAAGCAGATACGTATAGGAATTATCGGTTGTGGTAGTCGCGGACGTGACCTCTTAAAAGCAGCAGGTTTTATTCATCCTGAAATTATTGATAACTGGAAAGAAGAAGCATTAAAGAACAAAGCAGACAAACGTTATCATGATTACCTTGAACAAGAAGACCTAAATTTGATTGTTAATGGTGTTTGCGATGTTTTTGATATCAATGCAGAAAAAGGACGGGAAGCAGCCTCAAATTTAAACAGGGAAGGTGCAGGTGGTAAAATGGGAGCTAAACCAAGAAGATACGGAACATACAAGGAACTTCTTGCTGCCAATGACATTGATGCCGTGATCATTGCCACTCCCGACCACTGGCATGGAACAATGACTATTGAAGCAGCAAAGTCAGGAAAACATGTTTATAGTGAAAAACCAATGACATGGACCGTTCCCGAAACTTACAAAGTGGTTAAAGCTGTTAAGGACAATAATATTGTTTTTCAGCTTGGGCATCAAAATCGCCAGAACGAAAGTTATTTCAAAGCAAAAGAAGCTATCAAAAAAAATATTCTTGGCAAGATAAATTTAATTGAAGTAACCACTAACAGGAACTCCCCAAATGGAGCCTGGGTTTACAATATTCCTGAAGAAGCGGGCCCGGGCAATATTGATTGGAAACAGTTTATTGGTCCTGCTCCATATCATGATTTCAGTTTAAAAAGATTTTTCCGGTGGCGTTGCTGGTGGGATTACAGCACCGGTATTTCCGGTGATCTGTTCACACATGAATACGATGCTATGAACCAGATACTCGGCTTGGGCATTCCTGATTCTGCGGTTTCATCAGGTGGAATATATTATTTCAAGGATGGCAGGACAGTTCCTGATGTCCTTCAAATGGCTTTTGAATATCCCGACAGGAATTTTTCGTTGGTGTACAGTGCCTCTTTGGCAAGCAACAAGAATAGAGGAAGAGTGATCATGGGCCATGATGCATATATGGAAGTAGGAAAAGATCTTAAAATATATGTTGATACCGGATCAACAAAATACAAGAAAAAATTAGATGATGGAATTATTGATCCTTCCCTCCCTATGTATTCTTTTTCACCGGGAATGAAACAGGTTGATGCTATTACTTCGCCTACTGAACAATATTTTGCAGGACGGGGATTACTTTATACATACAGAGGGGGAAAGCGAGTGAATACATCACACTTGCATATTAAAGATTGGATAGATTGTATCCGTGACGGAACCCAGCCAAGTTGTAATATTAATATGGGATTTGAAGAAGCAATGACAGCCCACATGGGTACAATAGCTTACAGGGAAAACAGGAAAGTTTTCTGGGATTCTGATAAGCAGGAAATAGTATAAGATGAGTATGGAGTAAGGAGTGTGAAGAATAAATGATAAATATGTAAAAGAAATGATCACGAGAAGGACATTTGTAAAAGGAATTTCTGCAACCGTAGCAGCAAGTATAGTGCTTCCGTTGAAACTATCAGCATTTACGCCCAAAAAAATCATAGGTATTCAACTCTATACATTACGAAATCAGGTTAAAGATGATTTTACAGATACTATGCAAAAGATAGCTGATATCGGCTATAATGCAATTGAAGCTGCCGGGTATGCTAACCGGAAATTTTATGGATATCCTCCAAAAGAGTACAAAAAAATTAATGAGGATTTCGGATTAATACCCCAAAGTAGTCATACGGCGGTAAACATTGAAAATATTGATATAATTATTGAGGATACTCTTGAAGCCGGCATGTCTTACGTCGTTCTGCCTTATTTATCGGAGGATAAAAGAAGAACCCTTGATGAATATAAAAAAACTGCTGAGGAATTTAACAAAATCGGGGAACGGTGTAAAAGTTCAGGATTACAGTTTGCGTATCATAATCATGCATTTGAATTTGAAAAAATGGATGGAATAATTCCTTATGATATTATGTTGGAGCAGACAGACCCGGAATTTGTTACCATGCAGCTCGATATGTATTGGATGGTTTTTGGCGGATATGAACCGATTGACTATTTCCGGAAATATCCGGGCAGATTCGGGCTTTGGCATGTCAAAGATATGGACAATACTGAAAAGCGGGAGTCAACCGAGATCGGAAAAGGAATAATTGATTTTGAAAAAATCTTTGCAGCTAAGAAAAAAGCTGGTATGAAATATTTTTACCTTGAGCAGGAATCTTTTAAAATTCCACCATTTGAGAGTATTGCAATCAGTTATAATTATTTGAATAATCTCCAATAACTTATAATATATAACTCAACTAACTGATTAATTAGTCCGTCTATAATGTCCAAGAATTTAAATAAATATTAAAAATCACAAATGACAAGCACCAAATTTCAAATAAATTCCAATGACCAAAAATTCAATAACCAAAATAGTTTCAAGCTGTTTGATTATCCATCCATACGGATTTGCTTCGCTTCATACGGATAAGTTTTGGTCATTGATATTTGGAATTTATTTGAAATTTGGTGCTTGTTATTTGGTGCTTTATTTCAAAATTTGTTTGACTTTATAGACTGACACTAATCAGATTTAATACTAAGAAAATTGAATAAAACTGAAAATATCATAAATACCGGAATAATCGGTTTCGGACTTTCAGGAAAAGTATTTCATGCACCTTTTCTGCATACTCATCCCGGCTTTTATTTAAAAAAGATCGTTGAAAGACACTCTGATGAATCAAGGAAAATTTATCCTTATGTTGAAATTGTCAGAGATTTTCATGATTTACTAATTGATCCAGATATTGATTTGGTAGTTGTTTCCACACCGAATACTCTGCATTTCCCGATGGTTAAGGAATGCCTTTTGGCAGGTAAGCATGTAGTAGTGGAAAAGCCGTTTACCCCAACTTCTAAGGAAGCTGAAGAACTGATCAAACTGGCACAGTCGGTAAACCGTAAAATATTTGTTTATCAAAACAGAAGATGGGATGGGGATTTTCTAACAATAAAAAAAATGCTTAATAATAAATTGCTGGGTGATTTGCAGGAATATGAAGCACATTTCGACCGGTTCAAGCCTGAGCTTTCACCAGATTTATGGAGGGACAAAGACAAACCGGGTGGAGGTATTTTGTTTGATCTCGGCTCTCATTTGATTGATCAGGCATTGCAGTTGTTCGGTAAGCCTGAAAGCCTTTTCGCTGATATTCAGGCACAAAGGAAGGGCAGCAAGGTAGATGACTATTTTAAATTAAATCTGTTTTATCCGGAACTAAAGGTAATCCTTACAGCAGGCATGATGGTTAAGGAACCCGGACCCAGATTCATTCTTCACGGAAGTAAAGGATCATTCATAAAATATGGGATAGACCCGCAAGAAAAAAAACTGGTACAAGGATTGATGCCATATACTGAAAATTGGGGAATGGAAAAACCTGAAAATTGGGGAATACTTACTACTGAACTCAATGAACTTTATTTTGACGGACGTATTGAAACAAAGCCCGGTTGCTATCAGAAATTTTACGAAAATGTATATGATGTTATTGCAAATAATAATGAGATTGCTGTAAAACCTGAAGAAGCAAGAGATGTGATAAGGATTATTGAACTGGCTTTTGAAAGTAATGCAGGTAAAAAAATGATTAAACTTTGATTATTGGAATTTATGGACAGACAATAAATAATATTAATCAGAAATATTAAAAATAATCTTATGAACAAAAAAGAAAAAAACACCATTAGTCGCAGGCGTTTCATTGGTAACATGGCAGCAGCAACTGCCGGATTAACTGTTTTACCAAATTACGTAATCAGTGGTTTGGGGCACACTTCCCCAAGCGACAAGTTGAATATTGCAGTGGTTGGAATTGGCGGTGTAGGCGGTACCAATGTCCATAACGTGAACAGCCAGAATATCGTGGCTTTATGTGATGTGGACTGGGATTATGCAGCCGGCACCTTTGAAAAGTACCCGGATGCAAAAAAATACAAGGATTACCGCAAGATGTTTGATGAAATGGGAGGTTCTATTGATGCTGTTATCGTTGCCACTCCGGATCATACACATGCAATCATTGCTGCTGAAGCTATCAGAATGGGCAAACATGTTTACGTACAAAAACCTCTTACTCACACTGTATATGAATCAAGGGTTTTGACTGACTTAGCTCGTAAGTACAAGGTTGCCACACAAATGGGTAACCAGGGAAATTCAGGTGATGGTATCCGGCAGACTTGTGAGTGGATATGGGACGGAGCCATCGGTGAAATCACCGAAGTACATGCATGGACTAACCGCCCTATTTGGCCACAGGGACTTGAGCGTCCGACAGAAACACCTTCAGTACCTCCAACACTTGCATGGAATCTGTTCATCGGACCTGCTGAATGGCGCCCTTATCATCCGGCATATACACCATGGAACTGGAGAGCATGGTGGGATTTCGGTACCGGAGCACTGGGAGATATGGCATGCCATATTCTTGATCCTGCTTTCTGGGCACTTAAACTCGGTCAGCCAATATGCCTTCAGGGAAGTTCCACACAAGTGAACACAGAAAGTGCTCCATATGCCTCTATTGTACATTACGATTTTCCTGACCGTGGTAAGATGGGTAAAATTAAACTTAAACCGCTAAAACTAACATGGTACGACGGAGGATTAATGCCCTCACGACCCGAAGAATTGAAAGACGGGCAGATTATGGGTGATAGAAACGGAGGTGTGCTTTTTGTCGGCACCAAAGGTAAACTAATGACAGGTTGTTACGGCAGAAATCCAATCCTGCTGCCAGAGGAACTTGACAAAGATTATAAACGTCCAACGCCAACAATTAGAAGAATTGAAAATGCTATGAGTGGCGGACACGAGGCAGACTGGATAAGAGCTTGCAAGGAAAGTCCAGAAAATCGTGTGCAAACAACTTCAAATTTTAATTATTCAGGACCTTTAAATGAGACGGTTGTTATGGGTAATCTTGCAATTCGTTTGCAGGATTTGAAAAGAAAATTAATCTGGGATGGAGAGAATATGAAGGTTACTAATATTTCTGATGATGATGAGATAAGAGTTGTGACAACAGATAAATTTACTGTAATTAACGGTCACCCGCATTTTAATACGCAATATGCTACCATTGCCGCAAAACCTGCTGCAGAGGAATATATTAAACATGCTTACAGGGAAGGGTGGGAATTATAATTTCAGATTTTAGAATTTAGATTTTAGATTTATTAAGTTATCGAATTGTTTTGAATTTTGAAAATTGTTTTTTTGAATTTATCCATTTGACTGAAAGGAATCCGTATGGACGGACAAGTTTTGTAATTAATATTTTTTCATTTGATTTTTTTCAGATACTAAAAACTTCATAAACAAACATTAAAAATAATAAAAATATGAAAAAATTAACAATTATTACCAGTTTAACAGTCATGGTTGCCCTGCTATTCTCATGCACTCCAAAGAGTGAACAAAAGGATGAGCAAAGCGGTCAGAAGGAAGAAAAGGCAACAATATCCGAACAACAACCCAACTCTCTCTCTCAACAGGAGATTGATGAAGGCTGGGTCTTATTGTTTGATGGAAAAACTTATAAAGGATGGAGGGGATACAACAAAGAAACCTTTCCCGAAAAAGGCTGGGTAGTGGAAGACGGCACCTTGCATGTTCTAAGTTCAGGAAAAGGGGAAGCCGGAGGTAGCGGTGATATTATTACTGAAAAGAAATACGGGAACTTTGAATTGTTGCTTGAATGGAAAGTCTCGGAAGGCGGAAACAGCGGCATCTTCTATCTGGCACAGGAAAAACCTGACCAGCCGATATGGAAATCCGCCCCTGAAATGCAGATACTTGACAATGCCAAACATCCCGATGCAAAACTTGGAGTTGACGGCAACCGGGCTGCCGGGTCATTATACGACCTAATTCCCGGTAAATTTGAAGCTGTAAAACCTGCCGGTGAATGGAACAAGGTAAAAATTATGGTTTACAAGGGAACCGTTGTTCACTGGATGAACGGAGAATATGTGCTGGAATACCACCTTTGGACACAGGACTGGAATGACATGGTCGCAAAAAGCAAGTTCAAAGATTATGAGGACTTTGTAAATACAGCCAAAGAAGGCTATATCGGACTGCAGGATCATGGGGATGATGTTTGGTTCAGGGATATTAAGATTAAGCAATTGTGATAATAACCCGATCACTTTGAGGTCATAATTTGATACTGGATATATGGGAATATATGATATTTGGTTTGGTATAACGGTAAGCATAACTCGCTGGCCTGAAACTGCAGAGCGATAGCGGCGCAGCGTAAGGTCAGTATATGTTTATGCTTTTGTTAGGCCTGTTCAAATTGATTAACATTTAACTGAATATTAGCTTTCACATTATCCAAAGCGTGTGTTCCTGTTTCAATAACAAATTTTTGAAATTCTGGCACCATATCTTCAAGTAACACCTGATCTTCCATTGATTGTGGTTCACGTTCTATTCTTGGTGTCTTCGGATTATTTTTAAGTATAATTTCCTTCATAGGCCAAAAACGTGCTTTTTGAGACGCGTTTTCACCTACACCTAATGATTCGTAAAAACCATCAGGGGGATCACTCCTAACCATACCCCCAGTAAATATTGTTTCTCGGTGTTTCGAAACATCATGTTGCTCAAAGATAGTGCTAAGTAAACTGTGTTTACTTTTCCAGTAGTTTTGAACAGAAGGGAAAATTGATTCGTATCCTCTAAGTGGTGGTTGAGAAGGATTGGTATAAACTCGGCCTAAGACATCATAAGGTGATACCCTTCGCAGTTCTTCAGATTTAGTAACATCTCTAAAGAAATCATTATTCAAAGCGCAAAAACCAAGCGCATTAAATGCATATGTAATGCATTCCACAAAAGAATCCATGTTAAAAAAGATCGATGCTAAATGATATTCTGTTTCCGCAGGAAGTCGTGGCCTTGGCATCCAAGCATGAACTGCATAATAGTGATTGATTAATCCGTGAATACGAGCGTAACTTCCATAAAGGCCACCTCTAAAAGAACCAAACCAATCATTAATGTTACCGTAATTATATTTCTGACAAGCGAGTAGAGCGAACTGATCCAGTTCTTTGAACGTTGATAGTTCTATATTTATAGTAAAGTTTGACATTTCATTCTTTGATATTTAAGGCCTAACATATTATTAAGCAGCAAATATCGGTATAATATGTCAAATATACAAGAAAAAATGAAATCCGGATAATATATTTATTTGTAATAAAAAACTAAAATATTCCATATTATATACAAAATTTGCAATAAGAATGATGTTTGGTTCAGGAATATTAAAATCAGGGAACTATAGGTGTCTAAAGGAAAAACTTTAATAAAATGTTGTTCAAAATTTTCTATAAACAAACGAGTGATATTAGCAGATGCAGTATAAGTTTGATTTTTCCTGCCACTGCTACTGCTGCTTGTTTATAAATTGCGAAATAATTTTTTTTGATTTATATCAGTAATACTTTGCTTACTTTTTATTATTTCCCATAATAAACAAACGGTGCCCAGTAATAAGGGCTGGAATACTTATTAGGTTTTTTTATTTCAGAGTCGGTCTCTAATAATTTGAACCCTCTTTTTATGTTATATTTATCAGTTCTTATTGCCCCGCTGATAAATGCTCTTTTCATCTCTGTAATTGCTCTATCATAGCTTATTCCTTTTTCCTGAACAAGTTTATAAACTCCGATCATAAATTTCATGGTTGATTCATCTGATACCTGCCAGAGTGAAACGGAAAGTCCGTTTGCTCCTGCAATAAGAAAACTCTGGGTTAAGCCAACAACACCTTCTCCACCATATATCTTACCGAGACCTGTTTCACAAGCAGAGAGGTTCACAAAATCTGCGTTAATATCCAGTTCTGCTATCTCCTTCATTGTCAAATACCCGTCTTCATTATTATATTCATTTTTTGATAATGAGAGAACAATAGCCGACAGTTCAGGGATTTCGGGCACAACAAGTCCATGCGTGGCAAAGTGAAGAACTTTGTATTCTCTTAAACCGCCTTTTTTAGATAAAGACTTTACTCTTGATTCATCAACTGATTTACCTGTATAAATTTCCGAACCTTCTATCATATATTGAATAGCTTGTATCTCTGCAAGCGTACCGGGTAGATTATCCCATTCCCCAATGCCAAGACTTGTATAGGCTTTTCTTGTACTCTGTCCTCTGCTTAAAGCCAACATCGTTTCATTTTTTAAATATTCTAATTGCTTCTCTGCTTTAATAATATCAGTTTCATAAGAAATTTCATCATATACAGCACCACCGAAAGCAAGAAGCGGTTTTCTGTTTTCACTGTAATGTCTCTTAGCAATGATCTCCGATACGGTTAAAGACTGTGTATATTTGATATGATACTTTTCAATCAGGTACCTTCCATCAGGCATAATTAATGTCTCAAAAGGAAGGAATGCCAATACATCATCAGGGATAATAAAAAGTTCATCTTTTCCTTTAAGCTGCTCTTCAATACTGCCAAATAGAAATTTATACAACTCTTTACCTATATATTGAATAGTTTCCTCTTCCTTTGGACTAAGGCTTGACTTTGAAATCAATAAACGATAATAATTTATTATTTTTTCGAAATCATCATCATCTCCTTTTTCAAATACTTTTTCCTCTTTTCCCTTAATTTTTAGACCTCTTATATTCTCTACAGCATTTGATATTTCATTTTTATACTTGATATTAATATTTGATATTAGGCTATCATCCTTAACTTCTATTGCGAAAATATTATTCTTATCTGCAACAATTTGTGCAGTTCCCATCCATGTATTGATATTTGAATAATTAATGATAGCAGAATTACTATTTAATTTTTTCTGATAGTTTTTTATGCCCTCAAATACAATATTTTTTTCTTTTAATCTTTCTCCCATTTGTTCTATAAGATATTTTGCTGAAGAGAGTTCTTTTGTATTAAAAGCCGGAGCAGGTCTGTTGCTTCTTATGTATGTAGAAATAAGAAACTGATAGGTGTGAATCTGTAACGCAAGATAATCCCTGCGTACTGCACCTTCTGCTGTTAACCTCAGTTTTTCTAAAATTGCTATAGACTTATTGAAATTGTATTCTGCTTTTTTAAATTCTTTTAATCTATAATAAATATTTCCGATGTTGTTTAAGTATGTTGCAATATCGCTTTTTTTACCAAGTTCTTCGGCAATAGCCAGTGCTTTCCTGAAATTCTCAATTGCCTTATCATATTGTCCCCAAGACTTATACACTCCACCGATGTTGTTCAATAAAGTTGCAATATATCCTTGTTGCCCAAGTTCTTCGGCAATAGCCAGTGCTTTCCTGAAATTCTCAATTGCCTTATCATATTGTCCCCATGCTCTATACACTTCCCCGATGTTGTTCAATTTTATTGCAATACCTTCTTTTCTACCAAGTTCCTTATCTATAGCAAGTGCTTTCCTGTAATTCTCAATTGCCTTATCATATTGTCCCCAGGAATCATACACCATTCCAATGTTGTTCAATAAAGTTGCAATATATCCTTGTTGCCCAAGTTCTTCGGCAATAGCCAGTGCTTTCCTGAAATTCTCAATTGCCTTATCATATTG
>Ga0075120_10002442_pt1 | contig 13442 bp, 6 predicted proteins | sample AntAceMetag02UKL_FD_69792 | JGI IMG/M metagenome (GOLD analysis project Ga0075120, IMG submission 69792) | Saline lake microbial communities from Ace Lake, Antarctica - Antarctic Ace Lake Metagenome 02UKL | ecosystem: Environmental > Aquatic > Non-marine Saline and Alkaline > Saline | place... | reverse complement strand
CGCTATTGTTTCAATTTTTTTTTCCTCAGCTTTTTTTCGTCTAATCATTTCCTTATGCTGGATAAACAATAGGGACAAAATGATCAAGCACACTGCCATCGCTATTACACGGTAGTAGGTAATAAGTGGGGACTGTATTCCCCAACCATTAGCAGGGACAGATGCCATCTGCCAACTGCCTCCAGGCAGCGTGATCTCCATAAATACTGAGCCGTTTGTAAAGAGATCTTCGGAACCATAAAAAACTTCACCTTTAGAGCCCAAACCATCCTTTCCTCTTATTGAAATATTTAGCAGCGAATCCTTATTATTTAATCCCGCCGCCTCAAGCATACTCGGCAGGTTAATAACAATTGACAGTATACCAAAATACTCCCCTGTATCAGAATCGGCGTTGCTCATGCCAATGTATATAGGCGTGCGACCTATAATGCCAATCCCGCCCTGCACAAGATTTAAGGGGCCTGCCACCACGGTCTTACGCCCTTCGATGACTCGCTGAACCGCTGGCCATTGTGACGTAATCTTTTTGTAATCAATCCCAATTGCCTTCTCGTTTCCTTTTACTGGGTAGACATATGTCAATACTGTTCCCTTGGCGAGCCCGATATTTTTGATATGATTCGATGATTTCATAAAGTGCTGTGCGATTTTAAAGAATCGATCTTTTGTAATATCTGTATTTGTTTCAACATCGATAATTATGCTTCGGGCCAATAATAATTCCGAATTTAGCCCACTTTCCAACCTTGCACGAATCGTACTGAGTTTTTCAACGATAGATCCACGCTGGTTTTTCATAAAACGTTTATTTTCTGTCGACTCTACCACCAGAAGTCCTGCTATGATTGATAAAGTCAAGAGGATCGCCAAAGCCAAAAAAATATATCGTTCTTTAGTGCCATGATGTTCTGTGGTCAAATAAACCCGCCTTTACTTTTATTCTTTGAGAAAACCCAAATTTAAAAGGATAGATTGCATAAAGATTGACTGTCCCAATATTATTCAATAATTCAAATGGTATCTGCAAAAATTTTAAAAAAATATTATATCAAAAAATTACAAATTACAATATTTCTATTTTAGATAATTTTAGTAGGCTTCCTCCTGAGTACCAATGGTATTATCTTTACAGAAGTCAAATTCGATAAATCACTGAGCGCTATATCCACCAGTCAGGGTTTTTAAAATTTACCATGGTTATATATAGAAAGACTGGCGGGGTATTATTTTAAAAATGGGGTGCCCAAATTTTATATGGGCTGAGTTTTTAAAATACCAGTAAAAACCACAAAATGCAGAGTCCCTCTAAGTGATTATAAGCATAAGTCTCGCTTGGGTAGTTGGATTTTTAACCGGAAAATAAAAATATTTTAGGAAAACTACCATCAATATTACATTTACCCTCTGGAAAAAATGTTGTGTCTGTTATTACCACGAATAGGATAAACCATGTCAATCATCCAGAATTTGTCTTACTTTGCATACCAGGTCTGCCGTGGAAAAGGGTTTCTGGATAAAATTTAATTCTTCATCCAACACTCCGCGTGCCTGAATAATCTGGTATGTGTAGCCGGACATGAAAAGCACACAGATGTTCGGTCGCATTGCTTCAATCCGGTCTTTAAGTTCCTTGCCGTTCATTTTAGGCATCACGACATCAGTAATCAAAAGATTGATAGGGCCGTCATGGTTTTTGCATAAAATGATTGCCTCCTCCGGTGATGAGGCACACAGGACCTGGTAGCCCTGTCTTTGAAGCACAGTCTGACAGAGTTTCAGGATCATCCTCTCATCCTCCACGATCAGAATGGTTTCATCACCTTTTGTCGTGTGTGATTTTGTACGGGGAAGTTCCATTTTTTCAGGGGGGCCTTCAACGTTGGGAAAGTAGATTTTAAAAGAAGTGCCATGGTCCAATTCACTATACACATAAACAAATCCGTTGTTTTGTTTGACAATGCCATATACAGTGCTAAGTCCCAGGCCGGTTCCAGAGCCTACTGGTTTGGTTGTATAGAATGGATCAAACAGGTGATCAAGAGTCTCCCTGGACATTCCCGTGCCAGAATCACTGACAGTCAGAGATACAAATTTGCCGGGGTTTGCACCGTGGTGCATCTGGCAATACGCCTCGTCTATAACGATATTGCCGGTCTCAATCGTCAGCTGGCCGACCCCTTCAATGGCATCCCTTGCATTGACAGCCAGGTTAGCCATAATTTGATCAATTTGGGATGGATCAATTTTTATCGACCAAAGCGCATGGCCAGGAATGAATACCATTTCGATGTCTTCCCCAATCAGCCGTCCCAACATTTTCTGGCCGTTACCAATCAGATGGTTCAGATCCAGAACCTGCGGCGTAACGGGTTGTTGTCGAGAAAAAGCCAGCAGCTGCTGGACCAGGCTGGTGGACCGATTGGCTGCATTGATGATTTCTTCCAAATCTCCGTACAGGGGATCATGAACATTGACCCTGTTCACTGCCATTTCGGCATAACCGAGAATAATACTGAGCATATTGTTGAAATCATGAGCCACTCCACCTGCCAAATGCCCTACAGCCTCCATTTTCTGGGCCTGCAACAGCTGTTTCTGCAAATTGCGTAGCTCTGTCACATCACGAACGATGGCCACCACCTCATTGTTGGTGGCAGGTGCGTAACGGGCTTCGTAATCACGCACTTTACCTTTGGCAGGCAGCTGGTAATCGTAGGTAATGGTCCGGCCGGTTTCCAGGGCCTTATGCACATTGGCCAAGGTCTGGCGGGCGATCTCTTCCGGCAGCACCTCATCTGCCGTGCGCCCAATGAATGCATCCGGAGAGACATATGGGGCAAACCCCTTGCCCGGTTTAAAATCGAGAAACCGTGCCTGTCGGTCTAGTCGGAATATCATATCAGGAACGGCCTCCATGGTGGCTTTAAGATTTGCTTCTGCCTGCTGCCGAGCTTCGGTTTCCTCTTCCAGATCGATTATTTTCTTTTCCAGTTTTTGGATCAGCCGCTCATTATAGAGCTTAAGATAGGTTTTCTCCGTATTTAAAATCGATGTTGACGCTGGTATCTCACCCTGGGCGGTTTTTCGGACAAGATTTTGTATGGCTGCAAGAAACCCTTTGCCGTCCATGGGCTTGCGCAAAAACTGATCCGCCCCCAAAGACAATGCAAATTCCTCATCTTTGGCATCTGTATAGGTAGCCGTGTAAAAAACAAATGGCATATCCCTGAATGTGTCGTTTCCCCGGATTCTCCTGCAAAACTGAAAGCCATCCATTTCAGGCATAAGAATATCAGATATGACCAGGTCCGGCAGATGCTCTTGTGCAAGTGAAAGGGCAATCTTACCATTTTCCGCCTCCAGGACCTGATGTCCGGCGGAAGCCAGGGTTTTTTTCAGGATATAGCGGGCATCTGCATTGTCATCGACAATAAGGATTTTCATAAGGGTTCTCCTGCATAGAGACGGATCTCTTCTATGATGGTTTCCGGGTTGATGGGTTTTTCAATATAGCCGTTGCATCCGGCCGAAAGCAGGTGCTGCCGGTCGCCGCTCATGGCAAAGGATGTGACCGCTATAATGGGCAGGCTGCCGTCTGCTTCAGAATTCCTGATGGCCTTTAGTACCTCAATGCCGTTCATGTCTGGAAGCTGGATATCCAGCAGCACCAGATCTGGCTTGTCTTTTAAAGCCATGTTGATCCCATCCCGGCCGGTGACGGCCCGGATAGTACTGTATCCGTTCTTTTCAAGGATAAAGCAGATCAGTTTCATATTATCATCATTGTCCTCTATAATCAGAATGGTCTTCATGTTTGCCTCATTTTAATATTAATCATGTATCAAATCCTGCTTTTTCATGGGGTTCATGGCTGCGGACTATTCCAATGGGCAGCTTGATGCTGAACGTACTTCCCTTACCAAGCTTGCTCTTTACTGAAATTTTTCCCCCTAAAAGATCGGTGATAATTTTCCGGGTCAGATAAAGGCCCAGGCCAGTGCCGGGCGTCTTAATTTTCAAATGTGATTCCAGGCGGGCAAAGGAAGAAAAAAGCAGCGGGAGATCGGATTCGGCAATACCGATACCCGTGTCAGAAACCTGGATCTCAATGTGCTGATCCATGTTCAGGGCAGTCACCGAAATACCGCCTTTTTCACTATATTTCACCGAATTACTGAGCAGGTTCATAACGCACTGGAGTAGACGACGGCGGTCCGTGCGCATGAAGATTGATTTATGAATATCAACGACCAGGGACAATCCCTTGAGTCCGGCCTCCACTTTAACAGCAGTGATTGCCTCATTGATAAGCGCTCCTAACTCAAAAGATTCCAGATACAAGTCCACTTTTCCGGCTTCAATCTTGGAAACGTCGATTACATCCGTGATCAGGGACAACAGGTGTTTGCCCGCCCGGCTCACCCGGCCAAGCTGGTCCTGTTGCTCCGTGTTTAAATCCCCGGCCAGACCCTGAAGTAAAATCCCGGTAAATCCGATAATGGAGTTTAAGGGGGTCCGCAGCTCGTGGCTCATGGAAGCAATGAACATGGATTTAAGCTGGTCCAGCTCCTTTAGCCGATGATTGGCTGTTTCAAGCTGATCTCTGGCCTCACTGACATCTTCCAGAAGATAGATCAATGCCTTTTGGGAATCTTCCAGTTCCAGGGTCCGTCTTTTAACTTCTTTTTCAAGTTTTAATGCATTCTTCTGAATCTGTTCGAACAGCAATGCGTTCTGCAAACCCAAAGCAATGGCTGAGGCCAATGCTTCCAGGTATTCTGCCTGTTTTTCAAAATCGTTTACATTATCCGTGCCCAGGCCCAGTATTGCAATGACCTCGTTCCCGCTGAAAAGTGGCAAAGCCGCTGCGGAATGCAGGCCGGCCTGTTTGCATTCTTCCCATGTGCAGCGTGGATCAGTATAAATATTCGGGGAAAAAATCGATTTTTTTTCGCTGGCAGCCATTCCGCATAAACACTGGCCCAGCTTATGGGTGGGAAATTCGGTAAATGCACGGCCCGGTTCTGAAAAAACAATTCCAGCCGGTATAAGATCTTCCCCTTTTTTCATCAACAAAAATACGGCATTGGCTTCTGTGGTCTGGAGCAAACCTGAAAGGGCCTGCGAAATAATTTTTTCCACAGACAGACTCTGGCTGATCCGAGTGCTCATTTTGTTCAATGCAGCCAGCTCCTGGGAACGCTGCATCAGTTTTGCTTCGCTCCTGTGGATTGCTTTTTCCGCGTAGTCTTTCTGAACCATGTATCTCTCACGGTAGGAAAGTGCATAAAAAATATCCTGGAATGGTTTAAGACCATTTAAAGCATAAGTTTCAACCGACTCTTTAACCGGCTCTATGAACCGCAGATAAAGGAACAGAACCACGCTGTAAAACCCTGCAATGGAAACCTTGCCCACGATCCCTGACATGACAATAGTATCATAGTTTGACTGCCCCCCAAAAACCCCGGTAGCAAAAACAAGGGTGTCAAAGGTGACTATGATGGCCATGGTTAAAAAAATCCGAAAAAATGGAAATTTCGGGATCAATCGACTGATGCCCTCAAACACAAAGATAATCAGCAGTACGTCAGCAAACAGGGCCATCGTTCCCACAAACATGACACGGCCCCCCTGGTTGAAGATCTCCTGGGGCAGACCCAGAAAATTCAGGGTCCCCGGCAGATTTAATTGCGCACCAAAAGCAAGCATCAACAATGTCATGACCAGGTTTGCGACCATGATCCCGTAGATGACTTTTCTGGCTTCAATGGCATCTTCAAAGATATAAACCACCAGGATTGCAAACAGGCTCGCGGTGAACATGACGGTCGACCCAGGACTTATCAACAGATCCGGCCGTATTTCTACATAGATTGAAGATGCCAGAAGCACCTGGATAGGCTGGAAAACACCAAGGGTGACATAGAGCGGGGAGAGACCCAGACGCGATCTCATCCGAAACAAACCCAATAACAAGATGATGGTTATCAGTGCCTGGGTGCCAAACATCAGCAACTGATTGGCTGCACCACTGCTCATCCTGGCCCCTCCTTTCCTTGATTTTTGTCTGTCAATTTTGCCATCTGGTCTCTCAACTCCTTGATCCGGAACTCCCGGTCCACAAAGAGCTTGTTGAAGCGCTCAAGTTCCCGGCTTTTTGCCTCAATCGCAGCGGTCCGCTCCTGAATCTGCTCTTCAAGGTGTTCCCGGTGTTTTTCCAGTTCGTCCTCCGCCTTTATACGCTCGGTGATATCCCGGGAAAGTATGATAAAGGTGGGTTCTGAAGCAATTGAACTGTTTTTTCTGGCAACAGAGAGCTCAAACCAGAATGTCCCCTGGGCCAGAGAAAGTTTATATTGTCTGCCATGGGAAAAACCTGTTTCATTTGCCTCCTGTACGGCCTCCATGCAAACAGCAACAGCATCAACGGGCAGGATATCAGCAAACAGGTTTCCGATGAGATCCTCCTTGGGTCTTATCAGTAATTCATGCTGGGGGGCATGAACACGGAGGTAGCAGCCTTGCAGATCAACTTCAAACAATAAATCCGGAATAGCATCCAGGGTGGCCTGCAACTCGCTGGTAACGGCCTTCAGGGCTACAGTTCTCTGGGCGACCTGTTGTTCAAAATAAAGCTGCAAACGGCTCAATTGCAGATGGGTTTTGATCCGGGCCCTGGCTTCATCAATATCATAAGGTTTAGAGATATAATCGGCTGCCCCCATGGAAAAGCCCTTCACCTTTTCAAAGGGTTTGTCAATCACACTGAGAAAAATAACCGGGATTCTATAGCCATTCTCCGTGGCTTTAATCCGGCGGCAGGTCTCATACCCATCCATTTCAGGCATTATCACATCCAGCAGGATCAGATCGGGAGGATCAACACCTTTGACTATTTCAATGGCGGCAGGCCCGTTATTTGCGCCCCTGATCCGGTACTCTTCCGAGAGAGCGCTTGTGAGATCATGGACATTTTCCGGCACATCATCCACCACCAGGATGCTCAGATTGGTAAGAGCGGCATTTCCGTCAATGGTGAAGGGCGCCACGGCTTTTCTTCTATACCGGAGGAGTTCAAGCTGGGCCATTACCCGCACCTTGAGAAGCTCAGGATTCACGGGTTTGGTGATGTAATCGGCAGCCCCCATCTTCAAGCCTTTTGCCTCATCCTCTGATTCAGCCAGGGCGGTAACAAAGATAACCGGAATTTCCGCCGTTGTTGGATCGGTTTTCAGTCTGCGTAACACTTCATAACCGTCCATACCGGGCATCTTGATGTCCAGCAGAATCAAATCCGGACGGGGTTTCAGGGCGGCCATTTCCAAGGCCTTTTCCCCGTTGGTTGCTGCGATAACGGCATATTTTTGCCCCAGAACATTCATCATCCCATGGATATTCTCGCTCACATCATCAACAATGAGGATTTTTGATTTGGCCTTAATGGTTGCGGTCATAATCGTTTCTCCTGTGCAATTCCATCAAGCAGTGTCACTCAATTGATTGCTTAAGGTAATTATAAGTTCTAGTGCTTCATCCATGGCAAATACATCCATCTTGGCAGCTATTTCGGACACAGCCTGTTCTGTTTCGCTGCCGGCCACGCTGCGCAGCAGCTCGGAAATCACCAGCTCAGCAGCCCCAAGATCATTTTTAAGCAGGGATGACAAGGCAAGCAGTTTGGCTGAAATCTCTTCAGGTTTCAGGCCAAAACTTTCTCCGGAAGCCAAAGAAACCCGGGGGGCAAGTCCATCGATTTCAGTCATGATTTGCTCAAGCATTTTTCTGATTGTGTCAAAAAGTTCCGGATCAGGCATTGTGCCCTGTTTGAGCAGGTCATCAATTTGGGTGACAGCGGAAAATAACAGGTTAGCGCTCAGGTTGCCGCAAACCCCTTTGAGTTCATGGCAATAGGTCTCACCTGCCTCCATACCTTTTTTTGTGATCAACCCCTGCAGCTTATCAACCGCATCCCAGTAATGCTTTCGAAAGCGGTGCAGTTGCTTGCGGTACGCCTCCGGGTTGCCGCCGATACGATGAATACCCTGGGCCGCATTAAGTGTTTTCAAAGCCAGCAGCTCAGGAGGAATTTTTGTGGTTATTGCCTCAAGGCCCGGCTCTTCAGACGGGTATTTCTTTTGCTTTATACCGGTCTTGTCTGACAGAAACTTTTGCAGAGTGGAGGTCAATCGGACCGGATCAACAGGTTTACTGATGAAATCATCCATGCCCGCCTGATGGCATTTTTCAGCATCCTCGCTCATGGCCATGGCCGTCATGGCGATAATGGGCAAAGAGGAAAAACGTTCCCCGCCCGGTTGATGCCCCAGGGCGCGGATACGCCGTGTGGCCTCCAGGCCATCCATCACGTGCATCTGAATATCCATGAGAACCCCGTCATAGGAACTTTGCTGCACCATGGCCAAGGCCTCCTGGCCATTGGTTGCCTCATCCACCTGGATACCCATACTGCCCAAAAGATCAACAGCAAATTCCCGGTTGATCTCGTTATCCTCCACCAGTAGCAGGTGGGTTCCAGAAAAATTGACTGAGGCAGAACCTGCGCCCTCCCTTTTTTTTTCGTCAGAATCAAAGATCCGGCTGCGCCCCAGTACGGACAAAATGGTGTCCAGCAAGGTGGAGGGCGATACGGGTTTGACCAGAAAACCATGTGCCCCGGCATCTTCCGACTGTTTCACGACCTCTTCTCGTCCATAGGCAGTGACGATTACAATTTTGGGTTGTTGAAGAATGGCTTTGTCGGCAGCAATACGCCGAACTACCTCATCACCGTTCATGCCGGGCATTCGCCAGTCCATCAAGACTACCTCAAATGGATTTTCAGAGGCTGTCTTAATCTGCTCAATGGCTGCCCTGCCACTTGCGGCCACACTGACATCCAGCTGGAACGAGCTGAGCATTTCCGAAAGAACCTCGCGAGAAACGCTGCTGTCATCCACCACCAGGACCCGAATACCTTTCAGCAAGGGACTGGCCTGCTCCGTCAGACTGTATGGATGCACCCCATCCTTCCGGGCGATTGCCAATGGCACTGAACAGCACATGGTAGTGCCCTGACCCGGCTGGGAGCTTTCAACCCATACACGGCCTTTCATTAATTCCATTAGCAGTCTGCTGATGGCCAGGCCCAGGCCAGTGCCGCCAAATTTCCGGGTGAAAGACTGATCAGCCTGGCTGAATTTTTCAAATAGTTTCTTCTGTACCTCAGAAGTCATACCAATGCCTGTATCTCGCACACAAAACTGCAGGGTCAATTCTGTTTCACTGATATTCTGGCCGGCAACGGCCAGTTCCACCTCACCTTTTTCCGTGAATTTAACGGCGTTGCCGCAAAGATTGAGCAACACCTGGCCCAGACGAAGAGGATCGCCAAGGAGGCAAATCGGCACATTCACATCATGACGGATAAGAAATTCCAGATCCTTTTGTTCTGCCTGAAACCCTATGGAATCAGACAGCTGTTCCAGCACCGTTTCAAGGTTGAATTCAACAACCTCTATTTTCAGTTTCCCTGCCTCAATCTTGGAAAAATCCAAGATATCGTTAATAATACCCAGTAGGGAATTGGCAGCCCCTTTTGCCTTGTTCAGGTAGTTGTTGAGAGTGGGCGGCATATCGCTTTTAAGGGCGAGATAGAGCATGCCGAGGATGGCGTTCATGGGTGTCCTGATTTCGTGGCTCATGTTGGCCAGGAAATCACTTTTAGCCCGGGTGGCTGCCTCGGCTTTTTCCTTGGCAGTGGAGAGTTCACTTGTCCTCTCGGCCACAATTTTTTCCAGGTTCTGCTGGATATCCAGCAGTTCTTTGGTGCGCTGATCAAAATTTTCAGCAAGCTCTTCAAGTTCAGCAGAACTGCCCAGAGGCGCACACCGCTTTTCAGGGCTGCCATCTGCCTCGGCAACCCGCTTTTGCAGCAGAAAGATTGGTTTGGTCACGCTGTAGCCTATCCAGTAGGCGATGGCAATGGCGGCCAGAGTGAGAATGATGCCAAAGATAACCATATCACGCATGGCCCGGGTGGCAGGTTGCAGATAGTGTCGGCGCGGCGCAGTAACCTCAAGTTCCAGTTGCAGTCCAGACAAAAATCCCAGCCCGCTCTTGGTAAAAGAAGCCAGGGGTTGACGCGCCATGAGAAGATCGCTGTCAGTTGAGGGCTTATCTTCATAAATCAAGATCTCTTTTAGATACAGACCATGGCCAATCAGCGGGTCGAGCGGAATAACCCGTTTGGCAACATCTTTCAGATTGTACATGACGACCAGCGCCCCCTGGGTGGTTCCATAATAGACAACCGGCACAAAAACATCCCATCGTCCAAGCCTGGCATCGACCATATAGCTTAAGATACCACTGGCCAGTGTGCTTCGCAGTTCAGTGGATTCGCCATAGGTTGGCAGATTTTCCATACTCGAATACAAGGCCTTGCCATCAAAACCAACCAGGGCAACAGCTTCAACGTCACGTCCCTGTCTGAAATTTTGAACCAGATCGGGAAGATAGGTCAACCGGCCCTGGGCATCGTTTATGCCGTTGATCACCAGGGGGTTTTTGACTAGCACAGTGGCGCTTTCCAGCAGATAATCGAGACGCTGCATGAGGAGTTCACCTTCCTGGTGGCTCTTCTGTTTGAGTTCTTTGGTCAAATTTTCAGTAATGGTGGAAAACAGGCGGAAACCAATAATGATGACCACTGAAATCATCGACAGGGCCACAAAGAGTCCAAAGACCCATATAATGCGGCGCCGCAGGCTCTGGGTGAAATAATCGAAAAAAGCCATGGGTTACTCCTCCCTGACGATACGGCCCTGCTCATCAAATCGGGCCATGAAGAGGGGCAAACCCTCCAGGGCATCATGATGGCCAGGTGTAAAGGCGGGATTGTAGTTTTTCATCAGTCCTGGGTATGGCGGCAGGTTTTCCAGAGCCTCCCGGATAAGCACCCTGTCCGTGGTGTTGGCCTGTTTGACAGCCAGGGCCAGCAGATGGATAAGATCGTAGGCATGGACACTGCCAGCCGGAGACGGCAGGGAATCATAGGCGCCCAGACCGTAGCGCTGCCGGTATTGCCTGGTGAATTTTTGAAGACCGGCCCCAGTGTTGACCTCGTCCAGCAGAAAGGACTGCACGAACCGTAAATCGACACGTTTCAATGCCGTCTGCTCCTGGTTCCAGAAATCAGAACCCGTGAGCCGCCAGTTAGCAAAGATTGGTACTGGATTATTCTGGTGGGCCATGGCCTGAACAAAGGCCCGGGTGCCAGGGTGATCGGCCACGATAATCAGGGCCTTTGAGCCGCCTTGCACCAGGGTCTTGATTTTGGTATCAAAATCAATTTCACTGGCATAAAACCTGGAGATGGTAACCGAGTTGGCTGGTAGTTTGTCAATAACTGGCTTCAACAAGGACTCTGTACTACGCCCTGAAGCAGATTCCTCAAGCAGTATGGCGACATGTCCGCCCATCTTGAGTGCGTTTTCCAGCAGAAATGGTTCAATCCGGGAGTCCTTAATCGATACCCGAAAGGTGTAACTGGGACGATGGCTGTGATCGGTCAGTTCTTCTCCCGAGGCCCAGGGAATCAGATAGGGAATCCGCAAAAGATGGATATCGTCCAATTCGGCCATGACCACGGGAGTATGAATGCCGCCCATCACGGCCAGCAGCGAGGGCAGGGCGGCAAAACGCTGGAGGTTCCGGTGGCCAGCATCGGGATTGGCGCCGTTGTTAAGCGCCAGTACCCGGAACTGAGAGCCCAGCAGGCCTCCTTCATGGTTTATCTCTTCAATTGCCATCTGAACACCACGAAAAATTGCCCCGCCAGCCTGGGCGCCGCCCTGGGACAAATCCACATCAAGGCCGATGAGCAAATCCTCTTTACGGCTCTCTGGAGTTGCGGATTGCCTTGCATAACGCAGCTCTTCTGTTTTGGCCAGCAGGTCATACCCAACCTGAAACCCAAATGAATCAACCATGGGTGCCAGTATGGCGCTGAATTGCTGGCGTTCCTCCGGGGTCAGGGTATGGATGGCTACTCCTGCAGCCCGGATGGTTTCAAGAAATCCCATCTCTCGGCGGGCGGTTTCTTTACGTTCCCAGAGGGTCAGTTCATTGGCCGTGGTCTGGATGATGTTCCGCATATCAGGCGGCAGAGTTTCAAACACTTTCCTGCTGGCTGAAAAAACATACCCCAGATAGGCGTGATTGCTCAAAGTCAGATGTTTCTGCACCTTATGAAACCCCATGGCAACGATGGCCACCAGCGGATTTTCCTGACCGTCAACCGCACCATCGGCCAGCGCTTTGTAGGTGGCATGAAAGTCGATGGGAATGGGTTGGGCGCCCAGAGCTATAAACTGGTCCATGATAAGCCGGCTTTTCATGGTGCGAAAACGCAGGTGCTTGAAGTCCTTGGGGGTTTGCAGGAGGGTGTTGGCGGTAAATTGTTTGAACCCGTTTTCCCAAAAGGTCAAACCCACCAGATCAATGGCATTGAGCTTTGAGAGCAGTATCTGGCCTGGTTCGCCGTCGAGCATGGTGTAGAGTTCTTCCCGGCTGGAAAAATAAAAAGGCAGATCGGCATACTGCATGGCTGGAATCGCTGAACTGAGTTTGGCGGTTGGGGTGAGAATCAGGTCAAGTTCACCATTGCGGGCCATCTCAACCATCTGGGCATCATTGCCAAGCTGCTGGTCTGGATAGACCCTGACCTTAAGCTTACCGTCACTGCGTTTGTAAATCAGATCCGAAAATTGTTCTGCAGCCGCATGCAGTGCACTTCCAGAAGCGATATTGAGCCCCAGGCGCAAGGTGCGGACAATGGGTCCTTCTTTGCTGACCGGTGTTACAGGCACACCTGATTTGTGATCAAGGTGCCAGAAAACAGCAACAAAGGTCAGCAGAATCACACTGATGACTAATACCCATTGGATTCTGACTGAATAACCATTTTTTTTAAGGGATGTACCTATTAATAAGGTTTGATGATTTTTCATTCAACACCATCTTCTCTTAATCTCAAATTAAGGATTCGACCTCAGAGAGAAAGCTGCACATTCCCTCCGAATCAAATCGTTTCTTCCGGTCATGCATACTTGAATACGGCCACTATTTTTTTTAATAGTAATCCTAAAATAAGTTACATTAAAAAATTTTTAAATGCAAAATAAATATCTGTAATAATTTAAAATCCTAATAAGCACTGATGGTATGATCGGTCTATACGGAATGCTGGCGGGGTATTATTCTAAAAAATGGGGCGGGGTCTGACGGCGTGGCCACTGAAGACAACCTGTCAAAAGCAAAGAAGATGAGAGAAGAAAAAAAGTAAAAGAATTAAATACAAAGAAAATACATCTTTTTGAAAAATTATTAGAAGAAAAAACTCACAACAAAACATACTCGCAACATAATTGGAGATA
>Ga0075120_10002439_pt1 | contig 13451 bp, 11 predicted proteins | sample AntAceMetag02UKL_FD_69792 | JGI IMG/M metagenome (GOLD analysis project Ga0075120, IMG submission 69792) | Saline lake microbial communities from Ace Lake, Antarctica - Antarctic Ace Lake Metagenome 02UKL | ecosystem: Environmental > Aquatic > Non-marine Saline and Alkaline > Saline | place... | reverse complement strand
TATGCTTGAAACCGCCCTATCCGATGGATATTTTTGTTCGATGCTAAACGCTTAACCTCCTGCAAATATCCATCAGACAGGGCTATGAGATAATTTCTTTTAACGGGCTGAACAGTTACGTTTAATGTTTAATGGTGAATGGTGAGTTGTGAGTTGTACTACTCATATCTTAATGCTTTCGTATAAATTTTTTATTGAAAAAGTGGAGTAAAATGAATTTTCAAGATGTAATTTTAACTTTAAATAATTTCTGGGCTCAAAAAGGTTGTGTCCTCATACAATCCTATGACATGGAAGTGGGAGCGGGAACATTTCATCCAGCCACACTATTAAAGGCGCTTGGACCTGAGCCATGGAAGGTTGCCTATGTACAGCCCTCAAGACGTCCCACAGACGGCCGCTATGGTGAAAACCCGAACCGGCTTCAGCATTATTACCAGTATCAGGTGCTTTTAAAACCGTCTCCAAGCGATGTTCAGCAATTATACCTGGATTCCATGAAAGCTTTGGGGGTTGATCCCCTTGAACATGATATACGGTTTGTTGAAGATGACTGGGAATCTCCAACCCTTGGTGCCTCAGGTCTTGGATGGGAAGTCTGGCTGGATGGCATGGAGGTCACCCAGTTTACCTATTTTCAGGTAACGGGCAGTGTAGATGTAAACCCGGTTCCCGTTGAGTTGACTTATGGTCTGGAGAGGATCTGCATGTACCTTCAGGGTGTGGATAATGTATTTGATCTTAAATGGAATGATGATGTGACTTACAGGGATGTCTATCACATGCAGGAAGTGGAGCAGTCCACCTATAATTTTGAAATTGCCGATGTGGATATGTTGTTTGATCTGTTTAAAAAATATGAGGCAGAAGCCCATAGAATAATAAAAAAAGGGCTTGTTATTCCCACCTATGAATATTGTTTGAAATGCTCCCATACTTTTAATCTTTTAGATGCCCGGGGTGCCATCAGCGTGACCCAGAGAACAGGTTATATAAAAAGGATAAGGGATATTGCAAGGCTGGCTTCCAAAGCATATATTGAACAAAGAAAAGAAATGGGGCACCCATTGTTGAAAAATGGAGGGGTAAATTAAAATGAATACGCTTTTAATTGAAATTGGCACAGAAGAAATCCCGGCCGGTTATATTATCCCTGCCCTGAATGCCTTTAAAGAAAATATCCTGTCAGCTCTGGACAATTTTAGAATTGATCATGGCAATGCCAGGATTTATGGAACACCCCGCCGTCTTGCATTGATGGTGGAAAATGTGGCAGATTTTCAGAATGAAAAAACTTCAACCATTACAGGCCCTCCTGAAAGGGTGGGATTTGATGAAAACGGGAATCCAACCATTGCCGCAGAAAAATTTGCCGGTAAAGCCGGTATTTCACTTGATCAGATCAAAGTTCAGGACACACCAAAGGGTCGTTATCTCACTGCGGTTATCGGAGAAAAATGTGAGACCTGTGCTGCAATACTTGAAAGCATTCTTGCAAAACAGATTTTATCCCTTCCTTTTCCAAAAAGCATGAGGTGGGGAGATCTTCCCATTAGTTTTGCCCGGCCCATTATTTCTTTGGTTGGACTTCTTGGGGAGAAAAAGCTTGATTTTAAAGTAGGCAAGATCAAATCTTCTTCATACGTTTTCGGGCATCCCTTTATGCAGCCGGGCAAATATAATGTTAAATCGGCAGACAACTATATTAAGGTGATTGAAACGGCCGGTGTTATCCCGGATATTGAGAAAAGAAAGGCTGTCCTGACAAAAGCCATACAAGTCTGTGCAAAAGAGCATGGTGCAAGGATTCTTGAAGATGATGAATTGATCAATCTTGTGACAAACCTTGTGGAATCTCCATTTCCTGTTGTGGGCACCTTTGATGATAAATTTCTTGAAGTGCCTGATGAGGTTTTGATCACAGCCATGAGAGAGCATCAGAAATATTTTGCTTTGATAGATGAAAACAATAATCTAAAACCTTTGTTCATAGCAGTTAACAACACAAGGGCAAAAGATATGCGGCTTGTGGCAAGGGGTCATGAAAAAGTATTACGCGCAAGACTTTCTGATGCAAAATTTTTCTTTGAAGTGGATTGTAAGTCTTCTTTGGATGAATTTACCCAAAAGCTTAAAAATGTAACCTTTCAGGAGAAACTGGGATCAGTCTATGACAAAACTCTGCGGGTTAAAGCGTTTGTTGAATATCTTGCCCAGGAATCATCATACAATGATAAAGAAAATTTGACACAGGATGTTGCAAGGGCTGCACAAATCTGCAAGGCTGACCTTGTCAGTCAGGTGGTCATTGAATTTACAAAACTTCAGGGAGTTATCGGAAGGGTCTATGCACTGAAAGCAGGCGAAAAAAAAGATATAGCCCTTGCCATTGAACAGCACTACAAGCCTGTTTATTCCGGTGGCCAATTGCCTGAAAATCCCGTGGCCTGTCTTTTGGCAATAGCAGACAAGCTGGATACCATTTGCGGCTGTTTTTCTATTGATCTGATTCCCACTGGCGGAGCAGATCCATATGCACTGCGACGGCAGGGGATTGGCATTCTGCTGATTATGATGGAAGAAAACATGGAAGTCTCTTTAACTGCCATGATTGATAAAGGGCTTTCAGCCTATATTGACATGGAAGGTAACAGACAGGCAATTGCGGTAAAAATAAAGAAGTTTCTTCAAAACAGAATGGTCAATATCCTGACGGACAGGGGATTTTCAAAAGAAGCTGTTAATTCAGCGCTCTGGGCATCCTTTGACAATGTTCCTGATGTTGTTTTAAGGGTTAAGGCCATGGATTCTTTAAGAAAAGAACCGGATTTTGAACCCCTTTCCATTACCTTTAAGCGGGTTGAAAATATTATTAAAAAAGCAAAGGATTCACAAAGGGTGGCTGTGGATGAAAGTCTTTTTGAAGATCCGTCGGAAAAAGGGTTGTTCACTGCTGTCTGTGAAGTTCGTCTCTTAGTTGATGATTTGATTAAAAAAGGAGATTACGATACAGCACTCTCGCATATTGCCAGTTTAAGGCCAATCGTGGATACTTTTTTTGATGATGTCATGGTTATGGCAGAAGATATAAAATTAAGACAGAACAGGATTGCTTTGTTATCATCTGTGTCAGAATTGTTTAAAAACATTGCAGATTTTTCTATGATTTAAAATTATAAAGTTTAGGAGAAAAAAATTATGGCAGGATATGATCCTGAAAAGGATAAAAAAATAAAAGAGTGGAAAAATGAGGAAACCGGGCTTATTATTTCAATCCATCAATATGGAGAAGGTGAACCAAAAGTCCAGTTTGGTCCAAGGATTCTTAAAAAAAAAGATGGATCGGACAGGGCACCTTCAAAAGCAGGCAGGCTTTCCGCTGAAGATATTATGTGGATATATGATATTATTGATGAGGTAAAAGATGACTTGTCCGACATGGTCGGACCTGGATAATGAATCCATAGTCCCTCCCCTGGGAGTACGCAAAGGTTGTAATATAGGTTCTGTGGCTGTAATGGTCAGTTGTGAACCTGATCTTAAACTCATAAAATCAAATATTGTAAAACCACGGGTTTTTCCTTTTTTTACAAGCACCCTTGTGACCCATGAGGGGTGTAATAAGGGTGTTTGTATTGCCGGCCCCTTTATTGGTGCTCCCTATGCTGTTATGCTTTTAGAGTCGTTAATTGCAAAAGGAGCTGATAAAATTATTATTCTGGGGTGGTGCGGGGCTGTGAGGGATCAATTAAACGTTGGAGATATTATTCTTCCCTGCAACGCCATCGTGGATGAAGGAACCTCTGTAAATTACAGGATTCTTGATAAAAAAATTCCTGTTTCCTTACCTGACTTGAATTTAACAGATCAATTGTCAGATCACTTGACATCCTGCGGAATTGGTTTTCAAAAAACCACCATCTGGACCACGGATGCCATTTACAGGGAGACAAAAAAAAAGGTCGCTTATTTTAGAGACCTTGGCGCCCACGCCGTTGAAATGGAATGTTCAGCTCTTTTTTCTGTTGCTCAATATCGAAAGGTTAGCATTGCAGCAGTCCTTGTTGTGTCTGACAGTGTGGCATCAAAAGACTGGGATCCCGGATTCAGGACAAAAAGATTTAAACTGGCCAGAAAGGCGGCCTGTGAGGCAGTTATGACCTTTGCCCAGGAAATGTGTGAGAATGAATGATGCAATAAAAAAAGAAGCCAGAAGGCTTCAAAAGGAATTGACAGAGCACAGCTATCAATATCATGTCCTGGATGATCCTTTAATTTCAGACTCTGAATATGATGATATGTTGAAAAAGCTCATTGAAATTGAAGAAAAATTTCCCCAGTTTTCCAGTCCTGATTCGCCGACAAAAAGAGTGGGTGCCCCTCCTTTAACTGGTTTTAAGCAAGCCTTGCATTCAATTCCCATGTTAAGTCTTGATAATGCCTTCAAGGATGAGGATGTACTGGATTTTAACAAAAGAATTGTTAAAAATTTAAACAGGGAAGATATTTTATATACCATTGAACCCAAACTGGACGGCGTGGCCGTGGAATTAAAGTATGAAAACGGGATACTTGTGCAGGCCATCACCCGGGGAGACGCAATCACAGGTGAAGTGGTTACCCAGAATGTCAGGACCATCAGAACTGTCCCGCTAAAACTGCATGGGGATAAACGTAAAATGCCTTCACTGCTTGAGGTTAGAGGGGAGGTGATCATCCGGCTGCCGGATTTTCACCAATTGAACAAAATACGTCTTGAACAGGGTGAAACTATTTTTGCCAATCCAAGAAATGCAGCAGCAGGATCATTGCGACAATTGGATTCGAAAATTACAGCCACACGCCCCCTTGATATATTTGTTTATGGGACAGGTTTGGTGGAAGGAATTTCTTTTCAAAGCCAGTCACAGATGCTTTTGACCTTGAAAAAATTCGGGTTTCCTGTCAATCCACACATATTGCCGGGTGTAACAATAGCCCGCGTTTTAAAATTTTATAAAGAGCTTAAGCATTGAGGGAAAAGCTTGCCTATGAAATTGATGGCATGGTGATCAAGGTGGATGATATTTTTTTTCAACGTCAATTGGGTGAAAAAATAAAAAGCCCGCGATGGGCCATTGCCTATAAATTTCCAGCCATGCAGAAAACAACCTTCATAAAGGACATTATCGTCCAGGTAGGCAGGACAGGTGTCATAACCCCTGTTGCTATACTGGAACCAGTTAATATCGGTGGTGCAATGGTTTCAAGGGCAACCCTGCACAATGAAGATGAAATCAAAAGAAAAGATATACGCATTGGTGACACAGCTCTGGTCGTGAGGGCAGGGGATGTCATACCCAAAGTGGTGAAAATTATTGAATCCAGAAGAAAGGGAGATGAAGTCCCCTTTGAAATGCCGGGTCATTGTCCCGTATGCGCGAGTAAAATAGAAAAAATTAAACTGGATAAATCCATAATTAACAAATGTGTCAATGCATCCTGTCAAGCCCAGTTAAAGCAAAGGATCAGGCATTTTGTTTCCAAGAAAGCCTTTGATATAGACGGACTTGGAAACAAGATTGTTGACCAGTTAGTGGACGAGGGTATGCTCGGATCATTTGCAGATGTTTTTTCTCTTGAAAAAGAAAAGCTTGCCCTTCTTGACCGCATGGCGCAAAAATCGGCATTCAACCTGATTCAGGCCATAGAGAAATCAAAAATCATTTCTTTGAGACGATTTGTTTATGCATTGGGTATTGATCATACAGGAGAAAATGCTGCCAAATTGCTTTCAGAACAATTTTCAAGTCTTTCAGACATTATGGAAACATCAGAAGAAAGGTTAATTCAGATTAATGGAATAGGCCCTGAAACAGCATCATCTGTATGCAGGTTTTTTTTTAATTTTGAAAACCAGATGAATATCAACAATATTATTGCCCAGGGTGTTATTCTTACAAATGAGCAACCCGCCACTACAGAACCCAGGGACAACCCTTTTAACAATAAAAAAATTGTGCTCACAGGCACACTTGAGACCATGACGCGCACTGAGGCCAAAAAAATACTTGAAAACCTTGGTGCAGATATCACATCAAGTATCAGCTCGAAAACCGATTTTCTCATTGCAGGGGAAAAGGCAGGATCCAAGTTTGAGAAAGCGCAAAAATCAGGTGTTCAGATACTGGATGAACTCCAGTTTACAAATATGCTTAAAGATTAGTAATAGTTCAGCCCGTTAAAAGAAATTATCTCAAAGCCCTGTCTGATGGATATTTGCAGGAGGTTAAGCGTTTAGCATCGAACAAAAATATCCATCGGATAGGGCGGTTTCAAGCATAAGAGCTGAATAGTTACAAAGATTATTTATAAATGCAGGGGTCGCCTCTTGTTATCAATTTCAATGGTTGTTTTTGAATAGGTCAGTTTGTTAATGATCTTCCCATCCTGAAAATGAATAACATCAACGCCTTTTCTGATTTCAGTTTTATCTTCAAAACCTGTTTCCATTGAGGGCCATTCAAGAACCCACCGATAGAGAACTTTCTGGTGCTGTTCATCAATAAAGGTTTCTTCTTCCATGAACCTGAAATCACCATGATTTTTAAACCATGGTTCCCAGGCCTTTCTAAGAGATTTTTTCCCTTTTATATAAGCACCTGTCCAGTTCTCAAAGAAAATATCCTCATGGAAAAGCGATAAAACCTTATCCAGGTCATACTTTCCCCAGGCAAGGTTCCAGTCTTTTAACAATAATTTGATTTCTTTGCGTGAAAGTTTCATGATTTCACCTATCCTGAAAGGGTTAGTTTACTTCTTACTTTTACCATAAGATGGATGCCCGGGCAACCCCAATAGTTTACCGCAGCAACCCGTTAATCTGCAGAAAAATCTATGGATAAATTTCTGTTTGTTATATTTGTCAGGGTTTGATCCGGGAAAATCAGGGCTTAATAATAGTTTTTATTGTAAATATCCTGCCTCCGTGGGCCAGGGTTTTTACATTAGACTCAACCCGGCATTGGGAGAGAAAAAACAGGGATAGTCCGGGGGGTTTTTCCTGATTCTGGATACCAAACCCTAAGCCATAAATCCATTCCTGGTCCGCTTCAATTTGTTATATTGGTACCTTTAAAAAGTTGATTATCTGCGTGATTATTGAAATTTCCTCCAGACACAAGATATTGTGCTTGCCGATGATGCTAAAAGCTCAAGACTGTTAATAATATTCCGCACCGCATCAGAATGGAATTGCTTGATTTTTTTGTTTAATAAAAACCTGTTTTTCATTCAACTCAATCTCCAATATACGTTATAGTTGTCTATTAAAATTCGGATTAAGACTATTTCATATATTGTAATTTTAAATCTGAAATTGAAAATCTTGTTTATACCAGATATCTTTGAATCTAAGAGTCAAAAACATTATTCTTAAGGTAATAATCAAGGTCAAAAAGCTGTTTAAAACTTAAATCTGTAAATTGTACATGTCTTTCTCTAACTTTCATTGCACTCAATGAAGGTGTGTTTGTAACCTCATTATCTGAAACGGTTTTAAATGGGAGGTCACCCACATAAAATCCCATACTGCTTAAAAAAATTGATTCTTCTGAAGGACTTTGCTTATTTGCATCCTCACCTTTTGTATCAATGTATTTGAATGTAAGTCCGCCCATACTGATATCAATTATCTGGCCTAATTTGTTGGAACGGGGGCTTATGGCAGCGTAGGCTCCTTCAACAGCTTTATACCGCTTGCTTTTTCGTCTTTCAACAGTCCTTTTTCTACCCACCATGATATGTTTCCTTTATTTAATCGGTTCGCTCTTTTTTTTGTTATTCGACAAAAGTTGCACAAAATATACCATTTAAACGGTTTAATCAGTACTTATCAATAAAATCTCTATAACACGCTAATATATCGGGTAAAAAAACAATAGATCTGATCTTTTTAAATTTTTTAAAAATAATGTCAATTGTCTGGCAATACCATATTCCTGTTTGTTTTTTGGAAAAGAGAATAAATAGTTAGAAAAACGAACCTTTTTGACCTAAAATATTACATTGTTTTCTCAACTGGCTTTAGACAATCACCGCTGGCCTTGATTCATAAATCAGTTGTGTCCCATTGAGGCACCAGCTATTGATACAAAACTGTATTAAAATATTTTTCTGAACCGATTACCCCTTATCGCTACAGACGTCATGACTGAAAACCAGGTAATCTTTCAACTTTTCACAGTGTGGCACAAAACTTGTATTATTATATCAATTGCTACAAAAAAAGGTTGTTACGCATATTAAAAAATAAATCCGATAATACCAAGGTGGCTTGGTTTGATATAAGGGAGAGACATTGGCTAAAAATCAAAAAAGAACCAGAATAAATAATAAAGGGTGGCATTGGCCAGCTTTTTTATTTGGGTCAATCTGGTATCTATTTAATGGACTCATGAAAAAGGGGGTTATTCTCCTTATTATAACAATATTTTCCGGTTTCATAGCATTACCATTTATTCATATCTATTGCGGGGTTAAAGCAAAACAAGATTTATATATACAGGAGAAAAAAGAAAAATCTAAAGTTTATTTAAATATGATATAGGCATAATGGCTGACAGTTAAAGAATGAGCGGCCTCAAAGTATAAAAGGTTTAGACAAATAAATTTTCGGCAACTGAAAGCTCAAAACATTGAATGTGTAGTGGTAGCCCCTTCGTTAATTCCCAATACAAAAACAGGAAACGGGCATGGCAGGTGTCTGTCAATACACTTTTATTTTAGGACTTTATGCTTCCTAAAAACGAAAACGCACACTGGGGAAAGAATGTCATACTATACTATTAACGAATTAATGTTATACTTTTATGATATTTTTCAGTGATTGTTCGGGGCATTCATCGGTGACGACTTGTATTCAAAGTCTGAGTTTTAAAAAAAAATATCGGCAACACCACATAGGGTATTTGAGGTTTTTCAGAATAAAGAATTCCAATTCACATATATGAACCAATTATTATAATATTGATCATTTTTCCAAAATAATTTTTATAGAGTACCAGGAGTAAATCAAGCACTTTTTTTTATTTATTTTTAGGCCATACTCCCCCTATCCGATTGGGTCGGTTTTTAAAATACTTCCTGAGACCGACTTAAATTCCAAAATCCTAAATTCTCAAAATTCTGCGTTACCGGTGGAATCCCATGCCCGTATATCCAAGTTTGACATACTGGTATAACGAGATCTCTTAAATATTAAATTAAGGATCAGAGTACCTTAGAGCCATAATTAAAAAATTTTGGAGCGGACATGGTAGACATTCTATAAATAGCCGTCATCACATCCTTAATATCCTGAATGTCATGCGACAATATATAAATAGCCATCCTGTCCGCATAATTTATCAAACCTTAAATTTTAAAAATAAGCTCAGCCTGTTTTTATTTTAAAGACTGAGTTCTATTTCATAAAGCTCCTGTACAATGTTGCGCCACTGACCTAATGGCATATCCTTATCAAAAGCAATATCTAATGCCTGTGCTCTATACCATTTTTCAATGAGTTTTGGCCAGGTACTGAGATAATAGCCAGCTCGATCTCCCCTTTTAGCAGTATTCTCTCGCAAGCTTTTAGGCAAATAGGTTTGGGAAGTTTTCATCATGGAAATTGCCATACGTAAAAATCTTCTACTCATACCAAAATCTGCATGTTGCCCTTGTGCATCACGCCTTTTATAATCTGACTTTAAGTCATCGGGTCCAAATATACCAATATGACCAGCTGACTGAACCACATAGTTCTTCAGTATGCGATTACAGCGTTTTGCAACTTTTTTGACCCGGGTTTTCCCCTGGGCTCCGCCGGTTTGTTTAACCCTTGGAATGATGCCGGAATATGAAACCAAATTACTTAAAGATTTTTGCTTATAGGGATCTCCAATCTCAGCCGTTACTCCAGCAGCTAAAGTAATACCAATGCCCCGAATACTGGTCAAGAATGCTCCAGGTGTTTGAGCTAAATAATGTGCAATTTCCTTGTTAATATGATCAATATTTTCCTGAAGACAATTAAAAAGCGTAACCTGCATTTGTAACGATATCTGCAATGCTGCAATATGATCTACTGGAGGCAGAAGAACCTGAGAAGCATATTTCTGAAGTTTTTCAGTACAGCGATCTGGGTGATGTACCAAATGGCTGGCAAGAAACTTTGATAGGGCAGAGGGTCTACGTCGAAGGATTTGATGTACAGAGAACTTGTTCCCCATCAAAGCCAGTGAGCTTTTTGAAAATGGCCAGATTCCACTCTTTTTTTCATTTAGGAATCCAGGAAATATCCTATCAACAATGGTATGAATTCTACCTCTTACTGCGGTTGCAATAGTCACAAGTTTTCGCCTTTGTCGTACAAGCGTTCTTAGAGTCCAATAAATCCCAGATTGGGCAGGAGAGCAATTGCCCCTACAGCTTATAAGCATTTTACAGATACCCATTAAATCCAAACGATCAGTACTTGCCTGCATATTTTCACGTTGTTTTTTGGCATCATGCGCGTTTACTCCTGCCACCAGACAATTTTCTGAACGTAAAGTAGATATAACCTAAAGGTCACACGTAAAATTGTCAGCATATGATCCACAATCTTCACCTCCATAAAAAACATGTTCAGGTTTAATTCCATGGTGGCGACAAGATTTTGAAACTTGATCAAGCAGAAAATTTTTGCCTTCTGGTGCATTTTTTACCGAGAATGGCTTTCGGATGATCTTTCCATTACCATTGCAAAACATGACTACATGATCCTTTTTAGCATAATCCATTGGGACACACATAACTTTGGATCTGTTCCCGGCCATCTCGAATACAGCAAGGATTTCTTGACTTTGGTTTTGAAAAATGTTTCTCTTTTTCATAGTGGGGCTCCTCCTCAATTTTTTTCAACTGCTTTTTGCAGATTGATTTTATAAACATATCACCGATTTAGTTCGGATGGTTCTTATTGAGGGGGAACTTCTCCTTTTATAATAAAAAATCATTCCGTGCTCAGCTTAAAATCTACAGGAAAAATGAAACTGTTATTCAAAAATAATTGAGCCATGAATTTGTGTGAGATAGTTTGAAGGACTCTCACAAAATCACACCACCAATTATTTTTAAAGGTACCAATATATATTCATCACAGCAACAATTTTTCCATAGCCTCAACTTTTAAAATATCAATTTGAGTTTGAAACTTGAATTTTTTAGCCCCGATAAGATTGTTTCCGGAAATCAGCCAGTTTGTTTCCAGAATACCACCAGTTTGTTTCCGACCCGGGCCGAGTTTGTTTCCAAAAATAATCATGGCGCCGCAGAATCAAACCCACAACGCCATTTTATAATCAACACTTATTTAACAAACATTTAATAATTGATTCCAGTCAGTTGTATAGGCTGGAGAACAATAATTAGCAGATGGCTCCCATGGTTGTTTTTTTGAAAGACCTACGGCAGCATATTTCGCACAATGCCTGCCCATTTTAGAATTAATTTTATCTATTACCGTCATTAATTTTTTTGTCCGAGTTTTATCTGTGGTGTCAAAAAGGTCCTGCTGAACATGGCCAGTTGCTAATTTTGAAAAAATAATGCCTGCTTTTTTATATTGTTTATCTTTTTTAAAAATTTGTTTCAGAATTATTTTACCCTGTTTGATTAACTCCGGCGTGGTATTAATAGCTGTAGGAATCACATAAGTTTTGGAATTATAATAAAAAGATTCTGATTTAAATCTATTTGTCATCACATAGACAGTCATGCTTTCAGCAAAGCTGTTCTGTTTTCTTAGTTTTTCTGCCCCCCTGGAAATATACAAAGATATAGCTTGAGATAAATCATCAATTGATGTCACAGGTTTTTTAAAGGAACGCGAAACAGATATGGATTTGCGAACAGCAGGCATATCATCCAGAGAATAACAAGATTCACCACAGAGTTCTTTTTGAGTTCTTACCCCATTGATTCCCATTTTTTGTTTTATAATGTGGGTATCCGCATATTTAAAATCCAATGCAGTCTTTATATTTCTTAATTTTAAATAGGCAGCATATCTTCTCCCGATTCCCCATACATCTTCAATAGGGGTAATTTCAAGTGCTTTGTCCTGATATTTTTTTAATGTAAGGTCAAGAACGCCTTCAGCTTTTAATGATTTTTTTGCTATTTTATTGGCAACTTTTGCAAGGGTTTTAGAAGTGGCTATCCCAATTGACATTGGAATGCCTGTATCGTTTTTTACTTTATTGCAAATCTGGTGTGCATGGCTTGCCAAATCCGTGAAAGCAAAATTTGTAAAATCAAGGAAAGCTTCGTCAATGGAATAAATCTCTATTGCAGGTGTGAATATGGCAAGGGTCTGCATAACCCTGTTGGACATATCTCCGTACAAAGCATAATTTGATGACAAGACATGAATATTTTTCCTGTTAATAAGGTGCTGAATTTTAAAACAAGGGGCACCCATTTTAATTCCCAGTGCCTTTGCTTCATTGGATCTTGCAACAGCACAACCGTCATTATTGGAAAGCACAATAACAGGTTTATCAATAAGTACAGGATTAAAAACTCTTTCACAGGAAACATAAAAATTATTGCAATCAGCCAATGCAAAGACGGTCATATATCAAACCTTATGAATAACATTGGTTACAACACCCCAGACTTCAAAAGACATCTCTTTGGTTATTTTAATGGGCAGGTAAGCTTCATTTTCAGGGTCAAGAAACAATAAATTATCACGGTGTTTCAATCTCTTGACTGTAAGTTCTCCGTCAATAATTGCAATAACAATTTTTTTATCTATGGCTTCAAGGGATCTGTCCACTATTAAAATATCACCAGGGTAAATACCCGCATTGATCATGGAATCACCACTGACCCTGACAAAGAATGTGGCAGCAGGATGTTTAATCAAGTGCTTGTTTAAGTCCAGGCTCCCCTCAATGTAATCCTCAGCAGGGGAAGGAAAACCTGCTTCAACAGCAGACACAAAAAAGGGGCAACTGATGGAGCTGCTTTCATCTGGTGTAAAGATTTTATCGGTTAACATTTTATTTTTCCTTTATAGAGTTCTTTCCTTTATATTTTATATTAAAAATCAAAGCAATAATTTCGTTCTGTTATAGTGTGAGGAATTGAATAATTCTTTACATGAATTTTAAATATTGATACTGATTGATGAATTTTAGAAATGAGAGGTTAAATTGAGTTTATCCACTGAGCAGCTTTTAGAAATAGCACAGTTTTCTTTTGTACGTATGGATGGCGCCTGGTTCATGGCATTAGCCAGGAAGCTTGGGAAAGAAACTGCATGGGAGATGGATGTTGAGGCATGGAGTCAATTCTCATATGTATTTGGAAAAAAAATCAGAAAAGATTTCTTCCCCAATCCGGTATGGCCAGAAAGTTTTCTGGATATGCTGGAGGTTTTC
>Ga0075120_10002437_pt1 | contig 13455 bp, 10 predicted proteins | sample AntAceMetag02UKL_FD_69792 | JGI IMG/M metagenome (GOLD analysis project Ga0075120, IMG submission 69792) | Saline lake microbial communities from Ace Lake, Antarctica - Antarctic Ace Lake Metagenome 02UKL | ecosystem: Environmental > Aquatic > Non-marine Saline and Alkaline > Saline | place... | reverse complement strand
TGCGGATGGTAGTTACCGGAAGTATCACCGGCGATCTTGGCGCATTTGCGGTACCGGGACCGCGGCCCCAGCCCCAGATCGTTCATCGCGACCAATATCCTTCTCTGGGAAGGTTTGAGCCCGTCGCGGGCATCGGGGAGCGCGCGGGAGACAATAACACTCATCGCGTAGTTAAGATAAGACTCCCGCATCTCGTCCTTAATATCGCAGTTAATCAATTTTTCATTTCGGGCATACATCTATTATCTTCCTCGGCTTTATTAATTAGCGCCTTCGGCGCTAATTAATAGTTTTGAACAATGACTATTATTATTTTATTGTAGCAATACCGGTAGAACTCCTAATAATCACTTTTTGGTTCTCAAGGTATCTTATTTTGATTTGGAATTTAGAATATTTTTTCTATCGCAACAATCTAACAATATTAGTCAACAAATAATCCTTGTTAAACGATTGAAATAAGCTCTAGTGCCGACCTGCTGTAATTATACTGGTCTTGGTTCAGAACATAAAAGTTGCGGCGCGGCCGCAAATTTTATATGTCCAGATTTTTTACAAATAGCGCGTTCTCGAAGATAAATTTCTTCCGGGGAGCTACTACATCACCCATCAAGATGGTAAACATCTCATCTGCCGCGACCGCGTCGTCCAGTTTAATTCGGACCAGCGTCCGCTTCTCCGGATCCATTGTTGTCTCCCAGAGCTGCTCCGGGTTCATCTCCCCCAGACCTTTATACCGCTGGATCGTCAGACCTTGTTTGCCGTTCAGCCGGACCTGGTGAAGGATATCCATCAACCGGGAGAGTGGGAAGCGTTTCTCATCAGAGACCAACTCATAGACCGGATTTTCAGCGTCATCTTCCTCCCCTTCCTCCGGAGCCTTATCTTCCGGGATAACGCCCAGCTTGGTCAGATCCGTCAGGCACTTGCCGATCTCACGTGATTCATAGATCTCCATCAACTCGTAATCATCCCCGTTCTCCACCTCTGCCTCATCCTTCTCCTCATCCGATTCGATAACCGGATGGGCAAGCTCCCATTCTTTGGCGAACTCAGCAAGATCCTCGTCATCATAAAGAAACTGTTCGTCGTGATTGAAGGTAACCCGATATCGGGGCAGTTGCATGGATTCCCGATCCATCAACTGGAGATATTCATCCCATTCAATCGCCCTCTTTCGCAGCTGGTTGATGAGATGATCCAGTCTGGTCAGAATAACCAGCAGTTTCTGGAACTGGATCCTGGTAAACTCCTTCTTATCCAGGACCCGGATCAATTTGAGATCTTCCGATCCCAGATCAAGGAGGATCCGGTTCATCTCTTCATCGCTTTCTACATAACGCTCGGTCTTCTTCCGCTTGACCTTATAGAGAGGCGGCCGGGCCAGGTAAATATACCCCTTCTCGACCAATTCCGGCATCTGCCGATAGAAGAAGGTCAGCAACAGTGTACGGATATGCGATCCATCGACATCGGCATCGGTCATGATAACTATCTTGTGGTAGCGGACCTTGTCGATATTAAAATCTTCCGTCCCGAAACCGGCTCCAATCGCGGTAATCATGGTCTGGATCTCTGTGTTACTCAGCATCTTCATCGGTGACGCCTTCTCAACATTTAGAATCTTACCCTTGAGAGGAAGAATCGCCTGGAAGCGCCGGTCGCGCCCCTGCTTGGCTGAACCACCGGCGCTATCTCCCTCAACCAGATAGACCTCACAGAGTTCCGGGTCCTTCTCGGAGCAGTCAGCCAGTTTGCCGGGTAGGCCTCCACTCTCCAGCGCCCCCTTTCTCCTGGCCAGGTCACGGGCTTTACGAGCCGCGTTTCGAGCCTGAGAGGAGGTAATGCATTTTCCGACGATCGCCTTGGAGGAAGTTGGATTCTCTTCCAGGAACGCGCCCAGCCCTTCGTTCAGGATAGACTCCACTATACCGCTCACCTCGGAGTTTCCAAGCTTGGTCTTCGTCTGCCCTTCAAACTGGGGCTCCCTGATCCGAACACTGATCACGGCGGTCAGCCCCTCGCGGACATCATCCCCCGACATCGGCTGATCTTTCTCTTTCAGAAACTTGCGGTTGCGGGCATAGGAGTTAAGCGTCCGGGTCAGGGCCGACTTGAATCCGATCAGGTGCGTCCCACCTTCAATCGTATTGATATTATTGGCATAGGAATAGATGTTTGAGGAATAACCATCATTATATTGAAGAGCCACCTCGACCTCGAGATCATCCTTAGCCTTATCGAGATAGAGAACCTTGCGATGAAGGACATTCTTATTCTGGTTGAGATACTGCACAAAGCTGATTATCCCCCCCTTGTAACAGAACTCTTCATTGCGCTCACTTCGTTCATCTTCAAGAATAATCTTGATGTTCCTGGTAAGAAAAGCCAGTTCACGCATGCGCTTCGCCAGAATATCGTAAGAGAATACGATATCTTCAAATATTTCCCCATCCGGCCGGAAGGTCACCTTCGTGCCGGTAGACTTGGACCTCCCCACAACCTTGAGTGCCGTCTCCCGCGCGCCGCGGATGAAGGAGATATGATAAATCTTCCCGTCCCGCTTCACCTCTACCTCCATCCACTCGGAGAGAGCGTTGACCGCCGAGACCCCGACGCCATGGAGACCGCCCGAGACCCGGTAGGCTTTATTATCAAACTTCCCTCCGGCATGGAGCGTGGTCATGACCACCTCAATCGCCGGTTTCTTCTCCGTCTTATGGCGATCCACCGGTATCCCCCGTCCATCATCACTGACCGAAACACTGTTGTCAGCGTGGATAACCACATTTATCTTACGGCAATGGCCAGCCATTGCCTCATCAATAGCGTTGTCCACCACTTCATATACCAGATGATGGAGCCCGCGGCTGGCGGTGTCACCGATGTACATGGCGGGTCGTTTCCGTACTGCCTCTATACCCTTGAGAACCTTAATGGTAGTGGCGTCATACTTTTTCGCCTTGGGCTGGGGATCGACTTTCGCCCCGGTGAGTATTTTCTTATTGGTGGTTTTAGTGTCTGCCATAATTACCTCATCAGGAGTGTCTAAAGTTTTAAGTGCCTAAAGTGCCTAAAGTTATTCGCGTCTACCTGGCCTTTCAGGCATCAGTCGAAATAGACTCCGCAACTATTCCGCACAAGATAGATTATTGTTTAGCCTCAACCTCGACCACATTTATAAGGAACTTGGCCCTGCAAATATTGTTCCTTTGTTTGCATACACTTACTTTTCCACAGGAGAAGTAAGTTCTCCGAATCGAAAGACAACTCTTTTTACCAGGGGATGAGGAAGCTGGCTGTTTAACTTATCCCGAATCTGTCTCTTGCGATAGCGTTCTAACTGGGCCAGCCAGACAGAGTTATCAACATTAACGGTAAGTATGCCTTCGCGGAATGAGTAAGGCCGGGCGTGAAGTGCGATCGCGGAGCCTACCACAGTATCCCAAATTTCGAAGACCCGACTGGATGCGGTCAATTCCTTCAGACCCAACCGGGATATAATCTCTTTGACGATAGGGCCGATAGCCTCAGGTCCATCCCGACCTTCCTTCTCCATTTTCACAGCTTCATCGGCATAATAACACAGAGAAACCGTTCATCTTTTTTAAATACCCCCGGGCTGTCGGAATCAATCAATTGAAGATTTATCTCATCTTCGTCTTCCAACGCTTTCAAGACATCAATAATAAAATACGGATTAAAAGCTATCTCAATTGCTTCTCCATCATAATCTATCGGCATCTCTTCCTGAGTCTCTCCCACATCCGGGGTCACCGCACTCAACCGGGCCATTCCTTTTTCGAATAAAAATCGGACCGAGTTTGATTTCTCATCGGTTATCAGAGACGCCAACCGGACTACCTGCATGAATTCAAGCCGATTAAGAACCAGAGTAATCCCCTCCTGCTGAGGGATAACCTGTCTGTAATCAGGAAAGCGCCCCTCTACCAATCGGGAAATTATTAAAATCCCCGGCAGCTCAAAAGCGATTTGACGGTCTCCCAGTCTGATTGTGCATTCCCCCTCGTCCCCCAAAATTCGGGCCAGTTCATGGATGGTCTTATTGGGGATAATAATCTCTCTCCGAAAATCCTCTTGCATGGGACAATCAGTCCGAGCCAGGGCCAAACGGCGGCCATCCGAGGCTACCGCGGTAAGTTCATTATTCTCAAATAGAAAATATAGACCATTCAGCACATACCTAGTCTCGTCCAGAGAGATAGCATAGGAAGTCATCCTGATCAGATTCTTCAGTTCCGCTTGCCGAATCGTGATTTTCTCAGCTTCGCCGAGTTCGGGGGGCGCCGGAAATTCTTCCCGGGGAAGACCTTTCATCCTGAAGAATGACCGGGTAGAGGTAATCTTGATCTCATTACCGTCGCCTGACTCCAGCTCATGCATTCCATCCGGTAATTCCTTCAGGATGCTGAAAAAGCGGCGGCCGGGGATACTGTTGCCGCCTTCTTCTTGAACTTCCGCCGGCAGCGTACAGGATATCCAGAGCTCCAGATCACTGGCAATCATTTTCACGCCATCCGGTCCAGTCTCCAGAATAACATGGGATAAAATAGGCAGCATACTCTTGGAGCCGATAACTCCCTGAATAACTGGCATAACTCGTAATGCGTCTTCTTTAGTGAATTGTATCTTCATTCGTACCTCCCTTAAACAACCCAAGAAAGTTAATTTTACTGGCCACTAGTCCACTTTTCAACACCCAGTATATTATAATAAATCTTAATATGTAAATACAATAATAATAATAATACCTGTGGATATGTGCACAAGCTGAGTAATTCCTGAATATTAGTAACGGATAATTCAAAATGCCGACTTATCTCCCCCGTGGAGCCCCGGTGAATAACCGGTGGATAGAGGTGGACAAGTCCAGGAGTTTTTTAAAGTTTATGATTATCCCCAAAATACCCCCCGGAATTCCCCATGAATCAGCGCCGGCGTCTCTAACTTAGTTCTGAGCCGGGACCGCTATGATTCATCCGTGGCAATATAAGGGGGAATTAAATTAATCTATAGACATCCTGCCCGACGAGGAAACAAAGGTTTAGAATTCGGAAAGCCGGTTAGAGTTCTTGGCGCTGAAGTAGTCTACTGTGCCGCCTGGCGGATCTCTTTTTCCAGATAGGAGAGGGTGTTGTGAAGATGCTTGTCGATTGTTATCTGGTTCTCGATCTTTTGACAGGCATGTAATACGGTAGTATGGTCCCTTCCTCCAAAAGCTTCGCCAATCTCGTTTAAGGATCGTCGGGTCATATTACGGGATAGATACATCGCTAACTGGCGGGGATACGCGATGGCTCTGGGTCTGCGGGAGCTTTTCATGTCAGCCATTCGTATATCATAGTAGTCGCTGAGTTTTCTCTGTATCTGGTCAATTGATATGATCTTCTCCATCTCATCTTCCACGATTCCAGCCAGAATCAGTTCGGCGGTCTTGAGGGTGAGTTCAGTGCCGGTTAGGGAGGAGTAAGACATGACCTGGATCATAGCTCCTTCCAGTTTGCGGATATTGGATTTGATCCGGTCGGCAATGTAGAGGATAATCTCATCCGGTATTTTTACCCCTGAATATTCGGCTTCCTTGCGGAGGATAGCGATTCGTGTCTCCCGGTCGGGGGGCTGGATATCGACTACCAATCCCCATTCAAACCGGGAGATCAATCTCTCTTCGATATCCGGGATATCTTGTGGCGGCCGGTCACTGCAGAGGATAATCTGCTTATGGAGGTCGAAGAGATGGTTAAAGGTATGGAAGAAAGCTTCCTGTGTCTTGACCTGACCTCCCAGGAAATGGATATCGTCAATCATCAGCACATCGACATCCCGGTACTTTTTCCGGAACTTTTCAGTTGTGCGGTTGCCGATAGAGTTAATAAAATCATTGGTAAAACTTTCGCTGGAGAGATAGAGGACCTGGAACTTCTTTTTTTCTTGAAGCATCGTATTGGCCGCGGCTTGCATAAGGTGGGTCTTGCCCAGACCGACTCCCCCGTAGAGAAAGAGAGGATTATAAGCTCTCCCGGGAGCGTGGGCGACTGCCATGGTGGCAGCGTTCGCGAATTGATTGGAAGCGCCGACCACAAACCGGTCAAAAGTATATTTAGGATTGAGATTTGAGATAGGCTGTGGAGCCAGTCGAGGGGCAGCTTTTGGTCGTTCTTTTTCCTCCGGTATCGCGAGATTATAATGACTTATAGAGAAGACTACAGTTAGTCTCCGTTCGGCGACCGCGCTACCGGTCTCTTCGATAATCTCCCGATAGTGTTCCTGGAGCCAGTCGCAGAAAAATTTATTTGGGACTTCAATGTTAAGCCTGTCTTCCTCCCACGTGACCGATTTAATAGTTGAGATCCAGGTCTGATAGTTCGATTCGCCCAGCCGCTCTTTGAGTCGTGAAAATAGTATTTCAGTTAAATTATCCATAATAAGTTAAGTTCTCGCGGTAAGTTGTACCGTTATTTCGGTGTCGTGCCCCGAATTATATCGGGTATTCTTAATCTTAAGGAAGCAAAATTTATAAACAGGTTAAATTTATCCACATTCTAGCGCTAAATCATTCGCTGGATATTGTATTTTTGTATAATCAGAATGTGGAAATGCTGATGTAATGATTAAATTTTAGAGGACAGTTTATTTTTCTAGAATTTATAACCGGTTGAATTCAAATAGATTACAACGTTCAAAAAGTTTCTATCTGTGGTTTTGCGTGGACAGGACTGCATTTCCGCGCTTATTCATCCTATTATTCTATATATTTTAACAGGTTATGAAGATTCCCCCATCAGTTATTTTGGTTATCAACAAGTTATCCACAACCACTTGCTGAATCCTTTGAAAGAACAGACTGAATTATAGTATAAAAAAAACGCAGATACAAGGAAAAAATTAAAGAAACTCGAAATAAATTGAATAAAATATTCTGTCGTTGCTATTGACAGGAGTTAGGGAGTATATGATAATGCTGTTTGTATTTATTTGAAAAAGCACTAATTAAGATATTTCAATACGTGGCCTGAGAAAGAACTGGTGGAATATTTAATATTGTTGTCATTGTATAAAACATAAAACCAGCGCCTACGAGCTATTTTATAACTAGAGAGTATAACTATGAAGAGAACATATCAACCTTCCAGACGAAAGCGGGCGAAGACCCACGGTTTTTTTGCGCGTAAAGCTACTAAAGGCGGCCGGGATGTTATAAGGCGTCGCCGGAGAAAAGGCCGGAAGCGATTGACGGTTTAGCTAAGCCGGTGAAGAATATCTCACTCAGCTTTCCCCGAGAGCTAATTCTAAAGAAGAGAGTATCCTTTAAGAATTTATACCGGAGAGGGAGGAGGATACGGGGGGAGACGATAACACTTTTTTTTTATCCAACCGCTGCCGAGCCATTTCGGGTCGGCTTTTCCACCAGGAAGAAACTGGGTAACGCGGTCTGTCGCAACCGCGCCCGGCGTTTGATGCGGGAAGCCTTTCGTCTCCACCAGCATGATGTTCACGTGGGGATGGAATACCTCTTCCTCTGGACCGGAGGAGTGGAAGGAGTGAAACTCGACCGGGTGGAAGAAGAGATGATGGGCCTCCTGGAGAGGGGGAGATTAATGATGGGGGATCCCGAAACCAGTTGAAGAAATCGGTCATGAAAAATATTTTTATACGAGGATTGATTATAATCATCCGGGGATATCAACTGTTGATATCCCCGCTTTTTCCGGGCCGGTGCCGTTTCTATCCAACCTGTTCCGAATATTTTCGGCTCAGCTTGATTAAATGGGGATTGGTTCATGGCGCATGGAAAGGCCTGATCCGGATCGGCAAATGCCATCCATTCCATCCCGGCGGTTATGACCCGGTTTAACAAGTGGGAAGTGCGCTAAAGTGCCTAAAGTTGAAAGTTATCGCTTTCGCTTGGATGCGCAGGTAGGATTCAAGGACACGAAGTAAACTATAAAATAAGTTTTAGAGTGTTGGTTAACATTCAAAACTAAAATTTTTCGGAGCAAAATTTTAATGGATAAAATAAGCAAGATAGGTCTGGGGTTGACTGTTCTCCTCTTGATTGGATGGTTCTACTGGCAGAGTCAACAGAAAAAGGATGAGGTTCTGCCTCCTGATCGAGGCAGGGATGCCGCGGAGGTGGCTTCGAGAGAAGAAGCCCCTCTCTCAGTCAAGGCTCCTCCGGTCGTTACTCCGGCCACCATTATAAAAGAAGAAGCGGTCGTCGTTCCGGTCGCGGAATTGGCGGTTGAATTCCCGGTCGATAGTACCCCCGTACTAATTGATACCGGTCTCTCCCTGGTCAGATTAAATCCCTTCGGGGGGGTAATAGAGGAATTGGTCCTGAAGGAAAACCCGGATGCCGGGATCAGGAAACTCCCGGATGAAGGCAGCGGGGCGGTTACCCTGATCAATGCCGGAAATATTGATCAGGCTCCGGGTCGCCTGCTGAATTTTCCCCCGGTAGTCATGAAAGCCGCCAAGTTCGCCGGTGGAGTTGAGTTTTCGACTACCTATGATAATGAAATATCGGTGAAGAAGAGATACTCGTTTGAAGATGGATCATATTCCGCGAAGCTGGATATAGTGCTCCGGAATGACTCGGATCAGATCCTGAAATGGGAATCCGGTCCTATTTTCGGCTGCGGGGCGATCCATCCGATCGATAAGGAAGACCTTCTGGGAGTGGATATTTACGATGGCGATACCATGCTCCGGAAGAAGGCGCCGGAGGTTAAGATCCCGGGCCGGATAAACTGGCTGGGATTGAAGACCAAGTATTTTGTCGCCATATATAAGCCGGTTGAGCAACCGGCATCCTTTTTTTCAATCTATGGAGTAGAAAAGTCGAAGCCGGAGCCGAAAAAGGCGGCTCTGGGCTGCGCGCGCGGCCCCGGAGCCTCTCCCTATGAGTACCTCCGGGCCGACATGGTATTCCCCACCTTGATCCTTAAGCCCGGTGAGAGCAAGCAATATTCGTTTGATCTATACCTGGGACCGGCCAACTATGCCATTCTGCAGAAAGCGGGTAATGATTTTGAGCGGATTGTTGATTTCGGCATCTTCGGCAAGATATATCTCCCTCAAGCCCTGATCTGGCTCTTAAACTGGATCTATGGCATTATCGGCAGCTATGGATGGGCTATCATCTTTCTTACCATAATCATCAAGGTTGTCCTCTGGCCGCTGACCCATAAAAGTTACGCCTCAATGGGTAAGATGCAGAAGCTGCAACCTCAGTTGGCGGAGCTGAAGGAGAAGTATAAAGGGGACTCGAAGAAAATCCAGGCCGAGACAATGAAGCTTTACAAGGCCAACGGAGTAAACCCCATGGGTGGGTGTCTCCCCATGCTCCTCCAGATGCCGATCCTCTTCGCCCTATTCACAACGCTGCGTAATACCATCCTGCTCCGCAAGGCACCGTTCTGGATCATCCCGGGCAAATGGATCAAGGACCTCTCCGGCCCTGATGTTCTGATGGTGCTCGACAAGTCGTATCCGATTATCGGGAACCACCTGAATATACTGCCGCTCTTAATGGGCCTGAGTTTCTTTCTCCAGCAGAAATTTACCCCCACCGCCGGCGGCGGCAGCGCCCAGTCCGCGCAACAGCAGAAGATGATGGCGACCTTGATGCCGGTAATGTTCACTTTTCTCTTCTACAGTCTTCCCTCCGGCTTAAATCTTTATTTCATGCTCAGCACCTTTATCACGATTGCCCAGCAGTTGGTGACTACCAGGATGGCTGAGAATAAGGCAGCTTAATTCTCTGGATAGTTCCAATCCATGTAATAAAAACATATCTTATTGGCTGTAAAAACTTTTTTACCACGAAGAACACGAAGAGCACGAAGGAATATTAGAATGATCGAGGCGCCTTGCTGGGTTATTCTTTCATCTTCGTGATCTTCGTGTCCTTCGTGGTTTTTATTTATATGGGATTATGAATGATGTTGAGTCGGACACGATAACCGCACTGGCTACTCCCGATGGAGAGGGGGCGATCTCCGTGACCAGGATCTCCGGACCACGGGCTTTCGCGATACTGGACGATATCTTCAGGCATCAGAAGAGGGATAACAGGGAGATGGAACCCCTCCGGCTTTACCGGGGATGGATCCATGACTGCGGCCAGGATATTGACGATGTCATGCTGGCGGTGATGAAGAAGCCGCGGAGCTATACCGGCGAGGATCTGGTTGAGATATACTCCCATGGTGGGCGGGTAATATCATCTCTTATACTTGATCTCATCATCTCACATTCAGCTCGGTTGGCCGAACCGGGAGAGTTCACCCGCCGGGCGTTCCTCAATGGAAAGCTGGACCTGACCAGAGCGGAGTCGGTCGCCTGGATGATCTCCGCACGCTCGGAGGAGGAATTGAAATCCGCGGTGGGCCAGCTCGGCGGCGGGCTTCGCGAGCGCCTCCTCAAGATAAAGGCGGACTTAATTCAGGCGCTTTCTCTGGTGGAGATTACACTTGATTTTGAAGAGTACGAAGACCACCAGATCCCTTGCCGGGAAGTAAGGGAGCTGATCGGTTTGGCCCGGGCTGAACTGGAATCCATCTGGTGGGAGGCCCGGGCCGGTGGCTGCCTGCATGACGGGATCAAGGTGGTAATCGTTGGCAAGCCTAACGTAGGAAAATCGAGCCTCCTCAATACCTTCCTTTCACAGAAACGGGCAATTGTCTCCCATGAACCCGGGACTACCCGGGACACGATTGAAGAGGTGATCAGGATTGAGGGTATTCCGCTCCGGTTGATCGATACCGCCGGGATCCGCCACCCCTCCGGAGATATTGAGCGGGAGGGGGTAGAGCGATCCCGGGAGAAAGCTCGGGATGCTGATCTGGTTCTGGTGGTGCTTGATAGCGGAACCAGTATAACTGAAGACGATTTGAAGACCCTGGACCTGGTTCGGGAGAAACCGGCTCTTCTGGTTATCAACAAAACCGATCTCCCCGAAAAGGTTGACCTTAAAGAGATTCGCCATGAACTTCACCGGAAGAAGGTGGTGAAAATCTCTCTGGCCAAAAATTGGGGGATTGACCGGTTGCGCCGGGAGATTACCGAATTGATCAGGGAAGAATTCATGGGGGGTAATTCCGCCGGAGTAATGATCAGTGGTCGCCGCCGTGAGGCTATAAATGAGGCGGTTCAGGCTCTGGATGGATCGTTGCGCAGCCTGGACCGGCATCTATCCGGGGAATTTGTCGCTTCCGATCTCAACCACGCGCTCAATCGAGTGAAACTGATCCTGGGAGAAGAGTACGGAGACGAAATCCTCGACGAAATCTTCTCCCGCTTCTGCGTCGGGAAGTAGCTGTGGTCAGCTCGGCCGCTTAACAGTCCACTAATTTTTACCCCGAGATGCCGAAGGCATTTTTCGGGGACACGAATTATACTAATTGTTTCGCTTTGGCTTCGCGGGATTGCAGTCCACTAATTACACTAAATGATGCCTCGGCACTCCTGAATCGGGTCGCGGTTGCCATTCACCTCCCAGACAATACCCCAGACCTTCGGTCGGGGGTGGATCAGTTCACCAACTCCCCGCATCTTTCCACTGCCGGAGACCCCCCCCCGGCCTCTGGTCGGGGGGGAATCAGTTCCAGGGTTAACCCGTCGATTCTCCCGCCGGCAAAGACCCCCGTGACCTTGTGTCACGGGTGAATCAGTTCCAAAGCTATTTGCGCCTCCCCCCCCACAGAAAAACCCCGGATCAGCGCATAAAGTATGCGCTGATCCGGGGTCATCTGGGACCGTATAGAGCTTGAGTTGCTTAGCTGGTTACTTCGGCAGCTGCAGCTTCCGGGGTCGCGATCTTATTCAGTTCAGACTGAACGATCGCGGGCATTATTATTCCAATCAGGACATATACGATAAACCACAGAAGGGTGTTGCCGTCTTTCTTTACATTTTCGGCAAAACCTTCGCAGTATTTATAAACCCAATATATATTCGCGATAGGTATGATCAATAACCATCCGGTGGGAATCTTCGCCCCCAGGCTGTTGATATCGTTTTTAGTGGATATAAGCCAGTAGAGGAAATAGATCCCGAATGTGATGATCCCGAGGATATATACCGCGGCAAGATTTCTACTCTTTATTACTCTTTGTTCATTTTCCATATTATTAACTCCTTATTGTTATCTAAATGGCTAAGGCAATATACCTGATTCGTTCAAAATGGCAAGTGAAATTTACAGAAGATATCGTACCGAGGCGGATGTTAATCTTCAGAGTCGATCATATTCAGATTTTATTGATCCGGCTTATATGTTAGATTTTACTTATTATCTGGAGCCCGGGAACAGTTAGTAATTTTGGTTCTCAGTCATATTGTGTGGGTAGATTATGATATGATAATAATATATATTAAACAGAACTTATAGAATGACGAAATCCGAATGAGGAATGACGAATGAATGTCCAAATCCCAATTCCCAAAGGAGCCGACATCACGTTTGAAAGCTGTCGGGCGCCTGATAAAGTGGGCGCTGCGGAGGATTTTTAACATTTTGGCTTCGTCATTCTTTCGTCATTCCTCATTCGGATTTCGTCATTAACAATTCTGGAGAACCAACAGACTGATGAGAAGCACCAGATGATTTAGAATCACCCACACAATATGACTGAGAACCAAGTATAAATATTCCCATGAAGCGCATTCTACTGATAGACGACGAGCAGCATATTCTGGATGTGGTGGAGTATATCCTGAGTGAAAACGGTTTCAAGACCGTTACCGCTCTGGATGGTGATACCGCCCTGGAACTATTCCAGAAATATCTCCCGGATCTGGTAGTGCTCGATCTCAATCTGCCGGGTCTCTCCGGTCTGGACCTCTTCCGGGCGATGAAACGCCGGGAGCCCGGTATTCCGATTATCATGCTTACTTCCCGGAGTGACGAGATTGATCGGATCCTGGGGTTGGAGATCGGGGCGGATGATTATGTTACCAAGCCATTCAGCCCGCGGGAGCTTGCCGCCCGGGTCCGGGCGGTTCTCCGCCGGAGCGGGGGCCAAAATTCATCCGGGGAAGATACGACCATCCGGCATGGCCCACTTACAATCGATACCGAGTCTTATATTCTGACCTACTTCGGTGAGCGTGTCCTCCTACCCCGGCAGGAGTTCCGCCTGATCGCGGCGCTGGCCAGATATTCCGCGCGGGTCTTTACCAGGGAGAATCTGATGGACAGGATTTATGAGGGGATGAGTTTCGTAACCGATCGTTCGATCGATGCCTGCGTCAAGAGGGTTCGTGCGAAATTAAAGGAAATAAATCCGGATCTGGATCCAATCCAGACTGTTTATGGAATCGGCTATAAGTTAAACCAGGAAATGGTCTTGCTTGAGCAGAAGAATGATTAAAGGTAGAATGATCTGAAAAGAATGTAAGCAGTAATCGGTGAGCGGTAAGCAGTCAGCC
>Ga0075120_10002430_pt1 | contig 13485 bp, 33 predicted proteins | sample AntAceMetag02UKL_FD_69792 | JGI IMG/M metagenome (GOLD analysis project Ga0075120, IMG submission 69792) | Saline lake microbial communities from Ace Lake, Antarctica - Antarctic Ace Lake Metagenome 02UKL | ecosystem: Environmental > Aquatic > Non-marine Saline and Alkaline > Saline | place... | reverse complement strand
GGAATTTTTTTAGCAGTAGCAATAACAGTAGGGTATTTCTTCATAAACCTAGTTTTTGTTGCTATTATGCTTGTTGGTATTGGTATCGGTGAAGTGTGGTCATTCTTATGTAAAAAACTGAAAGGGGAGTAAAATGAATAAACAAGAGCAACAAATAGAGCCTAGATTCAATTTAGTGCTTAGTCAAAGTGACAGAAACAACCTGATCAATATTCTTGATGGAACTATGATCAAAGGAGCTGATGCTGGATATATTCTTAACCTCAAGTATCGCATTACTATTGCTGAGGAAATTGAGAAAACGACTCCGCCAGAACCTGAACCTTTACCTGATTTACCTCCAGTTGATCCAGAGGATCCGTCAGATCAAGCAAACGGAGGATCTCATTCGTTTACTCCAGTTGAATCAATGGAAGAAGTTGAACCAAAGAAGGAGGCCTGATGCCAAAGTTTATCAAAGTATCTCCAAGCAAGATAGATAGGGGAATATCTATCATTATCTATGCCGATCCCGGAATAGGTAAGACAACCCTCGCAACAACCCTTCCAGAAGGAGAAACACTCATCATAAACACGGAAGCTGGCTTAGGGCCACTTTTAGGCACAAAACACATAGTGTTTAACCTAAGAGAAGCTGTTTTGAACGGTGTAAACATAGAAAAAGCCATGACAGAGCTCTATAAAAGCATTCGAACTAAGGAATTAAAGGTTAAGAATGTTGTTATTGACAATGTGAGTGAGTTGATAGATCAGCTTAAGATTCATTTCACTACAATCAGAGGTAAGGAGTTTCCAGAGATCAGAGAACACGGAGATGCTGCCTATAAAATGCTCTCTTGGATCCATGAATGGAGAGATCTTCAAGAGTTAGGTATCAATGTTATATTTAATGCTTGGGAATTTCCTTATGAGATTCAAAAGAATGATGGCATTACCCAAACAAAGACAGCTCCTATGGTTGGAAAGGCTAGTTGTTTCCGTATCTGTGGACTTGTTGATGTTGTTGGACATCTTGAGTGCCATGAGAAATCAGGCAAGCGGTGGATTAGAGTAGGCCCAAGCACACAATACATAACAAAGAGTCAGTTTCAAGGGTTAGATCTTGCAGGAGAAGAAGCTGATCTAGCTAATATTATTAAAAAAATTAAAGACTTTGACTATTCAGATATGAGAGCAATAGCAGAGGATTATAAAAAGGAGAATAAAGATGCCAAAGTTACCAAAGCCAAGTAGTTTTGAACCAGTACCAGCAGGAACATATAAAGTCCGTGTTGTTAATTATGAGCATGGTCATTCAAGTGTTAAGGGAACACCTCAAATTAAATGGAAAGCTGAAATTATTGAACCAGAAGACTTTAAAGGAAAGTTTTTATGGGATAGAACTATTATGGTTGATTCTTCTGTATGGAGAGTAGCTAATCTATTAGGTGCTTGTGGACTTGACTTCAAAGAAGGTATTGATACGGACTCTGATTTTTTTAATCAGCTATGTCAAGCCTCTTTAGGCAGAACAACCTTTTGGTTAGTAGATGAAAAGACCTTAGATAGTGGAACAATGGTTAACGAGATCAAAGGCTATAACAATGATCGTGACCAAGAGATGCTTGAAGTTACTCCAACAGACGATACTCCTGGATGGGTAGAAGAAGAAGAACAACCTAAAGAAACAAAGAAGAAAGGTAAGTAAGAATGTCTAAAAGGCATACTGATACTGAGAAATGGGAAAGACCCTGGTTCAGAAAGTTGCCTCCAGAGTACAAAGCTCTATGGTTGTACATATTGGACAAATGCGACATAGCTGGTATTTGGTATGTAGATTTCGATACTGCTTCGTATTTCATTGGTACTACACTAACTTATGACAAATCACTAGAATTATTGGGTAAACAGATGACTGTATTAAACAGTGGTTCTAAGTGGTATGTACATGATTATGTACGTTTCCATTGTGGTGAATTGAACAGTTCAATAAACTTCCATAGGGCTGTGAGACAAAGACTTATAGAAAATGGGTTAACCCTTGACCAAGAGTGGGGCAAGAGTGATAAAGATATACATAAACATAAAGGTAAACATAAAGCTGTTTATATAGGGGGTGTGCATTTCGACACAATCTGGACATCATATCCTAACAAGATTGGAAGAAAGAGAGCAGAGAAGTCTTTCTACTCATCAATACAAACAGAACAAGATTTTGAAAGGATTAAGTCCGCGCTGGAAAACTACAAAAGGTCTGATCGAGTTAAGAAGAATTTTGTTCAGAATGCTTCTACTTGGTTTAATAACTGGGAAGATTGGGTTGAAGATCCTATTACAAACGAGGGAGAAGTTCAACAAATTAGATCTAAAACAAAGAATGTGGATAAGCATATAGAAAGGATCATGAATGGTTCAACTTCCTCCACCTAGATGTGCTGTTGGTAGAAAGTGTGTTGAGTTGCTCAAAACCTATGACGGAGATGAGTTAGCTCTTAAGCTTGCTGAACATACGGCAGATGATTGGATCAATCTTTACAAACCAAAGGTTTTTGGTGAGAGATTGCCGGGAATTATGATCAAATACCAACAGCTTTCAACAGAAAAAGAGAGAGATTTCTTCAATAAAGACAATCCTAACTGGTTAAACGGAGAGGAGATGAAAGAGTATGCGGATCGTAAGAGGGGGATTAAGGGCGAAAACGCGAGCAATCGACGATATCTTAAAGAAACATTACAACGATTGGAGCACGACACCCAAAGGAGTGAGAAGGTCAGAGTCATTTTCTCGCTATACAGGCATGTTAAAGTCTAAATTGAGTAGAGCTGAATATAATTCTCAAGTTAGGTATATTGTAGAATTATTTGTAGGAACAATAGTTGGAGTTTATGAAAGGAGAGCTTGATGGAATACACGACTAAGTTAAAAGAGCATATTGCTAAATACTCTAAGAATTTTGATAAGATGGAAGAATATAAGGCTCAAGGTAAAGATTATACACATTTGCTCTTTATTGAGAATGAATTGAATGAGAAAGGTAAGGTGATCCGAAAGGCCTTGGGTATCTATGCTATGGATCCTTGCGCTGGAATGCCTTGTATTAGTAAATGCCTGAACCCTGTTAATTGCAAGATGTTAAGCATGATGAAAAGATGATCAACTCAATACTATCTAAGAAAGGATAAGAAGATGGGTAACAAATCGAGGTATTGTTTCAGCAACCCAGGCATTTGTTTTAGAGGGAACTGTGTCTTTCTTAATACTACTGAATGCAAGAAATGTATAGGTTTCCATATGTATACCGTAAAGAATGAGGATAAGGACCTAAAATCTGGCCACGAAAGGTTTGACGATGAAGAAACGCAAGAGCAGATTAGAGAGAGTGATTTTAGGAAGAAAAGAAGAAAAAGATCGAAAGAGCAAAATAATGCGTGGAAAAATACTTGAGACCTTATTACGCGAAAGGAAAAAGATGATAACACCAGAACAATTACGCAAGTGGTATCTCGAAGCGATTGGAGGACTCGAGGAAGGAAGTTGTCCTAATAAAAAGCCTTATGAAGAACTTACAGATGAGCAGAAGTTTAAGTATAAATATATTGCTAATAAGATTAACGGGGAGGTCTAAGTGGGATATTATCAGGGTGAGGATATGAAAGATAAGATAAGAGAGATAACGGCAAAAGTTCACAACTTTTTTACATGAGATTATACATCAAATGAATATGAAGCTGGACGAAGAAACTGTAGAATGGGTTGCTCAAGGACTTGCTCAAGTGTTTATAGATAATAAAATGTTAAAAAGAACTAACTAAGGAGTGAGGATATGAAAGATAAATTAACTAAGAAACAAGAATACGGTATCGCCGAATGGCGAGAACATTGTTTAAAGATTGGGAGAGACACATCACCTATCAATAAAAAAGTTACGGAAGAGTCTTGGAATAAATTCTATAAGATATTAAAAAAAGATAAGCCTAAATTTTGGTATTGTCAAAGTCCTTTACAGGCTCAAATTATAATTAATATTTTTCCAGAGATTGTTAAAGCATTTAAAGTTGTAGATAAAGGGGAGAACATCGGGGATAACATCAGGGAGAACATCTGGGTTAACATCTGGGAGAACATCAGGGCTAACATCGGGGCTAACATCAGGGCTAACATCGGGGCTAACATCAGGGCTAACATCGGGGAGAACATCAGGGAGAACATCAGGGCTAACATCAGGGCTAACATCGGGGCTAACATCAGGGATAACATCGGGGATAACATCGGGGATAACATCTGGGAGAACATCGGGGATAACATCTGGGAGAACATCGGGGCTAACATCAGGGATAACATCAGGGCTAACATCAGGGCTAACATCGGGGAGAACATCGGGGAGAACATCGGGGCTAACATCGGGGATAACATCAGGGATAACATCTGGGATAACATCTGGGATAACATCGGGGAGAACATCGGGGCTAACATCAGGGATAACATCAATAATACCAAATTAGAAAACATTGAAACATATTCGTGGTGTCAGCACGATATCAACTGGATAGCTTATCACAAATATTTTGAAAAGTATGGATTATTGCCATACGATGAAAACTTCAAGATATTTGATATCTGGTATGACTTAGCTTGTTCTTGTGGGTGGTGCTATACATTCAAGAACATAGTGTTTGTATGTGAAAAACCAAATAAACTAGAATTAAATGAAAGGGGGCAATTACATAAAGACGGAGGAATGGCTTTAGAATATTCCGATGGGTATGGGCTGCATATGCTTAACGGAATAGCTGTTCCAAAATATCTAGCCGAAACATCGTCGGAGCTATTAGATATTGAATTTTTTAAGAAAGAACAGAACGCAGACGTTAAAACAGAGTTTGTACGCAAGTATGGTGTGGATAGATTACTTACACTAGGAAATAAAATAGACGATTGGAAAAATCACAATCAAGAATGGTGGAAAAAATCAGAATATGAGTTATGGGATTTGGGGAGCTTATTTAACTTGGACCACGCCTATCATTTGCGTATGAAAAATCTCAGCGTTGATGGAGTTTTCCACGTTGAAGCAGTAAGTCCTCAAAGTGATACTTTACCAAAAGCGATTCAGTATAGACTAAAAGGCAAGAATGATACATTAACCAACATTAAATAGGAGGTGAAAATGGTACTACACGGCGAAGTTTCCTTAAGAAAAGTAAATAGTATTCCAAAATCAGCAAAAAAAGTTACGATAAAAGGTCAGTATCATATTATAGCTGAGTCAGAAGTTTCAGGCAATCATCATGTTATAGACATTAAAGATGGAGTGGAATTTTACGAGCAAGATGGAGTTCTGTATCTAAAAAATGATGTAGAAACAGATGTTAGATGTGTCGTTAAAGAACGCCATGACAACATTACGTTAAGTCCTGGAATTTGGGAAATAGATAAACAACAGGAATATGATTATTACACAGAGAATCATAAAAACGTAGCTGATTAAGGAGGAGTGAGGATATGAAAGAATGTAAATGTGGATTTAAGTTTGCAGGACCAGGAGAGTTTAGAAATTGTGAAGCGTTTATCACTCAAGAAGGAAAAGGTGGGGTTACCTGCCCTGATTGTGGTAAGCATTATGTTGATGGACAAGAAATCATTTTAACTAAGGAGTGAGGATATGGGAGATAAATATAAAAGAAAGGAGGTGATAATAATGGAGAAATCATTAGATATTTCAGAGGTAAAAGGAGCAAGATCTAATATAGAAGATTTAAAAGTTTATGGAGATGGCGATACTTTTAGACTTTTATGTAAGGCAAGTTCTCAAGCTGAAGGGTGGATGAAATCTACAAAAGTTTGCAATGTTGGAAATAATTGTATAGTACAAGTTACTACACAACAAAGAAATGTAGATGGTAGTTATGCAGTTGCAGAAGCATTAACTTATGTTCCAAATGCAAATATTGTTATCGAACAGAATCCTAGAGCAATATTACCTAGATAAAGAACAGGCTTTAGGGTGAAGTCATGTATGGCAAGTTAAGCTAGCTTGCAAACCCTATTTAACTAAGGAGTGAGGATATGAGAAGACCACCAAAGAAACCTAACTCTAAATATGGGTGTAAAAGAGTATGGCTTAAAGTTCCTAAAATATGGATATTCTTTTGTAACGCTTGTGGAGAATATATAACAGAAGATACTGGGTGTTCTAATCCATTCTGCCCAGAAAGAATAATTGAACCTAGGACTGACTAAGGAGTGAGGATATGAAAGAGATTAAACTTCCAAAGAAAAGACTTATCGAAAGAGACAGCAATTATCTCGAATATGATAGAGGCTTCAATCATGCTCTTATGGTATGTAAGGACATGGCAAAACAACAAGGATTTGATGTTAAAGAGGAGGAGTGAGGATATGAAAGATAAAGAACGAGATAAGTACAAAGAGATTATAGGTTGTCAGCAGATGATAATAGAACATATGAATAAGATGTTTGGAATATTAACTGAGCTCTTAGAAGAACCATGCAAGAAAGAGGAGTGAGGATATGGAATATAGTTTATATTGGTGGTTAGTTGCAAGAACAAATAAAGAAATAGCAAGAGGTGATTACTTTGAGTTAGGAAAAGTATGTATTCCTGGTTGGGGCGTTTCAGGTGAGGGCAGGTGTGTGGTTCAAGTGGTTAGGTGGTAAAGACTGGTTAATTGAGGATACTTTTAGAGCCAGTGCTTTTGCTATAAATATGATCTTCCTGTTGTGGTTGAAAGCGTGGTTGATATGAGCCATTGTAAGCACAAGTGGGAAACACCGGAAGCATATTCTTATTTTAAAGACCCTATGATCAAATGCACAATCTGTGGGAAAACATCTTTTCCTAATAAGACTGCTAACGCAAAAGCTAGGCTTGGTCTTGGAGGGAAAGTCACAAACAAGAAAGCTTTAACAGGCTTTGGTAAGTGTAAGGCTGATCTATCGTATTCAACGGTAGAACATAACAAACAATATCATAATCATAAAAGGAGCTAACCATGGGATTATTCAACAAAAAGGACAAAGACCAAGATTTTGTAGCAAAAGAGGAACTAAAGGATCTAAAGTCTAAGACTAAGGCATTAGTTAAAGAAAGACGAGAGCTTAAAGAGGAGCTTGAGGATCTAAAACTTAAGAAACGATTAGAGGGAGAAGAAATCAAACATATGTCTCGCTTAAATGAGGAGCGTATGAAACAAGAAGTTGAGGGAGAAAAGTTAGCTGTTAAGAAGAAATACCAAGATGATATAAATGACTTTAAAGAGGAACAGCGTGTTCAGCTTGTTGATTCTCTTAAAGAGTTCCATGTTAAGATGGAGAAACGCTTCACAAATGAGCTTGATTCCTTTAAGGAGATGTTTAAGGTTATTACAGACAGACTTCCTAACGTTAATTATGACATTAGTCGCCATGAGGGATCACCTAAGTTTCTCAGTGGAAAGAAAGGGTAATAATGGCTACTACTGATAGTAGTGGGTATGGAGGCTTGAGTGATGGTTTAGAACAGTACCAGAGGCTACTACAACAACAGCAAGCATATATCTATGGAAACTCGACAGGTAGTGGTTCTGGAATGTATGGACTAAGTGGTGGTGGCCACGCTTCAACAGCAACGGGCCACACATGGTATGGAACCAGTTATCCTGAGATGATGGAGAAGATGGCTCAATCCCCTAGTGTCGTTACAAGAAAGGTTATTAAGTTCTTTCGTGTTAACGAGATAGTCGAGGTCTATGAAGATATGTTAAATGATAATAAGCTTACTGATCCGATCGATGAGCTCAGAATTAAAGTAGCTCGTTGGCTTAATCCTAAGAGTAAGTATAACTTTGCTTAATACGGGGTGTAAGGCGAGTTTGGAGACTTAAATGGATTCCTATATAAACGGATGGCTCTTTACAGCACACTCACCCAATTTATTAAGGAGAAATATGAAAAGAAAGAAGATACCAGAGAATAAGAAGTTGCAGAAAGAGTGTGAGCTCCTATGGAAAGAGATAATCAAGCTAAGAGATGGTAATACCTGTTTGGTTAGAAAACTATTCCCGGAGATAGCACTAGGCCATACTGATGTTTACCAAGCAGACCACTGCTTTACGCGCGGGAACAAGCATTTGTTTCTTAATCCTGCAAACGGAACAATGGTATGCTCTGCCTGTAATATGGCTAAGCATTATGATATTAAGTCAGTAAAGAGGGCTGTGGACTATATTGTGAGGAAAAGAGAGGGCAAGGCAAAGTGGAACGATATGTTGCAGATCGATATGGGTATGTCTGCAAATGTTAATTGGGGTAAGGTATGGTGGCTAGAAGATCAGAGAGATAGTCTAACCAAGATTCGTAATAAGTATCTTAGGTTAAAGAAGAATAAAACTCTTTAACCCAACTCTGTGCGTAGTCTATCCAATCTTGTGGCTCTAGTTCTGCTATCCAATCTTGTTCGGCATCAACGGATTCATCATCGAGTCCGTTGTATCGCTTAAAGAACTGTTCTGTTAGATATTCCTCAAATGTTTTCATTTGTTTTTTGTTCATCTTCTATTCTCCTTTCGTTTATGCCACAACTTCTAATCTCTGATATTTTAGTATGCAACGCACCACATATCCATTCTGTGTTAAGGTATGGACACTCCTCGCATCTATCTCTAACGTGGTCTATCCATTGGTCGTATGATTTATCACTCATAATTCTTCTCCTCTGCGTTTGGCTCTTGGGTAGCCTTGTTTATCTCTCATTCTTGAATAGTAAATATCCCTAGTTAAAGTTTCATAGTATATTTGATCAACAAACGCTATGTCGTTTAACCTCTCTCCGTAACGATTTGTTTGTTTTAGTGGTCGTATGTTTTTCATCATAGAATTAGGGGAAATAGCCGAAACTACTTCCCCCACCTTTTCTGTTAGACTTCTCCAATCATTCTTGAAACTCTACGTTTTTTAGCTCTACTGCTACTTCTTCTTATTGTTTTATCTTTGATCTCCGGCTTTCCTTTAACTCCACTCATTCCATTAAACTTGAATATCTTACGATCTGACCTTATTAGTTCAGCTAGTTTATTCATACTATTAGTCCTAGAATAAGAAGTATCAATGTTAAAAGAACTATTATTGTTATCATCATCTTTTTTCCTTTCGTAGCTTGTTCATTTCAACCTCTAGTCTATCAATGAACTTAAGTATGTTGCTTGTTAGGAACAACATTATTTTTGCTAGTATTCTCATTATGAACCACCTAGTAACATTGACATAGCAATAATTCCACCGATTATAAAAGTTATAACATAAAAAACTATCAGCATATACCTGTCCTTTCGTATTCGCTATAAGATTGGATAACTTCTTCCCAATTAGTGATGCAGATTTGTGCATCTCTGCTCATAGACTTTAGCTTTAACTTTCCGTCTAAGTGCTTTGAACATTCCTCAACAATACTGTTGTATAGGTATAGATCGGCACATTCATAATTAGCAAAGGTTTGCTTGGTTTCATCATCATAATCCAAACCATCTTCGCTATATCCAACATAGTCTTTGATAATAGTATCAAGTTCTTTGTAAATGTTCATCTTTATCCTCTCTTTGATTTCTTTAGTTCAACTGCTATGCCTGATCTTAGAATACTGATAATGGTCTTTCCTTTCTTCCTTAGTAGGTCAATACTTTTCTTGTCCTCTGGTTTAAGCCTTAGGTTTATTGCGTAACTTTCTTGTTGTGTCATTGTGTTCCTTTCTTTAAACTTCTTCTATGGCACTCATTATGCCTATTTCGTCTAGTCGTTCTCTTTCCTTTGCTCTAACTTGAGCATTGGCTATTACCATAGTAGGTGCAACCTCTGGCTTGTCTATTCTAGTCCTTGCTAGTGAAAGCAATAGTCTAAAGTGTCCACCATTAACCCTTTGAGGAAACATAAAGCCATTGTAAGTCGTTCCATAAGGATTAAAGCGATAAACACCGATCTGCTTTGTTTCCATAAGATAATCATATATTTTCAAGCAACTATCTGAATTATCCTCTGAAAAGATATTGTAGGTTTCTTCTACTAGCCAATTCATAAGAACATCTTGAGCAACTAGCTTGACAAACCAAATACCTTTGTTTGTGTCTTTCTTTGCTATCATACCACTACTCAAGTCCGTAATAACCTTAGAAACTTGCTCTTTTGGTATAGGTGTTTGAGTGGTATCTGCTACCCACTTGCCTTTAGCGTCTGTGATCGCAGGGAAATACTGCAATTCCCCATTAACATAACCGATCTTCTTTCCAACACACCTCGTTCCCTGTATGCTCTGATACATCTCCTCATACCTAGAAGATAGTATTTTCTTTCCGTCAAGTCTGTGGCTCTTAGTATGTATTTCTGTGTCAAACTTGTCGCACTTAAAGATCAAGTGCAAGTCCTTTGTTGTTGTCTTTTTGTTAGTGGCTAAGATGTTCTCAACCGATATTCCTATGTCTTTGTCCATAGTTTTGTCCTTTCTTTAGAAACAATTCTCTAATGTTCTATACATTTGTCCATGTGTTGCTTGTGCTAGTCTGACTACTCTATCAGTAGCCAATGAGGATATTGCTCTTTTAAGAGTGCTATAATCCACTTTGTCTAGTAAACTTGCTAGTGCTAATTCTTGATTTTCTTCTGTTCCTTTAACTTCAATCTCTATCTTTCTTATTGTGTTTGGTAACATAATTGCCCTTTCTTAATCGCCTTGTTGAATATTTAGTTCGCTATTAGGTTCGCAAACTCTCTTAACTCTAGGGTGTCTTAGCTTGTCGCTTGGCTTAATAACCCCATTGTGTTTCAATTCCAATATAATATCAGAATTGAGTAGGTAGTTCTCGCTATCCTCTCCAATAATCCATTGATCTATCCCCCTTTCTTGTTTCTCTTTGTTTAACATCTCTAAGACTATCCCCCAACCATTCAAGCTAACTGAACACCATATATGATTATCAGTTCCCATAGTGGCAGTAGGAATAGTTTTATCTTTCCTAAGTCCTTTGATCTTTAGCTTTGCAGTATATTCTCTTTTCATCTTAACCCAACTGCTATCGATCATACTTACCAATGGCTTAACAACAATGCCCTCATATCCTAGCTTGGTTATTTCATTAAAGTAGTCCATAACTTGATCTAGGTTGTCGCATATTCTCATAGGCACGATCTTGCAGTCTAATTCTTCAATGTCTTTTCTTCGTTGTAGGTATGGTTTAAGACCATAATCGTTAGTATCATAGACCATAACCTCGTTCTTATATCCACTATGGCTATGTATCTCGCTATAAAACTCCTTGCCCTCTCCGTAATACAACTCTCCATAAAGTTCTTTGTCTGGTAGTTTAGTGATAGAAGTCTTAGGCACACCTCTCTTGTTGACTAAGGTATGCCCATTCCAATATACCCACTCTCCGTCATACTTGATTTCACAAGCACAAGGGTATTGGATTATAGTGTCTTTGGTGTATGCTTTGATTTTAGGTGTCCACATTAGGTTTCCCTTTCAAAATTGATGTTCTTAGCGTCTTTATCATATCCGTTGAATGTTCCTTGTCTTGCTTTCTCGCTAGTGTTCCAATCTGGTAAAGCTGGAACACGAATGAAGTGCTTGCTCTTGGTTGATGTGCAAGTAACCTGTAATATTCTAAGGTGGCATTGGTCATATTCATCTTCTTCTTTTGTGTATTGATCGTTCATACGATAATGCTTTTCATCTGTTTTCATAGGGAAGTCGATAAGACTATTCTTTCGTTTCTTGTCTACGTGTATCACAACTCCCTTGCATTTCTTAACTACTCTCTCATAGCCTATTTTCTTTAAGAGCATTGACCGAGCCTGTGCGTTTGGTTCTCTTAATACTCTGTATGGATCAACCTTATCAGAGGGCATTTCAAATAACTTCTTATTGACCTTAACACCACTAATAAAGAAGTAGGTTTTGTAGTTCTCTGTCCACTCGCCTATTCTTTGGTTGTTTTCATACTGTCCTTTGTTCTTTGCTCTACCTCTTTTATCATAAAAGGTGTATGCGCATTTGGTTTTTGATAAGTTCCATTTTTGTGCCTGTGTCCAAGAGTTATACATTCCCTCATTATAGATAAGAGGTTCTCCATATCCGTTGCCTTTGAAGTTAAACTTCTCTCCCTCAAATCTAAATAGTGGTGTTCCGTCTGGTCTTACTGCTATGATTTCTTTAGCGTTTGATCGTGCATAATAGGCTACCTTGCCATTAGGGTAAACAAACTTCTGCCACATCAAGCGACCATTGGCAAAGAAAGTGTAACAAGTTCCTTTATATCCCTCAAGTTTAAAGTCTTTTCTAATACATAATCCGTCTTTGCCCTTTCCCGTTGTGTTCTTAAAGCGTAATATCTTATGCGTGATACCATTCTTTCGTTCTTTCTCAAACTCTCCATACTTAATCCAATATGTGAACTTGCCATTTTTAATGATCTTTAACTCTGTAACTTGTCGATCAACAATGGTAACAATTTCTTTAAATCCTTTTTCCTTAATGGTTATCTTCCCATTCTCAATGTGTGTGTCGTTCGTGAAGTTTCTGTTTCCGTAGAATGAATTGAACATCATAGCTTAGTCCTTTACTTTTGACTTCATTGTAGGGTTGCTATCATCATATTCTTCTTGTATCTTAATCTCGTATGTGCCTTGTGGAAGTGGTATATTATCGTGTTCAGGGTGCGTTAATTGACAACCTTTATCAGCTTGAACAACTAGCTTGTTGTCTTTCTCAAACAACTTGCCATTGGTAACTGCGTGCAAATGTCCTGTGATCTCTCCCTCAATGATAACTCCACTTGGCTTATGCTTAAAGCCATAGCTTGATACTGACTTGTTCTTTGGTTTCTTGATCTGAAATACTAATACATCACCTTGTCTAAAGTTCATTTTTTTACCTCACTTCTTAGAATTGTGATTATTATAAGTATGATATACCCTATCACAACAAGGTTTGTTGTTATCTCATAGGTCATTTTTATACCTCGTCTATTCCTTTGATTTTAGGTTGCTCTGGTTCTTTTGGTTTCTCTGGTTCTGATTTCTTCTTAGGCACTCCGTAATCTGTGCATTGTAGCAGATCAATAACTTTTTCTAAATAACCTTGAAATGCTTTTGGTTCTTTTACATTAACATCAACAGGTTTATACAGAATGTCAACCTTTTGACCTTTTTTACTGTCAAACTTAAACTTGTGTTCTATTGCTTTTGCCATTGTGTTATCCTCTCTTTCTGGTTATTTTAAATATAAATGGTGTAAATGCTAACAATACTATCAAGCAACCCAAGAATGTGCCTAATGCCATGCTAGGAGATACGCAAAAGCCCCCTAGGAAGTCGCTGACTGCGTTTCCTATGCCTGCACCTAGTAAGGCACTCGATAACCCCTTAACCCTTGTCTTGATGCAATATCGAGGTATTTTGCTTAAAGCGTTGTTGATGATGTCCTCAAAGCTAAAGCCGATAATAGCTGAAACGATCA
>Ga0075120_10002429_pt1 | contig 13492 bp, 14 predicted proteins | sample AntAceMetag02UKL_FD_69792 | JGI IMG/M metagenome (GOLD analysis project Ga0075120, IMG submission 69792) | Saline lake microbial communities from Ace Lake, Antarctica - Antarctic Ace Lake Metagenome 02UKL | ecosystem: Environmental > Aquatic > Non-marine Saline and Alkaline > Saline | place... | reverse complement strand
GGTTAAACCGCCATGGTGTTTGAGCGAAGAATGAGCGAGTTCATGGCGGTCAGCGAAAGTAATCTTACGTGTGACCTTCAGGTTAGAGCTTGTAGCAATGTCCATCCAGCGGACGTAAGGCGATCAGCCTGGAATGGGTTATATAAAATTTCTTATGGCAAATATCCAGATCTTATGTTTTTTTATTGACAAAACTGCAAATTATCATGACTTTAACAGGGCAACCCAGCTTTCCCTTGAAATTGAAGGTAGACAAAATGATAAACTTTGAATCTGTACATCTAAAGCGAAATGATAAAGAAATTTTTTCAGGTTTTGATTTTTTCGTTCAAAAAAATGAAAAGATCTTGATCCAGGGCAAATCCGGTATTGGGAAAACAACTTTATTTAAAATTCTTCTTGGATTTGAAACAATAGATAAAGGGAGAGTCACTTTCAATAAAAAAGATATAGTTAAAGAACATATCAAGGAGATCCGGCATCAGATTTTTTATTTAAGCCAGGATATTGATCTTAAGAATAAAAAGGTAAAAAGCCTTCTTGAGGAAATCCTGGAGTATAATTTATTAAAAAATCAAGATAAGACCTATTTTTCAGATCTGCTGAAATTTCTTGATCTCAATGATATTATCCTTAATCAATCTATCAAAGAATTGTCCGGTGGCGAGCGCCAAAGAATCGGACTGCTCATCGGTTTTCTTCTGGACCGTCCTGTCTGGCTTCTGGATGAGCCCACCTCGGCTCTTGATGACACCATGAAAAACAAAATAATGGATTGCATCATTGGTCAGGAGAAAACCATTATCATTATTTCCCATGATGATGTCTGGAAAAAAAACAACACCATTAAAATTGAAAGGTGGTGATCAATTGGGTGCCCAGGATCTTGATCTTTTATCGCTTGCTTCATTATTAGTCTTTCTTATCCCTGTGTTCTATATCAACAGGCGTTTGAAACTCACAATTAATAAAACCATGACCTTCTCCATCATCAGAATGTTTATTCAACTGAGCTTTGTAGGGATTTATCTTGAATTTCTCTTCAAGTTTAACTCGCCGGTTTTAAATATAGTTTATCTTTTGATCATGATATCCATTGCCTGTCAATCCATTTTAAGGTCAAGCAATCTTAAAGTATTAAAATTTTTTATCCCTGTATTTTTTTCACTGCTTTTACCGTTTGCTATTATTCTATTGTTCTTTAATGCCGTGGTGGTAAGAATCGACAACCTGTTTGAAGCAAAATATATGATTCCCATTGGTGGCATGCTGCTTGGCAATTGTCTTAGAAGTATCATTATAGGATTGAATAATTTTTACTCGGGAATAAAAAAAGATGAAAAAGTATATCTTTATTCCTTATCTTTATTTTGCAGCCGCATCCAGGCATTAAAACCCTATTTCAAGGAAAGCATTACAGCATCTATCACACCGACCATAGCCTCCATGGCAACCATCGGTCTTGTCTCTCTGCCAGGCATGATGACCGGTCAAATTCTGGGTGGTTCCATTCCCATTGTGGCCATAAAATACCAGATTGCCATCATGCTCTCAATTTTTTATGCAGAATATTTCAGCACCATTTTGTCTGTTTTGTTTTCTTTAAAAGTTGGATTTAATGAACTTGATGTTTTAAATCAGGATATCTTTATTTCCAAAAAATAGGATATCTTCTTTCAAATAACTAGTCTATTATATTGAGGTTTTCGTCATTGGCCGTCAATATTTTTTCTTGACACCTGGCTTTAATACGTTTATTTTAGCAGATATTTCAGGCGCTGCAGATGCAGTTAAAAGGGAATCCTGTTAAAGTCAGGAGCGGACCCGCCGCTGTAACCGGGGATGAACGTCACATTTACCACTGTTAAATTAATTTGTTTTAATGGGAAGGCGTGACAAGTAAATAAATCCGGAAGTCAGAAAACCTGCCTGAATACTTGATCATGTTGCGTGCGCGGACTTGGGCAGATCAATAAAATGAGGATAAAAGCGGTTCCCATATCAGACAGGCTCTGGTGTGGGATTTTTTAGTTTATGCCCTATCCGTGTTGTTTTAACTCTTAATAACCGAGGAAATGTTATGAAAAAAATTTGTTTTATTACACTGATACTATTTCTGGGTTTGATTTTTAGTTCGCCTCTTTATGCTAAAACCGCCATTATTATTGCTCATTTCGGAACCACTGTACCACAAGCGATTACATCCATCGATAATATAACATCCAGAGTAAAAGCAGCTTTCCCTGGCACCGAAATTCGCGTTGTGTTTACATCCAATATTATACGGTCCGTGTGGGAAAAAAGAAGCCGGAACCCAAAGGAATGGAAAGACAAGGGAATCAGTGAAGAAATTCTTTTTACAAAAAACCTACTTAGCACTTTTGGAGATCTGAAAAGCCAAGGATATAAAGATGTTATTGTTCAACCCACTCACCTGTTCCACATGGAACAATACCATGATTTGATGCAATATGTGGATGCCATCAGGTCCATTAGAACCATAAGAGACAAATGGAAACCATTCAATAAAATTGCACTTGGCAGGCCAGCCCTTGGCACTGTTGGAGATGTATATCCTTATCGTGATGATCTTAAGCCTGCGGTAAAAACTTTTGCCAATGATGTTGCCCTTGCCAGGCAAAAGGATGCGGCTCTTGTTTATATGGGCCACGGAAATGAGCTATGGTCCACTGGCATATATGTTGAGCTCCAGCAATTAATGAGAGAAACTTATCCTGAGGTCAAGATTTTTATAGGAAGTGTCGAAGGGTATCCCTGTCTTGAAGATGTTAAGAAAAGCCTTGGCCATTATATCCCGAAAATTGAAAACATCCTGCTAAAACCATTGATGATTGTTGCCGGAGACCATGCAGCCAATGACATGGCCAGTGATGAAGATGACTCCTGGAAAACAGTATTAAGCAAGGCTGGATTTAATGTTGAAACAATTCTCCAGGGTCTTGGATCTAACAATCAATTTGTCGATCTTTTTGTAGCTCATATAAAAGACGCTGCAAAAGATTCAGGCATTGACCTGTAGAGCATGGCAAAAAGTTGAGCACATTGGTTAACATATTAAAAGGGAAAACCAGATACCTGGTGGTTCTATTTTCCCTTTTTCTTGTTTTAATGATTCTCATCTCTTTATCCATGGGATATATCCATATTCCAATGCTTGATATCATCAGCATCCTTTATGGAAAAATAAGCGGCAACCTTCACATCCTTGAAAATACAAACGAAACCTATTTGACAGTGATATTTGATGTACGTCTTCCAAGAATACTTACCTGTGCTATTGTTGGGGCGGCCCTTGCCGTGTCAGGGGGTTTATTCCAGGGAATATTATTGAATCCCCTTGCTGATCCTTATACCCTTGGTGTATCTGCAGGCGCTGCATTTGGAGCATGCATTGCCATTCTATTAAATTTGAGCGCAGCCTTTGTTTCCGTTCCTGCATTTGCTTTTACAGGTGCTTGCACTACTTTATTTTTGGTCATGTTTTTATCTTATTCTTCAAAAAATCCAAGTCTCTCTCTTTCATCCAATAACTTGATATTATCCGGAATCATTGTTGCTGCCATTCTTTCTGCTGGAATCAGTTTTTTAAAATTTATTGCCAATGAACAAGTCTCTGTCATTATTTTCTGGCTTATGGGCAGTTTTGCTTCAAAAACATGGACAGATTTTTTTGCTGTTTTAATTTTCCTGATGATAGGACTTTTTATTTCAATGTTTTTTGCCCGGGATCTGAACCTTATCTCCCTTGGGGCCAAATCAGCCACAAGCCTGGGTGTAGATCTAAAAAAAGTAACCATCATCTTATTGGTTACAGGTTCTATGCTGGCTGCCATCTGTGTTTCTGTTTCAGGTATCATTGGCTTTGTAGGACTTCTGGTTCCGCACACAGTCCGGTTTATCACCGGACCTGACAATCGAAAATTGCTCCCTATATCCATGCTGGCGGGCGCTTTTTTGTTGTTGTTTGCCGATACAATTACCCGGGCGGTCCTTCCCCATGAAATACCCATTGGAGTTCTGACAGCCTTGACAGGCGGCCCGGTCTTTTGCTGGATTTTCAAAAAAAACAGGTTTAAATAGGAACAAATGAAGTTAAATCTACATGACATCTTTTTTGCCTATGACCGTGATTATATTATCCAAAATATCAACTGTTCTTTTGCATCTGGAAATTTTTATTCCATTCTCGGCCCCAACGGCAGTGGGAAAACAACTCTTTTAGATTTAATTTCAGGCTTTTTAAACCCCGGCAACGGCCATATTGATATTGATGAAACCCCGGTTTTATCTCTTTCAAAAAAAGAAATTTCAAAAAAAATTTCGCTGGTTTCCCAGGACTATGCCATCAACTTCCCTTTTAGGGTAAAAGATGTGGTAATGATGGGAAGACACCCTTATATACCAAGGTTCTCACAGCCCTGCGGCAGTGATGTGGAAAAAGTGGACAAAATGATGCAAACATGTGGAATCTATCATTTGTCTGACCGGAAGATTAATGAGCTGTCCGGAGGGGAAAGACAGCGTTGCGTGTTTGCTCGAGCCCTTTGCCAGGACACACCGGTTCTCTTATTGGATGAAGCTTTTTCTAATATGGACATCAATCATACCTTGCAAATGCTTGGTTTGGTAAAACGCTCTGTCAAAGAAAAAAACACTCTTGTGATCAGCGTTTTCCATGATTTAAATCTTGCCTCAAGCTGGTCAGATGAACTGCTGATGCTGAAAAAAGGGAAAATAAAAGCATTTGGTAATTCCCAGGATGTCCTGACCCAACAGACAATTAAAGAAGTGTTTAACGTAGTATCCATTGTTGAGTTTAATGAACATGCTCAAGCAAAGCAGGTGTACTATCCGTCGATTTAAAAACATAACAGGCATCATCTTTTTTATTGTTTTTATTATTTCGTTTAATTGCTCTGCGTTAACACTGTCAGATAAAAAGGGACGGCAGATCTCTTTTTCAAAACCCTTTACCCGAATTATTTCTCTTTATGGCGCACATACGGAAAATCTTTATCATTTGGGCCTTGAAGAGAATATTATAGGGGTTTCCATTAATGATATCTTTCCTTCCCAGGTGGCAAAAAAACAAAAATTTTCATACCATGATGATCCGGAAAAATTTTTAGCCTTTATGCCGGATCTTGTTCTGGTGCGACCAATGATTGACAATGGATATCCAAATTTGATGAGCCGTCTCGAAAAATCAGGTATCACAGTGGTTTCCCTCCAACCTTCAGGCATAAAAGATATGTATGACTATTGGTTAAAATTAGGCATGTTGACAGGAAAAGACCAACAGGCAAAAAAAATGATCCTGGATTTTAAAAAAAAAACAGACTATATCAAAACATTGGCCAAAGGGATTCAAGTTAAAAAAAGCGTCTATTTCCAAGCGATTCATACAAGAATGAAAACATTCACCCAGGGCGCAATGCCCATACTTGCCCTTGAAACTGCCGGTGGCATCAATGTGGCATGGGATGCCAAGGCATCAAGGGATACAAATATTGCCATATATGGTAAAGAGCAGATCCTTGCAAAAGCCGCACAAATAGATGTCTTCCTTGCCCAAAAAGGCGTAATGAATGTTGTGAGTATTGGACAGATAAAAAATGAGCCTGGATTTGGCGTCATTAAAGCTATAAAAAATGATCAAGTATATTTAATCGATGAAAATATCGTTTCCCGTCCTGTTCCCAGGCTTTATAAAGGGATTATCTCAATTGGAAAACTCCTCTATCCAGATATTTTCACCCAAGAAAAACTTAATAAGGAATTATAATGAAAAACATTGGAAAACTATTCGGTGTCGGTGTTGGACCGGGAGATCCCGAATTGATAACTGTTAAGGCTGTCAGGGTGATCAAAGAGGCTGACATTATTTTTACAGCTGCATCCACGAAAAACACATACAGCCTGGCAGTTGAGATTGCCTCCCCCTATATCTCAACCTCTGCCCAGATTGAAAAACTGTCTTTTCCCATGACCAAGGATGTCAAAGAGGTAGAAGCCGCATGGACACATAATGCAAAACAGATTGCCAAGGAATTGAAACAAGGGAAAAATGTTGTTTTTCTGACCCTTGGAGATCCTACAACCTATTCCACTTTTGGCTATATTTTAAAAAAAATGACCTGTATTATGCCGGAAGCGGATATCGAGACAATTCCCGGCATCACCTCTTTCCATGCAGCTTCAGCCCGGCTGAACAGAATTCTTGTGGAAGGGGAAGAGTCCTTGCTTGTAACCTCTGGAGCCTATGGCGGCGACCGGATACGAAATATCAATGGCATTGAAAATGTTGCCATAGTAAAGGCCTATAAAAACATTCAAGATATCAATAAGGCTTTGAAAGAAACAGGGCTTGACAACAAAAGCGTGGCCGTATCAAAGTGTGGCCGTAAAAATGAACAGATCATAGAGGATCTTGATGAGCTTGAAAAAAGATCGCCCGATTACTGGACTCTGATACTTGCCTCTAAATGAAACCCAATGATATAAAATATAAAAACCTTGGGGTTTCAATCCTTTTCACGCTGGTCTGTTTACTATTCAGCCTGAATTATTTTGAAAACATTACCCTTGCTGTCTGCCTGAAAAAGCTTGGGATACCATTATTCAGACTTATTATGTTCATTTCCATCGGGCTTTTAGCAGGTCAATTGATTGAAAGCCTTGGCTGGACAAAACAGGTTGCTGTCCTTGCCAGACCTTTTTTTCGATTTTCAAATCTTGGAAATCGGTGCAGCGCTGCTTTTACAACAGCTTTTATATCCGGAGCAACTGCCAATGCAATGCTTTTGGGTTTTTATGAAGACAAGAAAATCAGCAAAATGCAATTGTTTCTGTCAAATTATATCAACCAGTTTCCGGCCTTTTTTCTGCACCTGCCAACTACTGTTTTTATTGTTTTGCCCTTAACCGGTTATGCCGGAGCCCTTTATTTTATAATAACTTTTTTGGCCACACTTTTCAGAACAATTTGTTTCCTTATCTTTGGCAGATTATATCTTAAAGGTTATCTCGACCATGACCCAGAACGTTTCAATACAGAGTTTCCCCAAACAAAAAATAAAATTGTAAAAGAAAACAAAAAAGATATTGCTGCCATAATAAAAAATATTAAATCAAAACTGCCCGGACGCATAATCAATATAATTATCTGGGTTTTGCCGATTTATACCCTTGTTTTTATTCTTAATAGCAATGGCTTTTTTGATTATCTGAACAAATCCCTGGCAGGTGTTGTCACACTAACAATCATGCCTGTTGAGTCCTTGTCTGTTGTTATTTTGAGCTTTGCTGCTGAATTCACATCAGGATTTGCGGCGGCCGGAGCATTGATGGATGCGGGCATCATAACTATTAAACAAACAGTCATTGCTCTGTTGCTTGGAAATATTCTTGCTTTTCCCATCAGAGCCCTTCGTCACCAGCTTCCCAGGTATATGGGAATTTTCTCTCCCAAAATGGGACTGCAACTGTTATTATCAGGTCAAATATTCAGAGTATTGAGTATAATATTAATGGGTACCCTTTATTATATAATGGCATAATATGAATCCAATAGACATTATCGGTATCGGACAGGGCAAAAAAGATCTTACATCACAACACATGAGGTTAATCAAAGACTGCGATGTATTGGTTGGCGGCAGACGTCATCTTGAAATGTTCGATTATCCTGATAAACACAAAATTCCTATCACTGGTCAAATTGACTATGTTGTTAAAGCTATTAAAGAACAAATGACTTTTCACAAAATTGTTGTTCTGGCTTCCGGAGATCCCTTGTTTTACGGCATTGGCTCAACGCTAACTCAATATTTTGAAAAAACTCAATTAAATATTCATTCAAACATTTCATCAGTTTCTGCTGCTTTTGCAGCAATAAAAGAGCCATGGCATGATGCAAAAATAATCAGCCTTCACGGAAAACAGCAGGAATCATTTTCCTTTGCAAGACTCGGCAAAGAGAATAAAATCGCTTTTTTAACTGATCCGAAAATGAATCCGCAATATATTGCAGCAGGACTTATTAAAGAAGATCTGTCTAATTTCAAATTTTGTGTTTTGGAAAATCTTGGGAACAAAAATAAAGAAAAGATAACATGGTTTGAAAATCTTGCCCTGGTAGGAGAACAATTCTTTTCCCAGCCCAATATAGTAATTTTGCTGAGCCGGTTAAAAAAAAACAGAAAATTTTTACGTGAAACACATATTGGTATGGAGGACTCCTTATTTAAGCATTCAAAAGGTCTGATTACAAAGTCTGAAGTCCGTTGCATTTCCTTGTCCAAATTAAAACTGACCAAAAAAAATCATGTGGTATGGGATATTGGATCAGGATCAGGTTCTATTGGTATTGAAGCTTCACTTCAGGTTCCCTGGGGCCGGGTGTATGCCATAGAAAAACACCCTGGACGAATCCTAGATATTAATCACAATATTCAAAGCTTTAACTGCAATAATATGAAGGTATTAAATATTGTCTTTCCAGAAGGAATCCAAGACTTGAAGACCCCGGATCGAATTTTTATTGGTGGGGGTGGAAAAAACCTTGAGCAAATTATTAAGGTCTCCTGCGAAAGGCTTGTTCCCTTTGGAATTATTGTGATTAATACTGTATTGCTGCAAAGCCTTGAGACCTCTTTAAGGATCTTAAAAGAATATAAATTTGATCCAAATGTTTTGCAAATTCAGGTGTCGAGATCAAACTCAAAAGGCATGCCCTTTGGAGATAGGCTTGAAGCATTAAACCCGGTTTGGATCATATCAGGATCAAAACCTAAGCTAAGGTAAGGTATATGAAGGAGAATAAGAATAAAGTTGTTTTCGCGGGTGCCGGGCCAGGTGATCCTGACCTCATCACTATTAAATCCATGAAAGCACTGAAATCCGCCGATCTTATCATTTATGCAGGATCTCTGGTGCCTGAAGCTGTGCTGTGCTGGAAGGGCGAGAAAACCGAAACAAAATCCAGTGCCGGCATGGATCTGAACCATATTATTGATACAATAAAAACATATCATGCCAAGGGGAAAAAAATTGTTCGCCTGCATACTGGCGACCCCTCCCTCTATGGTGCAATTTTTGAACAAATGAGGGAACTTGAAAAAGTCAACATTCCCTACGAGGTTATTCCAGGTGTTACAGCAGCATTTGCCGCAGCTTCCAAAATGAACATGGAATATACACTGCCCGAGGTAACCCAGACCTTGATTCTGACAAGGATCTCCGGAAGAACACCCGTCCCTGAATCAGAGGATCTTGAGAAGCTTGCATCCCATCAATCTTCAATGGCCATATATTTAAGCATAGGCCATACTGAAAAAGTTCAGCAAATACTGGAAAAACATTATGGCAGAGAATCCTTGTGCGCATTGGCCTATAAGGTAAGCCATCCCCAGGAAAAAATAATTTATACAAAGATAAAAAATCTTGTAAAAACCTGCCAAGACAATTCCATCACAAGACATGCCTTGATCATTGTTGGAAAATCTGTTGAAGCAAGCATTGACAATCAGGCTATTTTAAAATCAAAACTATACGATTCGACATTTTCCCATGGATATAGAAACGCTGAAAAATAAAATACCTCCAGACCCTATTGCCATCTGGAGCATTACACCCAATGGAAAGATCCTTGGTCAAAAAATCAAGGATGGGCTCAAGGGTTCAACTCTTTTTGTCTCTGCCAAAATTGGGGGAAATGATAAAGAAAATCCAATTACATTTAAAAACCTATCCAAGGAGATCCAATGCCAATTTAATAAGTTTTCAGGGCATGTTTTCATCTTTTCTACAGGGATCGCCGTACGAATCATTGCGCCTTTATTGAATTCAAAAATTATCGATCCCGGCGTCGTGGTGTTAGATGACAATGGAATCCATGCCATAAGTCTTATCTCCGGCCACCTGGGGGGAGCCAATGAGCTTACAAAAAAAATTGCTGCTATAATTTCCTGCACACCTGTCATAACCACTGCAACAGATATTAATAATATGCCGGCCATTGACTTGATAGCAAAAGATAAGGGCCTTTTTATCGAAACCCCCCAGAACATAAAACATATTAACATGGCGTTTCTTATGGGAGAACCTGTAAGTTTATTTGATCCTTTCGGCTTCATTAAAAATGATCTGCCAAAACCCTTTTGGACAAATAAAAGCGTAGAGGATCATGCAATAAAGAAAATATTCTGTTCCTACGAAACCAGAGAGGTTTCACGTGAAACTCTAATTTTAAGACCGCCTGTCTTAAGCATAGGCATTGGGTGCAACAGGGGAACAAGCTGCAAAAAGCTTAAACAATTTTTATTTATGGTTTTAAAAAAAGAGGGTTTGTCAGTTAACAGCATTTGTCAATTTGCAACAGCAGACATCAAAAAGGATGAGTTAGGTTTATTAGCTCTTTCAAAGGAAATGAAAATTCAAATAGTTTTTTATGACAAAAAAAATTTAAATTCAGTGAAAACAATTATGACGCCATCAAAAATGGCAGAGAAACATTTAGGAGTTAAAAGTGTATGCGAAGCAGCAGCGATTCTGGCAGGCAACAACGGAAAATTGATTGTTCCAAAGAAGAAAAACAAGGATGTCACCCTGGCCGTGGCAATAAAAAAATGATGCTTTATGTTATTGGTACCGGCCCTGGAGACATTGCCTACATGTCACAGAGGGCGATTGAAATTATTAAGCAAGTGGATTGTATAGCAGGATACACAACTTATATCGATTTAATTACAGATTTAGTACAGGGCAAAGAAATCATCTCAACGGGCATGATGAAAGAGGTGGAGAGGGTTGAAAAAGCCATCGAACATGCCTTAACCGGGAAATCATGCGCCCTTGTTTCAGGTGGAGACCCAGGCATTTACGCCATGGCAGGCCTAGTCTTTGAAGTCTGTAAACAACGAGATATAAACCTTTTAAGGGCGCAAAACAAAGAAAATGACCCTGATAGCGCACAGGGTCTGTTTCTTGAAATTGTTCCGGGAATTCCAGCCTTAGCCGCCGGTGCTGCCCTGGCTGGTGCGCCATTGACTCATGATTTTGCGGCGATTTCTTTAAGTGACCTTCTTACCCCCTGGGAAAAAATAGAAAAAAGACTTATTTGCGCTGCCATGGCAGACTTTGTAATTGTCCTGTATAACCCGAAGAGCAAAAAAAGAACCTGGCAATTAAAAAAGGCACAGGAACTTATTTTGGAACATAGGGAAGGCACAACACCTGTTGGAATCATCACCGGTGCCATGAGAGAAAATCAGAACATCTCATTTACAACCCTTGATCAACTGGATAAGGCGCAGGTCGGGATGCAGACGGTTTTGTTTGTAGGTTCCAGTGCTTCTTTAAGATACCTGGATTTTCTGTTTACCCCGAGAGGATATTCAAAAAAATATGAAATTTAAAAATAGCAAAACTACTTTGGGAGACCAGTGATGGAAGGATATGTTCAAATTTACACTGGCAATGGCAAAGGGAAAACAACAGCTAGTCTGGGGCTTGCTCTCCGGGCTTATGGTGCTGGGCTAAAAGTCTATATAGGCCAGTTTTTAAAAAAAGGGGATTATTCTGAAATAAAAGCTTTGTCCGGATTTGAAAATATTAAGATTGAGCAATACGGCCTTGGCAACTTTATTAAAGGCAATCCATCGGATGAAGATATTGCTGCTGGCGGGGAAGGGTATAAAAAATTATGTGAAATTTTAAAACAAAACAAATATGATGTGGTCATCGCGGAAGAAGCAAATGTTGCGGTCATGTTCAATATTATAACAGAAAAAGAACTTTTAGGCTTGATCGACATGAAATCCAAAAATGTTGAACTGGTTATAACAGGACGGGGTGCAACAAAAAAAATAATTGAAAGAGCAGATCTTGTTACGGAAATTAAAGAAATCAAACACTATTATAAACAAGGCGTTGCCGCCCGGATTGGGATCGAAAAATGATGAAAAAAAATATTGCAATTTTAGGAACTGGATCTGATGTTGGGAAAAGTATCCTTGCCGCTGCTCTTTGCAGGTCCCTTGCAGACAGGGGCGTTAAGGTGGCACCCTTTAAATCTCAAAATATGTCCAATAACTCGGGCATTACTCCCGAAGGTCTTGAAATGGGACGTGCCCAGATTGTCCAGGCAGAAGCCGCTAAAATTGCTCCCCATGTCAATATGAACCCCATACTTTTAAAACCAACAGGAGAAAAACAGTCCCAGGTCATTCTCAATGGAAAAATACATGGGAATCATACTGCCATGGATTACCATAGGAACAAAGGCTTTTATTTTAAAAAATCTTGCCAAGCATTTGAGCGGCTTGAACAGACCTATGACCGAATAATTCTGGAGGGTGCGGGCTCCTGCGCTGAAGTCAATCTGATGCCCAATGACATTGTGAATTTTGCAATGGCTGAATATGCCAATGCAGATGTCATCCTTGCGGCAGATATCCACAGGGGAGGTGTTTTTGCACAGATTATCGGAACACTTAAGTGCCTCCCGCAAAAGTACCGGGACATGATAAAAGGATTTATTATCAATCGTTTCAGAGGAGACATCGCCCTGTTTAAAGATGGCGTAGAATGGATAGAAGAGCAGACAAACAAAAAAGTATTGGGTGTTCTGCCCTGGTACACGCATTTTAAAATTGATGCTGAAGACTCGGTGGAGATTGAAGAATGCACTAATTTTAAAGACTTTAACCCTGATATGCCGGCAATCGGCATTATCCGGCTGCCCCATATTGCAAATTTCACGGATTTTCATGCCCTGTCAAAGATAAAAGGAATTCAAACGATTTTCATTGACAGACCGCACCATTTAACAAAATTTAATGCCGTGATTATACCGGGATCGAAAAATACCCGTGCAGATCTTGGGTGGTTAACAAAGAATTTTAAAGATCCTCTTCAAGAATATTATAAATCAAAAGGATGCATTTTTGGAATTTGCGGTGGCTATCAAATGCTGGGCGAGTTTGTCGATGATCCCGACGGGCTTGAAGGAACTCCTGGAAAGACAAAAGCCCTTAATCTTTTGCCTGTTCAAACTATATTAAAGGCGCCTAAAACGACGACTTTAAGCGATTTTCAATGGGAAAATGCCAAAGGCAAAGGATATGAAATCCATATGGGGTATACATCCTTAAGTGCGGCGGGAGCTTCTCTCCTTAAAATCAGTTCCAGAAATTCCATTCCATGCACAAAAACAGATGGGTGCATATCAGAGGACGGCAGAGTTTCTGGAACATATATGCACGGTTTTTTTGATTCCTCGCAAATTTTATTAAAATGGTTAAAGACAATAGGATTAGACGCAAATTATCCATGTGATGACATGCTCAATTTAAAAGAGAGGGACTATCGCCTCTTAAAAGAGCACTTTGAAGCCCATATTGATATGAGTCATATCTTTTAAATTAAAATTTGTTTGAATTAAAAAAATTGCAAATTAATTTTGAAGTTA
>Ga0075120_10002428_pt1 | contig 13495 bp, 15 predicted proteins | sample AntAceMetag02UKL_FD_69792 | JGI IMG/M metagenome (GOLD analysis project Ga0075120, IMG submission 69792) | Saline lake microbial communities from Ace Lake, Antarctica - Antarctic Ace Lake Metagenome 02UKL | ecosystem: Environmental > Aquatic > Non-marine Saline and Alkaline > Saline | place... | reverse complement strand
CAATTTATGGAAAAGACCTAGAGGTCTTGAAAAAATAAGCATATTTGCTAATATATAAGAGCTTACTCGGAACAATTAAATAACACCAAGAAGATTTTTTTATAACTACATCCCAGAAATGGGCGGTTCTATCGATGAAGTTATCTTTTTGGTAATTTGTTTCGAGTAAGCTAGAACCGTCCTTTTTTGTTTATTAATCGTAGTTATGGATAAAAATAAAACAATTAAATATTTTGCCTATGTCCGCAAATCAACCGAAGGGGAAGAACGACAGGCTTTATCTATTTCTAGTCAAATGGATAAAGTAAATGAGTTTTTTGCCGATCTTGATATTGTGGAAATTTTAGAGGAAAAACATTCTGCTTTTAAGCCCTATAACCGCCCTGTCTTTAAAAATATGATTAAAAGGATAAGAAAGGGTGAAGCAACAGGAATAATCTCCTGGCACCCTGATAGATTGTCTAGAAATGAGATTGACGCTAGCACTATAACCTACTTGGTTAGGACAGGAGTTATAGATGACCTTAAATTTGGTTCATATAATTTTGATAACAGTCCTGAGGGAATAATGATGTTGCAAATGTCTTTATCTCAATCTCAATATTTCTCTTCTAAACTGGGAAAAGATGTTCGCAGAGGATTAGAAAAGAAATTTACCATGGGCTGGCAACCTAATATGGCACCAAATGGATATTTAAATGTAATGCTGAAAGACAAAGGATACCGGATAATAAAAACTGATAGAAAAAGGTTTGATAGCTTACGAAAATCTTTTGATATGTTCTTAACTGGTAGTTATTCTGTTCCCCAAGTTTTAGATAAACTAAATAATGAATGGAATTTTAAAACCAGAGTAAAGAATGGACAATTATCTAGAAGCTCTTTGTATAGAATCTTCACTAATCCATTCTATGCGGGAATTATTGGATATGATGGCAAACAAAACCAAGGAAAACATAAAGCCATGATTAGTTTAAAAGAATATGACCAAATCCAAGAATTATTAGGCAAAAAAGGCAAACCAAGAATGAGAAAAAATAATTTTACCTATTCAGGGCTAATTCATTGTGCTTTCTGTGGCTCATTAATAACAGCAGATAAAAAGACTAGAGTGCTAAAAACAACTGGCAAGGAAAAATCTTTTATCTACTACCGTTGTAGTCATAAAAAACCAAGAATAAATTGTCAGGAAAAAGCAGTTAGTCTACCTGATCTAGAAAATCAAATTGATGAAGAATTAGAGAAATATGAACTTATACCTAAATTCAAAAAACTATTATTTAAGATTATTGATGAAACTAAAGATGAAGCACCTAAAAAAGAAAAAAATATTGTAAATGATCTAGAAAAAAAGATTAAACAAATAAGAATAGAAAAAAGCAACCTAACTAAACTAAGTTGCAAAGGTTTAATCTCTGATGATGAGTTTACTGAACAGAGAAATAATTATGAAAAACGAGTCAATACATTGGAACAAGAAATTCAACAGGCTAGTAATCAAAATCAAGACAGAGGAGCCAAGCTAGAGGACTTAAAATTTGCTATTAGAGCAAGAACTAAGTTTGCTGAGGGAGATGATATAGAGAAAAAAGAGATACTTAAAAGATTAGGCTCGAATCAAGTATTAAGTGAAAGAAAATTGCTAATATCAGCCCATAAATGGCTAATTCCTATTCAAAAATCCCTAAGACCCTTGGAGGCTAAATTTCTTACGCTCGAACTGGATAAAACCCCTATAAATACAAGACAAAACGAGGCTTTAACCTCGCTTTGTTGCGAACTGCGGGAGCGACGGGACTCGGACCCGCGACCTTCTGCGTGACAGGCAGACGCTCTAACCAGCTGAGCTACGCCCCCAACAATAAAATAAAAACAGCTCATTGAACCGTTCTTCAAAATAATGCTAACAAATTTACTTCATTTAGTCAATCTCAAAATAACACCTAGTATTAAAATCATCATGGGGTTCGGGAGTTGAATTAAGCACCCCACTGTCATTCCGGGCTTGACCCGGAATCCAGAAATAAAAAATCATAAACATCCTAATCATCCTAATAGTCTTAATTCAATTACTTCGTTCCTCTCTGCCTAACAGCTTCGTATAAAACCACAGCGGTAGCCACTGAAACATTAAGTGAAGTAATTTTACCTTGCATTGGTATTTTTATTCTTTCATCAGACAATTCAAGTCCTTGCTTGCTAAGTCCTTTATCCTCTGAACCAACGAGAATAGCTGTTGGTTTTTTATAATCAATTTCTATGTAATTTTTTTCTGCTTTTGCAGTTGTGGCAACAATTTGAATTTTATTTTGTTGGCACCAACCTAAAACCTCTTTACTATTACTCCTTACTATCTTTACATCAAAAATTGCTCCCTGACTGGCTCTAATAACGTTTGGATTATACATATCAATCTTTGGGTCGATTAAAATAATTACATCCAATCCAATCGCTTCAGCGGTTCTAGCGATTGCGCCAAGATTACCTGGCTTTTCAATTGCTTCAGCTATCAAAACTAATGGACAACTACTTAATTTTATATTTTTTAATTCACATTCTGAAACTTTCGCTACCGCTAAAAACCCATCTGGATTCTCACGAAAAGATATTTTATCAAAAACTTTTTTACTGACTTCAAAAATTAAACGTTTATCCAGAGCTAACAAATTTTTAGTTAAGTCTGAACAATGAAATAAAGCTTGTAAATTAATTCCAGAAGCCAAAGCCATCTCAATCTCTCGTTCACCTTCAATCAAAAACAAACCTTGCTTTTTTCTATATTTAGCCTCATGTAATTTTATAACATTTTTTATTTTTGGATTTTGTAAACTATCTATTATCATTTTTTTTCTTTTGTTCTTTTAAATAAATAATATATGAACCACCAGTTGTGCCGACTGTAATTAAAATAATTATAGAAACAAATATTGGCATTCTCCATGACAGCGGAACAAAAGCTTCACTAGCCATTAGCAATCCACCAAGAATAAATATTTTACCACCCAGACGATGAGTCTTGTTCCAAGCCTCCTCTGAAGATAAAGTCCAAGGTGTTCGAATACCGACAAACCAATTTGATTTTATTTTACTCATATAATTACCAATAATAACAAAAAGTATTCCAACCATAGTCGGCACGACTGAACTAATTGGAATGTTATAACCGATAGCATTTAGACTAGTGGCAAAATAAATCAAAGACATAAAAACAATAATCACTGTTTTGAATATGTGATAAACGTTTTTAAACTGCTCATAACGTTCTCTCTTTGGATCTATCAATGGGATAAACAGAAATAATAAATATATACCTAATATAAGAACTGGGAAAAAGAAAGCCGCAAAAGCTGGTGAACTCCAGTTGTCTGGCTGACCAGCTATATTCCAATGAATCGGTACGCTTTCAGGAAAATGTTTAAAAAAATAAAATGAAAAAGCTGCAGGAATCAAAACGAAAATTATTGATAATACTTCGGTTTTAATTGTTGGCTTAATTGGATTAGACATATGATTATTTAAAAAATTTAATAATAATTTTAGCCGCTTCTTCAAACACGCTTAGATTTAAAGAATATATTAATTCTTGACCTTGTCGACGAAAAGTTATTAAATCAGCTCTTTTTAAAACATTCAAATGATGCGACAAAGAGGGAAGTGCAATATCAAAAAATTTAGCTATTTCACCAGCTGCCATATCTCTTTTTTTAAGTAATTCTAAAATTTTTCTTCTGGTTGGATCTGCTAAAGCCTGAAATGTAATATTAAGCGTCATATATAATTCGCATATACCGCATTTGCAGGTGCGGTGTATTAATTATTAGATGTTTAGATAATTATCTAAATTACACCACATCTAATAATTTTGTCAACTTTTTTTACCCTCCTTCTAAAGGAGGGGTTGGGGGAAGTTTTTCATTCCCGCCCGCCTTGCCTCTACGAGAAACGAGCGGGCAGGCGCAGGCGGGAATCCAAAAATCCATTTGCTCATTAAAAAAATAGATAGTAATTTAAAAACCAAACATTAATTATTCTTATAGCAATAATTTAAAATCACCATGGGGTTTGGGGTGCGTTCCCTCAATACTTCGGGACAGGCCTGAACTTAATAGCATTTACCCCGCCGACTGGCGGGGAATAAAGTACCCCAAGACTTTTTGGTTACTTTTTAGTCATAAAAAGTAACGCCTAAGCGGCAGCTTTCTCTGTAATTAAAAATTATAAAATAAATATTTTCTTAATACCAAAAGCCCCCTCTATTTAAGAGGAGGCCTGGCAAAGAAGGGGTCTTACTGGACCTCATTATAATAATTTGTCTTGACTATTGTTTTCTTTTTTTTTATCTGTTGTTTCTTGATTATGCTTTCTTTTTTCTTTTATTAATTCTCGATTAACCCAGAACAACCAACTTAGAACACCTACGAAAAATAGTAAAAAAATTGCTAAATCAAATCTTAATTTACCTTGCTTAATTTTATTCTCGTTAATCGCACCGCTAACTGCTAATTCTTGTTCTCCATCAATTATCTCTACTTCCATTTCTTCTACTCCACCATTTTCTTCTGAGATCACAACTGGCTGATTGATTTTACTCTGTGTTTTTTCATCAATTGCACTAACTGCACCTTGTCTCTCTTCTTCAGCTGCTTGAGCAATGCTTGGCTGTTTAATCGTAAAAGAAACGATATTTGATTGACGACTTTCTCTATCGTAATCATCTGTTGTCGTAGTATATACTAAATATTTATTCTTTGTCAATGGTTTGCTTGGTAAGTAAGCAAAATTAGCTGTACCAGATTCATGATTTTCTACTCGAAATTCTCCATCTAATTCTTCATTTATAAAAACTTTGATGTTGGAATTATTTTTAGCCAAGCCAACAATGAATGGTTGTTTAGCTGATGTTTGACTATTAACAACCGGTTGAAATAGTGTTGGTGCTGGTAGCGGTGGTTCTGTAAATATTTCTTCTTCTGCTACCTCTAGGGTTGACGGTAACGAAGTCTTTGTTTCAAAAATCATTTCAGTTGATGGTGGTGACAAGACCAATGAAGTCGGATCCTTAGCGACAGCTATAATATTATGTACACCGACTGATAAAAAATCTTTTAATGTCAGAGAAAAATTCTCAGAGATATCATCTAGTGGTTCTTTTTCTGCCATGCCAACCCATTTGTCATCAATATAAATCAAAACCTCTTCACCTTTTGGCGTTGTTCCGCTGACAGAGAATTCTTGACCATCAATTTTTAAAATTTTTGGAGCCTCTTCGGTTTGTGCATGTACCTGAAAAGCAAAAAAAACAAAAACCAAACAACTAATACTAAAAATAAACTTAAAAAAGACTTGCTTCATGCTAAATATTTAAAATTAATTGGTTAAAAATTTTTAAATCACCCGGGGTTCGGGGGTCGAATTAATTCCCCTCCTTAATAAGGAGGCTTGCCCGCCGAATTGGAGGGGGCTAGGGGAGGTTTTGTCATCCTGAGGAAACCCGCTATTAAGTCGGGCTGACGAAGGATCTCGTAAATATCGCACAAGATTCCTGCCTCCCCCCTGCTTTGTCATTCTGGAGCGAAGCGATAGAATCTCACAAAATATTAGGGACCCTACCACGCCCGCTTTAACGCTATTAAGCGGTCGGGCGAGTCGTTCCGATTTCTCGGAACTCCAGAGTGACAATAACCATTGATAAAAAAATAAGGCGAAAAAATATAATTCGTTTATTAAAAAGAAACTAACTATATTTTCTCGCCTCCTTTAAGTATATACTGATAAAAATCAGTATATGGGCTAAAGGGATAAACTCAGCTTGCGCCAACTTTTCCATTCAGCCCTATACCATTTTCAAAAAAAATGAAAATAAATCAATATCTACAATATGCAGATATTTCTAGTTTATATGCACGAAGATACAACCGTCAAGTGTAAATTTTGTTGATAATTAGCCATTTTTAGTGGATTAATCTGTGGAAAGACTTGTGTTTAAACAAGGGACAACTCATCAATTTTTTGCCAAAAAACCTCCAAAATACATCTAAATTACATCCTTATAATGTTTAATCTTAGCGGTTTTTCTTACTTTATCAATATCAATCGCTATTAGGTCGGCCCGAAACTCCTCAAAATAGGCTTTTTTATTATTTTCTAAATATAATTCAATTGCCTGCCGAAAATTATTTGTTTTCTGTATTGTCATGGCTTCGTCAGCTTCTCCATACTTATTAGATAAACGTGTTTTTACCTCAATAAACACCAATAAATCGCCAATTTTAGCCACAATATCTATTTCCTTAAAACTAAGTTTGATATTTTGAGCAATTATCAAATATCCCTTGTTTTTTAGGTAATTACAGGCAATTTCTTCGCCAAATTGCCCAATTTTTTGATTATAATTCATATATTATTATATTACCCTCCTTTTAAAGGAGGGGCTAGGGAGGTTAATTTTCTTTTTTATACCTTCTTTTTGTCATTCTGGAGGGACCCGCTAAATCGGCGGGGACCGATAGAATCTCATGAGGCTCTACCGCACCCGCCTTAACGTTGTTAAGCGGTCGGGCGGGTCGCTTCGCCCCAGTGGCCAACGTTATATCCTTGCAAAAACCAAAAAACATCTGCTATGCTTAAATTAACCACATCTTTCCTTATTTTACCAAACATTCCCTAATTTTAGAAAAAAATAACAAATTCGCATATGACTTATTAAACAAGAAATTGCTCTTCAAAAATAAATATTTTTAGGAGAATACAAACTAAAAACAAAGGAGGGTCAGAAATGGGCGTTAACTTAAGATCTAAAATGATTATTCAAAGCCAAGGCGACAACATTGTTTGCGAAGTCTATGGACAAGACAAAGAAACAGAAAAATGGGCTGGAGCTATCAATCTTTATAAAGAGGGATTCTTTCATACTACGTTGATTTCCTCTAACCCCACATTCAACACTTCAGAACAAGCAGTGGCTTACATGGAGAAAGTCGTTAGGCAAACTAGGGCATCAGATATTAGCGCGCAAATAGAAAAGGTTGAACAAATTATCGGATCAGAAACAATGGATCTTGTAAAAAAAATCTCACAAGCTGCCGATTGAACCAACCTTTTTAAAATTCTTCACTCTGAAGGAAAGACACAAAGTGGCCTTTCCTTCTCCTAAAAGTATTTATTTTACCAAACATTCCCTAATTTTAGAAAAAAAATTTAAAGTTCAGATATAACTTGTTGTATGAAATTAAGAATGAGAATTATAAATAAATATTAAAAATAACATGGGGCATCTTTATAGATTTAGAAAAGGTTGGCAAAGTGAACACTTGGCAAAATACATTTTATCTAAATTTTCATTTGTAGCGGAGCCATCTACAGTCTCAGATGATTTAGGATCGGATTTCTTTTGTACTATATTTAATATTGTAAAAGAAGATGAACTATTACCACAAAATTCATTTGCTATCCAAATAAAGAGTAAAGATAATAAATTCGAAATAACAAATAAAGCTCAATATTTAGACAATCTAGAAATACCGTTTTTTGTTGGTGTGATTAACAAAGAATTATTAAATATAACTATTTATTCTGGGGAGTGGTTAAGCAACTTCTTCTCTTTAAAGGGTAATCCATCAGATACCAATAAGATCTTTATTGAATTAACCAATGAAAGAAGTTTTCCCCTGCATATCCTTGAAGAAAATAATTACATTTTGAAATTTCCAAAAATTCTCGAGCTAGATGCAAATTTAGATTACGCTAATAACACAAAAGGTCTAGAAGTACTATTTCAAATTTGTAGTTTAATACAATCCAACATTTCTGCCAGAAAAAGCAATGAATATATTTTTAATCGATTAAGTAGCCCACCGATGATTGATATATATGCAGGCCCAACCTCTGTAAAATTATTTAGGAATAATTATATAAAAAGATTAGCTGAAGTATTCTATAATTTAAAATTTTTACATAATAGTTCAAAAAAAGAAGATAAGATTATTATAAAAAAAGAATTTGAATGTTACAAACAACATTATAATAATCTAAAAGCTGTATACAATGGTGGGTTGCCTAAATATTTGACTTCATGTTTTAAGGAGCTTGATATTTTAATAAATAAAAAATAAAGTCTTGTCATCTCTGTTGTAATTCTCATTCTTAACTTCTTCGCTTCGCTTCGACCCTAACGGGACGTCTAACACGGTATATACAAAATTTTTTCCTACTTCGTCTACAAAAAACTTCGTATGATACCAAAACATTGTATGAAATTCTCTTTTGTAAAAAAATAAAAATAAAGGATAATTTTGGCACTTTTTTATAACTATTTTAACAATTAACTTAAAAACTATGGACAATTTATTTCTCATCCTATTCTTAATATCATTAGTCGGTCTAATTGTCGGCTTAATAAAACCGTCCTCGCTTTCTCGATTTTTGAAGAAAAAGGCAACGCGTAAAAATTCCGCTATAATTTTTGGAGTAGCAACACTGATTTTCTTTGTTTTGTTCGGCATAACAACAGAATCTACTCCAACCAAAGACACACAGAATAATATTAGTAATCAGAAACAAGAACAAAAAGTAGATGATAAAAGAGAAGTAGTCCAAATTTCACCCGTCAATTATGAAATTGTTGAAACCGAAGATCAAAGCCATAAAGCACTAGGCAATAGAGTTCTTTCATCTTATACGACACAAGAAATTGCTAATCTGCCAACCGACAAAAAAATGGCTTACAGAATTGTTGTCTCTCCAGAAATAAAAGAAAATCAGGTGAAACCAACTGTTGAAAAAATTATTTCTGATATTACTTCAAAAGATAATGATATTGATGAAATCAGTTTACTTTTGTATAGCGACAAAGAACTTGCAAACGGTATGTATGATGTAGCAACGGCTACTTGGGCACCAAACGGTAACCTTGGAAATATCACACCAGAAATTGCACGAAGCAATAATAGAAATAATTATAAAACTACAATCCAAATCAAAGAAAATCTTGAGGAATATTTACAAAAGAGAGGAAAGTCAGAAGACAAATTTGGATTCAGCGAAGAACAAAGACGCGGAATTTTTAAAGAAATTGTTGTAGCCGAAGATAGGGCTAGAATAGAAGCCGACAAAATATATCCGATTGATATTTCTGATCCAAACTATAAACAAGAAAATATCATGAAAAATATCGACAAAAATCGTGAGCTAATGGATAAATATAAGGCGGGAGTGAGAAATGAATATGGAATTACAGAAGATATCGAAAATAAAATAGTTGCTGAGGCTTTTACAGAAAGCTGGCCGATGGAATAAAAAAAATAATTTTAATCAACGTGATAGCGCATTGAGGCCCCCAAAACTTTTGGTTACTTTTGGTTACAAAAGTAACGCCCAAGTGGCAGCTTTAAAAAAACTAATATCTTTAAAATACAAACACTCGTCAAAATGACGAGTGCTGTTTTTTTTATATTTTGTATTGTTCTTTATGGAATATATTTCTTAAACTCTTTTTCTTTTTCTCTCTCTTCTTTCTTCTTCGGTATATCCCGAGCTTTCCTTATTATGAAATAAAGCCAGACTACCATACCAGCACCCCAAATCAAAAACCAAAATCGAGCTGACAACAATGGCACCATTTCATAAGTAAAAAACATCAAGACTGAACCGATAAAAACATTAGTGATAGAAAAATAATATAAACCTTGCCAAATTTTTTTATAAATACCTTGTCTATCTTTTTTCTTCATAAAAGATGAGACAAAGGCAAGGATAAATAAAGATACTACAAACGCAATAAAAAACCTTTGCGTCATTTCTACAAATACACCTGGTCTTAAATTAAACCAAAAATCCAAAGTTAATAAATTTTCCATTTTTATTTAAAATTAATTACAATTTTGTAAATACTAAACCAAAATGATATTGGCCAGCTTCAAACTCCTCCTCTAAAGACAGACCTAATTTTTTAGCTGCCTGAATCAATAAATCTTTTTTTACTTTTTCTTCCGCTGGTGGCCCAAACGGCGCGGCCACGTTTTTCCATTCAACTACTTCTATCTTTCCGCCAGACTTTATCATTCTGATTGTCTCTCTCAAAATTTCTGCTCTTTTATGTGACTGGTACAAAGTATTAATCAATAATCCAATGTCTAGACTACCAGCCTCTATTTTAGTCGCCCCAAAGATTTCTAGATTAGTCCAAACAGTTTCTAGGTTTTCCAAATTTTCAACCTTGGCTCGTTTATTTATAGTTTCCAAAACAGTTTTTAAAATGTCCACCGCATAGACTTTTCCTTTTTTGCCAACTATTCTGGCTGCCGCAAAAATAAAATGTCCTGAAGCGCCACAACCAAAATCAGCTATTCGAAGTTTGTCGCCTATTTGGACTTTTTCCAATATTAAATCTGCATCCAGCAGAGCGTTGCCTCCTATTATTGTTGCCATAATTTTATTTTATTTCTGTTTTAATTATAATTTATTTAGACAATCTTCACAAGCAAACTTATATTAATTCTTTCACACCAGCAAAAGTTTTTCGATGAATTGGACAAGGACCATATTGTCTTAATAATTCTAAATGTTTTTTTGTGCCATACCCTTTATGTTGATCAAAGGCATAATTTGGGTATAATTCGTTCATTTTTAGCATAATATTGTCTCTAGTTTCTTTGGCTATGATAGAAGCAGCCGCAATACTAAAAACAATTGAATCGCCTTTCTTGATTGCTCGTTGCTTAGTAGAAAAATTTGGTATTTCAAATCCACCATCTACAATAATATAGGCTGGTTTACTTTTTAATTGTCCAATAGCTTTTTTCATAGCTAAAAAGGTTGCTTGCAGTACATTTATTTTATCAACTACATGACAATCACAGATACCAACACCTACTTCAAAAAATTCTTCAAGAATAACTGTATATAATTCTTTTCTTTTTTTAACACTTAGTTTTTTAGAATCATTAACAGCTTTTAATTTATCACTTGGACGATAATCATTTTTTGCTACAACACAAGCAGCTACGACTGGACCAGCTAAAGGTCCGCGTCCAGCTTCATCAATGGCACCAATAGAGTCATAGCCATTTTTAAAAATTTTTATTTCTTCAGCAAAATTAAACATATTTCCATTATACCACAAACGCCCTTGTCATTCTGGAACGAATCCGCCAACTGGCGGATCGTAATGACAATTTTTTTAATTACATAGTTGTTTTGGTGCAAAAATAACTCGGGGGTTTGGGGGTCGAACTAAGCGCCCCTTTCTGTCATTCCAGGCTCCCGCCCGTTTCGCAAGCGAAGCGTTGCAGGCGGGTGACCCGGAATCCATAACTTTAAAAAAACAAAAACGCCTACTAAATCAGTAGACGTTTTATAAAAAAATAATCAATTTTATTTTAACTGTAAATATTCATAAGCTGACAAAGCAGCAATAGCACCTTGTCCGCAAGCAATAACAATTTGTTTATATGGAACATCTGTCACATCGCCAGCCGCAAAAATGCCAGGGCAACTAGTTTGTCCTTTGGTATCAATCACAATTTGCTTTCTTTGATCTAGCTTAACTAAATCACCCAACCAAGAAGTCTTGGCTTCATAACCAATTTCAACAAAAATGCCGTCAAGCACTAATTCTTTTTCTTCACCTGATTTTATATTACGAATTTTTATTTTTTCCACTTTTGTTTCTCCGATAATTTCACTTACTTCTGAACCATGTGTGATTTCAATGTTTTTAATATTTGTAATTTTATCAACCAAAGCCTCAAAGCCAGTAAATTCTTTTTCATTGTTCACAAGATAAACTTGATTAGCAATTTTTGACATCACCTCAGCCGCATCAATGGCTGAATTTCCTCCACCAATTACAGCGACATTTTTATTTCTGAAAAACTGTCCATCACAGTTAGCACAATAAGACACTCCCCTGCCAGTTAATTCTTTTTCGCCTGGTACATTAAGTTTTCTTGAATCCAAACCTGTATTTAGAATAATAGTTTTTGCTAAATATTCACTCTCACCAATAACTATTTTAAAATTATCTTTATCTTTAATTATTTCTGAAACTTTTTTATTAACAATCTCAACACCCAAATCTTTAACCTGTTCAGCCATATTATTGATTAAATCAACAGCACTAATTGATTTATATCCGGGATAATTCTCAAATTCAGAGGCCCAAATCATTTGTCCACCAACAACTTCGCCGATTACTAAAACTTTCATTTCTCGTCTAACCGCATAAATAGCTGAAGTAAGACCAGCTGGTCCAGCACCAATAATAATTACATCATACATATTTTTAATTTATTTTTTATTTCTAGACTTTAGTCCACAAAACCATACCCTTTTCACAGGTTATCCACCAATATTATTTTAGCTAACGTTAGCCAATTAAAAAAGAAAAGTCTAGGAATTTGTGGACTTATCCACTAGTAACTATTTTTAAGTCCACATTACTCTGGACTTAAATTATTCTGCCAAATGTTTATCTATTAAACTACTAATTTCATCTTTACTTCTGTATCCGCTGAATTGATCTATCTCTTTACCTTCTTTAAAAAAAATAAAGGTTGGTATTCCCATTATTCCATATTTCTCTGCTAATTCAGAATTTTCATCAACATTTACCTCACCAATTATTATATTCTTATCTTTGTAAACCTCCATTAATTCCTCTATTACTGGATGCATTAATTTGCAAGGACCACACCAAGGGGCGAAAAAATCAACTAAAACTAGCTTTTTATTTTCTTCAACCTCGGATTTAAAATTTTCTTTGTTAAAATCCATATGTTCTATATATAACTTAATAATTAAAGTTTATTTAATTTTAGCAATTTATATTAAAATACCTTCTGCTACAAGCTGTAATTCAAGAATTTTTATTTAAGCGTCAACAATAATAAAAATATCAGGAATCTATAATAAATAAATTATTATTTTTTAAACGATGTTCCAGATAGAACGACTTAACCTTAATAGAATTATTCTATTTGTTAAAGCAGAGCTTTCATGTTTTCCGTCATTTTTGACGCTTGCACTTTCGCTAGGCAAGTGATCAGTAATCCACAAAGTTTTAATAAATTCCAAAATATAATTTTCTGTTAAACTTTTATATTTAAAATTCGTAATTGTAAATTTTTAATTGTCTTGGTGGACCATAAGGGACTCGAACCCTTGACCTCTTCCATGCCATGGAAGCACTCTAGCCAACTGAGCTAATGGCCCGTTATTTTTATATTATGTATTTTCCATAGTTCTATATGGAACCATTAAAATTAGCTAATATTAGCAATTGTGCTCTCGAGAGGATTCGAACCTCTGTTTAAGGCTTAGGAGGCCCTCGTTCTATCCAGCTGAACTACGAGAGCCCAACAGATTTTCTTGTTTTATTTTTCACTAGCCGTATAGATAAATTATCTATTATTTTCAAATAAAAAATCATACCATAAAAAGCGGTTGATATTTCATATATTACAACATAATATTTTTTTTGACAAACTAGTATGAATTA
>Ga0075120_10002427_pt1 | contig 13497 bp, 12 predicted proteins | sample AntAceMetag02UKL_FD_69792 | JGI IMG/M metagenome (GOLD analysis project Ga0075120, IMG submission 69792) | Saline lake microbial communities from Ace Lake, Antarctica - Antarctic Ace Lake Metagenome 02UKL | ecosystem: Environmental > Aquatic > Non-marine Saline and Alkaline > Saline | place... | reverse complement strand
GCGAGAAATGCGTACCCTTACGCACATACAGCACACCGATTCCCTTGGGCGCGTGCAATTTGTGTCCTGAGATCGACAGCAGATCAATAGGAACCCGGTTCAGATCTATGGGTATCTTACCGGCAGCCTGAACCGCATCGCAATGAAAAAGCGCTCCGGCCGCGCGCGTCATTTCAGCGGCCTGCTCTATCGGAAAAACAACACCAGTCTCATTGTTGGCCCACATAAGCGACACCAGCGCGGTATCATCGTCCAGCACCTCACGCAATTCATCCAGGTCCAACCGGCCCTTACGGTCAACTGAAAGCTCGCTGACACGGTAGCCGTTCTCAGCAAGATATTGAAAAACATTTTTTACGGCCGGATGCTCAACACGCGAGGTAATGATATGTTTTTTCTCCGGGGCGTCCGCAAGCACTCCCCGAATGGCCGCATTATCGCTTTCCGTACCGCAGGAAGTAAAAATAATTTCAGAAGGCTGGGCGCTGATAAGGGAGGCAACCTGCTCGCGGGCCCGGTCAATATGCTTTTTAACCTGTCCGCCAAACTGATGCATGCTGGACGGATTACCGTAGAGGCTGCTAAAAAATGGCTGCATGCTCTCAAGCACCTCGGGTGCTGTCATGGTGGTTGCGTTGTTATCAGCATACACATCACGAATGCTCACGGTTTTACCTCCTCAATGTAGAGATCAGGACTCACGAATTCCCTCAGCTTCGGTTCAATGTATTTCTTCAATGTGAACGATGAACTGGAGCAGGAGGAACACATCCCTCTCAGCGAAACGACAACCCTGTCGCCTTCCACATCAATGAGCTCAATATCACCTCCGTCAGCCTTGAGCATTGGACGGATTTCCCTCTCAAAGGTTTCCTCTATCAGCTTTATTTTCTGAATATTGGTTAGCTTGCCAGCTGCAGGCTTGAGCACGGCAGGCTCCTCGGTCGGAGCAAACTGGTCCAGTATTTCCTGGATACGGCCATGGCACTGGCGGCATCCCCCGCCTGCCTTGGTGTAATTGGTAACATCTTCAATTCTCTTAAGATCATTTTCCCTGACAACACGCTCAATTTCATCCGAGGTCACCCCAAAGCATTCACAAACAACATTTTTGCGGCTGTCCATTTCTTCCCCGGTCACCCCGCGATAGTCTTGTATGGCTGCCTCAAGTGCTTCCTGACCCATAACCGAACAGTGCATTTTCTCAGCCGGCAAACCGCCGAGGAAATCAGCAATATCACGATTGGTTATTTTAGCGACTTCATCCAGATTTTTGCCGATAATCATTTCAGTCAGCGCTGATGCTGAGGCCACGGCGCTGCCGCAACCGAACGTCTGAAATTTTGCGTCAGTGATAACGTCATGCTCATCAACTTTGAGCATCAGTTTCATCTGATCTCCGCAGGCCAGCGATCCAGCCTCACCAACAGCGTCGGCATCGGAGATTTCCCCAACATTACGGGGACTCATAAAATGCTCTTTAACTTTATCAGTATAATCCCACATGACTGCTCCTTTACAAACTTTCTCTTCGTGCTGATATATCAGGTTGACACCGGCGTCATCCCGGCGAGTGTTTGTGCATACACGGCATAGTCTGCTGCACTGAACAATACAAACACGGCACGCTCCAGCGAAGAGCTCTCCTGCAAATGCCGCATTACCGTTCCCAGTGCAATGGGCGCGGCCTTTTCAATCGGGTATCTATACACGCCGGTGCTGATTGACGGAAAGGCAATGCTTGTAACTCCCCGGCTGCCGGCCAACTGCAAACATGCCCGGTAGGCACGTTCCAGAAGTTCGGGCTCACCGTGTGTGCCGTCGCAATACACCGGCCCGACAGTATGGATGACATAGCGGGCATTCAGACGGCCAGCCGTGGTAATGACGGCCGTGCCGGTCGGGCAGGAACCAATTGTACGGCATTCTGCCATAATTTCGGGCCCGCCGGCGCGATGAATCGCACCATCAACCCCGCCGCCGCCTGCCAAACGATCGTTGGCGGCATTAACAATAGCATCAGTTGCCAGCCGTGTTATGTCTCCCTGGTGCAGCTCAATCGCCGCGTTCAAAATCATGATCCGCATGCTGCATTACCCTTAGGATACACATAAAATGAGTATATAGCACAAACAGAAATTGTTTTACAGTCTATATTTATGGTATAGTTATGCACCTTAATCAAACTGCCTGAAACCCTATAGGTAAACAACACACAGCCGCAGGGATACACCGATGCCGGGGTCACATAACAAAGCGCTGCAAGATACGCCAGGTAACACACCTTATGCAATTTTCTCTTGATCATACTGACGGCAACGCACGAGCCACTACACTCAAGCTACCGCACGGCACACTTGAGACTCCCATGTTTATGCCCGTTGGAACACAGGGCACCGTAAAAGCCATGACACCGAACCAGCTGGAGGAAATCGGGGCACAAATTATCCTCAGCAACACCTACCACCTCTTCCTGCGACCCGGAGCCGACATTATTGCCAAGGCCGGCGGCCTGCACCGCTTCAGTGGCTGGACGCGTCCCATTTTGACTGATTCCGGCGGCTACCAGGTATATTCACTTGCCAAACTGCGCAAATTAAACGATACCGGTGTCATCTTTCAGTCACATATTGACGGCAGTACGGTTGAGTTTACGCCGGAAAAAGTAGTTGAGTTTCAAGAGCTGCTCGGAGTTGATATCATGATGCAGCTTGATGAATGTCCTCCAGCCACGGCCGGTGTCGAGCAGATCAAGACTGCGGTTGATCGCAGTCTGCTGTGGGCCGAACGCTCGCGTTCTGCCTGGAGTCAAAAGGATTCATCCCTATTCGGTATCGTACAGGGCGGTCTGCATGAAGATCTGCGCCGCGAAAGCGCAGCCGGACTCATTGCACTTGATCTGCCTGGATACGCCCTGGGCGGATTTTCCGTCGGAGAAGACATGCAGCTGTCCTACCCCGTTATTGCCGCAAGCGCGGCAATGCTGCCCGAAAATAAACCACGCTATTTAATGGGAATTGGGTTCCCGGAAGATATCGTCCGCGCAGTGGGCTTCGGCCTTGACATGTTTGACTGCGTACTGCCCACCCGCTGCGCCCGCACCGGTCTCTGCTTTGTTTCAGAAGGCCGCTTGCGGATAAAAAACTCCTGTTATCGTGATGATATGCGGCCGATAGATTCAGGGTGCGAATGCTATACTTGCAAAACGTTTTCTCGGGCCTACCTGCGACATTTGTTCATAGCAAAGGAAATAAGCGCGTGTGTGTTGATGACCATCCACAACCTGCACTATTACTTGGAATTGTGCCGCAGCATGCGTGCCGCGATTATGGCAGACCGCTTTCAGGAATTTCATGACAATTTCTTTGCATCGCTGAAAACCGATTAACAGACCAGCCCGCGCGCATATACCGACCATAAAGGCAAAGATCAAGATAAAGAAAAAATGATGGGCATCAAACGTTCCAGAAGATCACAGCCTATACCTTCAGCCCCCACCGGATATCGATGGTGCGCGCAGCAGGAACAGTATGTTCCCATTGCAGTGTGCAAAAAACGCGGGGAGACCAAGGCACGCTGCCGTCGCTGTGTTAAACACTGGCAGCAGTGGAGTTCACAATTGCCATTGCCGTTTGGAAAGACCGCTTCATAACAGCTGGAAAAAACGCGATCATGCACACCGCTTCCACGAAGCGATTTAACGGTGGCGTTTCAGTATAACTTTCATTATAATGCTGTAATGTAAAGATGACGGTAAACTATATAACCGTCCAGGTAACGTCCATGATGAGGACTGCTAGCTGTTAATGGAAAATATTTTTCTCAAGGATACCCGTGGACACTAAATATACTCAGCCATTTGTAGATGCAACTGTGAAAGTGCTGGAGACCATGGCTTTCACGACTCCGAAGCTCAGAGGGATCGGCCCCTGGGAGAAAAAACTGGCTGCCGGTCAGGTTGTCGGCATCATAGGCCTGTCAAACGAAAATGAAAACCTGCAAGGGTTCATGTCACTTGGTTTCACTGAAACCTGCATCTGCCAAATTGTTTCAAAAATGCTCGGCGAAGAATTCTTGAGCATCTGCAATGAAACCAGGGAGGCGGTCGGCGAAATCGCCAATATGATCTCAGGTCAGGCACGCCAAGGTCTTTCTGCCAAAGGCATCAAGCTTCAGGCAGCCCTGCCGAGTGTCATTTCCGGCAAAGACCTGGTTGTTGACGGTTCTGAAAAAACACCGCGTGTCATGATCTCGTTTGATACTGAAGCCGGTCCGTTTGAAATCGGTCTTTGCATCGACGGCCTGCCATGACAGGGATACACGCCTAAGCGTACCCCCTCTCTTTTCTTATAACAGGCGCGCACACCCAGGCCCCTGACAAATCGACGTTTTGTTTTGCTAACATACAAACACGCTACACTCCGCATCTCAGTCGCGGCAGCATGGCACAAACTGGAGAACACATGCAGAAAATAAAAGTTCAAAACCCAGTGGTGGAGCTTGACGGCGATGAAATGACCCGGATTATCTGGCACATCATCAGGGAAAATCTGATACTGCCGTTTCTGGACATTGATCTACGCTATTATGATTTATCCATTCAAAACCGAGACGCGACCGACGATCAGGTAACTCTTGATGCGGCCCAGGCCATTCAGCGCCATAACGTCGGTATCAAATGCGCAACCATCACCCCGGATGAAGACCGGGTGCGTGAATTCAATTTAAAGAAAATGTGGAAAAGCCCCAACGGCACCATTCGCAATTTCCTAGGCGGAACCGTTTTTCGCGCGCCGATTATCTGCAGCAATATTCCGCGCCTGGTGCGCACGTGGTGCAAACCCATTGTGGTCGGCCGCCACGCGCATGCCGACCAGTACCGCGCAACCGATGTACTGATCCCGGGACCAGGAAAAGTAAAAATGCTCTACTGTCCTGCGGACGGCGGCCCGGAGCAGTCCTGGGAAATAGCCGACTTCAATGGACCCGGCATTGCCATGGGCATGTATAATTACGATGATTCAATCCGGGATTTCGCGCGCGCCAGCATGAGCTATGCGCTACAACTGAGTTATCCGCTGTATCTGAGCACTAAGAATACTATTTTAAAAACCTATGACGGCCGCTTCCGCGATCTGTTTCAGGAAGTCTTTGACCAGGAATTTGCTGCCAAATTCAAACGTGCCGGTTTAACCTATGAGCACCGCCTGATTGACGATATGGTGGCGCAGGTACTCAAATGGGAAGGCGGCATTGTGTGGGCATGCAAAAATTACGACGGCGATGTACAGTCAGACACGGTTGCACAGGGATTCGGATCACTAGGCCTGATGACCTCGGTGTTAGTCTGCCCTGACGGCAAAACCGTTGAGGCCGAAGCTGCCCACGGCACGGTTACGCGCCACTTCCGCCAACACCAGCAGGGCAAGGAGACCAGCACGAACCCGGTTGCAAGTATTTTTGCCTGGACTGCCGGCTTAGCGCACCGGGCCCTGCTCGACGCTAATGAACGGCTCGGTTCTTTTGCCAAATCGCTGGAACAGGTCTGCATTGAAACCATTGAATCCGGCACTATGACCAAGGATCTGGCCGCTACGATCCACGGCACCACCGACCCTGATCGCTCAACCTGGGTGACAACGCGCGAATTTCTTGACCGTATCAGCGAAGGCTTACACCGAAAAATGCAGGACTAGTTAAGGCGGGGAGTTCAACGTCTACATGCCGAAAAGCGATAAAGCAACAATCATTGAAAACATATACCGCGCAGAGCTCTCACCCGAGCTGTTCAACCGCTTTACCCGATTCATTAAAAAAAACTGTGGCATACACCTAATACCATCAAAGCATACCATGCTTGAAGGGCGCTTGCGCAAGCGCATGCGTCAGCTGCTCCTGCCGACGTTCGAAGACTACGCACGCTACATCTTCCGCAAGAGCAATAATGCCACAGATGAAATGGTTCATTTCCTTGATGTAATCACTACGAATAAAACCGGTTTTTTCCGCGAAAAACCACATTTTGACTACCTAGTCTCAGAGGTCCTGCCGGAATTCATGAAGCAGCATGACCGACACCGCCTCAACACCTTCAGAATCTGGAGTGCCGGCTGTTCCAGCGGCCAGGAGCCCTACACTCTGGCCATTGTGCTCAACGAGTTTGTTGAAAAAAATCCGGCATTCCGCTATGCCATACTTGCGACCGACCTTTCCAAACGTGCCCTGGACAAGGCTAAAACTGCCGTCTATGATAGCGATCAACTTGAAGATACTCCGCCTGAGTACCGACACAAATACTTTATTGCCACCCGAACAGGCGACAGCAACCAGCTGCGCGTTATCACGGCATTGCGCGAAACCATCATGTTCAGACGCATTAACTTCATGGATAGCGCCTTTCCGATCAAGGAGCCCCTGCAGGCCATCTTCTGCCGTAATGTCATGATGTATTTCGATCGGACCGCCAGAGAAAAGCTTGTCAACCGTTTTATCGAAAAACTGATGCCGGGCGGGTATCTCTTCACCGGACACTCAGAGTCTCTGGCCGGCTATCCCGCTAACCTGAAACCCGTAGCAAGCTCAGTATATCAAAAACTGCCAATCTCAACGCCTGCATCTGAAGCGGTTGAGTGAGACCTACCGCATGCACAATGCTGGCAAGCGTGAAGGGACGCATTAAATTTCATGCAACAACTACTGAACAATTTCTTCTCTAAGCTTGAACTGACGCAGTACCTGGCTGCCTTCAGCGTACCCGGTACTTTTGCGCCGTTCGATGGGTGGATGAACATCGCACTTGGCCTGCTGCTGTGCTTTTTCGGCGCGCGCCTGTTCAGCGTCTCAATCGTCTGTTTTTCAGGACTGCTCGCAGGACTCGGCAGCTATGTCTGGCTTGCCGCGCGCCTTGAGTCGCTGCCGGCCCTGGTTATTGCCGTTATAACCGGAGTGCTGTGCGCGCTTGTGCTACGCAGCCTGCTAAGAGTCAGCTTCTTTATGCTAGGGGTTGTCCTCGGCGGCAGTATTGCCGGAACCTTTCTGGGTGATAGCATCTGGGTTGTAGCCGTCATGCTGGCAAGCGGTGTCATGAGCATGCTGATGTACCGCCTATTTCTAGCACTAATCTCAGCGCTGTGCGGTGCACTGCTGCTGACAAACGGTCTACTTCCATGGATCGAACCATGGGTTCTGTCAAACCCGTACATATTCCCGGGCCTGATTGTGCTGCTTTTTATTGCCGGACTGGCCTTTCAATCGGGCTGTCTCAAAACAAAAAAAGTTAAGGATGAGTAACCCATCACAGACAATATTTTAAACAGCAAAAATTTTATTGATACAGGAGGACTAAAAAATTATGGACATCACACAGACACTCACACAGCTAAAAAAAGATCCCGGTTTTGCGGAAAATGTTGGTATGGTTCTCATCCATAACGGCATTGTCAGGGCCTGGTCCCGCAAGGACCACTCCGGGGTTTCATCAATTGACGTTACGCCCGACCTTGACCAGATTGAAGCCCTGCGGAGCGAATACGAACAAAAACCCGGCATTTATAAAGTACTGGTTGAAGCCAAATCCGGCACCTTGCAACCCGGGGATGACCTGCTCTTTATTGTCGTTGCAGGTGATATCCGCGAGAATGTCAAACCCGTACTTGCGGAACTTCTGGACAGGATAAAATCGGAAGCGGTTACGAAACAAGAGCATGCCTGACAGGGAGGTGGTTCCCAATACGCTCCCTGCAAACGATTATAAAAAACACTCCCCTGTGACCATATAGTCGCAGGGGAGTTGTCATACCAGTTCTGTTTGCATCCTGCCAGATTATTAAAAATTATTTTTCTCGGGCTGTTCAAAAATGTTCGAATGCAAGACGCGCGATATCATCAGAAATAAGGCGTACTTTTCTGTACGCTGCAATATAGAGATGAGCACAACACAGCAGACGGGAGTTTTTCAACAGCCTGCCAGGACTACTAATCCCGCTCCGATTCCTTCGTTCCCATGAACTCGGGCATGGTAGCTGCACCCGCATGACTGATGCCCTCGCGCTTCACAACGCTTAAGGCCGTCATCAACAGAATTTTCAAATCAAGCCCGATTGAACAATTATCAACGTACCACACATCCAGCTTGAACTTTTCCTCCCAGCTAATGGCATTACGGCCGTTGACCTGGGCCCAGCCAGTCACGCCGGGCCGCACCTCAAGACGGCGAGCCTGCTCCGGCGAATAACGCTCAAGGTACTGCATCAAAAGGGGTCGCGGGCCGACTAGACTCATACTGCCGCCCAGCACATTAAACAGGGTCGGCAGTTCATCAAAACTGAAGGCACGCAGAAAACGTCCCAGCCTCGTCAAACGCAGTGCGTCGGTTAAGGCCAAATCCTCACCCGGAATAGCGGCACACATGGTTCTGAATTTTATGAGGTTAAAGGGACGGCCACGAAGACCGGGGCGCTGCTGGCGGAAAAATACGGGGACACCCATGGTAGTGCGAATACAGATACATAAAATAATAAGTACCGGCAGCGCAGGAAACAGGATGCACAGACTAACCATGATATCAAGGAGTCGTTTAATAAAACGATACATACTTTTGCCGGATAGTGTTACCAAACCATGCGGGCACATCAACCCCAACGCGCCCCGGTCACGACAGTTAAGAAGAGACGTATGCTGAGCTTTGATGACCAGATAAGCCTAACGCCTTTTATTGTGGCGCTTGATTTCTTCCTCTACAAGCTGCGCGTGATTCTCCGAGCTGGTCCGTAGATAATTCAGCAAACTGGAATGTTCCAGCCGCACCTTGAAATGCTTAAAAATATTTTTTGCAATCATCGATTTTTCAATGTCGCGGCTCAATTCAAGCGCCTGCTCTGCAGTCAAAGCGTCTTGGCGGCCAATTTCACAGGTTTTTTTCACATAGTCGATAATGGCCTCAACGGCAGAGAGTCTAGTGGAACCTTCAGAAAAAGCTGCGTCATTTTTATAGGTAAACTGGTAGAGTTTTTGAACCGCTTCGGCATGCTCAAGCTCTTCCTTAACAAGAACGGACCACAGATTTTTATGCTCGGGGAATTTTTCTAAAAACAGCGCGTACATTTCAGCAAGGCTTTGCTCAAGCTCACGCATACCCATAAGTATTTTAATCTGATTTTCCTCCAGCATACCTCTATCCCTTCTCCTAATATAGAAAACCCTGAGCTTCATACACCTGCGCGTTGTCCTCAATCAGTTGTTTGCAATCACGCTTTCCACACAACAGATTCTAAGCCTGTGCCGAATACCTGTCAAGCTGATATGCGCATGACTTATTCAAGCACAAGGGGCAGGCGGTCGGCAAACAGCATTCCGCGCGCAGTCGGAACCACGCGGGCATCATGAACAACAACCAGCCCTGCGCTCTCCAGCCGCTCAAGCACAGCTGCATCTGCCGAGACGTCCTCCCGGGCAATACCGCGCTGTGTGCGCATGCCCAGCATAAGGCGTTCAAGGCGTAACTGCTCTGCTGTAAGAGTTTCCCGGCCAACAACCGGACTGCCCTTAGCAAGGCTTTGGCAATACTCCGGCAGCGAAGCGGTGTTCCACCAGCGCGTGTGCCCGTCAAAGGAATGTGCCGAGGGACCAAGCCCAAGATACGGAAGATGCTGCCAGTAGCGGCTGTTATGACAGGCCTCATACTCGATCCCGCGCGTGAAATTGGAAACCTCATAATGCGCGTATCCGGCATCGTCAAGGATGGAATCGGTAAGCATAAACAACTGTACAAGTGTTTCCTCAGACGCAATTTCAAGCTCACCCGATTGTTGCAAAGCGTGGAAAGGCGTGCCGGGCTTTATGGTAAGCTGATAGCAGGACAAATGCCCGGGCTGAAACGCAACAGCCTGCGCGAGCTCGGCCTCCCAATCCTGTCCGGGTAGACCAAACATAAGATCAAGACTGATCGAATCAAACCCGGCCGTTGCTGCATGTGCAACAGCTTCGCAGGCCTGCAAGGCAGTGTGGCGACGCTGCAGCAGGCTCAACAACCGATCATTAAATGACTGCACGCCAATGCTCAGACGGTTAAAGCCCAGGTCTCGCAGTAAACCCGCCTTCTCTCTGCTCACATCATCGGGGTTAACCTCAATGGTGCATTCGGCGCCATCAAGAATAGACACACTGCGGCGCACATATTCCATCAGACTGCCAAGCTGTTGATCACTCAGCAGGCTGGGTGTTCCACCGCCCAGATACACGGTTTCAAAACGCGGGAATTGTTCACGATACAGATCAAGCTCGCAACACAGGGCCTCAAGCCAGCTATCAATCATGTCCGTTGCGACAACTGAGAAAAAATCACAGTAGGGACATTTCGAGGCACAAAACGGCACATGAATATACAGCCCGGCCGCAGACTCAGTCTTTTTCGGATTTAAGGATTGCAACGAATGCTTTCTGTGGAATCTGGACATTACCTACCATTTTCATGCGGTCCTTACCCTTTTTCTGTTTCTCGAGCAATTTGCGCTTACGGCTGATATCACCGCCGTAACATTTGGCAGTTACGTCCTTGCGAAATGGATTAATGGTTGAGCGGGCAATTACACTACCGCCGATAGAACCCTGAATAATGATTTTAAACATCTGTCGCGGAATTTCTTCCTTAAGCCGCTCACAGTACTGCAGGGCGCGGGGCCGTGCGTTTTCGCGATGGCTGATAAAGGAGAGCGCATCGACCTTTTCATGGTTCACCATAATTTCGATCTTCACCAGGTCGCCGGGGCGGTGATCCATATATTCATAATCGAAAGAACCGTAGCCCTGGGTAATGCTTTTAAGACGATCATAAAAATCATAAATAATTTCCGCCAGCGGCATATCAAAGTTGATTTCAATCCGCTTGGGAGAGGGATAATTAAATCGCGAATTGCTGCCGCGCCTGTCCGTACACAGCTTCATAACCGCCCCCATATAGCGCTCGGGTATAATAATATTAATACGCACATAAGGTTCAAAGGCGGTCTCAATCGCCATCGGATCGGGATAGTACTGCGGATTTTCAATGGTGAGCTCACTTCCGTCTTTGAGTATAAACTTATACTGTACCGACGGGGCGGTCATGATAATGGCCTGATTGTGCTCGCGCTCCATGCGCTCCTGCACGATCTCAAGGTGCAAAAGACCCAGAAAACCGCAGCGAAAACCCTGACCCAGGGCCGCGGAAGAATCTTTCTGATAGTTAAGAGCGGCATCGTTAAGCTTGTATTTTTCAAGAGCGTCAACCAGCCCCGGATAATCATCTGCCGCTATCGGATACACAGAAGAGAACACCATGGACTTGGGTTCCTTGAAATCACCAACCACCTTCGCCGCCGGATTATCATCAAGGGTAATGGTGTCGCCCACGCGGGTGTCGCTGACGGTTTTAATACCGGCAATAATATAGCCGACCTCGCCGGCCGACAGTACCTGCCGCTTTTCCAGCTTCGGCTGGAACACACCGACCTCCTCGACCCGGTACGTTGCCTGATTGGACATGAACCGGATAGTATCACCTGCCCTGAGCGATCCATTGAACACCCGGCAGCTGACCACGGTGCCGCGAAACTGATCATAGTTGGCGTCAAAAATCAGGGCCTGCAGGGGCGCAGCCACATCGCCGATTGGGGGCGGCAGACGCTCGATAACAGCTTCAAATACCTCTTCGATACCAATGCCGTCCTTGGCCGAACACAGCAGGGCTTCATCCGAATCCAGACCCAACTCAGCGTCGATTTCCTCCTTGACCCGCTCAATATCGGCTGCGGGCAAGTCGATTTTGTTGATAACCGGAATAATCGTCAGGTCATGTTCCATGGCCGCGTACAAATTGGCAAGTGTCTGAGCCTCAACCCCCTGAGCAGCATCAACCAACAGCAGTACTCCCTCGCATGATGCCAGAGCACGTGAAACCTCATAGGAAAAATCAACATGGCCGGGCGTATCAATCAAATTAAGCACATACTCCTGCCCGTCACTACCGGTATACGGCAAGGCAATGGTCTGGCTTTTTATGGTAATGCCGCGCTCCTGTTCAAGGTCCATGCTGTCAAGCAGCTGGTTATGAAAATCACGGTCGCTAACAAGCCCAGAGCTTTGAATCAGACGGTCAGCTAAGGTTGATTTGCCGTGGTCGATGTGGGCGATAATGCTGAAATTACGAATATGATGCATGGAACTCAAATTTTTCCCGATCTATCTATACCTACAGGTTATTTACAGGCTGTTCAAAAATGCTCAGATACAAGACGCGCGATTTCAGGAGGAATGAGGCGTACTTTTTCGTACGCCACAGTGAAGAACTCTGAGCGCAACGAAGCAGATGGACTTTTTTCAAGGGCCTGTTAGAGCTTGCTTTTCCGAACCCAACGATTATAAAGTAAAGACGCTGGGTTGTCAAAGCATAGCATCAACTGAAAAAATATTTCTACAGCCTGTTCAAAAATGTTCAGATGCAAGGCACACGCAATCATGAGGAATGCGGCGTACTTTTCCGTACACCGCAGTGACAAATGATAAGCGTAACGCAGCAAATGGACGTTTTAGGGCAGCCTGACAGGATCACATGTTGAAAATTGTATTGCTATATCCTCCGCCCTGGAAACTGGCCCCTCAAGGCGAGACCACTGACTTCGGCCAGGAAGGTGCGCCGCACGGCCTGGCATCTGAATGCCTGCGTGGTGACAGCGAACATATCCCTATGGGTCTACTAAGTCTTGCCGCGCAGGCCCGTACACACGGCCACAACGTGCGTGTGCTTAATCTCTTTACGTTTGCCTGGCAGGACATTGAGCACATTATCAAGGAAACTGCGGCGGATCTGTTCGGGTTGAGCTGCTTTACCCAAAACCGCCGCGGCACCCTGATGCTGGCGAAATTGATCCGACGCCTGCACCCGAAGGCGCACATTGCTGTAGGCGGCCCGCATGCCTCGACCCTCCCGCATGAGATGCTCACGCATTGCAGCGCAATCGATACGGTTGTTATCGGCGAAGGCGAGCAGACGTTTATGGAACTCGTCAGCCGGCTTGAAGACGGGAAAGCAACACACGGGATTACCGGCACAGCATGGAACACAGATGCTGGGCCGCGCAGCGCCGGGCCGCGTGAGCTGATTGATAATCTCGACCTTCTGGTGCCGCCCGCGCGCTATTTTGATGATCACATCATGCTGAGTGCGCGGGGCTGTCCGTGGGATTGTTCGTTTTGCGCATCTAGCGCGCTCTGGGGCCGAGGCTGCCGCACACACTCGGCAGAGTATGTCCTTGACATGCTGGAGACCCTGGTGAAGGAGCACGGCCAGCGCGCAATAACCTTCAAGGATGAGACCTTTACCGCCAACCGGCAGCGAGCCCTGGACCTGTGCCAAGGCATTCACGAGCGCGGACTGAACATTGCCTGGAGCTGCGACACACGAGCCGACGTTCTGGACGCGGAACTGCTGAGAGACATGCGCGGAGCCGGATGCCAGCGTAT
>Ga0075120_10002426_pt1 | contig 13497 bp, 9 predicted proteins | sample AntAceMetag02UKL_FD_69792 | JGI IMG/M metagenome (GOLD analysis project Ga0075120, IMG submission 69792) | Saline lake microbial communities from Ace Lake, Antarctica - Antarctic Ace Lake Metagenome 02UKL | ecosystem: Environmental > Aquatic > Non-marine Saline and Alkaline > Saline | place... | reverse complement strand
TCATACCGGCAGAGAGATGATTATAACTGATGAATCCATTTATACTCACGGATATTGGAATGCAAATCAAGCCTGGCCATGGTCTGTTATTGACCGAAAAAATAATGAAATAAAAAAATTCTATGGCAACAATGCAAACACCTGGATCAAATCATACAAGAAAAATCCTGAGGAAATCATCAGTGCTACACCAAAGGGTATGTATATTTATAATTACAAAACCAACATAATTAGGAGAATTCCCACTCCAAGCCCTATCAGACAAGTGTGCTTTGACGAGAACGGTTACCTGGCAGCAAATTCTCATTGCATATACCAAATTGATATGGATGGAACTATAAATGCTTTCTATACTTTCCATGAACCGTTTACAGATGAAAAGCTTTCCAAATCACCCGGGTTAATGGAAAGAGGAGAAGGTTCCCTATGGTTTGCCTCAATCCACATGAGTTACAATGAGTTTTTGACACACCTCAATCTCAAATCCGGGAAAGAAACCCGCTACTATATTAAAGATGACATAGTGAAAATAATCCCTGGGACTGCCAGTACCTGGATTATTGGCAAAAAAAATCTGTACAAATATGACGAAGAAAAAGACATGCTCCTTTGCGGGGTTATGAGAGAATCGAATGGACGTCAGGACTATAGCCATTATTTTGAAGATGCTATAATTCATCAGGGCAATGTAATCATTACAGGCAGTAAAAAGATATATGCCATCGACATTGAAACCATGGAGGTATCGGAGAACAAACGACGTCAATATAAAAACTATCCTCCTAAGGTCATCAGATATTATGACCACAAAATTTTCCTTGCTTCAGCGGTAGGTGTCTATCAATATGATGAACATCGGTTTATGGATGAGTTTATCCCTGCTGCAAATCTCAAATTTACCGGGTCGGATTCCTGGAAAGAAACCCTCCCGTACAATCTTAGGGATACTGTTCGATTAAATAAAAGCGGGCACGAAAGCACCCTGGTTTTTTCACTTGAAGATGAAGTAAGCGGGCTAATCTTCAAACAGCTGAGGCCTACACGCAACCTCAGTGCAAATCTGGGGTCTGTGGATATGCAAATAGATGGTGTGTTATTCGTCTCCTCCGAAGAAAACAAAAATATCTTTCAAATTACAATCTATGGTGATGAGTTCGAAGGGAAATCAGAATTGCTCAAAGTTTATTTTACTAACAATGACGGCAGCAAGACCCTGGTCAGAAAGTGGTTTATAGAAAAATAAAGCCTTGGATAAAGTAAAGCAAACATCAACTATCTCTAAAGGATTTTTGATTGCCAAAACATTTTTCCGCTCGGAATTAATACTACTTTTGCAAATTCTTTTCAAGAAAAGTCAGATACTTAAAACTTTAGCGTTAGTATTTTGTATTAAATTAAACCATTGTTATGTCGGAACAAGTCGAAAATAAGAAGAATAAAAAGCCTGTAGTATTAATCGTTTTAGCAATTATTTTACTCATTGCATTAATTGTTGTAGGTTACCTTTATTTCAATACTAAATCGGAAGTTGACGGCCTGATGCTTGAAAAGGAACAAATCAGGACCGATCTGCAATCTGAGCTCGATTTACTGCTTGATGACCACAACAAAGTTAAATCAGAATATGGTCAACTTTCTGATTCCCTAATGGCGAAAGACAGTGTAATTGTTGCCAATGCAAAAGAGATCAAGAACCTGCTCAATTACAAGTGGGAGTATTACAAGGTGAAGAAAAAAATTGACCGCTTGCAAAAAATTGCGCAAGGCTATGTGCAGCAAATGGATTCACTCTACACTGTTAACCACGAACTGAAAGAGGAAAACCAACGCATCCGTGAAAACTACCGTTCAGAGATCAAGAAAAATTCAAGCCTTGTTGAAGAGAAAAAGGAGCTGATTGAAATTGTTGGCCAGGCTGCCGTTTTGCGTGCCTACAACATTGTTCCCATGGCAATCAGGCAACGTGGTTCAAGGCAAACCGAAACCGATAAAGCCAACCGTGCCGATAGGGTCAGGGTGTGTTTTACAATTGGTGAAAACAGCCTCATTGAACATGGAGAGAAAAATATTTACATCAGGATAGCCCGCCCGGATGAAGTGATCCTGGTCATCGATAAAACCGATGAATACGCCTTTGAAGTTGAAGGTAAAAAACTTCAGTATTCGATTAAAAGGGAAGTTGATTACAAAGGCGAAGCCATCGATATGTGTTTGTTCTGGGATAAGAAAAGCCCTGACGCCAAAGCTATGGCGGGCCGCTACCACATTTCGCTTTATACCGATAATGGAAATATCGGCGAAGGCTTCTTTGATCTGAAGTAGCTTAATGCTGAGAATTCAGTATTTCTGTTTGACACATCTTACATCCACCCCCCGTCATCCGTCCAATGCTAATAAGTTAAGCGTTTTATTTCCGATTGATGATTAATCCCGCACGTGCGGGACTGATTTTTGATTTTTTGTTAGGTGATAGTCAGAAACCTCTTAAATCAAAAATCGTTAATCGACAATCATAAATTATCATCTTTATCTTAACTTATTGACATCCGTCCTCAGACACCTGTCATCCGTCAGTTATAATTTGTTTTTAGGATTGTCATTGTCCTTCTGTTCACCAATTCGTCCCAGTTCAAATGGTTTATCTATATTTGCCGGCCTGTCGGCAAAAAACCTTGTATAGAACAACATTTCGGGTTGCCTGCCGGCATAATTTAGAAGCAAAACAAATTAACGATTTACCGGGGGGTATTTTACCAAAAGAGCTATCTATTGTGCTGGTATTCTATGCTTTATTTCTTAGGTGCACGATTAGTCATAGGCTTATGTTTTTACATTCATAAGCATGAATCGACTTTTTTATATCTGATCATGCAACCTTCCAGTGTTTTAGCGTCTATTTTTAATGACTAACAAACGCAATTGAATCAATATTACTAACAAATGGGCCTGCTTTTTTTGATGAAAACTCAAAAAAATTAAACGGTCATACTTTTTAAATTCTTCATACTATGTTTAAAAATTTACTTTTAGTTCTTCTCGTATTTGTGCTAATCCCATTCAAAATGAATGCTGAATGGGTCCCACTGAATCAAACTAAAACCAACACACCTCCTAGAGTAACTATACTAAGCGAGGACAATAACAGCACCGTGATTAAGGTTGAGCTGAATGGTTTCGATATCAACGAATTCATTACTGATGGAAAAAGCTACCAGAAGATAGACCTGGGAACCGAAATTTTCACTACCACAGTAGGTTATCCTGAGTTACCACACATTGCAAAAGTTCTCGCCATTCCTGATCAAGCCAGTGTTTCGGTTGAAGTTTTGGAAATGGGGACAGTCCAAACTTTTGATAACCTCCTCCTTCAGCCAGCCCGCGAAAGTTGGATCGAGGGCCAACCCGAAACACTTTATGAAGAAATTTCAGAAGCCTATCAATCGAACAACGCTTATCCGAAAGAATTTATAGCCGTAGAGGAACCAGCAGTTTTTCGTGATTTCAGGATTGCCCGTTTTTCGTTTTACCCGATACGCTATGTTCCCGCCAAAAAAGAGTTACAAGTAGTTTCATCCATCACCTACCGGATAAACTATGGTACTGATGAAGTGATAAACCCGAAAACATCCCCTACAAGGCCCATTGCCCCTTCATTTGCGACGCTATACAAGAGCTTTATTTTCAATTACGAGCAGGTTCTTAACAGGCGTGGTGTCAAAGAAGGTGGACAAGAACTCATGCTGTGCATTATGCCGGATGAATTTGTAGAAAGTTTCCAGACATACGCCGATTGGAACCGTAAAACAGGTACTGACATTCACGTTACAAAATTTAGCGACATCAACGCCAATGCCAATAACCCCGACATTATTAAAGACCATATTACCGACGCCTATAACAACTGGGAAATCGCTCCAACTTATGTATTGATAATAGGTGATGAGGGTGTATTTCCTCATGAAATTGTAACCTATCCTAACTACTCCTTCCCAAACGAGGACTATTTTGTGGAAATTGAGGGCAACGATTATTTTCCTGAAATGATGATTGGCCGTTTTACCAACCAGGGCGACTACCGCATGAAGGTGATGATAAACAAGTATCAAATGTACGAAGAGAAACCCTACGTTGAAGATACAGATTGGTTTAAAAAAGGCGTATGCTGCTCAAACAATGATTATGAATCACAGGTTGAAACCAAACGATTTGCCTATAGGCGTATGGTTGAAAATGGTGGGTTCGCAGTGGATACCATGATGAGCGATGGAACAGGATGGGGCGGCCAGGGCTGCACCTATGACACCGATGATGTGGTGGACAGGATTGAAGAAGGGCGAAGTTATCTAAACTATCGGGGTGAAGGATGGTACAGTGGATGGTCAGCAACATGCTACGATTTTAATACCAATGATGTTTCCGGTATGCAAAACGGAGAAAAATTCACTTTTGTAACCAGCATAGGCTGTGGTGTTGCAGCATTTCAGGCAAACGGAGGTAATTGCTTCGGTGAGGAATGGATCCAGTTGGGTTCAATATCAGCACCAAGGGGTGGGGTTGCTTTTATAGGCCCTACTTCCAACACCCATACGACATACAACAATAAAATAGACAAAGGCATTTACCAGGGAATGTTCCGCGAGAATATGGATACACCCGGGCAAGCATTGTTGCGTGGAAAACTGTATATGTACAACGTTTTTGGCAATGTGTATTATGTTGAATACCATTACCATGTTTTCTGCATCCTGGGCGATCCGAGTTTACACATCTGGAAAGATGTCCCTCTGGAAGTTACTGTTGACCATCCTGAAACTTCTTCCGTTGGAAGCCACCAGTTTGAGGTAACTGTCAATCACACTGTTTCAGGACAGCTTGTTGACAGCGCACAGGTTTGCTTAACCAATGATGATGTTTTTGTTACAGGCTATACCGATGTAACGGGTAAAGTAACTTTAGACGTTATAGTTGAAACAACGGATACCTTATGGGTGACCGTTCGTGGTGGAAACGTATATCCTTACCAGGGTTATATGACTATTACCCAGGAAGAAGAGCAGGTTGAACCCGAAGGCCAGCCTGTTATTGTTGATATTGATGGCAATACTGACGGCCTGATCAATCCCAACGAAAATTGTAACATTAGCTATACACTTAAGAATTGGGGAACTGGCACTGTAAACAACATCCAGGCAACGCTTACTTCAGGAAACCCGGATCTGGTTCAGGTTGTAACTACCGATCCTATCAACTTTGGTGCTCTGTCTCCAGGGGATTCATTTACCGGAGAACCTTTCCAATTTCATGTTGATCCTGCTTGTCCTATCGGCGGGTTCATCACTTTACAACTGAATGTAACCAGTAGTAACAGCTCATGGGATTTTAATACCTATGCGATGGTATTTGGCTGTGAGTTGGTGTACGATAAATTTATGGTAAACGAAATCGGTACAACAAATGTGAATTTCAAAATGGACCCAGGCGAAACCGTCAAGTTGTTTACTTCAGTGTTTAACGATGGTGCAGATGTTGCCCCCGGTGTTAAAGGGCTGCTTTCAACAAGCGACCCTTATATGACTATTGAAGATGCTGAGGGTACTTATGGAAATCTTGAAATTGGTGGTCTTGCCAAAAATATGGAAGACTATTATGTTGTAAGCATCGACGAATCCTGCCCCACAGGATATATGGCCGACTTTACATTAAAGCTTTTTACCGATGGTGGTAATTATCCTTACGAAACAATTCCAACGATAAGCCTGCCAGTAACTTTAGACGTTGCAAGCGATTATTCAGGTCCGGATGCTTACGGCTATTTCGCCATTTCGAGCAATGATGCATTTTATGAGCAAACACCTGTTTACGATTGGATGGAAATACATGAGCTTGGTACCAAAATGAACCTGATCCCCTTGATTAGCGACTATACTCAAACAGTTAATTTGCCTTTCGATTTTCAATACTATGGGGAGGTTTATAGCCAGCTCCGCATCAGTACCGATGGATGGGTAGCATTTGGCAATGGAACACAAGTTGCCCCAACAAACCAAACCCTGCCATTTTATGATAACATAAATAACATGGTGGCAGTTTTTTGGGATGACCTTTATGAAGGTGATGACAATGATGGTGATATTTATTATTACCATGATGCTGCCAACCACCGTTTCATTGTTGAGTGGGATAGCATTACGCATAATGATTACACAACTGAACCTCACAAAGAAGTCTTCCAGGCAATTCTTCTGGACCCAGCACATTACACCACCTACACTGGTGATGGTGAAATCATTTGTCAGTACAAAAAACTTGTTGAATTTGAAAGCAACACCATTGGTATTGAAAACAATACACAGACAATAGGTTTACAATATGTATTTAACAACGACTACGCCCCAACCGCATTTGATTTGGAGCCGGGTTTAGCGATAAAGTTTACCACCGAAGCACCCTATGGTTACCTCTATGTTGGTGTTGACGACGACAAGTTGGATGGCAACGATGGCTATTACCTTGAACAAAATACACCTAACCCTTTTAGTTCGAACACCGAGATAAGCTATTCGATACCCCAACAAAGTTTTGTTTCACTTAATGTGTACAACTTTAAGGGCGAACTGGTACGTACACTTCAGAACAGCCAGCAGGCAGCCGGGAAATATACGGTGCAATGGAATGGTTTAAATGAAACTGGCAGCGCAATAAATCCGGGCATTTATTTTTATCGTTTACAAACGGAAGATTACACCCAGGCCAGAAAGTTGCTCATGCTCAGATAAACCTTTGTGCCATAAAAATAAAATAATTATAAGCCTTCCGATTGTGATAGTAATGATCGGAAGGTTTTTCTAAGTTTTGTTTTTCAAGCGGATGAATATCCATAAGCCAGAGAACTACTCAATCTAAAATAATCTATCACTACTACACGAAGTCTGGATGTATAGCTTTTATCTTTTACTGATTATGATTGTGGTTGCTGCTATTGTGGGGCTTATCGAATTTGCCCGACATCAAAAGCGGATTTATTCCATCCCACTCCGGATACACATCAATGGTACCCGTGGCAAATCGAGTGTTACCCGATTAATCGGGGCCGGACTCAGGGCCGGGGGAGTTAGTACTGTCACTAAAGTAACCGGCACCTTTCCCAGGCTCATCCTCGAAGACGGTACCGAAACTTACATCCACCGCAAATCCTCAGCAAATATCATCGAACAATTATCGATTGTGAAATTTGCAGCAAACCGAAAAGCAAACGCCCTGGTGATGGAGTGCATGGCATTGCAACCCCAATACCAATCCATCACCGAAAAAAAAATGATCCATTCAAACGTTAATGTGATGACCAATGTGCGGATGGACCACGTGGATGTTATGGGACACACCCTGCCCGAAATTGCCGAAACCATGGGCAGGACAATCCCTAAAAATGAGCATCTTTTTACTTCGGAAAATGATTCACCACATTTGCTTCAAAAGATAGCAGACAAACGCAAAACAGTAGTTCATTTCATCAACCCAAATACAGTAAGCCCAGATGAAATGAAAGGTTTCAGTTACATTGAACACACCGATAATGTAGCCCTTGCGCTTGCGGTTTGCCAACAATGTAAAATCGATCGCGAAATTGCACTGCAAGGCATGTACAAGGCTGTGCCCGATGCCGGCGCTTTAAGGAGGTTCAGGGTTGATGCATTCCAAAAGGAACTATTTTTCTACAATGCCTTTGCCGCCAACGATCCCGACTCAACATTCATGGTCTGGAAAAAAATCAGGGATGAAATTGGTTTCGATGGAGCACGCATAGTACTGCTTAATACCCGCCAGGACCGTCTCGATCGTGCCAAACAACTTGCCGAAATGTCTGCCAGGAAACTGGGTAAAGAAATAGACTATTTAATGTTGATCGGGCAATCTACAGAAGTGGTTGAAGCCATGACAGTGGGTTACGGCTTGCCAAAAAACAAACTCATCAATTTAGGATATACCACGCCGGCCAAGGTTTTTGAAAAAATACTTTCTCTAACCGACAGGATTTCCACTACGGTTGCCATTGGAAATATGGGTGGCATGGGCGCCGAAACCGCAGAATATTTTGAAAACAGAAGCATCAATAAACAATGATTGAAATTGCAATTACATTAGGACTGGTTTTTAGCTTGCTATCCTACGAAGTTTTTGGGTTGGCTGCTGGTGGTATAGTTGTACCGGGATACATCGCGCTTCAGCTTTCGCATCCCGACCGGCTCATTGGTATTGTGTTGGTGAGTTTTGTAACTTATTTGATAATTAAAGTGCTGGGGAACTACACCTTTTTGTATGGCCGGCGCCAGATGGTACTCAGCCTGTTGGTTGGTTGCCTGCTGGCGAATTTCTCACGTTATTTCATGAACATCGACCTGGCAAGCGGAACCCTGGAACTCCAGGCCGTTGGCTGGGTAATCCCCGGACTTATCGCACACTGGTTTGGGAAGCAAGGGGTTTTTAAAACACTCAATGTATTGTTTGTTACTTCGGTACTTGTGCGGTTGATAATAATATTGGTTTTTGCAGGGGCGCTATTGCCACAATAAAACTTTATTGATATGGATGGAAATAACACATATTTAAGTCATTGGTAGTCATTGGTGGTCATTGGTGGTCATTGGTGGTCATTGGTAGTCATTGGTGGTCATTGGAAGATGGATTAAATGTAAAGAAACAAGAAATGAAATTGGAAGAATTCAGGGTTTATCAACAATCTATGGAAATAGGAGAAGAGGTGTGGGTTATTGTGATGAAATGGGATTACTTTGCTAAAGATACGGTTGGGGTTAAGTTAAATAATTATATCAATTCAATCGGTAAAAAATCCTGATAGAATAATCCGGACACTTATGAAAACGAAGTCTAATGACCGCGTAGCAAATGACAATCAATGACGGCTTTAGCCTAATGACAGCGCAGCAAATGACAATTAATGACGGCGTAGCCAAATAAACTTTAGACACTTTATAAAATTTAGGCACTAAAAAAAATGTACAAATTCAGGGCAAAATCGAATATTGTTTTAAGTGTTTTATCAGTACTCTCGCTACTGGCTTTTATTGCAGTTGAGAATGGTAAAGTAGATGTGAAGCAGGAGTGGTACACCGAAAAACTGGAGGCCGCTCAATTGTCGGAATTGGCAGCCAGGCAACTAAAAAGTTTCAGGCTCGAAAACAGTGTGTTTATTGATGTGATAAACGATCCCAACCAAACAGCACTTATTGGCCAGGAATACACCATGATTACAACCGACCGTGGTTACATTGATTCAAAGCTTTCAGCAACCAACCCAAACTTTGCTGCAGTGGTTGTTCAACTATTAAAGGATGCCGGTGTAGAAGAAGATGATAATGTTGCAGTTGCCCTTTCGGGATCATTTCCGGGATTGAACATTTCGGTGTTTGCTGCCCTCGAAACCCTGAAAGTAAATCCAATAGTCATCACATCAGTAGGAGCATCAAACTATGGTGCCAACGATCCTTATTTTACCTGGTTAGACATGGAGGATGTATTGTACAAATCCAATGTTTTTCACCATAGGTCGGTGGCTGCATCGGTTGGTGGAGGTTTTGATGTTGGCAGGGGCTTAAGTCCCGAAGGGCGAAATCTGATCGAAAATGCCATCAAACGAAATGATGTTGAATTCATCAGCGAAAAGCACCTCGAAAACAGCATTGGCCGGCGCATGGAGATTTATGAAAACCATTCCAACGGAAAACCCATCGAAGCGTACATAAATGTGGGTGGGGGAATTGCCAGCCTTGGAAATACCATCAATGGTAAATTGATCCCTCCCGGACTAACGGAATTTTTGCCAATGCGCAATTTTCCGGTCAGGGGCACTATTATTCAAATGGGTCAAAACGAAGTTCCAATTATTCACCTGCTTAACATCAGCCAGTTAACTGAGAAGTTTGGATTGCCCAATAGCCCGGTACCACTTCCCGAGCCGGGCGAAGGTGAAATTTTTGTACAAACTAAATACAGTATGCTCATCACTTCAATTGCAACAATATTTTTAGTGCTCGTGATTATTTTGGTTTATTTTAGTGAACGGAAACAACACCAGTTGGGCTCCGACCCGGTTCCACTTTCTCCCTACCAAAAAACAAATCATGATAAAGATGATGAGGAAAACATACCTGTTTTATAAAATAATGGAGAATATGGGATGCAAGCCCCGACAAGGGAGGGGATAGCGGCCCTGAAACAAGTGATACGAAGCAAATAATGAAAAGAAGTTTTGAGTACTAAAAAGTGAACTATATGAAAAAAATATTATTGCTCTTTTTTGCTGTGATGTTGATATGCAACGGGAACTACGCCCAATCAGCATCGAAGGTCCGTTATCTGAAACCGACAAGTTTTGTGAAGAAGGTTACTACCATCAGCAACAAAAAATCCAGAAGCTACTATTCATTAAGTACTGAGGAAAAATCTGTTGTAAACCTTTCGGGGCCCGGAATATTGCGTGTGATGACCCGCGGATGTTTCGTTCCTGATGAAGACAAGGATATCAGGTACGAGATTTTATACACCGTTGATGGTGGCGAACAACAACATGTACAGTTTAGCAATGTAGAGCGCTCAAAAAAAACCACTTATCAAAATGGTTCATTAGGGGTTCCGGGCCAGCTCGAGGATTTTGAAATTGACCTTGGCAGGGGAAATCACACCATTGAACTTCTATTGAAAGAAAATGGAATTTCGGTAGCAGCACGTTACAAGCTCACTCCTACCAGGGAAAAGAAATTGGATTGGATCCGCTTTTCTCCACTATCTCCAAGCGAACCCATCGATTTAATCACCAGGGAATCAACGGTGAATTATTATCGTTTTTCGATGGACAAGCCTTTAAAAATTGAAATTATTGGCCCCACTCAACTTCGCGTATTGACCAGGGTCGAAAATCACCACCATATGAAAGGCCGGATACAGTACCGCGTCCAGATAAAAGAAAACAACAAGGTAATCAACACCTATCAATTAAGTAGCAGGCGCTCCGAAGTAACCGTGTATGAAGATGACAATACGCTCATCCCGGGCAAAGGCTGCGAATTTGTAATTGATGTTCCCAAAGGAAACCATACCTATGAAATCCTATCCCTTGATCAGGATAAAAACACTGTGTTAGGCCGCTTGTTAATACCAAAGAAGGACGTGAACCTGGAGAAATAGCATGAAAATAAACTACTATGCATATGCAAACATTTACATCTAAAAAATATTTTACACCAGGGAAGCTTCTTATGCTTTTGCTGGCACTCATCATTTTTATTCCCAATAGTGATGCCCTTGCACAAGAAAAGACAGCAAAGAAGAAAAAAAAGGCAAAACATTTCGAACTAAGGGTGGGCATGAATTTCTATTATGACAATAACATCCTGAAGTATTCGGATAAATACCTGGACAGGTTTATGAATGGTGAGGATGAGGGGCGTTTTGATATCGAGACTTATGACGACCTGATCATCAATCCCTCGTTGGAAGGAATTTACACTTTCAATATTTTTAAAAAGCTAAAGACGAAAATCAACGCAAGTTTAAGCCCACGGTTTTATGCTGTTAACGATATCAAAAATTGGGAATACTACGGAATTGGTCTTCAACAGTATATTACTAAAAGGGCAAGTGTGAAGATTTTGTACAGCTACATCCCCGAATTTTATGTCCGCAATTTCAGGGACGATGCCTGGGTGGATGAATATGGATATGTTCCCGAATCCTTTCAACCTTATATTTTTTCGAAAGACAGTTATGGCGCTTATATCCAAAACACTTTTTGGAAGGGTACCCGGGTTAAGTTGTCATTGTTCCATGCAAGGTATTACCACAACGAGTGGTACACCGAATACGACAGCAAAGACTGGCTATATGGCATCAATCTTTATCAACGTTTACATAAAAACCTTAGGTTGGATATTGGATATACATACGTAACTTCCGATGCCAGGGGATATGATGCTGCCTACGACACACCCGAAACCACCACCGGCCCGGATGCAACTTTTGTTGAAGACAGGTTTGAGTTGGGGTTTTTCTGGAAACTTCCGAAATTGGCAAAACGCCGGAACGATTTTAAAGTGGAATTCAACTACCTCATGCGCTATTATTCTTCACCTTACACACCCATTGAAGATCCCTTACATGCCGGCCGTGTTGATGCAAATTACCGCTTGTATTTTACCTACCATATCGACCTGTTTAAAGATTTTGATGTTTCGGTGTATTACAACTGGTTGATGAGGGATTCAAAGACCGAGTCTCCGATTAATTCGGTTTACGTATCCAACGAAAAAGACTACCGTGATGATGTATTTGGTTTAAAAGTGAGATATAACTTTAAGTTTTAATGTGAAATACAATCGCTTATGGGCGACAATCAACAGAAATAAATTAGAAAATTAATAAAGGTACAGAAGATGAAAAATTACAAATTGCTTGTTTTATTGTTGGTCGGTTTTGGGTTTATTATGGGATGTGGCAAACCAACCACTCCCGGCTATGTTACCCCGGAAGATCTTTCGGGTGGCTACAAAATCATTAACCAGTTAACTACTTTTGGTTATGCAACAGATGTTTTGTTGGCAGATAATTTATTGTACGTTTCGCAAGGTGAGGGAGGTTTGATGATACTTGATGCCACCGACCGTATGAACCCTCAAATGATGTCGAGCATCAACGACGGCGTGCGTGGGTACTCTGATAAAATAGCCAAAAAAGACAGTGCTATTTATCTGTCAGCAGGTGGTTTTGGTGTGAATGTAGTTGATGCCGGGGATCCACACAACCCGGAAGCAAGTTATTCGAACCTGCCTATGAAACCGGCAAAAGGATTTCATATTATTGGAGATTATCTTTTTACGGCAATTAGCGAACAGGGGGTAAAAATTACCGAAATCAGCTATCCAACCCAGCCCGATCCACGAGGGAATATAAGCACCCTGGGCTATGCACAGGGAATTACTTCAACCGCCGACACGGCTTACCTGCTGGTTGCATGTGGCGAAGTAGGCATGACCATGGTAAACATTTCTGACTTCCAGGGAGGAAATGGAGATTATCCTCAAGCAGGTTTCTGTCATACCCCTGGTTACGCCGAAGAAATCACCCTGCTAGATGAAGATAAAATTGCCTTTATGGCCTGTGGAACTTCTGGCTTACAAGTTATTGATTATGCCGATACCACCAACATCCATGTTGTTGGAAGTTTTGACGGGCCTGGCTACGCCAGGGCTTTGATGTACAAAGACCAAAAGATATTTATGTGTTGTGGCTTGGGAGGCTTTCAGATTTTTGATGTGAGCAATTACACCAACCCTAAAATGATCGGGATACTTGAAACCACGTATGCCTCGGGTGTTGACATGGATGACAATTACATTTATGTTGCCGATGAAGAATCTGGTTTGCTTGTAATTACCCCTCCGCAGTAGGAAGGACATTGGTGGTCATCCCGAAAAGTAGAAAATT
>Ga0075120_10002418_pt1 | contig 13523 bp, 10 predicted proteins | sample AntAceMetag02UKL_FD_69792 | JGI IMG/M metagenome (GOLD analysis project Ga0075120, IMG submission 69792) | Saline lake microbial communities from Ace Lake, Antarctica - Antarctic Ace Lake Metagenome 02UKL | ecosystem: Environmental > Aquatic > Non-marine Saline and Alkaline > Saline | place... | reverse complement strand
AGAGGCCGACGAGCAGGGAAATATGGAAAGTGAGAGATAGTATATCACAGTGTGAATATAGTACCGCGAAGACAGCAATAAACCCGGCCAACTCCGGCAAACGCGCACCCAGTCTCTTTCCCAGGAGGAAGAGGAGAACCAGAAAGAGGCAGTAGAAGAATAAGTTACTTATGTGATTCCAGACAAAACTGCTGCCAAACGCCCCATGTTCGAGGTAAAGAATTGTATATAAGAGCGGGCGGAACGTTCCGTGCTGCCAGGGGTCATGGTTAACGATATAAGGCCAGGGCGAGAGGTCAGGATCGGCCCGGACCTGGTGGAAGGCAAAGAACGCCTCCCAGTAATCAACATGGGGCGGATTGGAGAAGGTGGGGAGGATGAGAAGAACCAAAACAAGAAAGAGAAGCGCGAAGTAAGTGATTAAATAGAGCCGAGTGGTCATGGGATTTGTTCTCCCCCGGTAACATCCGGTTGAACCTTATCAGGATCAACCACCAATACATAAAACCAGCCGGGGACCAGGTCCCAGACACTGGCGGCGCTACCCAGGGCCGGAGGTACCGGGAGGTCGCAGTTCCAGACTACATATTTCACCTTCCTCTCCCTGATAAAACTGGCCAGCTTCTCCGGGTCCCCGGCAGTAGGCGCATCAAGAAAATAGATCCTCCGGCGGCCAAATGATTCACCCTGGGTAAGATGTCCCACAATCTCCCTCTGTTCCGAAAAACTGTTTAATTCTCCTATCGCGACCGGTTCCTGATAAGGAAATATCCTCCGAAAGATACTCTCCTTGAGTTTAGGAAGGTAATACCCCGGCGGGTACGGCTCAACGGCGGCGCGCATTATATGCTCCGCCCGAAAAGATCCTTCCCAGACCCCCTGACGGTAGAGTGAGATCCGCCGGATGTGGGAGGACACGCTATAAATCCCCTCTGCCAGGAAGATGGCGATTACCAGGATTATCCATGCCCGCCCCAATCTCCGGCGGAAAGATGATAACGCGTACCATGCTTTTCCGGAGACAAAGGCGAAGGCGGGAAGACCGATGCCGTATAACCAGATAACGTAGCGTGCCTTATGATTATGCCGCGGAGGCATGGCAAAAAAGATGATTCCCCCTAAAATCAGGATTCCGATCCAGGCCGATACGGTGGAAGGGGGAAATCCTATCCCGTCCTTTCCCCCAATCAGTCGGCGCCGGATAATCAGCCAAAGAATCCAGAGGATCGCGGGGATACATCCAAAAATCCAAAGCAATCCGATCCCTCCGGAATTATGGGAGACTTCAGTAAGGGCGGTCTGCCAGTCATCCGGACTATCCAGCCAGCTGTAGATAATCCGAAAAAATTGAGGCCAATGTTTGTTAACCGGCGTATCCGGAGGAGGGAACTGAAAAGGGATCTCAACACCGGGAAAGATTGTTCTCCCTCCCAGCCGGAGGCCGATCGGATATAGCGGGCTGCCGGTGTGAACATAGTTGCGAATGTACCAGTATCCTCCAATTAAAATCGCGATAGCCATAACCAGGACGATAAATATCACTCCCCATTTTACGTTCAACTTCTTCGAGGGGTACCTTCTGACAGCCCGGATCCAGTAAACCCCGAGAAGAACCGGGACAACCAGGAATAAAACCGCCGCGGTTCCTTTCGCGCTGATCGCCAGGCCCAAAGCACACCCCAGAGCCGGAAGCAGTTTCCCGGGGTATTGGCCACCCTCAAGGTCTCTGATGGTATACGCCATCACGGCGAATAAAGCGATATAGAAAGAGGCCACTCCGGCATCGATATATAAATTGACCGCGTGACATATGACATTGGGGACAAAGAGAAAGAGTAGACCGGCTAAGGCCGCCATGAAACGTCCGGCGCCAAAAAGACGGGAAAGAGCGACGATCCCCAGACAACCGAGGGGGATAAGTAGCAGATTAACACCATTGAGGAGGCGGCTTATCCCGACAGCGCTCAGAAAGAGAAATCCAAAAACTTCCACCCCTTTCATGTAGCCGTTCCAGGAATAATCAATGAGATCATTCCAGAAAGGTTCGACATCGACTGTGATCCAGTGGACGTGCCCTTTCAAGGCCCAGAAGTGAAGAGTGGGGTTGTGATACCAGAGGCCATCATTTTCCGCATCTGGAAGAATATATGCCAGAAGCCAAAGTAGCATATAAAAGGCCAGCCCGAACACCGCCAGCCACTTGATTTCCGGGTGGCAAATAGTGAGTAGAAACTTACGGCAATCCCCTCCGACCCACCGGTAGTACAGTAGAGCCGCGACTCCGGATATTACTATAATAACCAGAGACACCGGGGGAGTAAAAAATATTTCCAGCAAGCTGAAGATGATGGCCAGAAAGGCCGCGGTCCCGTAAAACACCAGGGCACCGGCCAAAACCAGAAAAACGTTTAAACCCGGATTTTCATGAGAGGATAAGCCAACAGGCTGGCAATTATGTTTTTTCTGATGCAGGACCATCGGGTTAAGAACGGAACTTTCCCATGACTGATGCTACCTATTCCGACGCCTCTAATCTGCCCAGGTCAAACCGCGGACCGGCCTTTTTTGCTACCGGATCGTAGAGAAAAGCGAAGAGTTCATAAGAGATCGGTGCTACATCGAGATCGAAAGTAATTACGATAAACTCCCCTTCCTCCCAGCTGGAGGTACGGGGGAAAATCTTCGAGGACCATTTCTCCTCCTGCTTGCCGGCGGTTCGCCGCGGTTCGGAGAGATACCGCATGTTTTCAGGGGAGACCAGACCATAAATGGGAATCCGGTAATCACTCTCAATGGGCCCGGTAGCCCGGGCGAGGACTTGCAGGCGACACCGGGAGGGACTGATCCGTGATATTTTTGACCCGTAATATTCAATCCCATCCTTGATAACACCTTTTGGCGATAACTCGCCCTTCACTTCACGATACCGTTTTCTGACCATGTCGGCCGTCGGCCCGGAACGGGCATGACAGTATTGGAGCCAATCCCGGAGCTGGAAAGGATCGCTTTCGGCCATAATCTTCTCCGGATCAAGCGAAATCAGGTCAATCTGTCCCAGCACTCCCAGGGACACCGTTTCCCCGTGACTCCCTTCAGAGGTAGATAGAGTCATCTTCAGTTCAAGAGGGAGGTTGGGCGCGGTTATTTCATGGCTGACAACCATGTAGCTGCCGGGTTGCCAGAATCTGGTAGGAGGTAGGGGGTTAAAATGCCATTTCATGAACCCCTTCTCCCGGCTGGGTTCCGGGAGCAACTCCGGATCCGGCAGGTATCCTGCGAGAGTGATGCCGCACTTCACCGAAAATTGTTTGATTACCCGAAAGAGAAAGTACAGTCGATAACGATCAGGACCGACCTTCTCGAATTCAAACGCGACCAGTTCGGCTTCATCACAGAGTCGACTGATTATTTCCCCTCCGGATTCCACTCTGTCGGTCAAGATCTTCCATTTTTCCTCCAGAGCCAGATCCACGACCTCTGACTTCTTCAGCGCGACTGCGTAGTTGGAACGGGTAACATTTAGGGTGATCAGATCATCGGCCTCCTTGATTTCACTGAGATACGCATCTTCATCATAGATCATGGGGGGAAAGGAGTATTCATCCCGTTCCGGGGAACAAGCCCAGGACAGAGATATGACCGCGGTTATTACGATTGAATAGATGAATAGTTTCATAATGCGTTACCTTGTTTTCGTCTCAATTAAATTTACCTCAAAACCTCAGAAACCGAGGGAGAATACCCCGATAAATCGGGTTAGTCCCACATAGCATCTGTAGGGGCCGACCTCTGTGTCGGCCCGAATCTACATGGGTAAAGCGATGAAGCCCTTAGATCCCGATGTTTTTTGTCGGGACCGCTCACTGTTTTCTCTCTTCTTCTTCCCATTCTCTACTCCTCCGGCTTTTTACCGCTCACCGCTTACTGCTTACTATATGTTCCCGACCGGTTCCGGGTAGAGTGGGATAGGTTCTTTATTTAAAATTGCCCGATAAACCGTGATCATTTTTCGCGCAGCGATATCCCAGGTGTAATTATCTCTAATCAGTTTTCTTCCCCGTTCTCCCATCTTCTGCCGCGCCTCCGGCGAGAGATCGAGAAGCTTCCGAAGGCCGGTTTCAATCTCTTCTGCCACCGGCTTGACGCTAAGACCCGCCCCGGCTTTCGCTACTTCGGGAAAGTTACAGCCGGGGGTAATCAGAACAGGCTTGCCCGCCGCTAAATTTTCCAGGATCGAGATACTGAACCCCTCGCTATGAGAAGGAAGTGTATAAAGATCCGCCCGGGAAATCAACGCCATATTTTGTAGTTCCTGGCCAATTCCGGTAAGTAAGATCTGGGAGGCGACACGGCAACGCTGGATGAGACTGGTTACAATGGGGCCGTAACCTCGATCTTCCGGTCCGGACAGGACCAAGAGAGCATCTTCATAACCCGTTCGGTTCTTCAATCTCGCCCAGGCCGGAATAAGCTGGTCGAGCCCTTTTTCCGAGTTGAGGCGGGAGAAAAAGAGAACCACCCGTCTCCCCTTCAAGGCGGGCCAGAACTCTTCCGCCAGGCGGGGATCGGGAAGGTGACGAAAAAGTTCGGGATTAACTCCATTGGGAACCACCGTTACCGGGCCCCGATAGCCGATTGAGCGGAATCCCTCAATCTCCCGGGATGTGCCGGCCTGGAGGCAAGCGGCCTGGTTAAGGAATCTTAGCCCGACGAGAGAGAGATAGGCTTTTTTCTTGATAAACTTCAACCGCCCTTTTTGGCGGACCCGCCAGGGCTCAAGCTCTCCATGGGGAATGATCAGGTATGGTTTGTCCCCCCGCCGCGCCAGGCGTGCGGCGGCAAACTGGGGATAAGTCCAGATCCCATGCAGATGGAGAAGATCGATTCCTTCGATCTCTTGACTTAATTCTCGAATGAGTTCGGGGGAACGAAACCACCCGCGGGGGGTAGCTAAAGGAAAGAGATGAGTCTGATCCCCCGTTTCGATCAATCCATCCCGGTCCCCCGGCGCCAGAGACCAATAGGATACCTTTACCCCCCGGTCGGCAAGGGCTGATCCCAGACCGGCCGCTACCCGGGGCGGCCCACCATAGTGTTTTTCCAGCCCGGCTAAGATATGAGCGACATGCATAATTTAGGCACGATCCCTGTCATTTTGTATGGTTACTATTGTCTGAATTTCTAAGCAAATTTAAGTATCAGATCAAAATAAAATCACAAATCACAAGCAATAAATAACAAATAAATCACAAATTATAATTACCGAAACTGCCGCCGAAGTATTTCCCGGTAAACCTGTTCATAGGATTCAACCATCCTGCCGATCGACCATTCGGTGGATTTCTCCGCCGCCTTATCAGCTCGTCTTTGCGATTCCTCCCTGCCAGCAAGGATAGTTTGTAGTTCTTGGGCGACACCTTCAATTTCTTGCGGATTGACCAGGCAACCAGTTGTCTCGTCCACGATCTCCCGGTGAGCGGGAATATCCGAGATCAAAATAGGACAGCCACAGGCCATGGCTTCCATCACTGTGTTCGGCATCCCTTCGTAATCGGTAAGACTGACAAATAGATCTGCGCTCTTCATCATCGCCCAGAGATCCTCCGCCGGTAACCGGCCGAGAAATCGAATCCTGTTTTCAATTCCGAGTCTTCTGGCCATAGTCTGGAGTTCATCCCGTTGCTTGCCTTCTCCGCAAATAAAAACAATCGGATGTGATTGTTGATCAAACATTGCCAGGGCGGAAATTATTCTATCTACGCCCTTTTGTCGCCGGAGCCTACCCGCAAAAAGAATGAATTTTTGACCGTCCTCAATCCCCAGTTCCTGACGATTTTTCGCCGTGACCTTACCAATCTCCCGCAGGGGAAGACCATTAGAGATAACATAATTACGCTTCTCGGGATAAAGATTATGCCAGTAATCAGACCCGCCGGCGGAGTTGGAGATAATGTCATCAGCTTTGGCTCCCATCCAGGCGCGTAACTTTGATTTCCAGCCAAACCGGTAGGGATCGGCACAGTTCGGCTCTCGGATTACCCACCGACATCCATTGAAAATCGCAGCGACCCCACCCAGAATATCAGTCTGCGTGTTCCAAGTCTGAATAATCTCGGGTTTCTCTTTGTGGACTAAGTATATTAGTTGAAATAAAAGCCGAGGATCGTAGTTGTTAATACCATTTAAACGATAGTGCTGAATTTTATTATTTCTCCCCGAATTGAACAAATCCTTCTCACTGAGAGTAACTATGATTACCTCATGACCGAGCTCCGCTAGACCACGGGAGAGATATCCCATTTGTCGCTCAGCTCCCCCCGCTCTCAAGCATGGTAGAATCATCATGATTCGGGAGGGGCTTTTTAGATTCATTGTCATTTTATAAAAGTTTGCGGTTGATATTTCCGATCAGGGATGGGGGAATGAAGCTTGATTATTTTCCCCGAGTCGAGTCTGAACAAAGGCAATGGCTCCCAGGGATAGCCATACTGCTCTTTCCCCAAGAATACTTCCGATGATTCCGTAAATAATAATGGCACTCAATAATCCCAACATTACAGCGTTCTGAATCCCCCCTGCGTGAGAAGAAGAGAGTTGAATTCCCCGTTTTAACAGTTTCCAAACCGCGGCAATATATAATACCAGCCCGATTATTCCGAACTCCACCAGAAGCTGGAGGTAAGTCTGATGGGGAATAAGAGGTTTAGCAGAATCAAAGGTGTATGTGTCCCGAACCGCCTCCACGGATCGACCCAAGCCAAGTCCGGTATAAAAATAACGGTCTGCTGCCAAGATATAATCAGACCAGATCTCCCGGCGCATTGACCAGTTGGTTTCTTTTACGTTTTGTACGGTTATTCGCTTGGAAATCGTTGTCAATATTGACACCGGCAAAAGTGTGGTTGCAGCAACAAAGGAAAAAAGAACCAGGAGTAACATTACTCGGATTTTTTTTATTAAAGGGAGATACCAAATAATCACCATCCCCCCACAAAAGAAAGCTGCCAGGGTATTTCTGGAGACAGATGCTAATACCCCATAGATACCAATCAGGATAAATATCAGACTGATCACTTTCATCCGAGACTTTGCTTGATCACCCAGAAATACGGTCAGGTTGAGATAACAACAGAGCAAACCTGCCATCCCCATGGAATTTGGATTGAGAAATCCTCCTGTTGCCCTGGCAAATCCTTGTATCGCGTCAATAGTTTTATGGCCTCCCAGCAAAATTGCGGAAAGATAACCCAATCCATAAGCGAATGAGAAAAACGTAAATTCCCTGCGGCTTTTCATCAGGGAACTGAACGCATAAGCAAAGAAAATAAAAAGTACTATTCGGGCCACTGTGATCCCGCGGGTCCCTGCCTGTAAAACATAATCGCTCTGGGTATAAAGTATTCCAGTATATTTAAATGTAAATTCGGACGGATATAGAAATAGATAAACTATTCCGGTATGGATTAATAAAAACAAAATAAAGAAATTATAGGTCCACGGAAACGCACCAAACCTGTCACGGCCCAGAATTACCCAGTAGATAACCAGGGCGCCGGCAAAAAGGGGAAAAAGCCGGTAAAGATTTAATATGACGGTTTTCTGTAAACCGGGTCCCCATGAAATAAAAAATCCGGAACCGAGAATAAGGAACAGCCGGATCGGTTCAAATGAATGGGGCTCGGTTGTAGAAGGGTTGGACATTTAACAGCTTTACCCTGTGGGGGTTAGTAGTCTAGTTCCGGTTGTTGTAGGTCGGCGGACTCAAGTGCATCTACTAGGTGAAGATACTCCGGCCAGAAGTGCCCCGGGTGCCAGTTCAAATCAGGATCGAAATATCCGGGGCAGTCATAAATCGCCCGGGGTTGAAATGTGTAACTGATCTCGCAGAAGACCGGTTCGTTCTCCGGCGTAAAAAGAAAGTCATACGCCATGGACTGAAACTTCAGTTCCCGGGAGATTTTAAACGCCATCTCCATACAGCGGAGATCGATCTTCTCTAGATCATAATCAATCATCCCGCTTCCGGATGCGCGGAAGTCCCCGGGGCGCGCATGGCGACGGAAAATAAATCCCCGTTCGCCTATAATGGTGACCCGGGTATCGTAAGCATTGCCCGGAATAAAGTCCTGGAAAAGTACGTAATTCTTATGAACCCGCCAGAAAGGGCTGACATCGAGGCCCCGGCTGCGGCGGTAGAGGTTCCCCCCGATATGATGGAGTTCCCGATAGAGATTAAAATGCTGAAACCGGACACTCCCGGCATGAAAAAATTTCTCCGGGTAGATCCCCCGGCCGAACATCCGGTTCACGAGCTTCCGGGCCTGACGCCGATTATTAACTTTTATTACATTCTGAGACCCCGCTCCTCCCCGCAGCTTGAAAACTAGGGGATAATCAGCCCGTTTCACCCACTCTAAAGCCTCTTTCCGGTCCCAGAAGATATAGCTTTTCACCATAGGGAAACCCAGTGGCTTGAGGAGCAGGTACTGTTTGACCTTATCATCATAGTGCCAGCAGGTATTCAAATCGGGGAAGCAGCTAATCCCAAGTTGGGTTTCAACTGCCGGGAGAATATCCTGGACCAACTGTCGGAGTGTATCCACCTGATTCCAGCGAATGATGAAAAGGTTGAGCCCCCTGATTGTCTCCCAAAAATCGGGAGATTCCGCCCGAAGCCGGAGAAAATGTATCCCATTGTGTGCCAGGATCTTTTCATAGGCAACGTTACAAGGAAGGTACTTCCCGTTTGGGTCCTCAGTATGGTAAATTCCGACTTGCATCTTATCCTCTCTTTATCTATTCCCTCTTTTTCCCAGAGTAGTACACATCCAATCGTTTATCCACCAATATTTTTTTGTTCCAGTATCGTTATCAAAGCTTCCCGATGGGATTCGCACCGGATATAATTGAGCTGTTTCCGGTACGATCGATCCGATCGGAAGAGCCGGGGGAAACCGAGCTTATTGTTAATCCGGCCCAGAAATCCTCCATATCCCTGGAGTCCGTTAAGGTATTGCCCCGTCATCTTCCGGCAGTACTCATCCCAGAGCCTCTGAACCGCCCTTTCATTCCGGAGTACTTCTGATCGTTTAGCGATCTCAGATAGAAAAATTGCCGCTGCTTCCTTCTTTATCATCCGTACCCCGGGGGATGGCGAGGATTGAAGGTGAGGAACCAGTTTCAAACTGCCCGCTCCCGGAGATTCGATATCAAGGACCACTAAAAAACCCCGGTTCCAATCGGGAGAGGAGATGGGCAGATCAAAGAGAAGATTCCCCTGTCCGTAAACCAGAAAAGCGCCCCGGTATTCTTCCCAACATCCGGGGCAGTGGGTGTGCTGGCAGATAACGGCGTTTGCCCCGTTTTCGGCCAAAAACCGGCAAACCTCTTGCAGTCGGGGGGAAGGAAAATGGTAATACTCGACGCCGGCGTGGAGGAGCACCACCAGGTAATCCCAGGTATCTCGACCATTAGCTATATCCCTGAGAAAATATACCAGGTCAAAAGGGTTTGCCCCGGGGGAAGATTCCCCAGCTATCGCGAACTCATGCTCCGCCATTCCTGCAAACGCAATCCTGATACCGTTATACTCCCGGATGATGATTTTTCGGGCCGCGGCGAGGTCTTCTCCCGCACCAATGGTGGTGATACCATTATAACGGCATACTTCCAGCGTGCTTTTCAAACCGCAATGTCCATGATCCATTATGTGGTTATTGGAGAGATTAAGAATGTCAATCCCCGCTGCTTTTAACCCGGAAATAGACCCGGTCGGAACTCCCAGGACAGGGCCGATCTTTGAGATCGGAGTCTCTCGTTCTATCAAGGGTGCTTCCAGATTGAGAATGGAACAGTCCGCCGCCTTGAAGACCGGGAGTAGATCATGAAAAAGTGCTTCAGCGTCTCCCCGGACAGAAGGATCCTCATTAACTCCAATAGGACAATAATCTCCACCAATTACTATCTTTATCATAGGCATACCTGTTAGTTTATGAGGCTGTCACCCTCAACTTAAAAGCTGAACATCGCACGACGCATTGCCACCGTCAACCATCAACTGTCAACCGTCAACTTTCTTCATGTTGACAGATATATATTAAATTTTGACTCAGATATGTGAGAACCGGGCACCGGGAAAGAAAGAACTCAATTCTCCGCAACCCGGCGCGGGGAAGAAGAAGTCGATATTCCGTGGCGGGCAGAACACCGAAGTGTTCTACTTCCACCGGGACGAGTCCGACATTATTTAAAAGCCGGGTCGCGGCCTCGGGGGACATCCCCTGAAAACCCCGTCTGCCGGATACCCTGGCGAGCCGGTTGCGAAGGCTGGCCGTATTTTTATGGTTATTAAAGATCAGGATCCCATCCGGGGCTAGATGCCTGGCGAGCACTTCCATGGCTTCTTCTCTCAGTTCTGCCTGAGCGTTAGGGAAAAAGCGAAAGGCGGTTATCAGGTCGAAAACCCTATCGCCGAGAAGATCTTCACGCGTCAGATCGGCCTCAATGATCTCAGCGGCCGGAGCCGTTTCCCGCGCGACCTCCAACATCGAAGGAGAGAGATCAACTCCTGTCGATACCGTGGCGCGGTCGGACAGATATTCCAGGACTCTACCAGTCCCGCAGGCGAAGTCCAGATGTCTGAACCCTCTCCGTTCCATTAGGCCGGCGGAAACTCGATCGAGGACACCGCGCTCATGCTCCCAGACCAGTGAACGGTATGGTTGGTCCCGGAATTGATGATGGTAAGATCGGCCCTTGCCGGGGCCAAGGTGACTGAGCCGGTAATCAGATTTTATATCATTCATCATGAGGTTAATCTCCAGTCAGGCATTTCATTGATAAAGATTCTAACCAGGCGGTGACTGAGAAAGAGCAACGGCCTTTCTCTCCGGTTGGCATTCGCTCTCCGCCGCGGCCTTTTAAATGAGAAGAATCGCTCAGCGTAATCGGCCAGGAGATCGACCGGGGGAGCGGCCGGGGATGTATTATAATAGCCTTCCAGAAAAGACCGTGCCACCGAGATGGGTTCCCGGGAACGGAAGTGACTGAAGGTAGGCCGGTAAAACAGGTTGTTGATGAACCAGATCAGGTCAAAACATGGTGTTCCCCTCGTCGCCCGCCCCTCATGAACGCTTGTCATCTGCCAGTCGATAATGACCAGGCTGCCCTCTCTGTCCCGGCAGACATTGTAAACGCTGAAGTCTCCGTGAAGAAAGACCTCCCTTCCCTTCATGGCCAGCGGTGGGGGCAACGGTTCCACCATATCATCCGGAAGGATGAGATCACGGTGAATGATGGCGAGGGCTTCTCCCAGGCGCCGCGACGCATCCCGGTAGTTTCCATCGAAGACAAAGGCATCCCGGTAAGGAAGAAGGCCGTCGATCTTTTCTAATACCGCCACCCCACGGTCCGGATCGAACTCGATCACCCGGGGAACCAGGAAGAGCCCGCGCTCCCCGCCAATTATCCGCCCGCGCCGGGTTTTCTCCACCTCTACCCGCATAAGACGGGGATCGCCGGACTTAACCACGTTGTCACGATTGATGGTTATTTCACCTTTCATGATGCCTGCTCTCCCCTTTTTCCCCGTTTTAAAAGAGCAATCACATAGGCGATATCCGACCAGCGGGGTACTATTATCTCTCCGATACCAAGACCACTCAGACGGGCAAACCAGAATAAGAGAACAACGGCACCCGCCAGGTAACCGGCGGAAACGGCAACCGCAGCACCGGAAAGACCTATCAAAGGCAGGAGTAGAAGCAGCATCCCCAGATTGACCAGCATGCCGACTCCCACACTGATAGAAGCGATTCCGGGATGATCGGTTCCAATTAGATAAGGGACAATCACTTTCGACGCGGACCGGAGCAATACTCCAATACTAATAATCCGAATCAGAGGGATAGCCGGGGCGAAAGCAGGTGAAAATACGATAAGCACCAATGGTCGGGCAAATATTACGAGAAGAATCAGGGCCGCTCCGCAGATCAGGCCGGTCAGGCGCGCGCTTCTGGCCACCAGTTCCTTCTCCCCTTCCCGGGCCCGGGCGGAACGAGGTATCAGAACAAGAGTCAGAGTATCAGGCACAATCATCACCTGGATGGTCACCCGCATGGCCACGGCAAAGAAAGCTATCTCCTCCCTGGCAGCAAAGAGCGCGAGAATTAAGGTGCCCACCTGAACGTTGGCCATGTTGCTTATCTTGGCAACATAATACCGCGCCCCATAATGAAACATCTCCTTGAACTGGGTTAGATTGATAGGCTTAAAAATAGCTCCATCTTTACGATAAAAAAGTATAAGCGTAAGGGTGATGGTGATAACCCCTCCACCCAGAATCCCGATGATAGCACCGTTTACACCTCCGTCAAGAATCCGGACAAAGAAGAAGACAAAGATAAGCTGGGATACGCCCTGGACAACCGAGACCAGGGTATATTGTGAAAAACGGCGGGCGGCGGTGAGGAGATTGAGAAAGATCAGAGAAAAAAGATTAACCGGGATCAGGATGAGCGCAAGATGGAAGGAAGAGAGGGATGCTTTGTCCAAAAAAGAAAGCCCGGAATAAAGCAGGCCGAAACCGGCCAGTATGGCTACGGCCGAACCCAATCCCCCGTAGACCACTATATTGGTTATTCCTTCCGGTATGCTTACTCTCCGGGACGCGACAAAATAAAGCCCAGCAACATCACATCCCACCATAAATATAGTGGTGAGAATGGTCGCGTACATGATGCAGACGGCGTACGATCCGCGCCCCGCGGGCCCCAAGAACCAGGCCAGACAACTCTGGACACCGAGAGAGGTGGCGATGGTGGCCGCCCGTGCCAGGAAGGTAAAAGAAAAATCATGGAGACCTCTTCTCAAAATATTTGATCTCCCGACTCAATGAGCCGCCGGATTCGCTCTCCCCGGATCAGCCCTCCAGCCAAGATATATTCTTTCTCCATGCGGCTGTTGTCCTCTCCGGTCATACAGACTGGCATGCATATCATACGGTATGGGATGAGCTTCAATTTCATTCGAGACCAGCAGATATTCCCCCGCGCGCCAATCTTCTGTGCGGGGATAGGGACGAAATGACCATATTTCACTCCTCTTCCCCATTCTCCTCCGCTTCTCCGAGAGAAATTCACGATGATTATCATCTACCACCCCGGACAGGATAATCAGACAGTCCTTATCCAGCGGTTGGTTAACCCGAAAAAGATAATCAACCTGGTAACTTTTATCTCCGATCTTTTGAAAATCAAACGCCACCAGATCGGCCTCCGGACAGATTTTTCCGATAAGGGGATTATCTTCAAGGAGTTTGGACGATTTATTTTCGAAAGCGGATGACGCCGAGTAAGAACTCCGGCTATCTCCTGCCAATCGGTATAGATCGATCAAGTTTTCCGCCAGATTAATCTCTTCAATGAGGTCCGCCTCCGTCAGTCCGCGGCTCCAGCCCAGAGGAACGACATTTCCATACTGTTGTTCTCCACTCTTCACCGTGGGATCATAGAAAGAGATCTGGA
>Ga0075120_10002414_pt1 | contig 13538 bp, 15 predicted proteins | sample AntAceMetag02UKL_FD_69792 | JGI IMG/M metagenome (GOLD analysis project Ga0075120, IMG submission 69792) | Saline lake microbial communities from Ace Lake, Antarctica - Antarctic Ace Lake Metagenome 02UKL | ecosystem: Environmental > Aquatic > Non-marine Saline and Alkaline > Saline | place... | reverse complement strand
ACCTCTTCTCCCATGACACTTTCTACACTTATAATATATTTTACCTTCAATAATTGCTTTTTTTATTTCAGCAACTCTGTCTGGATATATCTCATGATGAATTTCTAAATTTTCAATGGATCCACATTTACATTCCATCTTTAATGGATTAATATACTTTTTACTATTTAATAATTGAAGTGTGCTTTTTCTTGATTGCCATTTGGATTTATTTTTTATATATCCATTCATCATTAATTCATTAAATCTTACTCTGTTCTCTGTTCTAAACTTAATACTCGATTTCTTCCCATATATCTTCACTTTCTCGTGGTTAGCTTTGTTCCATTTTTTTACCTTTTCAATCATTTTTTTCTGATTTCTAACATAATACATCCTTCTATTGCATTTTCCAGAACAATAAATCTGTCTTCTTTTCCTAATAAACGTATTATTACATAACGGATTTTTACATATCATCTCCATATTAATTATATATATTTGCTATTATATAAAATTGTCTATTATATGAGAAACATTTAAATACATTGTTATTAATTAATATTAGTCGAGAGTAGATAACATCTAACTTGATTGGTTGTAAGTACAAAGGGATTAATTTACTGCAGTAAATTAATTCATATAATCCATGTTACCATTTTTGGTAGTTGTTATACAAAAAACTTACACGGGGGAGTTTATCTCCCCCAATCTTAAAATAGTAAATATTTAAATAGTAGTAATCCCTAAAAAAAATATGAATAAATTTTTAACAATAGGTGTTCTAGGATTGTTAGTAGTTGGTTGTGTTTCTGCAATTACTATTAAATATTCAAATCCAACTTATCAAGACGGTTCTTCTATTGATTGGAAAGAACATAAATCTCCAGTAAAAAATAATTATGATAAAGATGAATGGAATAATAATTTTCAGAAGTTTAGAAACGGTATGATCTCCAAGGAAGATATGAAATCATATATTGGAGGTTGCGAATGATAAGATTTTCTAAACCTAAGAGCAAGTCAGGGAAACAACTATTTGATCCTAAAACTGGGAGGTCATTAAACAGAGGTAGTTCTGGAGGATCGAGACCAACACCTCCACCAGCACAAACGAACGCACAGAGAAATATAATCTTTGAAAAATTTAGATCTGGGGAAATAACTAGAGGTCAAGCGATAGGGCAAGTACAAGGTTCAAGTGCAAGAGCATCATTTGAAGCAAGACTTCAACAAGCACAACAACAAGCACAGATATTAGCACAGCAACAAGAACAGGCTAGGATTAAAGCTACTAAACTTAAACTAACACAAGCAGAAGCAGAAAAAGCAAGAATAACAAAACAAAGGGATATTATTATTGCGAGAGGAGCGAGAGAAAAGATTAGAAATTCCAGAGATATTAAAACAGACAACGAGTTAAAAATTACTGAATGGTCAAAAGGTGCTAACACCGTTAGAAAAGTTGAAGATTTAACAACTGGCATAACTAGATATACCTCTTTTGGTACGGGAAGAGGTGGCGGTTCTGTTAGACAAACGGGCGGAGTTGTTGAGAGTGGATTTACCGCTAAACAAATAAAAGATAAAAAGAAGTTTAAACAATTTCAAGATGCACTTAAGCCAATAAGGTTACCTGCAGGATTTGCATTTGTAAAAGATAAGCTCGGTAACATCGTAAACATAGACGATATGAAAAGGGGAATTAATATAGAGTTATCACAATTACCAAACATAACAAAGGCATATATGTTCTTCCCAATACTTAAAGAAATATTTAAGCCCAAAACATTTAAAGAACTAATTGCATCTATTCCAAAACAGCAAAGGGAATTAACATTCTGGGAAAAGTTCTCTCCCAAAAAAGTAAATAATTTCGTATACCGAAGAAGGTATGCCTTTTATAAAAATAATTATGGTGGTAAATTAAGTTACAATGAATTTATAAAAGAACAATTTAAAGCACCAAATAAAGATTTTCAAAAAACAGCTGAAGGGCAAAAAATAGTTAAGGCATTAGGAAAATCAATAAATGACCAGATACAAAACCCTAGTAGCTATGGAACGACAACAAGATTGAGTGCGTTACTAAGTGCAGGTGGGGCGGCTGGACTTCCAACTGCAGGGATTATGTTATTCGGTGCTGGGTATTATTCAACTCTGGGATTAGCAAAAGACGTTAGCAGAACTCCACTTCCAAAAAACTTTAAAGGTATTGCAAAAGTAGTTGCTGTTAATTTTGGTATAGGTGCGGTTCAAGGATTAATGTATGGACTTGCGTTTGGGGCTGGTACTAAAATATTAACTAAGTTAGGCAGGCCCCTAATTAACCTTACCTTCAAACCAGCACTAGCAAAAACAATATCAATGTCAACACAACTAGCTATACAAAGAGGGTTTAGTATTCTGGGAATAAATTATGTTACTAAGTTAGCAGGACAATCCGCATCTAATATAAAGAATATAGTTGTAGGCGACAAGTTATCTGGGATTACCGGGTTGTCTGGGAGTGTTGGTGCGTTAGTAGGTTTTGCAATACCTGCAATAGCTATAAAAGTAATGTCGAGAAAACCCAAGAAGAAAGTAGAGATTGAAAAACAAATAAAAGAGATTGAAGGATTTAGAAGGGGAAGTTTGAACGCTGCATACCTTAAAGCAAAGAACGCACAATTTAAAGATCCATCGAGAGGAGTTTTTGTTTCGAGAGGTTCTGCAAAGAAGTTGAACAAAGATATAATAACTGGACTTTACAAAGTGGCTAGGAATAAAGGAATAAGTCGGGCGGAACTAATAGAAGGATCTTATTATGTTCAAAAGTTTAAAGTGAAATCTGATGTTCCAAAGTATGAAGCATTATTAAAAATATTGAAAGCGAGATTAAGAGGTAAAACCATAAAGATAAAATCTGTTTCTAAATATTTCACATTTGAAAGACAGGGTATTGTAATTGCTAAGCAGGGTAAGAATGGAATAGTGAAAGCATTTGCAATAGAGTTTAACAAAGTTGGGAATAAAATAAGTAATGTCGGATTTAAAACTGCAGTTGGTAGCGATAAGATAACTGCAATTAAAATATATAAGAAAGGCAAATTTGTAGAAGGAAAACCACTAAGAGTAAAGTTAGAGGATGTGTTTTTGGTTAAGAATAAAATTGAAACTAGAGTACCTATTAATAAAAATATGGTTAAAATTCTTAACACCCTGGAAACAAGAAAAGTGTTTCTGAATAATAAAAAAATATCTCGTAACCAATTAATAAGTTTGAAGAACGCAATTAAAGCAGACTTCAAAACTTCAAAGAACAATAACATAGCTAATGTTCTAAGAAAAATATACAAAGATAAAAGGTATACCTCTAAATCTGGAGTTACTAATACAATCAGAATCCAAAGAATTAGAGATAGGGTGAAGATTATTCCGTCAAATAAAAAGAGCTTTATTAATTTTAAAATAAATCCTAAAGGGCAGTTTGTTGAAATCGGTTATACAAAATTAAGGATACCATCAATAAAGAAATTAAAAGTAACGGGTAAGGCAATTATTAAACCTAAAGTAGTAAGGAGGGTTGTTAAGAAAGTTGTTATAAGGAAACCCGTTAAATTAAAAAATGTAAATAAACAAATTAGAGAAACAAAAATATTAGCTAATAGAAATAAAAGGATTGAAATAAAGAGAAGTATGCCATTAAAAAAAATAAAGCAGGTTGAAAGAGCAGTTAAATCCATACAATCAATAATAAGACCAGCGACGAAACAACTAAAGGTTAATAGGAAATTATCTATAAGTGTTCTGAGTAACCTTCTAAAATCCATATCACTATTGTTACCATTGGTTTCTAGTAAGAACACACAACTGTTAAGATCAATTCAAGAGAATTTGAAAACATCACTAAGTATACAGAGGAACGATGCAGTTACTGCAACAGGACAGAAGAAGATACAAGCACTACAATCTATGGCTATTACCGCACTTAGAAGGATTACTAAAACTAAAATAATTATTCCAAAGATGCCGAGGATTATTGGTGGTAGGCCTAGACCACCTAAGCCTGTGGAGAAGAAGAAACCTCCAATTACACCACAGTTTAAATTATCTAAGGGTTTCAAACGGAGGAAGTTAGCTAAAGCACAACCAACTTTCTTCGTTAAAATAAAACGAAGGGGTAAAATAGTAAACCTAAATCCTAAACCTTTAACGCAAAGGGATGCTAAAGATTTCTTAGCATACTCGATTGACAATGGTTTAGAAAGAAGTGCATGGTTTGAACCATTAGGTAGAAAGAAAACCGCAGTTAAATTACCTGCAAAAATGGCGGGATACTTTACTAAAAACTCTAAGAAACTTAGGCCATTTAAAATAAGAGTTGGTAAGAAGAAATCAATAAGGAATGGTTATATTGAAAAGCGAAAACATATACTGGATACCCGAAGAGAAAAAGCACAGATGAGAGTTGCTAGAAGGAAAACCAAGAGGAGAACTCCAAAAAGAAAGCCTTCAACTGCCATGCAAAAACAAAGACTAAGAAATTTAGCAAAGGCGAGAGCTAAATTAAGAAGGATGAGGCAGAAAAGAAGATGAACAAATCTATTTATTTTATGTTTGCATTAGTGTTTTTATTAACATTTGTGAGTGCTGATTCTATTGGGGATAGTTATAAAGTTGACGAAGAGATGCAGGTAACTAATTACTGTCAAGTTGGAACTTGTACTTATATGAATTTATCTAGTATTGAATATCCCAATGGAACTATAACTTATTCTAATTCTGCTATGACGCAAAATAGCCAAACCTTTAATTATTCTTTTACTCCAGACAAAGTTGGGACTTACTATTTTATTACTTGTGGTGATTCTACTACAGCAGCCTGTGATAAGGATGAGTTTACTGTTACTTATAATGGTGAGTCAAACAATGATGTTGCTATCTATATTGTTCTCCTAATCTTTATGTGTTCTTTAGTGTTTGGTTATTATAAATTAGGTCGAGTCATAAATTATGATAAGTGGTATGCAAATATCCTAAGAAAATATGAAGATAAAAATTATATAAAATCAAACTTCTCGTTTATATTCTATAGTCTAGCAAGGAGTTCTTTCATGATTTATTACCTACTTGTTTTCATTATTATAATGTTATTATCAGATATTATCTTTATGTTTAATGTTATATCTTTGATACCGATAATTGAAAAAATTGTGATGCTTTATTCGTTTGGTATAATTGCAGTTGGGTTCTTATTTATAGGTAAAGCACAGGAGTTTATTATGAAGTTAATAGATGATATAAAAAATGCGAACTGGGGGATTGAAAAGTGAAAAACAATCCAACATCAATGAAAGTTCCAGCAGGTTTTAAGAGCTTCGTTAAGAAAGCAGCAATCAATCATGGGTTTGCAAAGAAATTAGAGAATACCCTTAGTCAACCAAATATACAATTAAGAATAGTAAAATATTTTAAGTTGAATAACGATAGATATACAGAGTTCATAAACATGGAGGATAAAGATGCTTGATAAATTAGATGATAGTAAAAGATACGGGAGCATGGTTTTCATAGCAGTTGCTTTAATTTTCATAATGGTATCTGGTATATTTTTTGCCCTGACTTATTATGTTATGGACACAACACAAACAGCATTGGAAGGAGCAAACTGTACAATAGAAAATAATGTATTGGTTGGTAATTGTCAAGAGCTATTTGCATATTCTTTCTATCCAGTCTTACAATTAAGAAGCATACTTGTTTGGTTTAGCTATTTCTTTATCTTTGGTTTAGTAATATCAATGTTGGTAGTTGGATACAAAAGTGGATCATCACCAGTTTTAATGGGTGTTAATGTTATATTCACAATACTGTTTACATACGGTGGGATAGAACTTTCAAATGTGTATAGGGTATTATTAGATAATGCATTGTTTAGGAATATGATGATAAATTTTGTAGTTTATAATAAAATAATGATAAATTTCCCATGGTTCATATTCATGGTTTGTTTAGCCGCATTAGGATTAGGAATAGTTAATTTCCAAAAGGCTGCAATTAATAAAGATCCTGATATTGATAATTATTAAAATGGATAATCAAACATTAAAAGTATTTAGTTTAGTTCTCCTAGTGACAATTACAATAACTTTTGTTTCTTCTCAAGGATTGGTTGTACCATTCGGGACTACTGGGGTGAACTACTCTATTAATGTAAACTACTCTGATTCCTCAGGCGATGCACATTTATTCGACGGATATTCAGTCTCAAGTTTATATACTTACTACAAAGGACTTTTAGATTCAATCTTCGCACCAATAGATGAACCATTATCTTTACATCTTAATGGTGACAATTCTCCAACAGCATCTATTGATTGGGGTGGGCAAAACATAACTAATGCGGATATTATGACAGCTTCTTATTTTTTCGGTAACGGTTCACAACTAACAAACATAGATCACTCAGCTCTTTCAAATTTAAACTGGGCTGCCGCAGGACACACGATTGATGCTGATTTGGATATGAATGGGAATGATATTACTAATGTGGAAAAGATATTTTCGGGCACATATATAGATTTATACCCAAGAGGCGTTACTACGAGGTATTTAAGAGTTGGGGAAACACCAGCACATATTTCTCTCGGGTCTTCAACAGGGCTTATCACAGTAGATAGTAGCTTAATCCCTTCTCCATCTGATAATAATGATTTAGGTTTATCAACTTATAAATGGAAAGACCTCTTCCTTTCAAACGAAGCACTAATTGATACAATGACCATCGGTGGCGGAAGTATAACAGATAGTAGTGGAGCGATAAGTTTCGGAGATGAGAACTTAACGACGACAGGAGCTTTAAGTAGTGGGAATATAAATCTAGGAGAGGGTAAGACATTACAAATAGGCTCAACAGCAGACCCAACAACTTCAACTATTAACTTTGGTGATGGGACTAATGTTAGAATAGAAGAGTTATCTGCTGACACTATGGGGATTCATGGAGCAGAGAAAGTAAGGATAGGTGACCTAGACGGTAGTGTTCACGGAAGATATTTAGATATAAGCACAACCTTAGTCTTTAATGGGAATTTAAATATTGGTAATACTCTTAGTCTTTCAAGTGGTCAGATTTCAGATACCACAGGAACTATAAGTTTTGTTAATGAAAATTTAGAAACAACAGGAAATATAAGCGGAGAAGGGGCAAGTTTTAGTGATGTAGATATTTCATCTGGTTTAAATTTGGGTGATGGAAATTTATCTATGAGTTCTATGGTTGGAGATGGTGCTTTGCATCTAGATGGGACTGATGATGTTGTAACTTGCGGAGGAGATAATGATTTGAATTTTTATTCAGAAGATTTTAGTTATTCAGCTTGGTTTAATATTACTTCTAATGTTGGTGCTCCTGTCCTTATAAGTAAATATGGAACTGAGGGTGATTGTAAATATTGCTCATATATGATTCGTTTTAATCCTAATGGTAATGATAAGATATGTGCTTATCTTCGTGATGACGACGGTAGTAATACAGGTTGGGTTTGTTCTACCACATCAATATCAGAAGATAAATGGTATCATGTTGCTATAACTCAAAGTCCTAGTTCTGATTATGTCAGAATTTATTTAGATGGAGTTTTGGAAAATAGTAAGTATATCACAACCTTAGACTCTATTTATCCCCAAGCCACTTTTACAATAGGAGCATATCGACCCAATCATGCAAGTTATTTTACGGGCGAAATAGATAATGTTGCAATATTTAGTAAAGAATTAAGTTTAGCTGAGATTGTTGCTATGAATAATTCAGGTAGAGATGCCACAAAGTATTTAGGAGTTAATATGTTATCTCAATGGAGGTTCGAGGGTGGAACTGCAAGAGATGAACAAAATGCTCATAATGGTGTTTTTCATGCTGATGCATATGCTAATGGAAGTGTTGATTTTATTTGGGATTTTACTGGTTCAATAAGAGCAGATGATTTTTTATATAATTCCCCTTTTTATGATGTTGATAAAACTGATTTGAAAAATACCTTTAAAGAAATGACTTATAAAGAAGGAACAGCGGGAGGGAAATGGGCGGATATTAACCATGACAGCTACGGAGATGCTTCCGTTGATGTTAATGGTATAAGCAAAATTAGTATGATTAATTTACAGCAAATGCTTGTTTCCATGGTTAAAAGCTTGATTAATTGGAATGAGAAGCAAGATGTTGAAATTTCTTTTTTAAAATCTGAGTTATGTAAAAAAGATAATACTTATAGTTGGTGCATAATCAAATAAACTAATCTTTATATAATTGTTGGTTGGGATTTTTTTGTGTTACTATTTTTTAATGAGAATGAAAGTTTATAAGTAATAACTTACTTGGATATATTACCTCCAACTCAGCTTCGGTTGATGCGGAGGTGGCCTTTGTGGTAGTTAATAACTATCACGAATAAATTGAAGAAGATGGAAGAAGTAATGAAGAAGAGAATAAGTGAAAGCGTCGGAAAAGATGTTAAAATAGTTCTACAAAATAATTTTATATACGCTGGTAAAGTTACCGGCTGTGATGAAAACCATTTAGAAATATTAGATTATAAATCCAGTTCTTATCATGTTTTTGATTTAGATAATATTAAAGATTTAGAGGTAAAACAATGAGTGAATATAGATGTAGAAAATGTGAGTATCACTTTTGTTCAGAAAATGAAATACCATATTGTCCATCTTGTGAATGTGAAAAATTAGAGGAGATTGAAGATGGGGTATAAATCAGAAAAAATATTCTTAGATGAAGTAGAAAAATATTTAAAACTTTGTGGATGTAAAACTTGGAAAGAAGTTGTTCCAGATGCTTGTAAGAATTGGGAGAAACCTTATCGGGTAGATTTAATATTTTACAGAGATGATTTCGGGTATATTGCAGCGGAAGGGAAAAATATTAATACATTAAGAAGTGCTAAGAAGGTTTCAGATGCAATAGATCAGATACAAGTTAAGTATAGAAATCAAACTTATTTTAATGGAAACTTTATAGAAAGATGGTGTATAATAATGCCGATGAAAGTTGATTGGATAAGTGATGAAGCACAAGATTTAATGAAACAATTTTTAAAGAATTTTTTGAATTTAAGATATAAAATTTCATTAATGGAATACATTCCTAGAAATAACAATTATGATGCATCAATATCAATAGACACTACAACTAAAAACTCATTATATATTAGAAATGGATAATTTATTTAATGAACAAGATGTAAGAAAGTTCTATAACTTTTTTAATCATATTAAACAAACAGAGATTAGGGTATTTGATAAAATTAAATATCCCAATGGACAATCTATCTTTGTTAATACTGAGGATGATTTTATAGAGAAGTGTAAGTATTATTGCGAGGAAGGTGTTAGTGTTTATATCGGAGCTAGAGATAGAAGTGCTAGAGGAGATAAGAATGTTATAAGTTCTAATTTCGTTTTCTTTGAAATTGATGAACATAAAGACGGAGATGATAAAGATTTAGAAAAGATAAAAATATTAAAATTCTTAGAAGAAAATAATATTAAAGTTGGGATGCAAGGGATGAGTGGTGGGGGTTGGCATTTTTACATTCCGCATAAACCTCAGAAATTTAAAAACAGCGAAGAGGCGTTTTTATATAAAGAGCAATCTCTTAATTCATTTAAGAAAGTATTTCTAGACAAAGGTTTTGATGTCGATGGGGCTGTGTTTAATTTAGAAAGGGTTACTAGGGTTATGGGAACTTTTAATTATAAAAGAAATAAAATATCAAATATAGATTATATTAACAACATAGATCTAGAAAGTAATACCGCAGCTCTCCAAAACCTTCTTAAAAATTACAAAACTATGCCTAAACAAAATAATATAGTTTATAACTTTGAGGATGACGACTTCATCAAAAGTCTTAAAGGTAAATGGGTAGAACCAGGAAGAGAAAAATTGTCCTTATCATTAGCTGGATACTTAAGAAAGGATAAAAGACTCGGACTTGATTCAGCTTTATCCATAGTTAAACAAATATGTGAAGATTGCGACGACGAAGAAATAAATAGTAGGCTTGTTGCAGTTAGAGAAACATACAATAAAGATGAAAAGGATATTATTGGAGTTAGCGGGTTGTCAGAAAGAGAAATTAACTTAGGGATTCAGAACGAGGTTCTGCAATTAATAGCAACTAGAAGAGAAGATGAGGCAACAGAAAAAATAGTTGAGGAGATAGAAAATAATTACTATATTTATACAACAAAAGACGATATCAAATCTGAAATATGGTATTATGACGACGGTATATATATCCCTAATGGGAAGTCAATGATAGAAGAAAATAGTAGAAAGATTTTAGGAGTTGCATATTCCCCATATCTTGTTAATAAAGTAATTGCTAAAGTCAGAAGTGATACTCAAATAAATCACGATGACTTTTTTAAGAATGAATCGACCAATGAGATACCAATTCAAAATGGTATCCTAAATATCTTTACAAGGGATATTTTACCATTCAATCCAAGTAGGGTATTTTTCAATAAGCTGCCTATAAAATATGATATTACAAAAGATTGTCCAAATATTAAAAAATTTTTTGGCGATGTATTAAAGGATAAAGAAGATGCTAAAGTTATGTTTGAATTTATAGGATTCTGTTTAATGAAAGACTATAGATTTGAGAAATCTGCAATGTTTATAGGTAACGGAAGGAATGGCAAAGGTAAAACCTTAAGTTTGATAAAACATTTCTTGGGCGTAGAAAATTGTGCATCTGTTCCTTTGTCTCAAATAAATGCTGGTTCTACTTCTGTTGCTGAACTATACGGGAGATTGGCAAACTTAGCGGGTGATTTATCCAATACGGATTTGAAAGATACTGGAATGTTTAAACAAGTTACTGGTAGGGATTTAATAACTGCTAAGAGAAAATACTTAAGAGATTTATTCTTTACGAACTATGCCAAGTTATTATTTGCCTGTAATGAATTACCAAAAGTTTATGATTTAAGCACTGGATTCTGGAGTAGATGGATATTGTTTGAATTCCCCTATGAGTTTATCAAAGAAGATTTTTATAATGAGAAGATATCAGAAGAAAAGAAGAAATATAAAATAATGGATGAAACTATCATCGATAAATTGACAACAAATGAAGAACTAAGTGGACTATTGAACGCCGCTTTAGATTCCTTAGGAGATATCATTAAAAATAAAGGGTTCACTTACTCAAAAGGTACCGAGGAAGTTAAAGATTTATGGATTAGAAAGTCGGATAGTTTTACTGCCTTTTGTATTGATCATATTGAAGAAGATATCTATGGAAAAATACTGAAAAAAAATATGAGAAGAGAGTTTAGTAAATATTGTAAAAAGCATAAAATCCCTGGCGCAAGTGATATAGCAATAAAGGTTGCATTAGAGAACAAATTTGGTGCTTACGATTCCCAAGGTAGTTTAGGAGATAGAATTTGGGAGGGAATTAAGTTCAAAAATGGCGTTTAACAGGACTAACAGGGTTTTTCCCAATACCATATTTACCCCTAGTAGTTATACTATTCATCAAATGTATGTTATCCCTGTTAACTCGGAATTTTTACGTTACAAACCGAATAACTCTCCACAGGAAATAGAGGTGTCTACTAATGAAAAAGAATAATAAATGCCCATTCTTACACAAAAGCTCAGGAAAATGCACATACAAAGGGAATGAAGAAGTTTGTATCTATTCTAACGCATCCAAGTGCATTCATTATAGAAACTCTAAGACAATAGCAAAAAGTCCATTACACAGCCAATTAGAGCCATTAGAACCAATCTCAGAAACAATCTCACCCCTCGCACTCTCTACAACTAAATTAAACCTATATGGCAAATGAGAACTATTTTTGAAGAACCAATCTTTTTTCAAATCACCTCAGCTGAAATGAATATCAATGTTTTCTCATGTCGTGATATGATCAGCCTGTTGTAGAGAGAATGGAAGAAAGAATATTTTTCAAAAGGGTTTGCCGGGATTGTGATAAAACATACAGGCCGGAGTGTAAATATCAATTATACTGTAAGAAATGTAAAACAGCAAGAAGGAAGAATGCAATGATAAAAATAAAAAATAAATTAAAATGTTGCATCTGCGGAGAAAAATGTTCAGGTAAAATGAAGATAGAGGCTAGGAAAGGAACCGAATATATCTTCTGCACATTTCATTTCAATAGATACGAGTTCACTCCGCTAAAGGAGTTACGAAAAATCATTAAAGAAAACAAGAAATTGTTAGAATAGAAAAGTTTAAATACTATTAAATACTATTAAATATATGAAAACACAAGTTAAGAAATGGGGAGATAGTAAGGTGCTAGTTTTATCTCCAGATTTTATGAAATACATGGAATTAAAAGAGGGGAGTTGGGTCGATTTATCAGATCTAATTAAATGTAAAAAATGAATAAGAATATAGATTTAGGATTCGGAGTTAAATTAAAAATATTAGATACTGATTATGCAAAGTCATTTGAACTTAGCAATGAAGATGCAGAGAAGTCACAAATGCTGGGGATGAAATTAAAATGAGATTGATTGGTTTATGTGAAATGACAATGAATGAAAGTTTAAATGAAGAGATGGGATTTTTAGAACCAACTTACTTTAAGTATCTTAGAAGAATAAATGGAACTTGGGAGTATGAAATATGGCAGTAAATAAGAAATTAATACTAGCAATCTTTGCAGGAGTATTAATTGGAGTTGGGTTAGTTTCCATAGCTCCACAAGAAACTTATAGTGAAGGGTTTAATGACGGTGTATATTACTCCGCAGCTTACACAACTGAATCTGGAAACTTTACATATATCGACGAGGGCAATGCCCTCCAAACACGATCACTTAATGAATATTGCTATGTTTTATTTCAAAATCTAAATAACAAAACGGAGGTAAAATAAAATGGCAAAGTTAAATGAAGAAGCTCTTAATTACACAGCACCAACTACAAAGAACATCGCTGATTTAGAAGTTGTATCTACAGATTTAGAACTAGAGGATAGATCTGGGAAAGATTCAGCTGGAGAAGAATTTAAGTATAAAGTAATCGTTGTTGAAAATGAAGAGTACAGAGTTCCTGGAAGCGTATTAGGAAACCTAAAAGCAATCCTAGGACAGAAACCTGATTTGAAAACGTTCAAGGTAACGAAACAGGGAGCTGGAATGAATACTAAGTATACAGTAATCCCACTAGCTTAAACTTAGAAACTAAATAATTAACATTTTCCCGCCAATTAATTTATGGGCGGTTCACACTCATCAGGTCTCCCAAGACCTTCATAAAAGTCCTTTGATGAGGAAGGCAACTCAAGGTCGGTTGGTTACCTCTTTTTCCAACCGACCCTTACAATCAAAATGAAAACACTAATAACACAATCGCAAGGAAGCAGAAATCAAGAACACAATAGGAAAACAAAAATCCTAAAAGATTTCCTAGAACAGTTTTGCTACAACATGAGTGAAGATGCAACAATCTTAACCCATTGTAAATATATGCATTCAAGAGACTGCCCTAAAGAGTGCGAGTTGTACGA
>Ga0075120_10002413_pt1 | contig 13539 bp, 18 predicted proteins | sample AntAceMetag02UKL_FD_69792 | JGI IMG/M metagenome (GOLD analysis project Ga0075120, IMG submission 69792) | Saline lake microbial communities from Ace Lake, Antarctica - Antarctic Ace Lake Metagenome 02UKL | ecosystem: Environmental > Aquatic > Non-marine Saline and Alkaline > Saline | place... | reverse complement strand
CATATACCTGCATGCCCTGGCTGCAGACCTCAAAAGATCGGTCAGTAACATATCCTTTGGCAATGGGAGTCAATACTTCGACAAACCCCTGGTATTTGTCTTTTTCTTCCTGGCCAGGTGCGTGCCGGGCCATGTCAGCGCAATACATAACAAAATAAAGAAGTGATCTCATGCCTTCAACATTAACCTTCATCATCATCAACTGCCTTCTTACATCAGGGTGCCTGATGATGGGTATGGATTTGGCATTTGGATTCATGAATTCAAGGATATCTTTACCCTGTATCCTGTTTTTTGCATAATCAAGGGCATACATATAAGCGGCTGTGGCACAGGCAAACCCCTGGAATCCCACAAGACACCTTGCTTCGTTCATCATCAGAAACATGGCTTTCATGCCTTTGTTTTCTTCACCAAGGAGTGTCCCGATACAATGACCTTTGGAACCAAGAGACAGTGAACAGGTACTGTTTCCGCGGATGCCCAGTTTATGTTCCAGCCCTGTACAGATTACATCATTGAATTCGCCCAAAGTTCCATCTTTTTTGACACGATATTTTGGAACAAGAAAAAGAGAAATTCCTTTTGTGCCTTCTGGCGCACCTTCTATTCTTGCAAGAACAGGGTGGATAATATTTTCTGCCAGGTCATGGTCACCGCCTGAAATAAATATTTTTTCACCAGTGATGTTAAATGTGCCGTCATCATTTTTAACAGCTTTGGTGGTCAATGCGCCAACATCAGAGCCTGCTCCGGGTTCGGTCAAAAGCATTGTGCCTGTCCATTTGCCCGTGAACATGTTTCTAAGATAAGTTTCTTTTTGCTCCTGGGTGCCGAATTTTTCCACCAGGTGTCCAGCCCCCGCCGTAAGGCCGGGGTACATCATAAAGGGAAAGTTTGCACCGTTGAAATATTCAGCAGCAGCAGAGGCAATAGTTCTTGGCATTCCCTGGCCGCCCCATTCAGGATCTTCCGTTACAGCAAGCCACTCTCCTTCATTAAATATTTTGTAGAGTCTTTTAAAAGAATCCGGGGTGGTTACCTTTCCATTCTCAAGAGTGCAGCCCTGTTCGTCACCTTCTTTGCTTGCAGGTAAGAGTTCTTTGACTGCAAAGTTTTTTGCTTCTGAAATGATAAGATTGATGGTTTTTTTATTAAAATCAGCAAAATTTTCATGGAGCTGGGAAAGACTTTCTGCATCAAGCTGTTCATGGATTACAAATTCAATATCCCTTCGATCGGAAATAACTTGTGCCATTTTTAAATATCCTCCTGGTATTGATGTTACAAAAATTAATTATTTTAAATTGTTAATTATCCAATAATGAATTGATGCTCATTGGCATATCACAAATAATATTTCTTCTGGAACAAGTTATAACGTCGTGATTGATCATTATTTTGAATAATAAAAATAGAAAGTTATCAAAAATATTGTATATCATAAGTCTAAAAGCTTCTCGTCCTTAAACCTGCCCTTTAAAAATGAATTGTAATTCATTACATGGAATTTTTAATGTGTCAATGATTATTTTACAAATTTAGAATAATTTTATATGGTTCTGATATGAAAAAAATATTAATAAGTGCCTGCCTTGCAGGAGATCGGGTCAGATATGATGGCAAAAGTGCGCATTTAAAGGATTCTTTGTTGAAGGAATGGAGCCAGAAAGGATTGCTGGTTAAAGTATGCCCTGAAGTTTCAGGGGGATTAAAAATCCCCAGGCCCGAGGCTCAGATTGTGAATGGGAACGGTTTGGACGTTTTAAAAGGAACCGCTAAAGTCATTGATATCCAGGGCAGTGACGTGACATTGTCTTTTATAAGAGGAGCTGAATATACACTCAGTATTGCCGCACAATTTGGCATTGAGATGGCCATACTAAAGGAAAAAAGCCCCTCCTGTGGGGTGCACCGTATTTATGACGGCTGTTTTGTTTCCAATATCATACCAGGCTTTGGCGTTACCGCTGCGCTTTTGAAACAAAGCGGAATTAAGGTTTTTTCAGAAAATGAATTAGATCAGGTATCTAAAGATTTTTTACAATATATCTGAGAATGATAATTTTATAAAGAAGATATTACGTGGACAAAGCAAGGACTGAAATAAAAAAACAAAACCGTTTGATTTGGGCAAAGGCCCGATCGGTTATGGAAACCGGCAATTATAAATATAGTAAATATGGTGAGAAAGTCCGGATCAAGTGGTCTTTGTTCGGGTTTTTTATTCGGATTTTTGGCGTGCTTTTAAAACTCACTCCTTTTTTTAAGAAAGGTTTTGAAAATGCTCAAAATATAGTTTTAAACAAAGTTGATCTATGTTTTGATGATCTACCTGAGGATTTTGAAGGATACACAATTTTGCATATGACAGATCTTCATCTTGACTCTCTCCCGGGAATGGATAAAACAATTTGTGAAAAAATTAACACACTGGAAGTGGATTTATGCGTCCTGACAGGAGATTACCGGGAAGGTACAACAGGGAGTTTTAAAAAAATACTTGGCCCTCTACATCGTATAGTTGCAAGTATTCAGCAAAAGGATGGAATCCTGGCTGTTTTGGGTAATCACGATACTTGCTCTATGGTTGAATCCTTTGAGATGGCCGGTATTACAATGCTGGTCAACGAAACCCTTGATATTGATCGTGGCGACAGCCGGATCTCAGTAACAGGGCTGGATGATCCATATTATTACTATACGGATAAATCTTTACGGGCTTTGGAAGAATCCTCAAAAGGATTTAAAATTGTTTTGGTTCATGCACCATCCATGTTTGATATAGCTTCTGATAATGGTTATAGCCTTTATCTTACCGGTCATACCCATGGAGGCCAGATCTGTCTTCCCCGTGGAATCCCCGTGATTCTGCATCTTCGCCACGGGAAAAAATATTACCGGGGCATCTGGCATCATAGTAAAATGACAGGCTACACGGGTCAGGGAGTCGGGGTTGTGGGGATTCCAGTTAGATTCAATACTCAGAGTGAAATTACATTGTTGCGGTTGCACGGGAAAAAATAAAAAGATGGAATATTAAAACATTAAATGACCGCTCTGTGTTTTTTAATATAAAAGTTCGTTCATGTAAAATTAATTTTTTTAAAGTCTATCATAGAAAAAGGTTGCATTTTTATGTATTGTTATTACAATGGTTATAACAAAGGAGGTCTGAAATGATAGAGCTAAAAGTTAGAAAAATAGGTAATTCTCTCGGTGTGGTGTTGCCAAAAGAATCCTTGGCAAGGCTTAAAGTCAAAGAAGGCGAGATCCTTTATTTTACTGAGACACCAGATGGAAGCTACCGTTTAACGGGATACAACGAAAATTTTTCCAGACAGGTTTTGGAGGCTGAAAAAATAATGCAACAGGATAAGGACCTTCTTCGGGAACTTTCAAAAAGATGATTTCGTGGATCGAACTGGACACGGTTCTTGTGATCCATGATATGCAGATTGAAGCGCATGGCGGCGCACCAGGTGTCAGAGATATTGGTTTAATAGAAAGTGCACTGGCAAGACCACAGAATTTATTGCACTATGGGAACCCCGGTGTAGTTGAACTTGCTGCTGCATACGGTTTTGCGCTGGCCAGAAACCATGGATTTGTTGATGGTAACAAACGGACTGCATATGTTGTGACCCGGCTTTTTTTACGTTTGCATGGAATGGATTTTATTGCCAGCCCCGTAGAAAGGGTATTGGCTTTTGAACAATTGGGTAAAGGTGACTTTTCTGCCGAAGATTTTACTCAATGGGTGAAAAAGAATGTCGGTTAATAAAATCAGATCATTGTTCAGAAAAGATTGCCATTTCAGTGGTTTAGGTAGATTTTTAAAAATTGATTCTACCTGTTCTATAAATTTATAAAACAGGCCATCCGCCTCCTTAGAAACCATGGACCCTCTATCCTTGCTAACCCTTATAGAATCTATCTTTGACAGCAATTTATGTACCCTTTCAAGAGCTGTTTTCCCTACCGTCAAACACTTAATGTGTATGAAACGCTTCTGAATCCAAGACAAAAACAGGCAAACTAAAAAGTAGGCGTATGCGCTTAATCTCGCTTACCACAATTCCTTGAGACGTTTTTGCAGCAGCAATGCATGATGCTTCACCGATCCTTTTTGTCCAGGTAACCATCGATCTTGGCACCTGCTGCTATACCTCGTAAATCATCAAGAGATGCCTGGTGGGGTATAAGGATGAGCATCCCGTCTTTTTCTATGATAGTCAGCTTTTGCTTTGGCTTAAGGTTTAGATGCTCTCTAACCGGTTTGGGGATGACCACTTGATATTTGCTTGATATTGTTGTTTTCATTGCATTCTCCTTATTGACTATCAATACCACTATTGTGGGAATCTTGTGAGGGGAAGTCAAGTTTAAACTTTGAAAAGGGATGCCTTTAAAATTAGAAAACTAAAATCGAATTGGAGAAAAATTTTATTGGAAACTTGACATATTGTATATACGATTGTATATATTACATAAAGCTAATAAAAAATTGAACTGGGATTATGAAAATAGAGTGGAATGAGAACAAGCGCAGGATCAATATACAGAAACACGGCATAGATTTTCAAGACCTTGTTTCAGTATTTGATAAACCAATATTAGCCAAAATTGATGACCGTCTCGATTATCAAGAAACAAGAACGATAGCTTTAGGTGAATTGCAAGATACAGTTATTGTTTTTGTTTATGCGGAAAAAAGTAGAGAGATTATTAGAATAATTTCAGCGAGAAAGGCGACCAAAAATGAAAGCAAAATCTATCATAAAAAAGTCTATGAATAAGGAGAATATTGATTTTTCTGATATTCCAGAGACGACAGACGATTTTTGGAATGATGCAAAAGTGATTATGCCTGAAAAAAAGATCAGTATATCTATTCGTTTAGATTCTGATATTTTGTCTTTTTTTAAAGAACAAGGGCGTGGGTATCAGTCTAAAATCAATGCTGTTTTGCGCTCATATATTGACAATCATCCAAATGCTTAATGGATTGCATTCCTGACAAATCAGTATTTGGCGGATTCGGCAATATTGCCATTTCCGCCAAATGGTCACGAATCGCTCTATTTATCGGAAATACAAATCCTGGTATTTCCGATAAATGGTCTGTTCACTATTTTTTATCCAACACCCTTTGAATGGTCTGGGCTGTTTCCCTTACCATTTAGCCAAAATGCCGGTTATGGCAAAATGGCTGAATAGATTTATCGAAAGATTTTGGCAAAACCTGAAGGCCACGCGTAAACATCAAGATCATATGTTGTTGATTGGGCCATAGCGAAATCCGTGAACTTGGCCTTGTTGCATCATCTTCAATATCATTGTTCAGCGTTCGCTGGATAATACCGGTCCCGGATCGGCTTCCACGATTGAAATTCGGACAATTTCAGCCGATACCTGGCCACGCTTCCCTCGTGCAGGCGCTGCAATGCATCCGCTGCTATTTTGTTGAAGGCTTCCCTGTCATTTGCAGGTACCAGTTCATATGCCAGTTGTTGAATATTCTTAGCTGATGGCTCCTGGCGGCCCTGGACAATTGCCTGTATGACCAGAATCAATGTCTCCCGATAGCGTATACGCAGAGGATCAGGGTCAGCCATGGTTTTAGTGACTGAGAGGTAATGCTGGCACGATACGCGACATGAGCACTTCTCCTTGAGAAATTTGCGCAAAACAAATTTATACGCCATTTATAGTGGCGTGCGACAGTAAAGAGTGACACTAATATGTCACGCTTTTATGTCACACGTCAATGGTTATATCCAAGCCTTCCTCTCTTATACTCTTGATATCTTCTATCCATCTCTTTTTTTTGCCATTCCGACATAGGGAGTTCGGAATTGCTGGTGGCAATCGAATTCCAGACGTCTTCAACAAGCAGCAATTTGTGCACCCTTCAAGGGGTGTTTTGCCTACCATCAAACACTTAGGGCTCGCTTTAAAATAGTGGACATGGCGGGTAGTTGGTTTGCTTGAATAAAGTGGTTATTGCAAGCTTAATTGTTAAACCAGGATTGGGTCCGTTTGCAAAATCCCACGAGCATCAACATGACCGGAACTTCGATCAAAACTCCCACAACTGTGGCAAGTGCTGCACCCGAGGAAAGCCCGAACAGCATAACAGAAGTGGCAATCGCCACTTCAAAGTGGTTGGATGCACCGATCATGGCTGCGGGAGCTGCATCTTCATATTTCAGATTCAATAGTTTGGCAGCACCATAGCCAAGAGCAAAAATAAAAATCGTCTGGATAAAAAGCGGAATAGCAATCCATAAAATCGTCAGCGGGTTTGCTGTGATAACCTCGCCCTTAAAGCTGAACAACAGAACCAGGGTTAAAAGAAGTGCGCCGATGGTAACCGGTGTCAGGACTCCTAAAAATTTTTCCTTGAACCAGGTGTCGCCCTTGACGTCAATAATCCATTTTCGGGAAAGATAACCTGCAACCAGAGGAAGGGCTACATAGATGGTAACAGATAAAAGCAATGCCTGCCATGGGATGGGAAGTTTTCCTACGCCCAGCAGAAAACCGCCTAAAATACCGTATAAAAAAAGCATGGTAAGGGAGTTTATGGCAACCATTACAAGTGTCAGACCGTCATTCCCGCGGGAAAGGTATCCCCAGACCAGGACCATTGCCGTGCAAGGGGCAATCCCCAGGAGAATACATCCTGCAAAGTAACTTCGCCATAAGGGGATCTGCAGCATTTTTATACCTTCCTGCAAAACAACTATCCCTGCACCATGGTGTGCTCCCACTGGCAGATCAAGACCAAAGGGCATTTTGACGAGATCAATCGCGTCAACTCCGATAAAGGATTTCAGCAAAAAACCAAGAAAAAATATTGAAATGGCATACATGGTAAAGGGTTTGATGCACCAATTGATAAAAAGAGTTAGAAAAACCGGTTTCCCACTTTTACCGGCCTTTACGACCGAGGCGAAATCAATTTTTACCATGATGGGATACATCATAAAAAAAAGACAGACAGCAATGGGGATGGATACCACTGGTGCGCCACCTACATTGATCGACATGCCATCCAGGGTTTTGGCAAGATCAGGAGCAATTTTACCTAACAGGATTCCACCAATGATACACAATCCAATCCACACTGTCAGATACCGTTCAAAGATACTGGTCATTTTTCGGTCATCTGCAGCATTATTTTCCTGAGCCATTTTTTATTCCTCCTATTTTTCAAGATTGCCCGGCAATCCTTCAACAAAACATTTTATTTCATCCCTGACCCTGCGGTAACAATCCAGTTGCTCTTTCTTTGTTCATTTTAGCCAATGAACAACGGGTTCAAATAAAAGATCTTCGGTATTCATCCGAAAATATACCCAGCGACCTTGTCAGGTCAATGACATTTATTATAAAAAAACTTGACAGGGACTTTCCATATCGTTATATTCATTTTTAACGATATATACTTTTGTTTAAAATATAGGGAGATCCATAGGAGGCATAATGAAATTAACAACCACAAGTACCATCGATAATGGAAAAAAAATAAACCTGATGATGATGTTCAATCTTATTATAGGGGGATCAGCGCTTTATCTGTGGTGGACTATTTACCACTTTCTTCCCAAGGTATCCTCATGGCTGACATACAGCCTGTTGCCCATCAAGGATGGGTCGCATCTCGGGTCTTCAGTGGAATTTTTTCTTTATGATACTCCCAAAGTGATGATGCTTTTGTTTTTGGTTGTCTTTGGGGTCGGCATTATTAGAAGCTTTTTTACGCCGGAAAAAACCCGGGCATTTTTGTCCGGTAAAAGCGAATTTGCCGGTAATATCCTGGCTGCCCTTCTAGGCATTATCACCCCTTTTTGTTCCTGCTCGGCAGTCCCCTTGTTTATCGGGTTTGTAACAACTGGAGTGCCTCTGGGGGTAACCTTTTCCTTTTTGATTGCAGCGCCCATGGTCAACGAGATTGCTTTGGGGCTTTTGTACGGACTGCTGGGTTGGAAAGTGGCAGCTATTTATCTGGGAACCGGTCTTTTTATAGCAATTGGTGCAGGGTGGGTTATTGGCAGAATGAAAATGGAACACCATATTGAAGACTGGGTAACTGAAACAAATGCAGCAGGTGTTTCCATGGAAGAAGAAAAACTGAACTGGAATGATCGCTTTGTATATGGCTGGGATGCGGTCAAGGAAATTATCGGTCGTGTCTGGATATATGTAATCTTAGGCATCGCTGTCGGCGCTGGTATCCACGGGTTTGTACCGGAAGGTGTCATGGCATCTATCATGGGTAAGGGCTCCTGGTGGTCTGTGCCTCTGTCAGTTGTTATTGGGGTTCCCATGTATTCCAATGCAGCCGGTATTATCCCCATTGTTGAGGCTCTGCTTGGAAAAGGAGCCGCCCTTGGAACAGTGCTGGCATTCATGATGAGTGTTATTGCCCTGTCTTTACCAGAAATTGTAATCTTAAGAAAAGTGCTCAAGCCCAGACTGATTGCCACATTTATCGGTGTTGTCGCAAGCGGCATCCTGTTGGTGGGTTATTTGTTTAATATGATTATTTAACCATAAATATAAATTAACTTTTAGGAGATTAACATGGAAATTAAAATTCTTGGACCCGGATGTGCTAAATGCAATAAAACCGAAAAACTGGTTCGGGAGGCCATAGATGAAACCGGTGTGGATGCCAGTATTGAGAAGGTATCGGACATGATGCAGATCGCTTCCTACGGTGTATTTGGTACTCCGTCCGTCATCATTGACAATGTCGTAAAATGTACGGGCAAAGTACCCAAAAAAAACGATATCAAAGCCTGGCTTACCAAATAGGAGGGGCCTGGAGACAACAGATATTCTTTCTTAAACTGAATATATAAAAAAGAGATGAGCATGAAAGAATTTATAAAGGTAACAAAAGCGTTATCAGATCCCACCCGGGTTAAGATATTAAAAATGCTGCAAAAAAAAGTTTTGTGCGTGTGTGAGATTCAGTCTGCCCTGGACCGGGCCCAGTCCACCATCAGCAAGCATTTGAAAATACTTGAGGATGCAGGTCTGATCACCTTTCAAAAAGACGGTTTATGGGTGAATTATGATCTGGCGGATGGCACCCAGAGCCCCTATGCAGCAAGTTTGATCGGGAATATGCGTCACTGGCTGGAGGATGATCCAGAAATTAGTGATATCATGGCAAAATTGCCCTCAATTGACAGGAAAGATATCATAAGATAGGAAACCCTTTTGAAAGGGAGTAGTATTTTTTTGTGCTCAATGTATCTATAAATATCTATGTAATAATATAAAGTGAGGTAGAAGAATGGAACAGATTTTGAAAAACTTTACCCTGGATTTTTTTGGCAAAGGAAAACACAAAATATCGCCCGCAGCATTTTTCGAATTGGATGATGTAGTTTTCCTGGATGTCAGGTCAAAAGAAGAGGCGGACTCTCTATCCATTGAACTGAAACATCATGATAATGTGCAATGTATGGCTATACCCATCAACGAAGCGCCCGATAGACTGCTCGAAATTCCAAAAGAGAAATCTATTGGTGTTTTTTGTCCCTCAAATGTCAGATCAGCTATGGTCTACGCGTTTTTGCTGTCAAAGGGATTTTCAGATGTCCGTATTCTTGAAGGTGGATATCCAGGTTTAACAGCAGCTCTGATGCCGGGAAAAATACTCCAGGTTGTTCAAGCTGCTGAATATCTTAAGGCGTAATTGTCAGGAGATAAACATGTTCCTTGTAGGCATACTTATTTTCATGGTGGCCGTCCTGATGACCATGGTTGGCAAGGGTGGCGGCAATTTTTATGTTGTTATTCTGGCAATGGCGGGTATCCCCATGTATCAGGCAGCAACAACAGGACAGTTTATTCTTTTTGCCGCTTCAATTGCTGCAATGGTTATTTTTCATAAAAACAAATCCCTATCCTGGACACTGGCACTCTTAATCGGTAGCATTACAGCTGTTTCAGCTCTTGTGGGTGGATATTTCTCCCATCTTTTCAGTGGATTTGCACTGAAATTGATTTTTGCTTTCATGCTGTTTGCAGCCGGGGCTGTCATGCTTATCCCTGTGAAAAAAGACCCCGGTGGAATCCAAACGAAGCGATTTGGAACGATTGAAATCACCATCGGTGGCCAGCAGTATGGAATAAATTTATGGATTGTATTACCCGTAACCTTGTTGACCGGTTTTGGCTCCGGTATGGTCGGCGTATCCGGCGGATCTTTTCTGGTTCCGCTCATGGTCCTGGCCTGCAGCATTCCCATGCATATGGCGGTTGGAACGGCATCCACTCTGATTGCTGCCACTGCCTTCATGGGATTTTCCGGACATGCCATTCAAGGAGATTTTAATCCGGCATGGGCGGTTCCACTGGCTTTTATAACAATTGCAGGCGGTGCAATTGGTGGTAAATTCGCCCTGAAAACAAAACCCAGGCATCTTAAAAAACTGTTTGCCTACACCAATTGGCTGGCTGCCGTGTTTATGGTGATCAATGCTCTTCAAGCGAACAAAATTATATAATAGAGGTTAAAAAAATGTCTGATGATTGTTGCTCTAATGTTAAAAAATGGTCGAATAATTATGTGGATGCCAACAAAAAGGAAAAAATAATGAAACAGATTATAAAAAAGTGGAATTTTTTAATTATCATTCTGATGCTGTCTTTTTCGACTGGCGCTTTTGCTGAGGAGTTTTCAAATCTTCCTGTTAAAGGACACGTAACCATGATTGATCTGGGAGCAAAAAAATGCATTCCCTGCAAAATGATGGCCCCTATTATGGAAAAGATGGAAAAAGTCTATGAAGGGAAAGCCCATATTGTTTTTATTGATGTCTGGGAAAACCGGGATCAGGCCCCAAGATTCAAGATAAGAGCGATACCCACCCAGCTTTTTTTTAATGAAAAAGGAGAAGAAGTATACCGGCATGTTGGATTTTTAGACGAAAAATCCATTGTTGAGCAGATGACAAAAATGGGAGTTGAAAAACCGGATTCAGGCGGGAAGGGGTAAGTATCATGCTTGACACACTTTTTTTGACTGTAAATCAGTGGATTGCCGGGGGCACTATGCTGGCAGCTGCAGGCTGTTTTGTCTGGGGAATGGTCAGCGTGCTTTTCAGTCCCTGCCATATGGCGTCCATCCCGTTGATTGTAGGTTATGTCGGGGGGCAGGATAAAATGGTGAACCCAAGTCAGGCAGGGCTTTATTCCGTTCTCTTTACTCTGGGTTTGTTTTTGACCATTGCCATTATCGGCATTATATGTGCCCTTTTAGGAAGAATGCTGGGGGATGTGGGAAATTACTGGCAGATTTTGATCGGCGCCATCTTGATCTGGGTGGCACTGGGTATGCTGGGTGTGGAAAAATGTTCCATGTCCGGCAGTCTTCTATACCGGCTCAAGGTAAAAGGGCTGACTGGTGCCTTTGTCCTGGGGCTTGCCTATGGCATTTTATCAGGGTCCTGCACCTTTGGGTTCATCGCTCCGATTCTGGCCGTCATCACCGTCCAGGAACAAGTGATGACCGGTATTGTCCTGATTGTTCTCTTTGGTCTTGGCCACTGCCTGCCCATTTTCATCGCCGGCAGTTCAGTCGCTGCTGTTAGAAAACTGATGGAAAACACGGCCTGGCAGGGCGCAGGTATGTGGTTCAGGAAAGGTGCCGGTACCCTGGTCGGTCTTTTGGGTATTTATTTTATCATTTATCCATTTGTTACGACCTGATATAACACCATAAAAGGAAAAATATGAATGCTTGAAAATCCATATGTTTTTAAAATCCAAAGATATTCCATCCATGATGGGCCCGGAATCAGAACCACGCTCTTTTTTTGCGGCTGTCCCTTGTCCTGCTGCTGGTGCCATAACCCGGAAAGTCAGGCAATGCCTTTGAAAATCAACATGGAAGATATTGACAGGGTTGCTGCCGTTTTGATGGAAGAGATAGAAAAAGATCTTATTTTTTACGATGATTCAGGCGGTGGTGTAACATTTTCCGGTGGGGAACCCTTGTGCCAGCCTCAATTATTATTCAGGCTTCTGGACCTATGCCGGGAAAAAGAAATTCATACTTGTGTGGATACTTCAGGGTATGGTGAAGCTAATGTCCTTTTAAAGACTGCTCAAAAAACAGATTTAATCCTTTATGATATTAAATTGATAGATGATAAAGCACACAAAAAATATACGGGGAAGAGCGTTGGCCCTGTCCTGGATAATTTAAAACAATTGTCAAAACAAAAGGCCATTGTCAGGTTGCGGTTTCCCCTCATCCCTAAGATGACAGATACAGATAAAAATATTGAAAGGGTGATGGCTTTTTTAAACGAAAATACCATTTACCGGGATATCCATATCCTGCCTTTTCATAAGGCAGGGGAAGGCAAATATGAGGCATTGAATATAATAAATTATATGAAAGATATACTGCCACCGAGCGATGAGAGGGTAGTAAAAGTAAAAGAACAATTTGAGTCCAGAGGATTCAGTGTAACCCTGGGCGGATAAAATAATGCCAGATAATAAAATGCCGGATAAAATAATGGTGGATAAAATAATGGTGGATAAAAAAATGAATTCAAGAATAGAAAGCTTAAGAAAAAAGACCCGGGATAAAAAGGTGACCATATCCCATGAAAGGGCTGACCTTGTTACCGATTTTTATAAAACCCATGTCAGCATGGATAAATCCATCCCCGTTCAAAGGGCATTGTGTCTGAAACATATTCTTGAAAATAAAAAAATATTTATTGATGACAATGAACTGATTGTTGGAGAACGGGGACCTGAACCAAAAGCCGTTCCCACATATCCTGAAATCTGTTTGCACTCTCTGGCTGATCTTGAGATTTTGGATTCAAGACCCAAAGTTTCTTATAAAGTTTCCCGGGAAACAAAGAAAATTTATGAGGAAAAGATTATCCCTTTCTGGAAGGGCAGAACCATAAGGGAAAAGATATTTTCTGCCATGGAGGATCCATGGATTGATTCTTTTAATGCCGGGATTTTTACCGAGTTCCAGGAACAGCGATCCCCAGGCCACACTGCCGGAGGGGATTTGATTTATCAGAAAGGATTCAATGATTTAAAGAAAGATATTGAGCAATGTCTTGGGGGCATTGATTTTTTTGAGGATAAGGATGGCCTTGCAAAACAGGAGGTCTTAACCTCCCTTGATATAGCAGCGGATGCCCTGATTATTTTTGCCAACCGCCATGCAGATGAACTGGAACAAAGGGCAAAGGATGAAACTAATTCCAAGCGGAAAACAGAACTTGAAAATATGGCCCGCATTTGCCAAAGGGTGCCTGCCAATAAGCCTGAAACATTTCACGAGGCCTTGCAGTATTATTGGTTTGTGCATGTGGGGATCATAACGGAACTAAACCCCTGGGATGCCTATAACCCGGGCAGGTTTGATCAGAATCTGTACCCTTTTTATAAAAAAGATATTGAAAATGGAACAATCACCAGGGAACAAGCAAAGGAGCTGCTGTGCTGTTTCTGGATAAAGTTCCATAACCATCC
>Ga0075120_10002408_pt1 | contig 13563 bp, 11 predicted proteins | sample AntAceMetag02UKL_FD_69792 | JGI IMG/M metagenome (GOLD analysis project Ga0075120, IMG submission 69792) | Saline lake microbial communities from Ace Lake, Antarctica - Antarctic Ace Lake Metagenome 02UKL | ecosystem: Environmental > Aquatic > Non-marine Saline and Alkaline > Saline | place... | reverse complement strand
TGCCAGCGCAGCAGTGCAGCCTCAGCCAGCTTTGACTTTTTCTATTATCAGCGCGGCTGTGCCCTGATTTTTAAAAACAAAGCTATGAGACAGGGGCTTGTTTGGTTGTTCGGTTCCAAAGTCATGCTCAAGGCTCTCAAACACGATTTTTGGCGTGTTTGCAGGTGTATCACTAGGGCTTTGGCCTACGGTCTGGGAATGGCACGCCATGGGTACAAGCGATACCAGGGCTGCCAGCAGCATAGGTAAACATTTTTGTGACTTTCTTTTCATGATACGCATAGTTTTTTGCCTAAGCTAAAATTATTTTCTGTCCACAACATTTTTTGATTGTATCATTAAGATTGATCTTTGCAAGTGAGTTTTAAGTATGCGGTCTTTGTATTGACTGCCTATGGTATATTGGTTTCAAGGTCTCTAATAATTCATGTTTATCATTCAATGAAAGCATATCTTCTGACGGTTGGAACTCGAACGTATTGTTTCGTGTGATAGTCTGTGTTAAAGATATAAAATGCCAGATGAGGTATACGCGTTCATAGTAACATTTAGCTTGCAGCGTTGTACTGTTAGTGTATGGGCTTAGCTGTTCATGCTCATGTACATAAACATGGAAGAGTTCAACAAGCTGTTTTTTTTGTTTACGAGGCAGGTTCAGGCTGAATAGGGTACAGCATGGAAATAATTCCGGCGTTTTGTGGGCTGGTTTTTTGGTACGTGATCATCTACAGAGAGGATGAAACACATGTCTAAATCGGTATACGGGAATAAATTAATTGTTCTGCATGCCGTTTTAACTGCCGCCACCGCCGTGACCATATTGGTCCTGTCCGTTATGCCTTCGTTGTACCTAAGTAATGAAATGCCTGTAAATTTCGCTCTGTTTCCTAATATCAGCGGCTGTTGTGTTTTGTGTCTTCTGGCATATTTGTGGCTGCGTGCTATCTGTGCTACGCAATTTTATAAAAAGGGATTCCGGAGAAAATTATTTGTTTTGCATACTATTTTAACAGTCGCTGCTGCCGTGACCATATTAGTCCTATCAGTCATGCCTCCGTTGTCGCTGACTGATGGAACGCCTGCTAATTCAGGGATAGTTCTACACATCATTGCCTATGGTACTCTGTGCCTTTTGACATGTATGTGGCTGCGTCTTGTCAATAACTCGCAATTTTCTCTACTTCGCGCCTTTGTTTTTACTTCCGTGTATGGTTTGTTTGTTGAATGTGTGCAGTTTGGTGTGCCGTATCGCAGTTTTGAAATGAGTGATATTCTAATTAACTGTTTAGCTGCCGCGACAGCGATTATTCCCTGTTATGCGATCATACGTCTCGTACCGCTGTATAAAAAAACCCAAGTGCAGGAAGCTACTTCTCTATTGAATTGACGATACTCTGCATGATACGGTTTGCCAGGTCTGACATGCGCCTTATGCCAAAGCGTTTCTTCATAACTGTCAGTGGGATAACCGCCTTTGCCATCGAGCGGTGCCCCCCCGCGCTTCCCAAGCTACCGAAAACGTTTTGAATCAGTTCGCCTGCATGTTTGACGTAGCCAACATTGCGAACGCTGCAACTGACCTGATTATTATGGACACCGCTAACAAAGGCCCATTCAGATCCGACAATTTGTAGGCAGAAATCGGCAATCCTCGGAATAATATCCTCGTTAGCGACGTTCCCCAGCCAGACAAATAACATTTTATCAATTACGGTCATATTTTTTAGTGCTTTAATGAACGCCCCGATTTCGTCATAGGCGAGCATTGCGTGTTCGATTTGCCTGAGCATGTTGAGATTGGCTAGCGGATAGATGGTGGTAAAGACTTCGATATCAGTGTCGCTGATGTCGCGTTCAAGTGACATGGTATCGGATTTGATTCCGTACGTAAGTGCTGTTGCAAGTCGTTGTGAAATTTTATACTCACCGTCAATGAGATATTTCCCCAAAATGGTTGACGTTGAACCGCACGAGACCCGGATGTCTGTAAACTCAGCGCTGTATGGTTCGCTTACCGGGTGATGGTCAAATACAATGTCGGCCTGTATTTGCTGGTTTTTGAAGTAGGGCGGTTGCACATCTACTAAGGCGATTTTAGAGTATTTATTAAGATCTTCAGCTTGTATTTGTATAACCGGAATATCCAGCAGACGGATCATATTTTGATTTTCACTTCGCGTGACTGAGCCAAACGTTGCAATTGGTGCAGTTTGTTTGTTGCGTCCAAGCAGAACTCTCAGGGCCAGCCCACTCGCAAGCGCATCGGGATCGGGGTCATGCTGAATGAGAATGAGAATATTCTCGCAGTTTTGATTGATGGTACGCAGCCGTTCAAGCTTGCTGCGATTGTTGAGTGTAGACCATACTGATTCCAGCTGTTGCTGGACCAGGTGTTCAACAGAGAACAAAGTGGTGTTGTAGGGCGTATCAATTTCAAAGTAATTTTTACGGTTGATCCCCATCAGTATTGCCGGCACATCCTTGTTGACAGCGCGCAGGGCATCGTGGCAGGCAGCCAGCATGTCATTGTGCGAAAAACAGAGTATGACTCGGGTTTCAGCATCAAGCTCGATATCATTAAAAAGATCCTGTGCCGTAAGATCTTTGCAACATCGTGTTTCAATGGTGTCTATTTCGTGCAGACTGTCCGGGGTGGTGTTCGTTGAAGTGATGAGCAGCACATTTTGCTGTTCAGTTATATAGTAACGCACTACCGGGAAAAAAATTTCATCACCGAGAATAATGACTGTTTTCATGGTTTAATTAGCTGCGGAATTTTTATGGGGATATGTGATCCGGTGGTAGCAAACGTCTTTTGCCTATTTCCCGGAATGTAGCGTCAGTTTTTTTTATGGATGCTGATTTGCGGCCGGAATGAGCGAATGGAACGTACTGATTTGCCGCCGCTGAAGATTCTAACGGTTCCGGTAGATTCTGAAACGGTTATTGCAACGCAGTTGGTATGGTGGGAAATAGCCGCAGCAGCCGCATGTCGTGATCCCAGCCCCCGCATTGGTGATGATTTGCCTGCACCGGCATGCAGAAATCGACCGGCTGAAAGAACAACACCGTCTTCACGAATGATAAAGGCCCCGTCAATTAGGGTCAGCTCTTTTATACTTTCCTGTACTTTTACGTCGAAAACATTAGTCTCGTCGGGGCCATATCCCTTGAATGGGTTGTAAATCATTGGCTTAGACAGCTCAAGAACTTTTTCCGTGTCACCTACAACAAAAATGGTACCGACAGGCTGACCTTCACGGCCTTCCTGCCCGATCTCAATGGCTAAATTTACAATCAGGAATAGGAGATCAACGGGTATATTTTTGCCGATGCGTTTTAAATCATGGGGTGATATGGGGCCATAGTATTCTTGAACACGGACAACCCGTATGGTGTCTAACAGCTTTTGGCCAGCAAGGCTGAAGATGCACAGTACTCGTTCGCCCTTTTTTACTTTTTCCGCTTCAACTGCTGAGCGTAGAATATATTCAAGCCGATCGCGACGGGTTATGTCGTTAAAGTTGCACTGAAAAGTTTCAACAGTTATGCTTTCGGCTAATTTTTTTTTTGACAGTGCAATGATAAACTGATGATTGGCGTAATGGGGTAGAAGCGCTTTCCAAAGGCTGAGTGATTCGCATACGACCAGGATCTTTTTTATTTTCAGTTTTTCTGCAAGCTGGACTGCATGTTCAATTATAAGCTGAGTTTCTTTGTCTGTGGTTCGGGTAGTCATTTGCTTTTTCTGCTGTAATCTGAGATTTGGTTAGTTGTTATCTCGGTGTATTCAATGTATCGAACGGATAGTGGAAATTCTTAACATGAAAGTGGCCCATTGTGCTGCAGTATTTAAATGCGGCACGCACGCAGGATCTGTTCATGCAGATCTGTTTTTAAGGCTTGGGTGAAGTTATTTTCTGATTATACCTTTTATTATGATCGGTTGCAGTGGTACGTTTTGCTGTCCGGCCTTGCGACCGGTTTTAACCTGTGTAATTTTATCCACGATGTCCATGCCATCTACAACCTTGCCGAAGACAGCATAGCCGTAATCGCGTACACCGTGATCAAGGACAATATTATCTGATACATTGATAAAAAATTGTGACGTTGCACTGTCCACAATCTGTGTGCGCGCCATGGCAAGAGTACCGCGTTTATTGCTCAGGCCGTTTTTGGCCTCATTTTTGATTGCTGGCAGGGTTGTTTTTTTTGCCATATCCTGTGTTAATCCTCCACACTGAATCATGAAGCCGGCAATAACCCGGTGAAAAATCGTACCGGTGTAAAAACCGCTTTCAGCGTAACCCAGGAAATTTTTAACACTTATAGGGGCCTTGGCCTGGTATAGCTCAATAGTAATGTCTCCCAGGTTCGTTGAGAGTACAACAATTGGGTTGGGATTCACCGAAGCTTTGTCAGCTGCGAATATATGTTTCGAAGTACCTGTCAGACAAACCAGGATACACAGACTCATGCAGACAATTATTTTTTTCATAGTATTCTTCTCCCAGTATCTATGCGCCGTTTTGTTTAAATCACGTTTACGTTAAAAACTGTATACAATGAAATGCTTTTTCACGCAAGAGCCATTGTTTGTTTGGGGTTTGGTTTGTGGTTGCTTAGCCTGACCAGTGGAGCACTTTTTAAAAGTCTGTATCAAGAGATTGCTCATGTGAAAAAGGTACAGTAATGATGCGTAGTCTTACATGTTATTATATCAGGTTATGATGCATGAGTATGTATGTCTTTAGAGGTCGGATGGTCGGAAGGCGGAATTTTTTTATTTATTTTTCAGGCGAGCTCGCTTATACTTGTTCAACACACAAACCTTCAAGGGGTACTGGAATATGGCAAAATCTAAAGTTGCGATTGTTCGAACAAGTCCTGCAACCGTTCTGCAGGATTATCATCGTGTTATGAATCTGGCCGGGTATCAAGACGTTATAGCTCGCGACGCTGACACCGCGTTAAAAATAAATATTTCATGGCATTTTTTCTTTCCCGGATGTTCTACCACACCCTGGCAACTTGAAGGTGTTATTCAGTCCATGAAGCAGGACGGTTACAGTTCTGATCTGATTCATGGATGTCATAACCGTACAGTCGTAATTGATGCTCACCTTGGAGAGCGTGAAAACAAGCAGCTTAATGTTATCCAGAAGCATGGTTTGCGCAATGTGCATCTGTATGAGGGCGAAGAATGGATTCATATCCGTGATGCGGTTGGCGATTTGGCGGACAAGTTTATTTGTCTGAATGATGTTTATCCAAATGGTTTTTCTATTCCAAAGCGCTTTATTGGTGAAAATATAATTCACCTGCCGACTATTAAAACGCATGTGTTTACGACTACGACCGGTGCGATGAAGAATGCTTTTGGCGGGCTTTTGAATGAGCATCGGCATTGGACGCACCCTGTAATTCATGAAACGCTGGTTGATCTGTTAATGATTCAAAAGAAAATTCATCGCGGTGTTTTTGCGGTTATGGATGGTACGTTTGCCGGTGACGGCCCGGGGCCGCGCTGCATGAAACCGCATGTTAAGAATGTGCTGCTTGCCTCTGACGATCAAGTCGCTATAGATGCAGTGGCAGCCAAGCTTATGGGCATGAATCCACTTGATTTAAAGTATATCCGCATAGCTCATGAGATGGGACTTGGCTGCGGAGATCCCCGTGAGATTGAAATCGTTGGTGATGTTGAAGCTTCGCGTGAGAACTGGAATTTTGATGGTCCGATGAAAGACATTACGTTTGCGGCCCGCATGCAGCATCTCATCTATTGGGGCCGTCTAAAAAATGTGATTGAGTGGTCTCTTAAAACCTGGATGGCACCCTGGGCCTATATTGCTTCGGTTATCTATCATGACCTGTACTGGTATCCGCGCAACAGTCGCCGGCAGATGATGGAATGCCTGAAAAGCGATTGGGGCAAATTGTTTAAAAACTGGGAAAAGCTTACACCAGATGAAAACGGGTGGCAAGATGTCGGTAGCGGTCCGTCTGCCTTTGCGCGCAGCACGGCTGAACTGCTCCGTATGGGCATGCGTGTTCTGGGCCATACTATTATTGAGGCTCCCGAGGTGTCCGCCCGATTTAAAAAAAGAAAGAAAAAATGAGCCTGCAGGTCTGCGAGATTTTTTATAGTATTCAGGGAGAGTCAAGCTATGTTGGCTACCCCTGTGTTTTTATAAGGCTCTCCGGCTGTAACCTGAATTGCTCGTACTGTGACACGCAGTATGCACAAGCCCCTGGTGAACAGTGTAGCATTGATCAGATAATAAAAACTATAGGACGTTACCCTTGTCGCCTGGTTGCAGTTACCGGCGGCGAACCGCTTGTGCAGGAAGATACGCTTCAGTTGGTGCACGAGCTTATTCAAGGCGGCTACAGTGTGTTGCTTGAGACAAACGGCTCAATTGTTCTGGAAGGACTGGAGCAAAGCTGCATTAAGATAGTTGACGTTAAGTGCCCTGCAAGCGGAGAGGAACATAGTTTCAATCCGGCGGTTCTTGCCGGTCTTGACAGCCATGATGAACTCAAGTTTGTGATTTCAGATCGTTGTGACTATGAATTTGCACGTGATTTCTTGGGAAGGTTGGATAGTCGTAGGGTAGCCGCCGTTCATTTCTCACCGGTCATGTCCCGGTTGCCCGCAGCAGAGCTGGCAGCCTGGATACTTGAAGACGGACTTTCTGTTCGCTGTGCTCCGCAATTACATCGTTTTATCTGGCCGGATATTGAACGAGGGGTGTAGGTGCTTCAATCAGTTCCCTTCTCCATTTCATCGCCGTTATTTGACTCCCAGGCATGGTCATTGAGGTTATAAATCGCTGCGCGGTCATTTGCCAACAGCTGTTCCTGCATTTCTATTTCCTGACGTGTTGTGTGGATATATTGTTTTTGGTCATGGCGATGCTGTGCCAGTTTTTGAACAGCTGCCTCGTCATAGGCGATAAATTTTTGCGCTGCCCTGGTTGCGCTGTAGCGCCTGAACCCGAGGAGTACCAATGCATCAACACTCAGGCGTACTGAGGCGTCAAGGCACTCACGGTAGACCCTCTCTACTTTGTGCTCCATTAATGCGTAGGCATCAAAATTATTGTTTGCTCTACTCAAGACGGTGAGATGTGGGAAATGTTTGCGGACAGTTGCAGCAAGTTTGCAACTTGTCGCCTGGTCATCAATAGCGATAACTAAAATTTTTGCTTCCGAAGCGCTCGCTGAATGCAGTATGTCAAGTCGAGTCGCATCACCGTAAAAAACACGAAAACCCATCTTTCTTAATAGCTCCACATGCTCAGAATTGTTGTCAAGAATTGTGGCCTCAATGTCGTTGGCGCGTAGAAACCTGCCCACTGTACTGCCGAATGTGCTGAAACCTGCAATGATCACCTGATTGGAAACATCAATGTCATCGCTGTCCTGTTCAGTTGTCTTGCGCGTGCCAAAGCGCGGCAGGATGAGACGTTCGTTAATGAGCATTAATACAGGTGTCGTGGACATAGTCAGGGCCACAACTGCCATCATAATATCAATCCAGGAGCCGGGCAGTAATTGCAGTGTTCCCATAAAGGCAAAAATTACAAAGGCAAATTCACCAACCTGGGAAAGAGCTACGGTAAAGATGAAATTTTGATCAAGCGTTATTTTAAACAGACGTCCTGCAACCATCAGCACACAGGCCTTAACAGTCAGTATTGCCGCAACCAGGCCAAAAATCGTTAAAGGTTGTTGTGCAATAAGGGAGAAATTAATTGACGCGCCGACGGCTATAAAAAAAAGTCCCAGTAACAGGCCCTTAAACGGTTCAATATCGCTTTCGAGTTCGTGGCGAAATTCAGAATTCGCAAGTACAACGCCAGCAACAAAGGCTCCGAGTGCAGGCGATAGTCCGGCAAGTTTCATCATGTATGATGTTGCAATAACTATCAGCAGCGAGCCGGCAACGCATAGTTCGCGCAGTCCTGCGGCTGCAACAAGACGCAGGAAAGGTGCAATGATATATCGTCCTGCGACGACGACAGCGATAACTGCGCCTACTAACAGGCCAGCCTGGGCCCATCCTGAGGAATGGCCGGGCTGTGCGGCCAAAAAGGGCAGCAATGCAAGCACGGGTATGACGGCCATGTCCTGGAAAAGCAGCACAGAAAAAGCGCTTCTGCCTGCCCGGGTTGCATGCAGGCCCTTTTCTTTAAGGGTCTGCATTACTATGGCGGTTGATGATTTGGAGAGGGCAAGTCCGGCACCAAGTGCTGCTTGCCAGGTAAAGCCGAACGTGTAGTACAGGCCCGCACTAAGAATGAGTGCCGTAAGGCAGAGCTGTAGCCCACCAAGGCCAAATATGCGGCTGCGTAACTTCCAGAAATGAGCCGGCTCAATCTCAAGACCGATCAGGAACAGCATCATGACTACACCAAATTCGGCAAAGTGCATGATGTCCTGGCCTTCCTTGCCGATAAATCCAAATACCGAGGGGCCTATCACAATGCCGGCTATAAGATAGCCGAGTACGGAGCCCATTCCGAGGCGTTTTGCTATCGGCACGCAGACAACCGCAGCGGTTATATATACAAGGGCCTGATAAAGAAATCCGTCTATCATGGCTTGTCCTGCTTTTCAGGGCTTGCGATCCATTCGTTTAGAGATGGGTGCTTGCGGATATGGGTGAGGTCAATGGTTCCTTTAGCCAGGCGCTGGAGAGCCCGTCGGTATTGATTGCCGTAGTGAGAATAATGTTCAGGGGTGTGGCGGTAGGTTCCCTGTATACTGAATATCGGCAGCCATTCCATTTTGCAGAGGCGGGCTGTCTGTTCAAGCGGTCGCAGGAACTCCTCCAGTCGGTAGTTGTTGAATCCCTTCGGTCCGTAGGATTCAGTGCTTCCCCCTGTTGTTATGGTATTGCATATCAGTTTGCCTTCGAGGCTGTTGCCGTCAGGCCCATGTGCCCAGCCAAGTTCAAGCACCAGATCCATCCATTGTTTTAAAATAGCAGGAGGGCTGTACATATAGAGAGGGTATTGCCAGATAAGTATGCGATGTTGTGTGAGCAGTTCGTGTTCCTGGGCTATATCAATATTGAAATCCGGGTACAGCTCATAGAGGTCATGTACCGTAACAAAGGGCAGGTCCTGAACTGCTGTGAGTAATGCTTTGTTGGCCCGGGATTTTTCAAACCGCGGATGCGCAAGCATTAATAGTATTTTGTTCATAGCATCTCATGTAATTAATAATTATTGAACTGCAATACTAACACAGCCGAAATTATTTTCAAAGTGTCAGCTGAGTATGTGCAGAAGTGGGATAAAGTGAAAACAATATTAATTAGTTGCAGCGTTTATTGTAGGCGCTGGTATTTTGTAGGTATGCATCCGGGACGAACTGATAACTTCTTACTGGAAATAATGACAGAGAAGCAGACAGCTGTATGTTGGAAAGAAAAAAACACGCATCTCTGCGTGCCTTTTATTTTGTGTTGTGGCGTCCCCAATGTCACGTAGTTTGAACCAAGTAATTGAAGAAATAAAAAAAATGTATGAATTTAGAGTATTTATCCCTGCTGACATCATCACAAAGAAAACTCAAACAATCCCTTTAAACCATTAAATTAAACGATTGTACTCCCTATTGCTATTAGAAGCATGAGGTTTGTAGAAGGTTCGTTTGATAAACCGATATTAGTTTTTTACCACTATAAAAAGGCAAAGCCCAAAGTTGATAAAGTTGACACTAAAAAAGGATGTTTACAGTATGACATATAAAAAGGTAAAACATTAACATGAATGTATTAGAGTAAAATAAATATAAATAAAAAAAACAAACAACACTAATAAGGAAAAATAATGGCCTTAAGTTGGAATGAGATAAAAGATAGAGCCTTAAAATTCACAAAAGAATGGGAAGATGAAAGCAGAGAACGTGCAGAAAAAGACACGTTTTGGAATGAGTTTTTTAATGTATTTGGAATTTCCAGAAGGCGATTAGCCACATTTGAAGAGCCCGTAAAAAAACTCAATAACAAACAAGGTTTTATTGACTTGTTTTGGAAAGGGACTTTACTTGTAGAACAAAAATCAAAAGGGAAAAACCTTGATGCTGCCTTTGAACAGGCTACAGACTACTTTTATGGAATAAAGGAACATGAACTACCAAAATATGTTTTAGTTTCTGATTTTGAACGTTTTAGATTATATGATCTTGATGAAAAAAAAGAACATGAATTTGAAATCAAGGATTTTCATAAAAACATAAAGCTTTTTGGTTTTATTGCAGGTTACCAAAAAAGAACTTTCAAAGAAGAAGACCCTGTAAACATTAAAGCTGCTGAATTGATGGGAAAATTTCATGACCAGCTAAAGGAAAGTGGTTATGAAGGACACCCTTTAGAAGTTTTTTTGGTTCGGTTGCTTTTTTGTCTTTTCGCAGATGACACAGGGATTTTTGAAAAAGACCTATTCAAAGAATTTATTGATCTTAAAACCAATGAAGACGGAAGTGATTTAGGTGCATGGTTAGCTCAATTTTTTCAGGTACTTAATACACCAGAGGACAAAAGACTTAAAAATCTTGATGAACATCTTGCTGCATTTCCTTATGTAAACGGAAAACTTTTTGAAGAGCCCTTACCAATTGCAGCTTTTAACTCCAGAATGCGTGAAATCCTGTTGGAATGCAGTGCGTTAGATTGGGGTAAAATTTCCCCCGCCATTTTTGGCAGTATGTTCCAGAGTGTAATGAGCTCTGAAGAACGAAGAAATTCAGGTGCTCACTACACTTCTGAAAAGAATATTTTAAAACTTATCAAACCGTTATTTCTTGATGAACTACATGAAGAGTTTAAGAGGGTGAAGAGCAACAAAAATAAGCTCAAACAATTTCACGCAAAGCTTGGGAAGCTTACGTTTCTTGACCCGGCATGTGGTTGCGGCAATTTTCTGATTATTACTTATCGTGAATTGCGGCTGCTTGAATTAGAAATTTTAAAAGAACTACATGGAACGCAACAAGTAATTAGCATTGACCAAATCATGAACGTAGATGTTGACCAATTCTATGGTATTGAATACGACGAATTTCCTGCTCGAATTGCTGAAGTTGCTCTTTGGTTAATGGATCACCAAATGAACTTGCGGATATCAGAGGCTTTTGGAATGTACTATGCTCGACTGCCACTGAGAAAATCTGCGACTATTGTAAATGGTAATGCATTACGCACAGATTGGGTGGATTTAGTTGCCAAAGACAAGTTGTCGTACATTCTTGGCAATCCTCCTTTTTACGGTAAACAATACCAAACCAAAGAACAAAAAGAGGATATGGCCTTAGTGTTTCAAGGTGTAAAAGGTGCAGGTGTTTTAGATTATGTTACTGCTTGGTATTTAAAAGCAGCAAAGCTAATTCAAAGCTCGAATATAAAGGTTGGGTTTGTTTCAACAAACTCAATCGCACAAGGCGAGCAAACAGGTATTCTATGGAACGAGCTTTTTAATAACTACGGAATCAAAATCCACTTTGCTCACAGAACCTTTAATTGGTCTAATGAAGCAAGAGGGAAAGCTGCTGTTCATGTAGTCATAATTGGATTTGCAAATTTTGATTTAAAGAATAAATTCATTTGGTCATATGAAGATATTAACGGGGAGCCACACCTGTTAAACACCAAAAACATAAATGGCTATCTGGTAAATGGTCAAGATATTGTGCTCTCAAAAAGGAAAAAGCCTATATGCGATGTTCCGGAGATGAATTATGGTAGTATGCCAAATGATGGTGGAAATTTGGTGTTTGACACCCACACAAAAGAGGCAATCCTACTCCAAGATAAGCGAGCAAGGCAGTTCATCAAGAAATTTGTAATGGGTGAAGAACTCATAAACGATATTGCAAGATGGGCATTGTGGATTAAAGAAGATGACCTGAGGGATATCAGAGATATTAAACCAATTGTCGAAATCCTAAGAACCGTAAAGGAAAGAAGAAATTCCAGTTCAAGAACTGCTACCAATAAACTTGCCCTTGTTCCTTGGAGATTTGGAGAAGTGCGACAACCTACTGAAAGCTACATTGCACTTCCCCGAGTTTCCTCAATGAGGAGGAACTATATACCAATTACCATTCTTGATAGTGATGTTATAGCAGGAGACAAAGTATATACAGTTTGTTCAATAAGTAGATTCATTTTAGGTGTATTGACATCCACCATGCACATGAGTTGGATGAGACAGACAGCAGGAAGAATGAAAAGCGATTTTAGCTATACAAACCAAATTACTTACAACAACTATCCATGGCCAAAAGAACCAAGCGAGAAAAGCAAAAAGGCTGTGGAACAAAAAGCCCAAAAAGTTTTAGATGTAAGAGCAGAATTTTCAGGAAGTAGTCTGGCAGACCTTTATGACCCGCTCACAATGCCCCCCAAGTTGGTTCAGGCACATCAAGGATTGGATAAGGCTGTTGATTTGTGTTATCGACCACAGCCTTTTACCAATGAAACAAATCGCATGGAATACTTGTTTAATCTGTACAAGGAATACACCATGCCTTTATTAAAAGAAGAAAAGAAAAATAAAAAAAAGAAATAACCCCCTTTCTGAAAACCTAACCAGTCGTACAAATTAATTGCGAATTGAACTAATAAACAAATATTTATTTAACCGTTGTTAGAAGCTTTTTTGAGAGGAGACTTGAAACAATGGCGATTAATTTTTTGAAAGACAAGATAATAAAATATTTTGTTAATCGAAAAGGCCCTTCCACGTGGCCCGGCAAAAATTTCGGGGAGGAGGCTAAGGGTTGTAGTTTTTGGATTTATTTTGCGAAGAACGATAAGGATTATTTAGTAAAAAAACGCACAGGATTTTTGCAGTATCAATGTATTAAAGTAGTGACATTGGGTGAACCAACGTTACAGTATACAAAATTTGTTGAGATAAATAATGGCTATTCGTTTTTCACAGATATAAGAGTTCGCTTACTATATAAATCTTTCCCTGAAGATTATCTGTCACCTGTAAGAGCTTTGTTTTATGCTGTGACAGGTTATTATAAGATTTTAGCTTGGAGAGTGAGCCATAGACTTAATCGCTCAATTAAGAAAAACGAAAAAGCACGTTCCATATATAAAGACAGGTTTGCATTATTAGCATTGTTAATTAGTATACGGAACAATCAACATGATAGTACTTCTATGTCTTGGGACACAATAGACACGGAAACACTTGTACTAGCAACAGCCAAGGTTCCCTTTGCGGCCGGCATCGGTTTTTACAAGCACATAGATCCCATTCTCAGGGGATTAGAAGATGAAAAGGCTGTTAAAATTGACGGTTCAAGGGTAACGGTAATGCCTAAAGCATGGTGTTTATTGAATGAATTTTACTTAGAAGAACAACGCCATAAGGACAACCAAAACGCATTGAGGTGGCAGCGTTATTTAACAGGGTGGATTCAAGTTTGAAGTGCAACTTTTATAGGTGAATTTAAGTGGTGAGCTGCGTTACTATCTAAGCCACTTAAACGACCAAGTAAAAGGAGCACCGATGAAAAAATATAAGCAGC
>Ga0075120_10002406_pt1 | contig 13587 bp, 9 predicted proteins | sample AntAceMetag02UKL_FD_69792 | JGI IMG/M metagenome (GOLD analysis project Ga0075120, IMG submission 69792) | Saline lake microbial communities from Ace Lake, Antarctica - Antarctic Ace Lake Metagenome 02UKL | ecosystem: Environmental > Aquatic > Non-marine Saline and Alkaline > Saline | place... | reverse complement strand
CAATCTCTTTTTAAGAAATTCGCGAAACTCCTGAGGATATTCTATCTTAGCTGATCCAGCAGTACACTTATCTAAACTATTGACTATTCCCGCAATCCTTTTGTAAGGAATACTTATTAAAAGTTTATCTTTATCAACGCCGCACATTTTCCTAGCTGTATAGTCATAAAATGATATATTAACCTCCCCGGTTAATAAGGGATACATTATAGCCATTCTACAAGTAGGGCCTCCAATTTGGATTTTAGGCATAGCTCCGTCATCAAAAGTTACTAAAGTAAGAAGACGACAGGCTGTTTCCGGAGTGCAAACAAAAACGACCAATTCCGGTTCATTCTCTGAGATTTTAAGCGGTGATAATTCAAAATAACATTCTGAATTATCAGGAACTTCCGGCATCTGCGCTATAAGATTATCCAAGGCCTGGTAAGAAGAAAATAGCTTTTCTCCTTCTACAACGAATTTCTTTACCATCCCAAGCACTTTAGGATCTTTTATTTTATGAAAACCTAAATGCCAACCCGCCCCAAAACAAGCATTATTATCTTTACAAATCTTAAAACAAGCTCCTTCCGCAGCTTCAAGAATCGCACGACATATACGCAGCTTACCTTTATCACTATTTAGAACTTTCCCCTTAAAACAATTAATCGCCACCGGATCAAGCTCCAGGCCTAAAACACTTTTAAGAATATCCGAAAAATTATGCCACTCTTTTTTGTCCATAGTTAACTCCTTATCAGCAATTATAGCACACAACGAATAAAGGAGGCAGAAAATCCTGCCTCCTTTATGTAACTCCTATTAACTTAAAATTCTTAAGCTTAAATTACCAGCTATATTTAGCTTCTAAGAAAACCTGATCGTTGTCGTCAAATTGTCCATTAAGCTGGGTTTCTTTTCCTTCAAAGATGTGAAGACCGGCAGTGAGCAGCCAATTATCATTAACTTCAAAGTTAACCTTAGGGCTTATTCGCCAATCATTATCATCGCCATAGATAATTAAAAGTTCCGGCTTTACTCTTTCATGCATAAAACTGGTACTTATTTTGCAAGTTGCCATTGTCTCAATTTTATCCAAAGGCCCTCTGGTAGGCCCAAAAAGTAAAGTATAACCATCACTAAACTTATCCTTAGCATCAGCTATTAATTGTATAAATTGAAAACTAATAGCCCAATTATCGACAAGATTTTTGTCAAAACCTAAAGCATAATTATACTGGTCAGTATCTACTGTTCCCTCAATAGTTTTATCTGTTCCATAATTCATAGCTCCGCCTTTGGTGTAAGCAAATTCACCGCGGATGGTCCAGCCTTTTCCGAAATTTCCAATAAGTCCTTTGGTTATTGACTTGGCAAAAGAAAAACCAAACACATCTATTTGTTCGGCCCGGCGAGTTAATGTAACTTGCGGAAAGACAACCCTTTTGTAAGCACTGGAAGCAAAACTATAGGTATGCAAATAGTTTAAGGTATACTCTAGACCGCTTAAAGGACCACTCTCTAAAATATTACGCCAGCGTAAACCAATCTTGGTATTTTCTAACTTTCTTTCTGGTGCCTCATTAATAGTAGTGATATTGACATAGGGATTAGCGGCAGCCTGAGCACCAATGACCACAGTTCTTAAAGCAAAAGGAGAACCGGCAGGAGCATAATAATTAGGCTCATAATCAGGAATCAACAAAAGCTGTACATGGCTATTCATTGTTAACTCAGTTTCAGCCTTAAACATCCATAAGGGAATACGGCTTTCGCTATAAGGTTTTAAGGTCCACTCTCTATAGTCTAAGGGGTTTATCATATCTAAAATTCTCACACCGTCAGTAGTCCCCCAGACAACTTGCTGTTTTCCTAATCGTAAGTCCAATTTAGAAGTATAAACATCAAAATAACATTCTCTTAACCACTCTGTTTTTATCGGCATTCTTAATTTGATGTTTTTTTCCTTATGGCTTAAGTCTCTAAACCGACCTTCAACATCATATGTCGCATCATACCAGGTCTTTAGTTCGGTAAAAAACTCAACCGAATCATTAAACACATAATTTGCTTTTACATCAAAAATGTTGTTTATTTTCATGAATTCCTTACTCGTTCCCCTTAATCCAAGAGAAGTTTCGTTCTTAAAATATCCTCCAAGCTCTAACTTCTCAAAAGGATTAATTTTATCTACAAAATCGCCAATAATCTCATCAGCAAAAGCCATAGTTGTACCGGCTAAAAATAACAAAAATGCCATAATTACCATAGAAATTCTTAACTTCATGATCCATTTCCCTCCTGTTTTACCATAAAATTTAACTGCTTCTACCATTTAGACCTTTCAAGCATCCTGATCGTAAATCTCCTTTCATCTAACTCGGTATCATAACTCATATCTTTATTTAGAATTACTGTCCTGTGGCCGGTCCTTAAATCCTTACACTCTAAATTAAGCTGTATAGGATACCTTTTAGTATCAGGTTCATACCAGACCCATTCTATAAAACGAGTTTTGAAAACTTTTCCATTCTTATCATAATATTCATCAAAGATATTGCCCCCTGTTTCCTTATCTACCCACACCTTCCGCTTTGAGTAGTACCAGTGAGGTTTTACCGGTGTACATTCTATTACGAAACAAGGCTTACTTTCGAATTTTAGCTCTTTGGTATGCTCAAAAGTATAACCTTTGAAATTCTCTTCCCCGACTAACTTGTAAGTTTCATCTTCAAATCCCCGGGTGGAGACTTCTTCAACTGTAAAGTCACTTCCCATAAAAGCATCATCCCCTTCAGAAGCAGAAATCTTTCTTATCTTCTTCAAAGAAGGTATCCAAAGCCAGGTATCTTGATCCTTTGCAGAGTCTTCATAAGTCCAGGTAAGAATAGCTAAACCCTTTGCCTGAGTAGGATAAGTCACAACCACTAAATCCTTATAAGACAATCCATTTTCTCCGGCTTTTACAATTCTTTCACGAATAGCCTCTTTCTTCCTGGTAAACCCTGATTTATCTACGTATAAAATTTGGCAATCCGGTAACTTATAATCTTGGGCAAATAAAGAGTATTTATTGTGATAAACAATACGCATGATAGCATCTGCACTCATACCGTCTTTAGGAAAATAAAGTTCCCCATACTCAAGCCCTTGAGCAAAAACTCCTAACGCAAAAAACAACATTCCAAAAAGCAAAACCATCCTTTTCATAGAAACAAACCTCCTTTTTAAAATTAAACTAACACCCGCCTTTTCTTCAACCTTGACCTTACCCCTCTAAATAAAAATTTCGGTTTAATCCACCAGACTAAAACCGGAATCATAATTAACGATATTGCCATATTCAAAATTAAAGATAAGCACAAATTAACTCCCAATCTTGCTTGGAGCAATATCGGCGAAAAAATCCAGACAAAAATACCTAAAGAAACTATAAACCCGCTAAAGAATACCGCCTTTCCGCTAGTAACAAGAGTATGACATAAAATATTCTTATAAGTTCTCTTCTTCTCTCTTATCTCATCAAAAAGACGGGCAAGAATATAAATCCCGAAATTAATACCCAAGCCTTCACTTAAAGACGCTAAAAGAAGTATCTCTGTGGAAATCGGAGTTCCTAAGAATCCAAATATAGAGAAAACAATTAAATTGCTAAGGATTAAAGGCAAAAGTAAAATCCAGCCGGCAACAAAGGAACGGTAAACAAAACTAACATAAAGAAAAATTAAAAGAGAAATAAAAACAACATTGGGTATGATTGTTTTTTTAATAATATCATTTATGGCATAACGAACTCCGATATCCCCGCCGCCGTATGAAAATTTAACACCGGGAGATTTGTTTTCTTCAAAAAAGCTTTTTGTTTTAGAAACGGCTGAGTTTACAGTTGTCGACTTATGATCTTTAAAGTCAAATTTAATATTGGCAGATTTCTCATTGCGGCTAATAAGATGATCGTAGTCTGCAGGAAAGCCGCTTAATGTATACAAAAACCAATATTGAGCGATGGTTTCATCATTTTCAGGAACAACGAAATACTTTCTTTTGCCCTCAAACATAAACATATTTAAAGCCTTGATGGAATTGACTAAGGAAGAAGCGGAACCGGCTTGGGGCATTTCATCGACTAAATAGCTTTGAAATCTATCCATGGCCTTTAAGTTATTACTTTTTACAAGGGGATCTTCAGACTCAGCCAAAACATAATAGGAATTTGTCCCTCCGAAATTCTTGTTAAGAAAGCTCTCAGCCTTATTGTAAGGACTATTGGGGTATAAATAGCTTGAGCCTTCAGTATTGTCTCCAACTGTAATTTTATTTATACCGAAGAAAGAAACTAAAGAAATTAACATGAATAAACTTACTATAATTGTCCCCGCCCTCTTATTTAAAGAAAATATGCTTAGCTTTGAAAGCATACTATCTACCCATTTATGGCTTTCTTCTTTTCTTATTTCTAAGATTTTTGGTTTTTGCATAAAAGACAAAAGGCAAGGAGTAAACATAAAAGAAGTAAAGAAATTGGCCAAAATTCCCAATCCGGAAGCTAAAGCCATACTTCTTACCGTAGAAAGCGGAACAAAGGTTAAGGACAAAAACCCAAAACCGTCGGTTAAAACACAGGCTATACCGGGAAGTAATAAATGAGACACTGTGTTTACAATAGCTTTTTTGCTTTCAGCCCCAGGAACCGTCATTTCTTCATAATAACGCTTAAGAGTATGGACAGAGTGGCTAATCCCTAAAGATAAAACTATAAAAGGCACTAAAATAGTAGAAGGGTCCAGCCTTAATCCTAACAACTTCATCGTGCCCATACCCCAGAGAGTCGCCATTGAAGAATCAAGGAGAGGCAGAATAACCCCTCTTTTAGAACGGAATGTTAAGTAGAGAATGGCTGAAATAACAAGAAAACTTATTAAAAGAACCTTGAGCATTTTGGGAAGATAAAAATTAAGCCATCCTTCTAAAATCGGCCTACCGGCAAGATGTATCTTTATATTTTCATCTTCATAATCTTTCTTTAATTCCCTGAAGGTATTGAATATGTAGGGGGTTTTTGCTTTTGATTCAAAATCAACCTGGATCAGCGTACTTTTTAAATCTTCAGAGACTATCTTCCCGTAAACATTAGGGTTGGAAACAACTTTAATTCTAAACTCCTCCATTTCCTGCTCGTCTTTTGGAGGTAATCTTAATAATCTTTCTACAAAAAAACCCTCCTCATTGGCTATAACGTGTTTGAGATGACGGGAAGCAAGAGAATTTATACGTGAAAAATTTACATCTTCGAGAAGATAGAGGTCTTCTGTCAAATAAATAAGCTTCTCTAAAAAGTCTTTATTAAAAATTGTTCCTTCTACTACTTCCAGGGAGAACGAAACTTGGTTAAGCCCGCCAAAAATATCAGTAAGTTTATTCTGAACTTTTATAAAGGGGTGTTTTTGAGGAAGAAAATCATCTAGATGTGTCTCTATCTTTATATCTTTTAAAACCCCAACAAAAAAGATTGATATAGCCACGCAGGAAAGAATAACAAGAACTCTTAGCCTAACGACTCCCCGGGCAAATTTGTAGCGAAGTTTATCCATTAATCTGCTTTAAGATTGCATTTAGTTTCGACTCTTTTTTATACATAATTTAAAACCTCAAATATCTTTTTCAGATTATCATTTGTCTTCTTGTGAAATACCTTATCCTTAAAGCCAATTTCTCCAGTAATTAGGTTATCGCTTGTAACTAAAAATGCTGACGCTTCTCTTTTATACATGCTGGCCACCTTAAAAAAAGTAGCTGCGGCCATATCTATGGCTATACTTCCCTTCTTAACCATCTGATTAATAATTTCTTTTGTCTCCCTGAAAAGGGCATCATAAGAGCAAATCTTCCCTTTGTAGATATTGGAATCAGCTAAAACCCTTTCTATTTTATTATTTAATTTTAATGATATTGATATTTTCTTGGGGTAAAATTTGTTAACTCCGGTATAATCCAAAGTAGATGTAGCTAACACAGAATCACCTATTTTCATTCTCTTATCTAAAGCCCCGCAAGAACCTACCCTAATTAAATATTTAGCCCCTAAAAAACATAAAATTTCTGTTCCTATGGCAGTGTCTGGCGAATAAGTTCCAGCATTGGCCACAATAACTTCTTTGTCTTTATAAAACCCTCGGTAAAAATTAAGTCCGGCAAAACTTATTATTTTTGAATGGTTCTTTAAAAAATTTAAAGAAGATAACGCTAAATTTTTATGGTCAAAGCTAAAGGCGTATTTTATCTCCTCTTTTTTTACTCCGTAAAGCTTAAAAACCAAAGAAGGGCTAAGATGGAAATTTTTCATTCTTCAAAAGCTTCTTATCTATTTTACCGGTTCTATTTTTAGGTAGCTCTTTTACAAATTCAAAATAATGAGGAATTTTAAAGTGGGCTAAGTTTTCTTTTAAGAAGTCTTTTAACTCTTGCTGGTCTAGGACCTCTTCTTCTTTAGAAACTATAAATGCTTTTGGCACCTCTCCCCGTAAACTATCGTTTACTCCGATAACAGCAACCTCTTTTACCTTAGGGTATCTCTGTATTTTTTCTTCAATCTCAGCAGAAAAAACTGTCTCGCCAGCTACTTTAATCATTTCTTTCTTTCTTCCTACTATATAGCATAATTCCTGTTTATCAAATTTCGCTATGTCGCCGGTCTTTAACCAGCCATCATCGGTTAAAACCTCTTTAGTTAATTCCGGTTCTTTGTAATAACCAAGCATCACCCCTCGGCCTCTCACCCAAAGTTCACCTTCTTCCTCTACTGCCAAAGTTTTACCTTCTTGATCTACAATTTTTGTTTCCATATCCGATGTAAACTTTCCGACACTCCTGATTTCTTTTTCACCCGGGGGAAGAAAACAACTTGGAGCTGCGGTCTCAGTCATGCCCCAGCCATTTATAAGATTAGCATTGGGACAAACCTTGTGAAATTTCTTTAATAATACCGGAGAGGAAGGTGCCCCAAACACAACAACATACTTCAAGGAAGGAAAATGAAATTTATCATATCCTTTTAAAGATAAAATCGCTATATACATTGCCGGAACCATCCAAACTAAACTCACCTTATGTTTTTCAACATTCTTTAAAAACCCAAGAGGATTAAATCTCTTGATCAGAATGAGAGTCTGGCCAAAATAAACTACTAAAAGAATATAATCAAACCCACCAATGTGTGAAAAAGGTAATCCGGCACAAAAAACTATATCTTTAGAATCTAACGGTAAATAACGCTCTAGACATCTCATTGGCACATCAAAATGTCCATAGGTAAGCAATACTCCTTTAGGATGACCGGTAGAGCCTGAAGTGTAAAATATTGATGACAGATCTTCCTCTTTAACTTTAAGGTTCGGTTCGTCACAACTACTCTTTTCTAAAATCGAACCCCAAGAATAAAAACCTTCAATATCCTCACCACAGGTAATAATTTTGGCTAAATTTGGGCATTTATTTCTGATAACCGAGAGATTAACTTCTTTTTTAGGCTGGATAATTAATACCTGCGACTCACTATGGTTTAATAAATTAACAACTTCTTCCTCAGTAAGTATAAAATCTAAGGGTACTAATGTACCTCCAGCAATAAATACTCCCAAGAAACTAACTATTGCATTAGGAATATTAGGCATAAATACGGCTACTTTGTCACCTTTGCCTATACCGGTACTTATAAGATAATTAGCGAATCGAAAAGAGTCATTTTTTAATTGCAAAAAGCTAATCTCTCTATCTTCAAAAATAATTGCAGATTTTTGGGGCCAAGCCTGAGCTTGTTTTATCAATAGTTTTTTAATATCCATGTTTGTTAGTTACAGTAAATTTTATTAGTAAAATTTTACTATTTACAGTCAATTAGTCAAGAAAAATATGCTTTCGGCAGAAACAGATTTTTCTTGATCCTGATCCCCGAAGGGGAGAAGGATCTCCATATAATTTCCTATGTTATTAAGTTTTTTCGACTCAAAAAACTTAAAACTTCAAGGTGGGGGGTATGAGGGAAAAAGTCAAAAGGCTCAATAAAATCAAGGTTATATTGGTCTATAAATCCTTCTAAGTCCCTAAATAAAGCTTCAGGATTGCAGGATGAATAGATGATATTCTTAGGTTCCAGTCTTAAAATAGCCCTTATTATCTTAGGTGAAAGCCCGCAACGGGGAGGGTTTATAATTAAAAAATCAGTATTTTTATAAAATGCACCTTGGGTATTAAGAAATTTTCGCGAATCTGCAGCAAAAAAAGAAATATTATCAATTTTATTAATCTTAGCATTCTGCCAAGCTATATCAACAATCTCTTTTTCTCTTTCAACTCCCCAAACAAATTTTGCATCCCGAGCCAGAAACATTCCGATAGAACCCACTCCACAAAAAAGATCTAGTACTTGCTCAGTAGAAGAAATCCCCGCATAATCTCGAATCTTCTTATAAAAATCTACTATCGCATAGGGATTAACTTGGAAAAATGTATCAATACCAATCCTAAAGGTTAAATCATCTAACCTCTCCTCAATAAAATCTTCACCATATAAAAGCTCTTTTTTATCAAAAACTACCGCATCGGAGAATGAATCGCTAATAATTTGATAAATAGATTTAATAGTAGCTTTTAATTTTAATGAAGTTAAAGCTTTTACAAACTCTTTAACCTCGAGAGCTTCGCTGCTAGAGGTAACTATGCCAATCATAATATCTTTGGTGAATTTTGTTTCACGAATGATTAAGTAACGCAAAAAACCCTGATGAGAATACTTATCATACACAGAGTGCTTCTTTTCTTTAAGAAAATCTTTAATTGCTTTTATGATTTTCACTAAATCTGGAGAAAAAATCAAACACTCTTCTATATCGACTACCTTTCGTTTCTCTAGCTTACTATAAAGGCCACAAACAAGGCCTTTCTGATTGGCAAAGCTAAACTCCATCTTATTGCGATAGTACTCAGGGCAAGAAGCATTGATCGGTTTTATCTCAGTATCAATTTTATAAGCCGTAGCTAAATCCTTAACCCGGCTTTCTTTAACGGCAAGCTGTTGCTGATAAGGAATATCTTGAAAACGACACCCCCCACACTCAGAGAAGTGTTTACAAATCTTCATCTTATAGTTAAATCCTTTAATTTTTTTCGTCTTCCTTTACCGGGAAGATCAAGAGGATACCCTAAAAACCTTACCTCCACACCCGGTGTGGAGGTATTTGGTTAAAGGTTAAAGATTAAAGGCAATCTTAACTAACTAAGCCCACCAATACCCTAATTCCTCTAATATCCGTGGCTTATCTTGCCAATTTCCTAAAACTTTAACCCAAATATCTAAGAAGACTTTTTTATTATAAATTTTCTCGATCTCCGGACGCGAGCGGCTTCCTACTTCTTTAAGTACTACTCCTGCCTTACCAATAACGATTCGCTTTTGAGAATTTCTCTTAACATAGATATTGGCTCTTATCGAAACTACTTTTTTCTTATCATTTATCTCGTCAATTTCAACTGCTATTGAGTGCGGCAATTCTTTCTTAAGTTGCAAAAATAATTTCTCCCTTATAATATCAGCAATCTGGAATTTAAGTGGAAAATCAGTTAAACAATTAGTGTCATAGTAAGGATGGGACTCTGGTAGGTTATCTAATATAGACTCTCTTAATTTATCAACATCTTTCCCAGTCTTAGCTGATAAAGGAATGTAATAAATTAAAGGATTCCTCTTACCCTCTATTCTTTCGGCCCATAAATCAATATATGTATTAAGATATTTAAGGCCTAAATCAACTTTATTTAAAACCATAATTGTTTTAACTTTTTGGCCAGTAATGATTCGCATCAACTCTTCCTCTTCCTTGCCAGGACGCCGAGATATATCAACAACATAGATAACTAGATCACAACCATCTAAGGCCCTTTTAGCAACTGTATTTAAATGTGCCGCTAACTTATCCTCAAAAGAATGAATACCCGGCGTATCAACAAAGACAATTTGAGCATTTTTAAGATTTAAGATTCCTTTTACCTGATGGCGTGTGGTCTGGGGAATAGGCGAGATAATACTTACCTTATTGTCTACTAAGGCGTTAAGAAGGGTAGATTTACCTACATTAGGCCTACCGAGAATGGTGACGAATCCTGACTTAAACTTCTGCTTTGACATACCGCCCATTGTACCTCAAGAATTAAAGGGGTCAACTCCCTTTTTATATTAGCTTCCACCGCATAAGTAAAAATGGTAAAAGGTTATTCTCCCTGACGATTTACCCTTAAAGACAAATCTAAAAACTCTCCCTTTAAAGGATTGTAGCCGTAATAAACAAGTAGGAAATAAGCTGTCGAGGCAAGAGAACCAGTCCTGCTCCCTTTAGGAGTCCGCCAACCGTGCCCGGTATCAGCAAAGGGACTAGAGGCATAGGGAAGACAGGGATCCTCCCGGCCGATGCGAGAAGGAGAAGTTATAATCATCTTTTGCAATTCATTAAAATAAAAAAACGCCTTCTTTAAATACTCTTTAGATTTACCAGGGTTTTCGTCTTTAAAATAATCTGCCATGATCTCAAAAGCTAAAATCATCTGAGATGTCCATTCTCCAGACACCACCCCTCCCCGAGGAGCATTCCTAACTTTAGCAAAATCAAAGCCTCTTAGTTTAACTTCGCCTTTTTTCCGGTGGAATTTTACCCCAACCTCACAATGTTCAACAGCAAACTTTAAAATTGACTCTGGATTCATCTTCAAAGATAAGAGTTCTTCGGGACCAAAAGCAGTTATTGACCAAGCATAAGTATCAGTAGCAATAGTAGAATCACCCTTACCTCTTTTAATCGGAGGGCCATAATCAGTATAAGAATAACGCGAAATCCACTTCTTTACGCTGTTAGAAGCATTCAAATACTTTCTCTCACCAGTAATCTCATAAAACAACTTAAAAAAGGCAGCAGTGTCTAGATTATGCTCAGTAGAATACCAAGACGCATCCGGTCCTCCTTGTACTCCGCCTTCACCATCGATCATTGCTAGAAGAAAATTAGATACCTTCCTAACTATAGGTAAATACTTTTTTTCACCAGTCTCTTTCGTATAACAAAGAGCAGCTAAACCTAACCAGGCATTTGGTCCGCTATGAAGCACATACTCAAAGACATCGCCTTGAGTAAAGTAAGCATTATAAATATCTTTTCCCTCGTTTATTCTCTTTAAATAAAAATCTAATATCTTCTCAGCCCTTGGCTTATCCCCAGAAATAAGAAATACAATGGTCGCTAAGGCCTGATCATAGGTAAAGCAAACTTTGTCTAAACTACTGTCTCCTTCATAGCTTAACACTAGCCCTCTTCTTAAATCTTGACGGTTCTTTACCCAATTATACATTCCGCTGATTACTTTTTGGGAGGATTTTATCTCTTCGGCTTGCAGGCTTTCAACTGTTTCTTGAATCTTTAAGGCTGCAGATTTACCCTCCTTTTCCTTAGTCTTTAAAAACTCATTCTCTCGCTTTAAGCCTGCTAACTCTAACCCCAGAAGGGAGAGTTTTTTCTTAAGATCTAAAGCTTCTTTTGAAGATATAGCCTCACTGTCTTTACCGGCAGCCAAGGCGTCATACTTGCCCTGCCAAAGAACAACCTCATTATTGAGCAGATCAATAGCCAACTCTAAGCTTGATTGTCTCTCTTTAAGAAATTCTTCTGCGCCTAACCCTTCTTCCAATACTTCCTCAAGAGATGAACGCTTCTCTAAAATACTCACATAATTACTTACTAACTTCCTGTTTTTCCTTACTAAAGATTCCATACGCCAAAATAAAGAAAAAGAAAATAATACAAGCACAGTCATAACCGCACCTATAGCAATTGGTGTATATTTTTTAATTATGGCATATCTAAATAGGTCATTTGCCTCTTTATCATTAGCTTTTACGAACTTTAGCCCTAATGTATAGCGATTGAAATCTCTCAGCCTTTGCTCCCTAATCCAACTTACCCGAGCTTTTAAACACATTGGCTGATGTTTAAAGGGGAGGTTTATCCTCAAAAATAAATGAAGACCATCTTGTTTTAAGCGATCGGCAAAACCCCACCAGAGATCATTGATCAAAAGACAAATACCACCCTTTCCTATGTCGTGGGTAAAACCCTGAAGCCAGGGAGTAAATTTCTTACCCTTGGCATCAAGGATAAAAAACTCAATCGGTAGGATAGTAGAAATTCTTATATATCTTCTCTTGTCGGTCTTACTCATATCCTTTATTCCTTTAACTTCTTTAGTTTAGAAAAAAAACTCTTAAACTCTGATAGCTTCCTTACACTCTTTAAGTCTGAATCTTTAGACATGAAAGAAAACTCATCATAACCAAGCACAACTGCTTTTTTTAACTTTGCTAAAGCCTCATCCGAGCGACCAACTAAAGAAAGGCTACAGGCGAGATTATAATGGACAATTGGATCATTAGGAAGCAACTGGGTTAGTCTCTCATCTACAACTAAACCCTCTTGGTAAAATCCTTTACGAGTATAAACATCTCCTAAGGGAATAAGCACATTGATAAAGTTTGGTTGTTGCTTAAGAAGTTCTTGATAAAACTTTATTTCGAAATTTTTTCGTTTGGTTGTTTCTCGAGATTTATTATTTTTTATTGATATTTTTCTCTTCATTATTTCTTTTCTAGAATAATCTCTTCGCGCAAAGAAAAGAGGGCTCTTTTAAGATGTCCTTTAAAATCCTCATAGTCTTGTTTTTCTACAAATCTCTCCTTAACTCTAAACACTTGATTAAAATTAATCGAATCGGAATCTTCTCTGTAGGAAACTTCAAGTGAAAACCAATGATTTTCTAAAGTAATAGAGCGAGGCAGGTATTTGATCTCTAAGCTCTTCGGCAAAGTTATGTTTACATTTGCCTCAATATTGTATATTCCTTCAAAATCGATCGGATATTTTCTATCCTCTCTGCTGATTAAAGCATGATCAAGGCGTATTTGATCTAAGATAGGAACAATCCTTAAATCTCTAGCTGGGTTAAGAAATTCTTCGGTTTCAAATTTATAGGTAAGTTTCGGCACAGTATCAAAGTTATCAACATCACTTACCTGGTAATCAATCAACTTAGATAAAGATGATATCTCCATCATCTTTTGCTGAATTTCTTCCTTTATTATCGCCGGATGGGTATGTTTTAAATACCACCGGTAAGAAGAAGAGTAAAACCCTTGGGTTGACACTTCCCGGGTAATAACTGCACTCTCATCCTCATCGATTATTATATCCATATTATAAGTAAGCGCATTATCTTCTATAGTATCAATGTTAGCTATAAGCCAAGTGTCATCTGTAAATACTAATACCGTTCTATCTTGATCAGCAAGGGGGACGTATTCAAAAGCTGTAGTTTCAGCTGTAGGATCCATAAAAATCAATCTCCCCTCTATTTCAACAGCACTGATAGCATGGTTAAAAATAACAGCTGGAAAATCTTTCTGTATAGGGTAAGTGCCACGAGTAGGTATAAGCACAAGATATCCTTTTAAACCAGCATACTTTAGCATCGCCACCAAAAGGACTGCCTGGTCTTTACAGTCCCCATACTTAT
>Ga0075120_10002404_pt1 | contig 13599 bp, 8 predicted proteins | sample AntAceMetag02UKL_FD_69792 | JGI IMG/M metagenome (GOLD analysis project Ga0075120, IMG submission 69792) | Saline lake microbial communities from Ace Lake, Antarctica - Antarctic Ace Lake Metagenome 02UKL | ecosystem: Environmental > Aquatic > Non-marine Saline and Alkaline > Saline | place... | reverse complement strand
ATTTAAACCCAAGTCAGTAAATATCCATTGAGCTCCTTGAGGAATTTGCCCAAAAGTGGGATGAAGATTTCTTAACCATCCGAAAGCAAGACCAGATAACAAAACTCCACCTCCAATGCCTAAAGATATTGGTATGCTGTAAATATTTATAGCAAGTAATCCTATAAGTGTTCCAAAAACAATACCTAAAGAAACAGTAATAAGATCAGTAACTTCAGTAGGTCGCTCTGGAAATCCAATATACTCAACAATGGCTTCAACATCTACTTTTGCGCCAGCTATTTGAAAAATATCGCATTTATGAATAATAGTTTTTCTGGTGATGGGAATTTCCTTGCCCTGACGTGTAATTTTAAGAAGAAAACAACCCTGATAAAGACTTTTATCAATTTTACCTAAAGCTCTACCAACTAATTGTTTGTTTAAAACGCAGACGTTTACAATTTCTGATTGAATATTTGTTGCATTTTTGTCAAAAACCTCAGGTCCGATTATTTTTTCGGCATAGGCAAACACTTTTGGTTTAGCAATCAAGCTGATAACATCTTGTTTGTATATGATGGTTTCTGGTTGAGCATCTACAATTTTATTGTCATGTTTAATTTTTTCCACAACGACTCTATGAGGAAACATTTTTTTAAGATCACTTACTGTTTTATTGTCTAATTTGCTATTTTCAATCCTGTAAGTTCTGAAATCTAATTTTTGATTACTAAAAAATGAATTCTCATCAGTTTCTTCATTATCAAAGCTACCCATTTCTTCTTGTATTTCTTGAGCTTGTTTTTTAAGATTGATTTTTAAAATAAGAGGTACAAGCCGGTATAGAATAATAAGCCCAATAATGCCAAAAATATAGGTTATAGCATAGGCAATTGCTACATTATCTTGTTGTAATTTAATTTGACTTTGTGAAAGGTTAAGATTTGAAATAGCGTCTTGAGCGGTACCAATAATTGTTGATTGTGTTAAGGATCCGCCAAGAATTCCAGCAGTAGTGCCTGCATCAAAAGCAAATAATTTCCCCAAAAAAATAACAGTAAGTAAACTGACAATGCAAAAAAATACAGATAAAATCAAAAAATGGAGACCTTCCTTTTTTAAAGCTTGAAATAACTGTGGACCAACTTTATAACCAATGGTAAAAATAAACAAAGCAAAAGCAATAGTTTCAAGAAGTGCAGGAATTTGAACACCAATTTGGCCCAAAACAAGAGCAGTTATTAAAACAGAGGCAGTAGAGCCTAAGCTAAACCCTTTGAATTTTATTTTACCCATGGCGTATCCAATGGCAATAGCTAGAAAAACTACTATTTCTGGATGCTGATGCAGGATATTAAGTATGCTATGCATAATTTAAATAATTGTATTTTATATTTTATTGTTTATATGTTCTATAATATTCTTCCAGCAAATCGCTTATTGCCTTACCAATTTTTTCATAAGCTTTGTCTGATAGGTTAGCTAGAGATACACGGACAGACATATCCGGAGCCTCAAAGCCTCCGCCATTAAGAAGAACAACTGATTTTTCTTCAGCCAGTCGCATGACAAAGTCAATTGGTTCATAAGTTTCTACCATATGATCAGCAAAATGCTTATCGTAACGTTTGGCTGCAAGTTTGGGAATATCTATAATAGTATAGTAATGAGTGCCAAGCGGATTATTAGGAACCTTAATGCCAATTGCTTTATACAAAATTTCAAAACGTCTTTTAACAACACTTTGAACCATTTTTTTATAATCATTATTATTATCAGTAAGTGATAAAAGTGAAAAAAGAACCATCATTACTTGCTGTGGTGTTGATAGTCCTGCGGTATGGTTTAAAGCTACGCTTCTGCTATCAGCTACCATTCGGTCAATTAATTTCATTTTATTAGGATTTAAAACCACGCTTTCATATCTTTTGTAAAGCTGTTTTGTGACGTTTTCCGAAAATCCTGCAATTCTTTTATCAAAAACATTATTTTCATGGATAGCAATTACTCCAAGACGAATACCAGTGCAGCCAAAATATTTAGAGTAAGAATAAACAAGAATAGTATTATATGGAGCAGCATGGGCAATTGATTTAAAATCATTAACAAAAGTGCCGTAAACGTCATCAGTAAGAATAATTAAGTTCTGATTTTTGTTTTTTACAATTTCAGTGACTTTGTTTAGGCTTTCTTGTGACATGCTTACAGAGGAAGGATTAGATGGGTTAACTAGGAAAAATGCCTTAATTTGAGGATCGCTTAATTTTTCAATTTCTTTTTCAGGATAGACCCAATTATTATCTTCATCCTGCTTTATTTTAAGCTCCACCAGCTGGTAATCATTTAATCTTGGGATTTCAATATATGGGGTAAAAATTGGTGTGCCTAGAGCAATTTTATCTCCTTTATGCAAAAGATTGTTTTCCAACAAAGTAGAAAAAATATAGTCCATTGCTGCTGTGCCTCCTTCAGTGGCAAAAATATTAATCTTTCCAACAGGAGGTTGACTTGCAAACATTTCTTTTTCCAAATAGCGCTGTACAACCCTTTCACAGTTAGTTAGCATTCTATCAGGAGTGGGGTAGTGGTCTCCTAATATTGCATCTGTTATTTCAAAAACAAATTCATCATCATTAATTTGTATTTTTTCTGTGGCATAGTAGTAAGCTTTTTTTAAAAAATCTATACCCTGCTTACCCTCTTTTTCTCTTAAAAAAGTTTCAAATCTTTGAGCGATTTCTTCCTGTTGTGGTGTTCCGCCTAATTGATCGGACTCTCCTGTTTTTTTTGATTCTTGAATTGCAAAATTCCCAAGTTGTAAAAAAGCCATTCGTGGTTCAGTTGCTAACCAGTTAGGATTGCCCCGACCGGCATTAAGCATGAGCTTTTCGTTTTTACTGGACGCCATTTGAATAAGTTTGTCTTTTAGTTCAAATGGACTTAAATGTTCATACTTTTTTTCTTCAGAAGCTTTCATAAATCTTTCAGTTTAAATTGTAATATATCCAAGATAACAAGTTAAGTAAAATTTTACAAGAGAAAATATAGAAAAAACAAGACATTTAAAAAGCTTAAATAGCATTATATATTAGGTTTTTCTCACAGGAATAACTTATGCTGTAGGTTGGAAGTAGGGAATATTTAGATTAATAGAGAAAATTATATGAGGATATTTCTTTGTGTCCATATCTTCTTTACAAATATGTTTACAATTAACTTTACAATTATTTAGTGTTATGATACACTTTATTAGTAATATGTTTAAACCAAACTATAATTTAACTCCAAAACTTCTAAAGAATATAACTAAAATAGAACGTCTTTATGGACAACTAGAATCTAAGCATATTCCGATAAAGCTGGAATTAAACTTAGAAAGAGATAATATTATTCAGTCTTCTTACATTTCAAACAGTATAGAAGGTAATCCTTTATCTTTGCAGGAAGTAACCAACCTTTTACTTGATGATAGAATATCTGTAAATCGTGATGAAAGAGAAGTTAAAAATTACTTTAATCTTCTTCAAAATCTGAAAAATTTTGCCAGCAAAGAAATTTCCATAAAAATAATAAAAGTAATCCATAAAAATCTGTTGACAGGTGTTAAAGATCAAATTACTGGTCAAATCCGTAATAAAAAAGTGATTATTGGAGAATATATTAAAGAACAAAAAGAGACAACTTTAAAAGTAAAACATGAACCACCGTTTCACAATAAATGCGAGATTAAGAAAAATATTGAACAATTAAATGCTTGGTTAAAAAAAGAAAATGAACTTCCAATTACTATTAAAGCAGGTATTTATCATCATCAATTTGTTTATCTTCATCCATTTATTGATGGTAATGGACGAGTTTGTCGTCTATTGACAGCTCTTATTTTCTTACAAAACAATTATCTAATTAATAAATATTTTGTTTTAGATGATTATTATGATATTGATAGGATAATGTATTCAGATATGCTGCATACTGCCGACAAGGGGAATAAAACTCAATGGTTGGAATATTTTACCGACGGTGTTAAATATTCTCTTCAAGGAGCTTTTTCTAAGGTAGAAAGTGCATTGTTAAAACTCAAAATAGAAAAACGCCCAACTCCTAAAGAAAAAGAAGTTTTGAATATTGTTCAGGAAAGAAAAGAAGTCGTTTCTACAGAAATAGCAGAAATATTAAATGTTTCTCGCCAACAGGCTCATAGACTTTTAAAAGCTTTAGTGAATAAAGGTTTTCTCAATAGAAAAGGCAAAACTAAAAAAAGCTATTATTATTTAAAATAAAATACGAATATCGTAAATAGTAAATATAATAACGTAGTAAAATGAATATGTGAAAAGAATAAAGAGATTATTATCAAAAAAGCCCATACAACTTCTTCCCTTTATATTAGTTTTGCTTGCATTTATAATTTCCAGAGCATGGAATTTCAATACCAACCCTTTAGGTTTTTTCTGTGATGAAGCTGAAATAGGACATAATAGTTATCTTTTATTAAAAAACGGGTTTACTCAATTTGTTACGCCATTATTTTATAGACACTTTGAATATATATTTGGAGCTCTTCCAGTTTATGCAACATCTCCATTTGTATATATTTTTGGATTAAATGAATTTTCTGTACGTTTAAGTACGTTGTTTTACAGCGTATTATGTTTAATTGTATTGTATTTAATACTTAAAAAAATTAAATCTTACTATCCTGTTTTAATAATCTTATACTTTGCATTTACTCCTATTTATTTTCATTTTTCAAAACCCAACTTTGGATTAATGCCTTCTTTTTTATTTATATTGCTTTCATATTATTTATTTCTTTTTATAAACAACAAAAAGAAATCGAATATCATATATCCTTTTTTAAGCGGAGCATGTTTGGGAATTAGTGCGTATGGATATGGAGGCTATCTAATAACCTCTGCACTATTTTTCCTTATATTATTATTAACTCTTATTCTTAAAAACATAAGAACAAAGAAGAATATTAAATATACGCTTTTTTTCATATTCTCATTCTGTTTTGTATACACGCCTATTGTTTTAGCTATTTTATTTAATAATGCATACATATAAAGAATAAATCAGAAAGATGAGTCAAATAAAGATTTAAATGTAAAAAAAAGAATCGTAAAAGTAATTTTAAATTATCCAAAGTATTATTCATTAGATTATCTGTTTTTTAAGGGAGAAATAGATATGAATGGGGGATATGTAAAAAGACATTCAATCCAAGGAAATGGAGAACTGTATAGATCATCACTTCCAATTATTTTATCAGCATTAGTACTATATGTTTTTTTTGATAAAGACAAAAAAAGGAAAAGGTTATACTTACCTTTCTTTTTACTTTTTTTAGCATACCCTTTTTCTGATGTTCTAACAACAAATTATGAAGAGCCTCCCTATTCAATATCAGTGTTTACAACTATATTTTTCCTTCCATTTATGGTTTCATATGTTTTTGCCTTTATTAAGAAAAATAGAAGAATTTTAAATAATAAAAAGAAAGTAATAGCAATATTTATATTATTAATTTTCTTAATTGAAGCTATATTTTTTTTAATAAACAATAATAAATATCCTGCTTATTCTTCAGGGTATTTTGGATGGCAGTATGGGTATAAACCAGTAATGGAGATATTCGAGGAAAAGGAAAGGTACTATGATGAGTTGTTAATAACACATAGATTTAATAGGGGTGAAGTTCTTTTAAGTTTTTATAATACACAAATAAACTGTAGAAAATGTAGAGTAATGAGCAATCCTATTGAAATAGACAGCAATAAAAAGCAGTTATTTGCACTTCGTAAAGATGATATTAATGAGGCTAAAGAGAGATATAAAGGGCTTGAGTTTAAAATAAAAAAGAGGATATATCTTCCAGATGGAACTGCTGAGATATTTATAGGAGAGTTTGCTCAAGCTTTTTGAAAACTACATTACAGAATAAAGCTGCAATTTTATTAAATTATAAATTCAAGATAGTTTTCTTTTGAAATAATACAGGTTTCTTCACCATACATTTCTTTGAAGGCTTTAGGAGTATGGGGTTTTTGAGGTTTCCATTTGAATTCGTAGGCTGAAAGTTTATCTTCTTGTGTCTCAATCCAATCAATTTCAGCTTTTTCATAGGTCCTCCAAAAATAGTAATCTCTTTGAGTGTGTGAATACTCGTGTTTTTTCATTCGCTCCACTGCAAGAAAGTTCTCCCATAGGTTTCCTATATCTGTTCGACTATCTAATGACATGAATTGATTAATTACTGCATTTCTTATGCCTAAGTCCCAGAAATAATATTTCTTGCTTTTTGCGACCTCTTTACGTAGATTTTTAGAAAATGCAGATAGTTCAAAAATAACAAAACTTTGTTTGAGCAACGATAAATATCTATTGACAGTTTTAACATCTATCCCCAGATTATTTGCAAGCTCATTTAAAGAAACCTCGTTTCCTATTTGAAAAGAAAGAAGCGCAACAAGTTTTTTAAGCGTATCAGGAGAACTTATATCTTTAAGTAAAAGAACATCTCTAAATAGATAATCTGAAACAATAGATTTGAGATAGTCTTTTTTTTCTTTTGTACTAGATAGTTTAGTTAAATAAGGATAGCCACCAAAAATAAGCTGATCTTCTAAAAGATATGGTTTTTTATAACTTTCTATATTATAAGTAAGTTCAGTTGTAGATAAAGGATAGAGCCTATATTTAATAGTTCTTCCGGTTAAAGTTTCCTGAATGCCTCTAGCTAACATTAATGAAGATGAACCTGTAACAATAATTTTTTTATTAGGCAAGGTATCAATAAGAATTTTTAGCGATAAAGCTATATTTTCAATTCGCTGTGCCTCATCAATAATAATTATACTTTTATCTTTAACAAGATTAACAAGTTTTGTTTGAGAAGTGCTTCTTAGTGATTTTTGTGCTTCTTCAGTATCGCCATTAAACCAAAGTATATTTTTATCTTCAATTTTTTCAGTAAGCTGTTTTAATAATATGGTTTTCCCCACACGACGAGGACCATAAATAATTGTAATAAAGCCGGATTTGAAACTCTTATTTATTTTTTTACCAAGTGTTCTTTGTATCATTCCATAAAATTATACTAAATTTATGGACTTGTGTCAATAAATTATTACTTAATTTGTTTATTTATCATTTAAATATCATACAATTTATTCTAAGGGCTCACTCAGATCTTTTTAAAAATCATAATCCTTTCATTTTGAGCAAAAGGTAGAGGAGGAATTAAAAGAATAAATGTTCAAGGTCTAATAAACTTTGAATTATCTAATAAATAATTTAGGATATCTTTTTCTAATTTCTTGTTTTTCAGCAGATGGGAGCCTATCTAAATAAACATGGCCATGTACTGTTTTTGGAAACTCTACGTTTTTAGCAGATCGAAGCGAGTTTAAATAAACACTACCATATACTGTTTCCGGCAACTTTAATATTCTAGTAAACTGGAGGCGATGTAAGTCAATACTACCATGTACTGTTTTTGGAAACTCTACGTTTGTAGCAGATCGAAGCGAGTCTAAATAAACACTACCATATACTGTTTCCGGCAACTTTAATATTTCAGCAAACTGGAGGCTGCTTAAATCAAGATTTCCGTAATGGAATTTGATACCATCTTCTAAAGCTTCTTGTCCTGTTGTGCTAATCTGTTCTTTAGAATAGTCTGTTATAGACGAAATATCAGACTTAATATCTCTTTTAGCTAATATTTCATCAATTCTTGGATCTTGTTCATAACCAAACCCTTCTATTATCGAGTCAAGTTGATACAAAAACAAAAGATCGTCTTTTGTTAATTCTTCTCCAGCAGTATTTTTTCTGTCGATTTCTGTCAGCTGCCTCATATTATCTAATTTCTTTTTGTAATTCTCTCCATCTGGGAATTGTTTTAGTTTCTTATCAACTATATTAGCAATATATGGATCAAGGTTTTGTTCATCGGCAGTACCTCTCACTTCAATAATCTGCGAGTCTTCTATACGAATAGCGACTCTGGGAATAACTAGTTCTCCTTCTTTATTATAAGAATAATAGACATAAATATCACCATCTTTAAGTTGATCTTTAGCTGTTGTTTCTCCGACAGTACACCAGCCTGTGCCATGACCCTGAAGCGATGGGATAAGTGGCTTACTAAATCCTTCTGGTATATAAGTCATGGGGTGACAGTCTTGAGGAAATTTTATCCATTTCCCTTGAGTATTTATGAGTTCACTTTCTTCAGTCGGTGTTACTTTTTCAATTGCATAAGCATAGAGTTTGCCAAAATTAGCTCCTTGGAGTAATAGTTGTAGTTCAGGATTATCTTCTGCATCTGATATATGTTCTTTATTAATTTTTTTGACAATACTATCTATTACATAAGCTAATGCTTCCCGATTAAGATCAGGAAAAGGCGCCACACTACCCTTATTTCTTTCTGCAAAGGCGTGTTTTTCTTTATCATAAGTTGAAAGCTTTAACGTACCGGTAAAGGCCCAATACTTAGCCCACATAGGATAACTCTTAGAATAGGGGGAAGTAAAATAGTTTACCCAATTATCTAAACTGGACCTTTGATTACTTATAATGACTTCGCTTAATTGTTTTCTTCTTTCGTCAGTAATTGCAATATCTCCACGACCTTGTTCGCGATCTAATCTGCTTTGGTTTTCATAATAGCTTTCAGGTATATCGTCTGATTTAATAATCACATTTTCATAAAGACTTGTTTTTAAAAAATCAACATTGCGTTTTCTTCTGTCAAAATCTCTATCATCATTAAATGGTTTGGGATTTAAAATGTCTTTGATACGATCAAGATAAGCTTCTATTTTATCAACTGGTTTCTGTGATGTTTTTTCTCCTCTTTTTTTTAGCCTTTCTTGTGTTCTTTTAATAGGGGAAGTGGTATGAAGCTGAGGGTTTCTTTTATGTAAAAATTCTTCTCCGGATTCTTGCATACTTATTTAATTTATTAATTAATTCAAAATATATTCTAACTTTTTTTAACAAAATTGTAAATCCATTTTAAAGAGATAGCAAAGCATTTACTTAGATTTTTTAAAAATCATAATCTTTGGATGGTCATATACAGTAAAAGATTCATCCGCATTATCGTCAATAATCTCCAGTTTAAAATTTCCTATTTTAATCTTAGGATAAACAGAAAATTCAATTTGTTTTTTAAATCCAAGCTCTTCATTAAATAGCAATTTGTAATAAGTGCTTGTTCTTGGATAGCATTTTATATGCTTTTTACAGTCATTAAGCTTTTGTAAAGGTGTATAAAGCCTATTTGAAGCTATAATAATATAGTCAGCGTTATCTAGTACATTATTAATTTCTTTCCATTTGTTTTCATCATCTGGAAGCTCATAAAGCCTAAGTTCAAGAATAGTATATTTTTCACTTTCGTAAATTGGAAGCCTGTCATCCCAATGTTCAACAGCAAGAGTTTTATTGTATTTAATATTATTATTTATCCACTCAGAAGCTTCTATTCTTGTATGCTTTTGAGAATAAATATTTACAAACATTAAAGTCCACAATAAGGATAAAAAGAGAATAGGGTAGAGAATTATACGCATATTTTTCTTTTTTAAATAATATATGCCATAACCTGCAAATATTGCTAAACATGGATAAAGAATAAGCATATAGCGCATAAATTTAACAGAAGAGCGGCCTATTATTAAAAGATAGAAGATATAAAATATTAAATAAACAAGGATTAAGCCTCTATTTTTGAGTTTCTTAATATTAAAAGCAAAATATATTATACCTATTAAGCTAAGACAGGAAATTATAGGACCCAAGCCCCATATAACAATATTCTTTAAATAATAAAAATAGGGGAGAGTATCAACATATTGTAGGGTATATGGAAAGATATATGGATCTGAATTCATCTTTATTTGAGAAAAAATATCATTAAGAAAGCGATTGTAATTAAAAATGGCATAGGGCATGAATATAAAGAAGAAAAGGAAAGAAAGTGAGGAGAATAAAATAGTATAAAGCAATGCCTTAAATATTTTCTTGTTTTTATACTTTCTTGCAGCTTTAATAATTATAGCCACTACAATAACAGGAAACATAATTATTGCAGTTATTTTTACAGCAAGTGCTGCCGCAAATGCAATAGACATATATGTTATGTTTTTTAAACATGGTTTTTTAATAAATAAGAGAAGAAAATAAACAGTAAGGGCAATAAATAAATTCAAAAACACATCAACAACAAAAAAGTGTGTGTTTTGAATTGCAAAAAAGGATATAGAGTAAAAAAAACAAGCAAAAAAAGCAATTTCTTGTTTTTCTTTAAAAAGAAGCCTAGCTGTTTTAAATATTATAAATATTATTGTTAAATCAGCAAATATTGACATATATCTTCCTACATAAAGCATTCCATTGTAAGAAGCTAAATTTAAAAAAGGAAAAAATAAATCTATTGCTTGAGATATTGCCTTTATTGCATATATTGGTAAAGATCCGTAATTAAAAAAGTCTGGGCTTAGATTGTCGAAAAAATGAATTCTATCTGCAACCATAATAAGCATACGCTCATCTGGATGAAGATGGGCTCCTTGATCCCAATTAATGCCATAAATGCGCAGAATAAAAGCAAAAAGTAAAATAGCAAGCAAGGGTAAAAAGCCTTTCTTTCTCATAGCTTTGTTATTTATATTGATATTTAAAATTCTATTATAGTGTATTTCAGGATTTGATATACTATTTAAATATATGTTACCTATTCTTTTAGATTTAAAAATTGTAAAAATATATACATTTGGAGTATTTTTAGTCTTAGCCTTTTTTTGGTCAAGTTTTTTATTATGGAAGAATGTTCAGCTTACTTCAAGAAAAGAAGAGCAAATATTTGACGCTGTGTTTATTTCTTTAGCTTCAGGTTTATTTATTGGAAGATTAATATATGTAATTTTAGATTTTAAAGACTTTGGATTTAGTATATTGAAATTTATTCTTATTAATGGATATCCTGGAATGTCTCTAATAGGCTGTATAATTGGAGGATTTTTAGGATTTTTTCTTTTTCTTGCATCAAAGAAAATTAAATGGACAGAAATTATTGATTGTGTAATAAATCCTTTATTTTTAGCTCTTGGTCTAGGGAAGCTTGGAAGCTTTATTTCAGGAGTAGAAATTGGGACTAAAACCAATTTTCTGCTTTCAATAAAATATATTGGATTTGATGGATCTCGTCACTTAACAGCACTATATGAATCTCTTTTATTTTTTTTAGCCTTTTATATCTCATACCGAATGATGTTTGAAATAAGAAGGGGGAAATACAAATATGGTTTTGCTTTTATATTTTTCTGCTGGTATTTTAGCCTTGTGTATTTTATGTTTGACAAATTAAAAGAGAATCATTTATACTTCGTAAATAGTAGTTTTAACAGAAGTTTTTCGTTAATAGTTTTAATAATAGCAAGCATTTATTATATAGTATATTTTAAAGATACGATTTTTAAAAAAGTATCTTTATTAGGTAGATTACTTAAATCATATGTCAAAAAAACACCCAAAAGCTTTTGTAGCAAAACAAAAAAACAAACTAAAAAAAGAGATGGAGAAGATAACATCTCAAATAACGGAACTTAAAAAAAGCGATCCTTTTTTAGATCCAGGACATGTTTCAGATAATGCTGCAGTTGATACAGATGCCAGAGAGCAGATCGGTCATGAAACAGTTCAGGCACAGTTAAAAAACCTTCAGCACAAACTTGTAAATATTAATGATGCTTTAGAAAGAATTAAAAGAGGAACATATGGTATTTGCAAAAGTACACATAAGCTAATATCTCAACAAAGACTGGAGCTTATTCCCGAAGCTTCATACTGTATTGAGGCTGAAAAAAGGCTGCGAAAATAATGCCTCAAACTGATATACTTTTTTAAATGGTAGATATTCCTGCATTAACAATATTTAATTTCTTTTTTTTCCTTTTACCCCCATTTATATTTGGAATGCTTGCAAAAAGATTAAAAATATCACCCATAGTAGGATATATTATTGGAGGATTAATACTTGGAAATTTCTTTGGTGGGTTTATTTCAAAAGATACAGTAAATCAATTTGCATATTTTGGAATTATTCTACTTCTTTTTACAGTAGGTCTTGAGATTAATTTTACCCGTCTTCTTACGCTAAAAAGGTATATTATTATAGGAGGAACATTGCAGCTTCTTCTTTCTATTGTTTTTGTATTTATCTTAAGTCTTCTTTTTAAATTTGGGCTTTTACAGTCTCTATTAATTGGTATTGCAATGTCATCGTCTTCAACGGCACTTGTTGCAAAAATTATTCAAGATAGAGGAGAAGAAAATACATTTGTTGGAGAAATAGCTTTAGGGATTCTTATGTATCAAAATATTGCATTTATTCCATTTTTGATAATTTTTACTTCAATTACAATCGATACTGTTTCAGTATTTAATATTGGCATAGATATAATACTAAGCCTGTTAAAATCTGTAGTTATAATTTTTCTTTTGTATTACGCAGGACAAAAAGCAATACCAGTTATATTCAATAAAATATCAAGAATGTCAAGAGAGCTTTTAAACCTTTTTATAATAGTCTTTATTTTCTTTGTTACATACATATCACTTGTATTGGGCATACCTATACTTATTGGTGTATTTGTAGCTGGTATTCTTCTTGCCCATACGGTTGAAAACCATCATATATTTTCAGAGGTAAGGCCGTTAAGGGATTTGTTTGCTGTTGTTTTTTTTGTATTTATTGGGATAAATATTAAGCTTGGTGCTATTTTTACACTTATTCCTGCAATACTTGCTTTTACATTTTTAGTAATCTTAATTAAAGGCTTTATTGTTCTTGGAATATTCTTGTTTTTTAGATTCCATCCAAAAACATCGTTTAGTTTAAGCGCTTATCTTTTTCAGGTGGATGAGGATGTATTTATTCTTATGTCTGTTGCTTTTATGTCTCAAATCGTATCATTTTCCGAATATCTTTTTATAATAACATCAGCTCTGATATCATTTATGCTGACTCCAATTGTAATTCAGAATAAAGATAAGCTTTACAGCCTAATAAGAAGGAATATTAAAAAATATTTTCCATTTTTGGATAATATTATTGTTCATAAATTTGAACAAAACCATTCTCCTTTAGATGTACTAAGTATTAAAAATCATATAGTAATTTGCGGGTATGGAAGGATGGGGAGCAATATTGGAAGAACATTGCTTCTTTCAAACATTCCATTTATTGCAATTGATTATGATTTTCAAAAAGTTGAGCAAGCTAAAAAAGAGGGAGTAAATATTATTTATGGTGATGCTTCTGACATTGACCTTCTTGACTATATTCAGGTTGATGAAGCAATAATATTAATACTTGCAGTTCCTGAAAAGATATCTCAGGAATCAATAATCCTTAATGCAAAAAAGCTTAATTCAAAAATATATATAATTAGCAGAATACATCAAAAGCAGGATAAAAAAAGAATCAAAGACATTGGTGCAGACATGCTAATTCAACCTGAATTTGAAGCTTCTTTATCAATAATAAAAAAGATATTAATGTGGTACAAACTTCCTAAGGAAGAAATATTAAGCAGG
>Ga0075120_10002403_pt1 | contig 13604 bp, 11 predicted proteins | sample AntAceMetag02UKL_FD_69792 | JGI IMG/M metagenome (GOLD analysis project Ga0075120, IMG submission 69792) | Saline lake microbial communities from Ace Lake, Antarctica - Antarctic Ace Lake Metagenome 02UKL | ecosystem: Environmental > Aquatic > Non-marine Saline and Alkaline > Saline | place... | reverse complement strand
AGGCCGCGTGGTCACCGCTCAGGAAGATCGTGGGCACACGAAGTGCACCGCACTGCAGCGCGAACTGCGCTGTCTCACCGATCGGAATGTCGTTGAGCGTATAGCTATCAATCGTCCCGCTGCTCTGCGTATGCGCCAGATTCCCGTCGACGACGCCGGCCATCGCGTGCTGACCCACCAGCACCGCCACATCATACCCGGCCACAATCGGGTTCCGCACAGTGTCAGGCGCCAGCGGACGCCCGTGCATCAGCTTAGCCTTGGGATGCAGCATCTCAAAGCAGATACCGCCCGGACCGTGCATGTCGAGGACCAGAACATCCTCGACGCCGGCCGCCAACAAGCCCTCCACGGCCGCATTCACCTCTGCGGTCAGCAACCGTTTGGCGTCCTCATAGTACTTGCCGGTGGCGTACGAATCCTTCTCGAACGTCACCACACCCGCAACACCCTCGATATCCGTCATCATCACGACTTTCATGGACACACCTCCGGGACTGGTTATCCGTTCGAACGTGTTGCTTGCCCCCCGCAGCCACGTCCGCAGCTCGCGCTGGGTGCGCCAGGTTGCCCGTGCACACGGATCACCTACCACGGTCAGTTGGGAAAACCTAAGGATACCGGATGCATTGTGGCCTGACGCGTCGGGCCAGCCGATCAGCCGGCCTTCCGGCAAGCGGACCTCGCCATACCACCAGAGGGCGGGGTAGTCATCTATGGAAGCGATCGGTGATCGGCTTTCGTCGTCCAGGAAGACAGGGCACAACGCCTTCGGAAAGCAGTGTGCCGTGTGGTGTAGGTGGTTGAGCCTAACTCGACCGTGCGCGCCTCTTGTCTGTGTCGCGCTGATGCTTGCGGCGCCGGCTCGGGAGCAGGCGATCCAGGAGCGACGTTGGCTGTTCGCTCTCGTCCTGGTAGTAGTAATAGTAGTATCCGCCCTTGTTGTCCATCGGAACTCTGTTCAGCACGTTGCCCAACAGCCGTGCGCCGCTGCGCCTCACCTGTTCCGCTGCCTGGACGAGTGCTCTGCGATCTGTGCTGCCGGGCTCCACGACCAGCAGCACCCCGTCGGCCTGAGGTGCCAGGAGCGAGGCGTCGGCTGCGGCCAACAGTGGCGGGGAGTCGATGATGACGATGTCGGCCATTGATGCGCAGCGCTCCAGGATCTCACCCATCCGCCGCGAACCCAGCAGCTCCGCCGGGTTGGGCGGAACCTTGCCGGCCGGCATGATCATAACGTCCTCACTACCGGGCAGTGACCTGAGATACGCTGTCATGTCTACATCCGGGTCGACAAGCACATCGCTCAGTCCCGGCTCGCGCTCGATCCGGGCATAGGTGTGTAGTCGCGGCTTGCGCATGTCGGCATCGACCAGCAAGACGCGCTTGCCGGTGAGCCCGATGGCCAGCCCCAGGTTCAGCGCGATGGTAGATTTACCCTCGGTGGGGCCTGCACTGGTGATCAGCAGGACTTTCACCGGATCATCGACCGAGGCGAACTGGAGGTTGGCACGCAGCAGCCTGAAGGCCTCTGCGGTGAGCGAAAGCGGTTTGTCGGTGACGATCGAGCCGCCAGTGCCATTCGGGGCAATGATCTCTTCATCGCGCCAAATCTGGCCGAGTACAGCGGCATCGGTCAGCGTGGCGATCTCCTCCGCCGACTTCACGCTGGTATCGAGCATCTCTCGCAGGAAGATGCCCACGACGGCGATTACCGCGCCGACCCCGGCGGCCACCAGGGTGTTCACACCCGTGCGCGGGCGCACCGGTTCGTCCGGCACTTCGGCCGGCTCGATGACGCTGATGAGGTCGGTGGATTCCAGTTTGGAGAGCGCCACATTCTGGTAGGCGGTGCTGTAGCGCGAGACCGCATCCTCAAGCTGCGCAATCCGTAGCTCCAAGTTGCCGCGCTCTGTCTCGTCGATCGTCTCTTCCAAAGTCGACCGCAGCTCGGTGATCTGCTCCGATGCCCGTGTCATCTCGTCGATGAGTTCCTGTTGGCTGGTCTGGAATCGCGCCGTCTGCCGCTCCTGGTTGCTATCGATGAAGGCTCGAGCCAGTGCATCGGCAAAGGTCGCCGCGAAGTGGCGATTGGGACTCTCAACCTGAACATCGATGAGCTGAGTAGCAGCTACGGTTTCGACCTCCAGGTCATAGGGAATGCCGTTTTCCTCGGAATCCTCGGGGTCGTTGTAGCCCAACGCAGCCAGGGCCCGCTCAATAACGGGTCGGCTCTGGATCATGCCGGCGTAAGTGTCGGCGATGCGTTCGCCCGCCAGGATGTCCTGGTAGCTGCTGTTGCCGTAGGCGTTGCCCGGTTGGACGAGCAGCGTGGTCTGTGCCTGATAGATCGGCTTCATAAACCAACGGCTGACCACAAAGGCAGTGCCGCCGGCTATAGCAGCCGACAGAACGATCAGCCAAAGCCACCGGCGCAACAGCTGCCAGTAACGGCGCAGATCCAGATCTAGTATGAGTTCGTCGTCCATACACTCTCCCCAATAAGTGGCCGGCGCACCATCGCGCGCGTCTCAGTATACCGTGACCGCCGATCGGAGCAAGTTCTGGCGTGGGACGGACGGTGGCCAGAAGCCGGCTATCGCCGCCCACCTTGTTCGTGCTCGTTGTTCCCAGCTCCGACGTGGGGAGGCACGCCCCACTGACCAATCTGCCTTTTCTCCCTATCGCCTGCTCGCTCTATCGCTTGCTCGCCCTCTCGCTCACTCGCTGATTCTCCATTCTCACATTGTTCTCCATCGCCGTGAGCAACCCCAGCGCAACCCAGAGGACCAGCCCCGGTTTCGAGCCCGGCGCCAGCGCATCCATCAACCCGTAGATATGCAGGGCGCCAAGTCCGCCCACCAGGCCCAGGGCCAGGGGCCGCAGCGTGGCGTCGCGGCGTGCAACGCGCAGCCCGACCCAGGCGGCGATGCCCAGTAGAGCGATATACGCGATCAGCCCGGGCACCCCGACATCGAGTGCGACCTGCAGGAAGATATTGTGCGCGTGGGCGATGTCATAGCCCGGAGCGACGTTGAGCGGATAGAGCAGCCGCACGACCTCGCGGAACGTACCCAATCCGCACCCGGTGAAGAGGAAGTCCTGCGTCGCCATCAGCGCCCAGCGCCATACCTCCTGGCGGAATCCCAGGGAGCCCAGATTGCCCAGTGCCGTCATCCGTCCGGGCTCCTGCCAGAGTGCCTGCAGCCGTTCCGGCCCGATGGCGGCAGCACCGAGGCCAATGGCGAGCACCCCCAGTGCGCACACCACCCACATCGCACGCCGGCGCCGGGAGCGGGGGAGTGCAAGCCCCCACAGGGCCAGGAGAAGCAAGCCCCCCAGACCCGCGCCCAGCCACGCGCCGCGCGATTGGGTGAGCAGCAGCAGGACCGCAAGGGCGCCGGCGACGGCCAATAGTAGCACGGCGCGGGCGATCCGCCCGCGTCCTCGGGATTCGCGCCCGGCCAAGAGACTCGACAGAGGCAGGGAGAGATAGAAGACCAGGGTGCCGGCTAGCTGGTTGGCGCTGACGCCGCTCTCAGGCCCTCCCGGGAGTCTGACAGGGTTGGTGGGCATCCCGATCTCGACCCAACGGGAGACGAAAGGGACCTTCTCCGGCCAGCGCACGCTCACGATGCCCACGGCCGTGATCGCGATTCCAAAGCCGACCAGGCCCGCCACAGCCCAGCGCAGGGTACGGCGATCGGTGACCGCCCGGCTGAGGAAGCGCCAGGTGGCCATCCCCAGCAGCAGGCCGGTGGCCTTGGGCAGCGTCAGGTCCGGAAATGGTGTCACCAGGATGCCGACGGCGACCGTGACCGCCCACAGCAGTAGCGCGCCGTCGAAGGGCGTTGGGGTGAACGTGCGGCGGTTCGTGGCGATCTGCAGCGCCCAGTTGACCGCTAGAAGGCACAGTGCCACGACTGTCCCGGCGGGTCTGACCGTGGGAAAGAGCAGGAAGGGGGCGGTGAGGACCAGTACCGCGCCCTCCAGCCAAACAGGCCAGGGGAGTCCTAGGAAGGTGTGTTGTGGGCTTGTCATGATTGGTCAATACCGCTATCGGAACCAGGCGAAGTAACACTTCGCCCTACGCGGAGTGGGAACGACCGTACACGCAGTTCTGCGTAGGGCGAAGTGTATGTCGCCCAGCCCCGCGATGGACGATGGGCGATCTGCAAGATGTCTGATCCGCTACTGAGATGTCGATGTGGTAACCGTGCACGGATGTAGCCACGATAATCATGGCACGCCACCTAATACGCGCCCTTGCCGCGCAGGGCCACCCAGGGGGTCTTGAGCAGGATGTAGATATCGAGCCACAGTGAGTAGTTCTGGATGTAATAGAGGTCCTCGTCGGTGTGCAGGTGCATCGTCTTATCCGAGCGCCCGTTGACCTGCCACCAGCCGGTGATGCCCTGCGGGACCGCGAAGCGCTTACGCTGCCAGGGTTCGTATACCTCCACGAGCCATGGCAGCTCGGGCCGGGGTCCGACCAGGCTCATATCGCCCTTGAGGACGTTGAAGAACTGAGGTAGCTCGTCGAGGCTGTAGTGGCGGATGAAGCGGCCGACGCGCGTCACCCGCGGGTCCTTCTCCTGCTTGTGGATGACGTGGCCCTCCGCGTCGTGCGTGTTGACCTCGTCCTGAAGCGCCTCGGCGTTTTGTACCATCGAGCGGAACTTGACCATCTTGAAGAGCTTGCCGTTCTCGCCGACGCGTTCCTGCTTGAAGACGGCGGGGCCGGGCGAGTCCAGCTTGATCGCCACGGCGATGACGCCCATCAATGGCAGTGCAAAGAGCGTGAGCGCGCCGCCGACGGCGATATCCAGCGCGCGCTTGCCCATGCGCTGGTAGAGGCTCAGTGCCGGATCGCGCAGGTTGATCATCGGGATGCCGCCGAAATCCTCGACGGTGGCGCGGTAGAGCGCCAGGTTGAAGTAGTCGGGCACCAGGCGCACGCGGACCGGCAGCTTGTGCAGCCGCGAGACCGTCAGGTTGACGCGCTCGTGGGCCTGCGGGGGCAGTGCCAGGATCACGTTGTCGATCTCGTGCTCCCGGACGACGCGCTCGATATCGTCCAGGGTACCCAGCACCGGCAGTCCGTTGTCGTGCTTGCCCAGATCATCATCCAGGTAGCCCTCCAGGTGGAGCCCGATCCAATCGTATTCCAGGATCATTGCGGCGACGCGTTGACCGACCTCGCCTGCGCCGGCGATCAACACGCGGTCGGTGTGCCGGGGGGCCTGCCGGCGGCTGTGTCGCGCGAGCCGCACCACCGCGCGCCATCCCACCATCATCACCCAGGTGAGACCGAGGGCGTAGATCACCAGCATCCGTGAGGTATCGCGATAGGTGAAGTAGAGAACGCCGGCGATGGCGAGGGCGAAGAAGCCCACAGCCAGCGTCAGCGTCTGGTACTCATCCACCACTTTGTAGATCTTCTTGGGGTCGTAGAGGGAGAGGGTGGACGCGGTGACGATCCAGAGGACGGCGGCGATGGCGTAGACTTCGATCGCCGGGATGCCGTGGGGATAGAAGCCGACCCGACCATAGGGCAGCGTCTGGCGCAGGTAGTCCGCCAGGACAAGGGCGCCGGTGACGCAGGCGACGTCAAGGAGTAGGGAGAAGGCTATGTAGCGTAGTGTGAAGCGTTTGAGCATGGTCTCCCTTTGCTTCATCGCAGGATCTTGCTGAGCGATGCGACGCCCGTGCAACAAGTACAAGGAACTGGCGCCCGCTATCAGTTGCACTGGCGGCACTTGAGGACAACAGATCCGACAGTACTGGGCCTTAGTTTGCTCGTTAGTCTTCTCGGAGTCTATTAGGCAAGGGCCGTTTTGTCAATTGGTAGCAGAGCCGTTCGTAGGCGTCGGTGACAGGCCCCCAAGAATAGGCAGTTGCGGCTCTCTCTCGGGCCTTGCCACGGTACGCCTGCACTAGGTCTGGATTCTCAAGCAGCTCGGTGAGCACTCGTTTCAGGTCTTCCGCGCCGGTCTGCCCGTCATAGCTGAGCCCAGCGTCACCTATTGTCTCAAGATTCTCAGGTGTGTTGTGAACAATCACGCAGTTGCCAAAGGCCATTGCCTCAACGAGAGCCGGATGCGTGCCACCCACGCCTGATGCTTCCACGAAGATCTTGGCGTTGGAGCCCAACTCGTGGTAACCTCTGCCGAAAACATAGCCTGTAAACACAATGCGGGGATCGGCAGCGGCGCTGGCTTTGAGGGATGCGATGTACTCCTGTGCATAGGCGGCGTCACCAACGATGACGCACTTCAAGTCGGTATCAAGGTCCCGGAAAGCTTCGACGAGATGATGGGCGCAGTTCTCCGGCACCAGACGCCCTACGAATAGCACATACTTCCCCGGTTCAAGTCCAAAGCGTGCCAGCGTTTCCCCAGGCGGCACAATGTCCACGTCGGAGCCATAGGGAATATACGGCGGCGTCCTGTCAAAGCGATCCTGATAGTAGCCTTGTACCACTTGAGAGTCGGTAATACAGGTAGTAGGCAGTTTGGTCGCCAGGTACTCTGCGAACTGAATGTACTTCTTGGCCAGAGTAGGCCATTTCTCACGCCTCCAATCCAACCCGTCCACATTGAGGATGGTCTTAGTGCCGACAATGCGAGGTATCCAGGTGACCGGACTATTGCCGGCAATGAAGTACAGGGCGATGTCGTAGCGTTGCGTTAGCGCATGCAGAGAAGAGATGAGTGAGTGGACCATCGTGTCCAGGTATTTGTTGCGGATTGTAGGGAGCTTGACCAGGCGCATCCCTTTGTAGTGGGATCCTTCGTACGCGATGTGGTGGGAACGGCAGTAGACGGTGACCTGGTGACCGCGGTCCGCCAGCCGTTGGCCCAGTTGCTCGACGCAGGTCTCAAAGCCGCTGTAGCTGGCAGGGATGCCGCGGGTGCCGAGGAGAGCAATATTCATACACATTTCAATCTACACTCTGCAAGAACCTGGCGATAGACCTCGAGGGTTCGTCGTGCGGTCTCTTTCCACGAGAACATGGCTGCCCGTCGCAATCCAGCTTCTCGCAAACGTGTCATGAGAGCGCTGTCTGTCAAAACCCTCTCTATTGCATCCGCCAACCCTTCGACGTTTGTGGGACCAATGGTAATCGCAGCTTCGCCGACCACTTCCGGCAAAGACGAGGTATTCGAGCAGATCACGGGGGTACCACATGCCATTGACTCCAAAGGAGGCAGACCAAAGCCCTCGTACAAAGACGGATAGACGAACACGCTCGCAGCATTATAGAGCAAAACCAAATCCTTGTCAGGCAGGTAGCCTGTAAACTTGACTTTGTCATCCAAACCCAGCTTCTCTACCTTGTGAAGCAGTTCAGATGCACGCCACTGCGCTTTACCCACGATGACCAACTTGGGCACCGAGTCAAGTTGTGCCTGTAGCAGGGCGTAGGCTTCTATCAGACGCTCCAAGTTCTTTCGTGGTTGCAGATTGCCAACAGCTAAGATGAACTGCCTGCCGGTTCCATAGCGTTGCCTGACTTCCTCAAGCTGTGAATCGTCAAGTATGGGGCGAAACTCGGAACCGGGCGCAAGTGGAATCGCAACTACCTTGTCAGGTGGAATCTCATAATGCTCTATCAGGTCACGCCGAGCGTATTCAGAGAGTGTAATCACCTTCGCAGCCTGTCGTGCCGAACGGGGAACCAGTGTAGACAAAACAAAACGATCGCGAAAGGAGAAGCAGGACGGAAAGTGCTCGTAAGCAATATCGTGGATACTCACGACTGTTGGACAGATTGGCACAGGCGGTGCCACATAGGTAACATGAAGGAGATCGATCTTGTGGCGATGTACTGCTCTTGGAATCCCAAAAAGAATCCGAAACAAAGGTGAGCGCGGGACAAGCACTGGGATGAACTGGTGGTCTAGCCGAACCCGCCGAGCCAGACATTCTTGATCCGTGGTCAATATCATAAGCTCACCCGGCACACCGATTGCCTGTAAGCCGCGGAGTAGGCCTGTAACGTAGGTTTCATTGCCCGTTTCTTGTTCGCCGATCATGTGGGCGTCCAAGCAGATACGAGGAGGCATCCGTCAAGACCTGACCTGTTGGTCCAGTGGCTTCTCCAATATCAGCCCTGCCCCATTCGCGCTATGAATGCTGGGTCTTGCCTTCGTCGAGAAAAACACGCGGGAACACAATAGGCCCACAGCAGTCCAACCGGTGAGGTTATGGACGGTCTGGGGAATGCGCGCCACAGCGTATGCTCGAAATCGAACCACCTGTCTACAAAATAGAAGCGAACCACCTCTCTCAATCCCGAGGCTTTGACGATCCGCTGCTCTATTGCTATCTCATTGTAGATCCGGTGATTCGCAGCGGTGTCATAGGGCGGACTCCCTTCCTGATAAGCCGAACCATAGGGGAAGCTAATACCCAGACGTCCGCCCGGCTTTAGAACGCGCGCCATCCCAGCGACTGCTAGTGCATCGCCGTCATCAGGAATGTGCTCAATCACCGAGATCGCGGTGATTCGATCAAAGTCGCCATCGACATAGGGAAGTCGCCGCACATCTTGCCTCTCAAAACACAAATGACCGGCCGGGAACATTTTCCCTCCAGCCGTGGCCAGACGTTGCTTCTGGAATACCAGCGTTCGTTCGTCTATGTCAACAGCCAGCACCCGACAACCTGCAACTGCCAGGTATAGCGGCACAATGGTATTGGCGCTGCCCACATCTAGTACTGACATTCCCGGTTCTGCCTGCAAGCCTTGGATGACTGCCGGATATTCCAAGTACCGGTACAAGTCCAGCCGCTTGACACAATTTTTCCAACCCAAACGACCAGCGAACCGGTAGAGGTCTAGGGCACTCACATGAGTTGTTTTTGATACCATCACCTTGCTCCAACACCGTCGGTAGGGGTAGAATGGCTGCTCAATGTTTTCTCAGATGCTTTCTGCCTGATCCTTCTTGACTGCAACTAGGTTCCAATGCCACGGGTAGTGGTTAACTATGGGGATATTGCCAATCCATTCATCTACTCGGATCAACAACTTTCCAAGTCCGGCACCGAGTTTCAGGTCCCGGTTCCCGATTCGGGCAGATGCCTGCACAAATAACTGGGCAAAGCCGGTAAGAAACCATATTGGCTCAATCTTAACCACGCTCAAATCTGTCTGGGCGGCCAATTGTAGGAGCCTTCGTTTCGAGAACCCAGTTGTTGTTGCTTCCGCTATTGACCTTGTTCTCACTGGATGATCCTTCTTTGACCAGGGAACAGTCAGTCGCTCAACTATCTTGCCCAAAGGTCGCACTAGCCGGTAATACCATGTGTTAGGTTCCATCCCGACTACTAGTAGGCCACCAGGCTTTAGACATTCCACGATTTGACCCAAGCCTTTTGTTGGATTCATTAAATGATGAAGTGTGGCGAAGATCAACACTGCGTCAAAGACATGCGGCGGGAAAGATATGTGTTCAGCATCCATAACCAAGTGATAGCCCCTTGATGAAAGGCCAGCCATAAGCGTATTGTCGTGCGCTTTCTTGACCATGCCAAGCGATATGTCTGTTTCAACAACACTTTTCCCCCGGCGCATCAGTACAATACCGTCTCTCCCCGGGCCGCAGCCCACATCCAGGATCAGAGCATCCGACGGTATGGTTGCCAGTTCAGCCAAGACCCAGCTATGCGAGTGCAGACTCACCCAACTATGGAACTGGACTAACCGCTCATAGTCTTCTGCAATTTCTGTATGCGCTCGGGACTCAATGGCCTTGAATGGTGGCAGATTCGGCGGAAGCATGACGGGGATTCCGTCTTCCTCAAAGAAAACGGCTTGGCAACGATCACAGACCCATTGGTGACATCCAACCTTGAGTTTGCCCTTGCACATTGGGCAAACCAGAAGCGCAGAGACTCGTTGCGCCAATCTCTCATCACTCTCGGGCAAAAGATCCGTAGCCTGTATCATAATCCTCCACGAATGTCTTGTACAGTCAGGTGTTCCAGCGAAGCGCCGTGGAAATCTCAAGAAGATCGGCTACTACACAGGAGATTGCGTAGGGCTTGGCCCAGATAGGCTACTGTCTTGGCTAGGCGGCAGGTATAGGTGAAGCGCCGGCTGTGATGACCAATCAGAGTTGTTAACACCCATCCAATAGCATCGCGCGGGATTACATAGAACACCCGCAATAGCGCATTTCGGACGAGCAATCGTCTGCCCCCTTGGATCAGTTCCCAAAGCGCGATAGATCGCCCATCCCAGCGGCGCCGCTTCAGAAAATACGGCTGTGTCATTCGCGCTGCTGGGATGAAATGCCTTACACAGACGGTGGGATGATATAGGACTTTCCCACCCTGTCGGCGCAGGCGATCAATGAATTCGACCTCTTCACAAGACAGCAGGCTAGTACCAATACGCCCCAGACGGGGGTCAAATTGCCCGATGCGGGTGAGAACTGTGGTCCGAAATGCCATGTTCGCGCCAATTGGGTATTCCTTACCCGTCAGCAACTTGGGCGACGTGCCAAAGCATCCCACGCCCACTGATAATAGTAGCTCCTCGTTCATCCAGATGGGCACCGGCGTAGTCTCCCAATCAGGGTCCACTGGCCCCCCCACACAATCAACTTCGGGATGCTGTGAGAAGGCACTCATCAGTTGCAGTACCCAGTCGTCGTTTACCACCACGTCATCGTCTATGAAGGCAATCACGTCACCTCTTGCGGCCCCGATGCCCGCGTTACGCGCATACGATAACCCCTGCTTCTCTTCCACGATCACCTTCAGCACGAGCCCCCCATCTGTCACCCATTTTTGAAGCACCTGCTGTGTCTGATCGGTAGAATTGTTGTCAACAACGACAACTTCAAAAGGTGCTGATCTACTCTGGACAGCCAGGCTCTCGAGAGCCCGGTCTAGCAGCGCAGCGCGATTGTAGGTGCAAATGATCACAGATATGAGCATACCACCGAATTCTCCCATCAAGACTCCTTAAGGTTCGACCTTGCTCGCGCATGGAGCAAACCTAGAACTAGTCCCAAATACCCCCAAATGTACCACAAAGTTGTATGATAATAGAAGACGTTGTCTGTGATCGAAACAAACAACAACCCAACCACGATAACCAGAGCACTCAAGATCAACCCACGCAGGTAAGAGTTTTCCGCCCGGATATAGCCGAGATAAAGGGTTTTCAATATTGTTATGTTCATTAGCAAGAAAATGAATAATCCTACAATACCAAGTTCAAGGAGCAGTCGCCAATAGTCATTATGAACGGCATTCTCTATTCCGGCAAACTGCAACGCTATCTCTGTAGCCATTCCCCATCCGTAGCCAAAGATGGGCCGTGCCTGAAAAGCCGGCACAGTAGACTTGAGCATATAGTATCGAAACTGCCCGCTATTAATGAACCCAGATGCGACTGGATACCCAGATCTGCTTAGTGGCATTGAGAAAGTGTCTGGGGTCAAGAGATCGGCAAAACGCGCTGGGATTCCCGGAACAAGAACTAGAATCAGAAGGAGCCCCACAGGCAGTGCAACTAGCAGACGCCGTTCTTTGAGCACCCCAATGATGAGCAGCCCCAAGACCAAAGCCCCCCAAGTCACGCGGGTGAAGGTCAGGACAATCATCACACTTGCCAGCCCTCCCAACATTCGGTGGAAACGAGAGACCGGTTTGATGGAAGCAAACATGAATCCATAACAGACAAAAGCTATCGCCATCAGATAGAAGGAAAAGCCATTGGGATGCCAGAAGGTCGAATATATTCTGGAATATCCCTGGGTGATTGCATAGACAGAACCAGTCAAGAGCGAAATGAAGCCCACCAGAATGGGGACAATAGAACTCAGCAATATGACCTTGACCAAAAGCCTCACACTTCTTTCAGAATTGACAGCTGTCATCAGAGAGATCAAGAAGATAGAGTATACGCTCGCCAATCTAACGGCTTCCCGAATAGTCTCGTCCCTATTGCTTGACCAAAGAGAGCTGGCGAATACAAGAAGCACAAGAATAGTATGCAAAAGGACTATGGGATTCTTGATCACTTTGAAGAAGAGTCGGGTTCTAGGTAACAGAAACAACAACAGAAGGCCAATAACAGCAACATTAGACAGCCCATTCAGGTTCACTGCGCCTGAGAACAAAGCAAACTGCTGCAGTACATTGTCGGTAATGCTCTTGAAAAACAGGATAGTCAGTAGCAGATACTCTGGCTTACCTACTGCAAATACAGAAAAGGCTAACAGGGCAACTAAGGAAAAACAATAGACAAGCCATTGAAGCGGCGTACTTTGATTGACACTGACAAGCGCCCCCACACAAACCGAAAGCACCCCAAGCACCAAGGGAAGGGGCTCTACAAACCGTCGTTCCTCCCCCCGCGTGAAGCCGACTATAGATGCAGACCTATTACCATGCAGGCCCATCGACTACCTCGCGCCCTGACAAACCTGCCATACTACAGAGCCTAATACTGCATTTCTATCACTGAATTGAGTTACTTCATCGTTGAGGAACGCTAGGGTCAGTATGTAGCGTCCTGGTCTCCCTATCTCGACTCGCCAGGAATGCTCACTCCACAGATTGTCCTCTCGGGCAAACTCGGCAATGCTGAGGCGGTCAGAGCCAAGTGACGCTTCGATTAGGACCGGGCCGGGAACAGAGTTCAAGGCCCGAATTGAAAGGCAGTACTGACCTGCGGTCGGGAAATAGAAGGCTTGAGCCACGGCCCGATTGGTAAACAAGGTGATCCGACCTGTACTGCGCTGAAAGTATCCATCAGGCCTCACTAGCGAAAACAACGCAGCACTTGTGAGAACGGAGTGCTGGGGTGTCACAATCAGCCCGGGATCAAATCGCCCAGCAGCGGACGCTGCTCTATCCCACCAGATCATGGCACTTCCCCAATCACCTGAATTCGCATGGCTAACCGCCAACTCCTCTAGTCGGCGGCACTCATCATCATACTTGCTCCATTCAACTGCTGATAGAGTATAGTCCCCCGAAAGCTCAAGAAGCTGAGCCACCCCGCCGTGTATGCAGGGATCAGAAGGCATAGCCTGGCCCAACAGTTCTTTCCCAAGTAGCAGTGTCGAGGACTCTACTTGATCCACTGAGTAACCGTGAAGCAGAATCAACATGCCTTGATTGCGTCTTGCTGCCACATCGGGTAGCGAGGAACTCAAAACGAGCATTACCAACATCCCAAGTCCCAAGAGACGCTGAAGCAAAGTGTATGCTCGACTCATAGCCTATCAGTACATTACCCAGCGCAATCGACTAGCTGCATAGGAACTCTCCATTACCTTAGGTCACGAAGCGAACGGTCAAGCGGCAGGCGGTCGCTGCTAAACTCGCTGCGAATTAGGCAGGCATCATCGGCAGCAGCCACTGCAATCATCTGCACTAAACTCCCTGCAACGAATAGTGCCAGCGTACAAACTGCCCTGTCATCTCCATACCCCGGGAGAAACTATGTGCCGGCTCATATCCCAAACGACGACGTGCCTTACCGATACGTGCGCGTGTCTTTGCGGCACACAATTCTATCCTCTCCTGCGTTGGAATGTGCAACTTAACAGGTTCTGCATTGCCGCCACCCGCCA
>Ga0075120_10002402_pt1 | contig 13611 bp, 13 predicted proteins | sample AntAceMetag02UKL_FD_69792 | JGI IMG/M metagenome (GOLD analysis project Ga0075120, IMG submission 69792) | Saline lake microbial communities from Ace Lake, Antarctica - Antarctic Ace Lake Metagenome 02UKL | ecosystem: Environmental > Aquatic > Non-marine Saline and Alkaline > Saline | place... | reverse complement strand
AAGCCTGAGTTTGAGCAACCAACATTTTACCGGACAATAAATAGTCTCTTGATAAAAACGAGCCTGTATAGTTTTCATAATAATCGAAAAAATGAACGGCTATTTCATTTTTACCGAGAAAATTATACATTGCACTATTTGCATCCAATGAGCCAAGAATATAGAGTTGGTCAATGTTTTCCACGGGAATGTATTTAGGTTTTAATTCGTTGTCATCTTCGTCAATCGGAATGAACTTTAAGGTGTTATCTTTTCGTGATAAACGACCGGGGTTAAACAGGTAATATGTTTTTTTCATTTTTTGATATGATTTACAGGATTAACAGTATTTTTCGTGTTCTTTGAATTTTCTTATCCAAGAAATCCCGAACCTAAGGTATTATATGCTTCAAAGGTACATTTAATAATTTTACTTGTTAATTTATCAGTTTCTATAATATATTAATTTATTTATAAATCATGTTAATCTTGCCTTCGTTCTTCTATCCAGCAAAAATCATAATAAGAACATTTCCTGCAAAAGCTTTTATTTATTTTTGATGGACAATTCTCCATTTGAATAATTTTTTCAATTTCTTTTTCAATTTCTTTTATTTCTTCAATATCCCGTTGACTAAGAAAAATTTCCTGAGTTTTACGCAGTTTCGGGTATTCAAGTATTCCTGTTACATCTTCAATGCCATTTCGGAGCAAAACATAAATATAGTATTTTACTTGCCATTCGTGGGCTTTTTCAGCTTTGTTCGATTTTTTTACTTCGTGAATGATTTTGTTTTTCGTGTCATAATAATCAATTTGAATTCCGTTAATTGCAATTTCTTCATATTTGGCAGAGCGTTGCGAATAGCTTGTTTCGTGAATTAATTTACCTTCAAAAACCGCATCGGATGTATTCTCCATCTGAATGCCGTTTGCAAAAAGCCATAGCTTGCGAAGGCAGATGAAATAGTAGTTTATATGGGTTCCGGTGATATGCATAGTAAAATATTCATGTGTTACTTTTTTTAATCATTTTTGAGTAAAAACATCCTTGTGTCCTAAAGATTCTGTTAAAGCCTTTCAGGTTGCAATAATAGTTTGCCGAACTCCTCTTTCATGGCTGGCCGGTTATTGTGTTTTTCAAGCAATTGTGTAGCCAGTATCCTGGCTGCTTTTTTGCCTCCTTCAATCTTCGACATTTCTTTTAAATAGAAAACAGCCTGCTGATAAGCCTTTCTGCCCATATTCCTTTCTGCATAATCTTCAATAGCAGGTTTGAACATCTCAATCATATCGGGTGCATATAACTCTTTAAGGTATGAGGCATATCCCAACAAAATGTCAATCCGGGGGGTTTGTTTAACCAGACCGAAAAGCTTGTCCCACATTTTTTCTTCAACAAATATTGTTGCTACGGGCGAAGGGAAAAGGTAACCGTAAGAGGGCTGTTTTGTGTAGCCTTTTAAAACACGGGCTATGATTTTATCCCTTTCAGCCGGCCATTCTTTATTGTCCCATGTTCTTTTAAATATCTTGTAAAACCCCATATTAAAACGATCATAAAAATATAATTCTAATGCATATTTTCGGATATTTTTTACATCTTTTTGTTGTTGATAAATTTCCAGGAGTTTTTCTTTCCACCTTGTTGCCGTTCCGGCATAGTTATCTTCAATAGCTATTTGTATACCCTCTTTAATAATCCTTATCGCCTCATTATAATCTTTTTCTTCAAGTTTCCTCCCGACAATAATTTCCCTGAAATCGCTGATCCTGATATTGTCATGAATGATCGTTTCTGCTTTTTCATATTCACCGGCATTTTCGAACAATATCATTTTGAAGCGCAGGTATTTGCAGGAGTTGTATTGTTTACTCCATCCTTCCTGTTGTGCTGCTTTAGCGATTTGTTGATCAATAAATTTATGGGCCATGTTAATTTTTGCCGGAGTATCTGCCGCTTCGATCAGTAGTGGTTCCAGTTCATCGGCACAACCATAGTCGTCATAATCGGGGTTGTTGGCCTGCTCAAGTAACCATTCGAAAATTTCATTCCTTAGAGGTTCGTCAGGAGAGGATTTTAGTATTTCCGAAATAATATGGAATGACCCGCTAATAGCCCCACCACATTCACCATCTGAATCATCCATGTATTGAATCACCTGAACACATTCAGGGGCTATTGCTACCGCGATATGAAAAGCTTCCCAGTAGTTATGCCCTTTGATATATTCCCCTGCACGTTCAAGTAAATCATAAGCAGGCCTGAAAGCAACACGGGAACTGTAATAGTCGATATAACCATTCCTGTCGCTTGACAACGAGAAGATATCCCTGATAATTTGCCTGTATTTTTGACGGTTTTCCGTACTATCGTAATTTGACAAGGAGATCGTTAATTCATTTCGGAAATCCTTGTGTTTTGCTGCGTATTTTTTTACAAACTCACGAAGTTCTTTTTCCGGGGAAACGCTTATAATTTCTTTCCAACCGGATTTGGTTTTCGTTTCCCGTTTACCTGTTTCCGTGTTGTCAACTTCATCATTTATTGCAAGCAAAACGGCCACCACATGCTTACAAATTTCGCCATCATAGGGACAGTTGCAATTGTATTCCATAATCTTGCCCATGCTCCCGGTACGGATATCAACCTCGTAATCTTCATTGCCTTCCACTATGGCAAACCATTGTCCGTTTTCCATATCTTGAAGGTCGGTAACAGCACCATCTAAGTAATAATCTTCACCCCGCTCAAATATTACCGGGGATATGTGATCTTTGAAGTTGGTTAGGTTCATTTGTGTTTTTTTAGAAATTTACGTTTTTTTATTTATAATTCCACTCCTGTCAGGTGTGGAAACCCTGGAGACTAAAACGGTAATTCATCATTATCGTCATTTTCATTTATATTTGATGGCATATCATCATCCAATAAAAAATCCGGATCCTCATCACAATCACAATATTCACCATAAGGACAGGTCATTGGGTCGCCGGTGCACAGTTCCAAATCGAAACCCGATGAAGGTAAATACTGTACCGGCTCATCCCAATTTGTTGTCAATACCTCGTAAAGCCAATCGGAAGGGATTCCGTCGGGTATATCAATTAAATCAATATTCAGACTGTCGAACAATTTAAATATTGCTTTATTTACCATTTCCATCTGTTCGTAAGATAAATCAGTTATTTCGGGGAAATTTATGGCATCAATACCTGTCCAGTACGAAATAGGTTTGAACGGAACCAGTGCCAGTTCTGCAACATCCGGCAGTTCATCCAGGTGAGGTGGTGACTCAATAAATGCCGGAACCGGTGGATTTTTTGCTGCTTCTTCGATGTCTTCGATTAGTTGAGAGAGGTAGTTTTTCATAAGCTTATTGTTATACTTTCTCAAATGCATCACATATAAAATTTTCTTCCTCTTTTTGGTCAAAGCGGTTCATCATACAAAGAAGGTTTTCTTCCGGATCGGTGTCATCGTAGCTTTTACAAAGCAAACATAAGCCCGGTACGGGAATAGAGTGCGGGTTGATTTTATTTCCGTCATCATCATACATGCCGTTAAAAATAGGTTCTTCCATATTATAATATTTTATTAAGTTCATTCACTAATATGTCGTAAACATATTGTTCGAGCCATGCTTGCCGGTAATCAAACCAATCCTGCCGGTAATCTGAATTATCAATTAGATATTTGAAATTTGCAAAGGGTCGCTTACGGTTTAGGGCATAAATTAGTTTTTGTTGAAATTTGCTATCAGGCACTTTATCAACAAAGCCCTCCATGATTTTAAAAGATTCATGCGAATCAACCGGCTCAATTGTGATGCAGTTCTTCCAGTCATAATGTTTCAAGCCTATGCTTTCGAGATTTTCGCCCGTCATAGCCTCAAATTCATCAGGGTCTTCTATGGTATCTTTTGGTAAACTTTCTATTTCCAATGTATCGCCATTGATAAAGCAAACCAAACCGGCAGAGATACTGTCGGCAGTTTCGCTTACCAGCGATTTGTATTTTTCAGGGATTTCTGTCTCCTCCGCTTCTTCATAGATTTCATCCATCAGAAACCGATGGATTTTTTTTAATTTATCTTTGTCCTCCATTACCGAACGAAGGATGGGCAGGATTTCGTCTAAGAGTTGTTGGGCGTTCATATTATTCATTATAAATTCTAAAAATAATAATTAATTTTATGCCATCAATACATTTTCTACAATCAGTTTCAGTTGTGAATAAACGGTATCAAAATCAGGCAAAGTATTAATAGGAAGATGTTGTTTTAGACTGCTTTCCCAAGCTCGTTTATTTTTTCGTTGTTTCTCAGTATTTACAAATTGCTCGACATTTGAAATTTCGATATTTTTTGTTTCAGCTTTTTTCAATAGCAATTCTTTAATTGCTTTATTATTGACATTACCAGTGCTTTGCATAATGTACCAAATATCATAAATATCTCTTGGTCTGTTTCTTTGAATTAAAGAGCGTAATTTTTCGGCTACAATTTCTACCATTGGGTAAACAGGAATAGTTTTATTAATTAAATCAGAATCGGAATACGGATGATAAATTTTACGATAAAAAGGTGCTTCAAAAAGATGCTCTGAGAAACTTATATCTAATTTTATTTTTGTTTGCCATCTATTTATAGGCAACACTTGTTGATTTGGCTTATGAAATGCTCCCCAAAATAAAATTGTAACTTCATAGCCTTGTGGAATATTTTTATGCAATTGTTGTTTTATTTCCTTTAGATGAAACTTTGCACCGCTATTTTGTTCTGCAACTTCTATTATTTTCTGAAAAAATAATTCATCTATTACAAAACTTGGGTCTATGAGTGTAAAGTCTAAATCTTCAGAAAAGCGATAATCTTCGAAATAACATTTTTTTAAACAAGTGCCTCCCCTAAAAACAAAATTCTGTTGAATATCGGTGAAAGTGTATATTGCATTTAAAAAATGACTAAGAATCCAATCTTTGTCAATTACTTCCTTCTTAATCCCCTTTTTATCAGCAATCTCTACTATTTCGTTATATTGCATTGTTCTAATTTTTATGAATTCGCTATTTCCAATATTTCATCTCTTGGAATGTTTAAAACTAATTTCCATTTGCTATCATATTCTCCTTTTTTTTCGCCTCCAATCTCGAATAAAGAATAATTTTTATTAATTGTGTTTTGTGCATATTCAATAAATTTTTCCATCACCGGTTTCTCAAGAAAGTCAGCCAAAAAGCCCAAACGTTTTATTAAAGAATTGTTTTTAATTAACTTACAGTATTTAATTAATTTACTTTGATACATTTTAGCATTATTAAAACCTTTTATTATTTCCTGATACCATCCTGAATATTGCGGGCTATCGAAACAATCAATTATAGTTTTCTCTACATCTGTCATTTTGTAAGTATGATTTCCATATCCATAAGTTTTGTATCCAAATAATTTGTATCCCTGAACTTTTACAAATTCATATTGTCGGCTTTTATCCGATAAATTTTTCTTTCCGAGGGATGTTTGAATAAACGTTTTATTTGCAAATTGTTCAGTTAATCCATGTGCATTTAATGCTGTCCAATATGCAATACCTCCATCAGGTGCCATGAAATTAGCAATTACATTATCGTCTGCAAAACTGCTTCTAACGAACTTTCCTCGTTCAAGTCGATAGAGCAAACCATTTCTTGTTAAAGATCTTAATACATTATTTATCTCTCTATCATGAAACAAATTTGTGTTTTTAATCATTTCTAAATTAAAAACATCATAACCGTAGTTATCCAGTAAACTTATAAACTTAATTTGTAAATCTGTCATGGTAAAATTATGTGTTATATTGTATAAAAATGCAAAGATAACATATTTATTTACCACGACAAAAACAATTTATTTCATTGAATATCATAAATTTTAAATTTCATTTATAAACCGGACCACATAGTATTTATACATAAAACATTTGTGAAAAAGGAATAATGTTTTGTGGTAGTTTACCATATAGAAAATCCGGATTATCTTACCACGAAACATTAGCTTTTTGTTTGGGGTTTTACGAAATAGCCCCAAAGCCGATTCCAGTAGAATTGCCAATTCCAACATTCCAGGCAAAGGCTTTTGTTTTTGTATTACCTGTGATAATAACAGGGCAAATATTTGCTTTGTTCTCTATTCCTTTGTATGTAATTTTTGCTGTTTTGGGACTATTATACACATTTCCAAATAAAACTCCCTTTTTAAACTCATGAACAATATATGTAAGTTTCTTAATATGAGTCCAAGACAATGTCTCAATTGATTTTCACTCCAGCCTTTCCCATATTCCAATGTTAATTTATCAGAAAGTTTTATTACGATTTGTTTACCGTATTCTGCCCTGCTTTTGTTTGTATGTTACCATAATGAAATTGCTAATATGGTGTGGTGAATGGTAAAGATGTTTTTGCTTGATTAAATTTATTAAATAATTTCATAAACAGATACTAATTACAAAAAATCATACGATTTATCAAACATCTTTTCGTTGATACCATTTTCCAAATTATATACTTCTCCTATCCCGATTTCTGATTTCAATAGTTTGTGATATTGATGGAATTTAAATTCAGCATGGTCAGGATTATATTCCATAAACGATTCTAAATCTTTAACTTTTCTTATAAAAATTGAGAATACAAATTTCGACATGATACCATTTAGAACCAGTAATTGAGATTTCTTTTCTGAAAAGTACATTTCTTTATTTTGAATAAACGATACATATAAATCCCAAATTTTCTCACCGGAAACTTGTTTTTCATTTACATTGCTTAAACAATTGTGTTTTTTTATAAATTTAATTTCATTGTTAGAAAAATTATTTTCTTCTTTATAACAATTAATATCAATATCTTCAGGTACAAAAATAGATGCGTTTTCACTATCAATGAGTTTGAATTTATTATGTATCTCTCTAAACTGTAAATTGTTGAAATGCAACAAATAATCAGAAAGATTTGTTTTATATGCAGAGTCATTGAGTTTCTCTATTTCTTTAAACACTTGCTCGTAAAGTTTCTCAAAATCCTTTTTTGTGAGAATTTCTTTAATAAACTTTTGGTCAAAATTTGTTGTTACTTCATAACGTAAATCCTTTCCGTAAATTGATTTTGGTGTATCATGTTTAAAAAGCCAAAGTTCGCAATTCTCTTTGTTTACATTACGATTTATGCGTCCGGCAAGCTGTTCGTCGCTGTCGATAAGCGATTGATTTTTAAATCCTAAATCCATATCAATATCTACACCTGCTTCAACTACTTGTGTTGTGATCAATAATATTTTCTTTTTTCGATTATCCTTATCTTTTAGAAATTCAATAATATATTTTCTGCGTGGTTCTATGATTGTTCCTGAAAGTACAAATATTTCATCAAAGAACTTTTTCTCTTTATTCAACTTCTCGCAAATATCATAAAATTCGCTTGCCGATTTTTTGAAAATGAATTCGATAATTGTATAAACGCTGTTTGTAAATTTATCGGTTCTGCTTTTTGCATATTCTGCTGATTTTTCAAACAAAATATCTGCTAATTCTTGCAATTCAATATTTTTTTTGCTTAGCAAATCTGTTTTAATAGCTACTCGTCCTGCAAAATTTGGGTTTTGAAGATATCTTTTAGCATCAGGAATTAACGGTTCAAATGGAATGAAATCGTAATCAGCAAATTTAATTTCATCAATCTTTGGCAAAGTTGCCGACATTATAATGAACCTTATATTAAACAGTTTGGCATACTGCGAAATAAAATATTTAATCTTATCCCAATGTTCCGGGTTGTACGATTGCAATTCGTCGATTATTACAATGGAATTTGCCAAACGGTGCAAAATGTAGTTTGTGTCTTTTTTATTGGATTTTAGAATATCGAAGAATTTGATATGTGTTAGAAGTGTAAAAGGATAGTTGATAAAAAGATTATCGATTTGATTGCGCAATTCATTACCATATTTTGCATCTTCTTCATTATCATGATTTTTGGTTTGAAAACCTGCTTTTGAATGTACTTGAGCAATTTCGCGATTATTTAAACCCAACGTTTCTTTAATGGATTTTGCAGTTTGTGTAATAAGAGTTGTAAATGGAAAAACATAAAACACTTTGTTAATTTCGGAATGTAGTCCAAGCAATTTTATTACTGCTATCATCGACATATTTGTTTTTCCACCACCGGTGGGAGCTTCAATATAGAAAACCCGTTTTTCTTTATGTTTCCCAATATTAGTGAGAACTTCTGCACCTAACTTCTGGCGTAAAAAATTTAGGTTCGAATTACTTTTTTCTCTTAAATCATTAATGTTTTTCGATAGGTATTTTTCGGGGTTACGGATTAATTCACCATTATATTTTGCTTTTTCGTTATTTTCAAAATATTCACATATTCGTAATTTTAAATCTTCGGTAATTAAGCCAAAGTCTTCTTCGGTGTTGAATTTCAAATCATTCATGTAATCCGAAGTGGCATAATAATCGGAAGCGGTTAGTAAGGAATAATTAAGTTTTAGAAGAGCAAAAAGGGAAAAGAAATCAATATTCAATTTTAATTCTTTGATTTGTGAAAAAGAATTTTCCATATCACCAATTAAATCATGATAATCTACCAAATTTTCAGGCTCCAATTCAATTTTAAATTCATATAAAAAATCTTTTAAATATTCAATATTTTTATCAGAATAAGCAAATATAGCATCTATCTGAGATAAATATGAGCTATGATGTTTGTATATTGGAAATGAGAAACAAGTAATTAAAAAATCTACAATTGTTTGATTCTTAGCATCAAAATTATAATTATCAGAATATTTAAAATTATGAACTAAAAACAAATAAGCACTTAATGATGAATGATTTGAGCCTTCCTTATGAATTCTTTCTTTTATATTCTGATTAAAATTATTCATTTTTTCCTGTTGGAATAAATGATTAATCTTTCCAAAATCATGATAGATTATCGAATTATAAAACAGTATTTTAATTAGAGAGTTTAATTTACCATCTGCCTTAAATGATTTGCTAATTTTATTGACAAGATTATCAATAATCGGTTCTAATTTGTGTAACTCAACCAGCTTTAAAAAATATTTTTCTACAAGCTGTAAATGCTCTTGTAATGTTTCAGCCTGATTAACCAAATTTTTATTGGGCGAATGAGCGTAATACTTTTCTGCTTCAACCAAAAAATCTAAGTTTGATAAGTTTTGCTCTTTTATTTCCTTAAATCTCATTCTTAAAATAGTTGAATTAGAGCATCTTTATCAATGATTTTTATATTATCAATTTTCATATCCAAATTAAAACGAGCATTAGTATAAACAAAATCAGCATATTCGTATTGAAATTGTTTTGGTGCAATTTCTTGATATTGGACAGGTAGTCTCTCGAAATAAATAAACCGATTTTTTAATTCTTTTCGCATAGCTCTACCTAAAGCTGCTGCTATATGATTTGACACTACTTCATTCTTATAAAAAATGCTTCCAATTTTATACTCTTTAGAAAAATCAGACTCTTCAATCTCATCATATTTCTGATAATTTTCCCACCAAATCGAAAATTCATTTTTTCCGAGATACGGCAAATATTCTGCATAATAATTTGATAGGTTTTTATCAATTTCTTTATGCGTCCCGCTTTCCATATCCAACATAAAATAACAACGAAAAGCCGGTGCAACAAGGGTTTGCTCGGTTACAATCAAATTTCCGCCTTGTTCTTTACTTGCCATTCCGGTTGTGTTGTTGTAGGCAATTGTTGTTTTCTGAAAATTACCATTTTCATGTTTTATTGGTTGAATTCCAACTTTCAAGTTTTTCAATTTTAAATAGTAATCCGGTAATTTGCCTTTTTCTTTGAAACCGGCTTCACCGATTATGGCACCTAAAATTCCCAATAATGCAGGCTTATGCAGCATATTAAAAGTTAAATATACTGGCTCGTTGGTATCTGGTTTTTTTAACATGCCAAAATCTGCAAATAAATCTATGGATATTAGTTTTTGCATAATTACGAGTTTAATATTTTTTCAATAAAATCTTTTATCAATTCATATACTTCATCAAAATCCGGCAATTTGTTTTCGGGCAAATGGTCGGCTAAACTGCTGTGCCATGCCCGTTTATTCTTTCTTCCTTTTTTCGGGTCAACAAAATCTTCAATACCTGTGATGATAAGGCCTTTGTCTTTAGATTTTTCATACAATAGTGTTTTAATAGTTGGGTATTGTTCTTCTGAAAAGTAATTGGATAGTGTCCAAATGTCGTAAATGTCGCGTGGCCTATTTCTTTGGATAAGCGAGCGGAGTTTCTCGCCAATTATCTCATTTAACGAATATACAGGGACAACTTGATTAATTTTATTTTTATCAGAAAAATTATGAAATATTTTTTTATAAGCTATTGGGGTTAAAAGTTTTTCGGAAAAACTAATATCAAGTTTTATACTTGTTTGCCATCTTGCAGTAGGTGTAGGTTCTTGGTGCTTCTTATGGTCTGCGCCCCAGAATTTGACTGTTATCTCGTATCCTTGTTCTATATCATTTGATTTTTGCAATTTCTGTTTTTCAAAGTAAAATCTTGCCCCACTTGTTTCTTCTGCACGTTTAATTATTGTGCTAATAAATCTTGCATCAATTACAAATGCTTCGTCAAGCAGGGTAAAATCCAAATCTTCAGAAAAACGATAATCTTCGATATAACATTTTCTTAAACACGTTCCACCTTTGAAAACGAAATTTTGCCGGACTTCTTCAAAACAAAACATAGCATTAAGAAAATGACCTAAAATCCAATCTTTGTCAATTGTTTTGGTTTTTACGCCTTTTGCTTGTGCTATTTCTATGAGTTCTTTTTTTATTATCATTTTATGAGTTTGCTATTTCGATTATTTCATCCTCGTCCATGTTCATTATTAAACGCCAACGTCTATTTGTTTTGCCGTTTTTTTCTCCGTCACTCTCAAACAAATTGTATTTTTCGTTTCTGATAGATTGGGCATATTTTAGAAAGTAGTCCATTTTAGGTTTTTCAAGCAATTCGCATAAATACCCCAATCGCTTGACAATAGCAATGTTATTAATGGCTTTGCAGTATTTCACCATCTTTTGCGGTCGTAAATCGGCACGGGCAAAAGCTTTTACAATTTCATTATACCCACCTCCATATTGTGGTAAATCAAAACAATCGACAATGGTTTTTTCTACATCTGTTATTTGATATTGATGATTTCCATAGCCCATAGTTTTAAATCCTGTTAATTTTTCACTCTTTACCTGGATAAATTTATATCGAACACCAAAGATTGTTTTATTTTCTTTTGATTGAGATGTTTGGACATAAACTACATTGGGAATTTGCTCGGTTAGTCCGTGATAGTTAATTGCAGTCCAATATGCTATACCTCCATTTTTTGTAATGAAACAACCAATTACATTTTCGTCTGAAAAATTGTGGCGGCAGTATTTACCCTTTTCCAAACGAACAATAATTTTACTTTTTATCAATCTACGCAAAGCTTCGTTAATTTGTGTTTTTGATAAACCAGATTCCAAAATCAGCATATCAATTGAAAAAATATCCCAATCGGTATTATCCAAAAAGCTCAACAAATTTTTCTGTATATTAATCATAAAAGTTTACCTTTTGTTTGGTTAAATTGTTTGAAACAGCAAATATACATAAACAAAAGGTAAACTCCCAAATGAATGTAAATAATTCATTGTAAATAATGTAAAGTGGTTTTAAATCACAAATCATAAAATTTTGCATTTTCCAGTATATTTTCGATTTTGACCGATACATCATTACGATAGATTTCAACCTTTTCAATATCATTTGAGTGCTTGTTTAGAACAGTATTTAATTCTGTTAAATCCAAAACTACTTTGTCATTTTCTTTCTGTTCTTTCATCACAATTAATTGCGAAAAATTAGGTAAAACTAATTTTGAGTTTTCATTCAATTGTACCCAAATCATAAATTCATTATCGGTTCCGGCTTTTGATGAACTGTCGTAATAAGTAGCTCCCCTCCGCATAGCTTCTTTTAGTTTATTAATGTCTTCTTCCGTCAAGTTATCAGCACTTTCACCAGCCAATTTTACAACTTCTTCCAGATTTTTAGGATTTACCGAAAAATGGTGTAAATAATGCCCTTCTTCTAATTTTGATTGGCGGCCTATTGTTGTCATTTCTTTATCTTTCTCGCCCGGTGAACTGAAAGGTGCAGTGATTTGTTCTGAAAAAATATTGTTTTCATGCCAGATATTTACACCGTGATTAATTTGAACCGGACCATGAATGGAAATAGCCACATTGTTTTCTTTTGATTTTCCTTTTTTAGCAAAAGTAGCCCCAAATAAACGAATATCTATGCAGCTAAGAATATCTTTTGCTACAACTTTTTTATCTTTAGTTTCTTTATTTTCAGGAAAAACTGTTGCATAAGCATCGTCTAAAGTTAAAGGATTAAATTCAGCATTTAATCTTTTAAAATAAAAGATTTTTTCTCCTATATATACATCCTTTATGTAATTTTTAATGGTGTATTTAAATGCTTTATCTGTAGCATACACTTGTCCATTAGGTAAAGTGCGGGGTTGTCCCGAAAAATCAGCATTATAATTTGAATTTACAGCTTTTACTATGGCTGCTCCGAATACTCTGTTTTTAAAATTTGTCATAATATTACTTTTTTAAATTTATTATTCATTATTATTTGATTCGTCTTTTTTGAAAATTGTTTCCGAAAAATATCCTGCCAATATTAATGGAATAAGTTTTTTAATATTTACATCTGTTATTCCCATTATTTCGCTCATTATTTTATCAAACTTATATTTTATTGGGTAAAGCACAAATTTATGTTTGTACATATTATAAGTTCTGGAAATAGCTTGCTTAAAAAGTTCAACATCTGTTTTTTGCAGGAAAGGTTCTAACATTGCATTGGTTCTGTTGGCTGATTCGCTTTGAATAAGCAATTTCCATATTATCTGACCTGCTGCAAATGCAAACTCTTCATCGGTTTTAATATGCTCTGATGTGTTTTCTGGTTTTGCTATTATCTGTATTCGTTTAAATAGCTGTTCTGTTTTGTTAATCATATCAATGAAATTTTTATTGTTACTAAAATATTTATTAAGACTAAACCATATATTAAGTTTTTCTTTTATTCTTAGTGAAATTTTAAACGATTTATTGGCATTAGTGTCGTGTCTAATATCGTCCATAATGCTGTTTTTCATCATATCGTCAAACATTGAAAAAGTAATTGCCTGACGTTTTGACTTATAGACAAAATCATAAAATGCTTTGCGGTATTTGTAAAATAAATCGACAATTGTATCGGTAGCCCCATATTCAGGCTTTACATCCATATCATCAAAGTATTTTAACCAAAGTCCATTTTTTGTTTCGGTTATCAATTGATTATTAAATATTTTATTTAAGATTACTGTCTGGAAATGAAAAATATTCTTGATGGAATAATCACGTAATAATTCGCCATCTTTTTTACTTGTCATTTTAAATACAGCCTTAATTTTAGGCATATCGTCAGTCTTATATTTAAAAACCGGTACAAAATCCAAATCAACTAT
>Ga0075120_10002400_pt1 | contig 13617 bp, 5 predicted proteins | sample AntAceMetag02UKL_FD_69792 | JGI IMG/M metagenome (GOLD analysis project Ga0075120, IMG submission 69792) | Saline lake microbial communities from Ace Lake, Antarctica - Antarctic Ace Lake Metagenome 02UKL | ecosystem: Environmental > Aquatic > Non-marine Saline and Alkaline > Saline | place... | reverse complement strand
AGATAATTGTTCTGTGCTTCTTTTCTAATTATAACCGGTAAAGTTTCTTCTTTAAACGACTGAATATTAAAATCTTCAACAATGCCAATAATATTATATTGCTTACCGTAATTGAAATCGTAAATTACTTTGTCTTGAATCGTATTCCATCCAAGCATTTCAGCAGCTTTTCTATTTATTAAAGCATCACTATTTCCATTTTCTGTTGCGAAAAAGTTGCCTTCTGCTAATTTTAATTTTAATGTTTTCTTAAAATCTTCATCAACAAAAAGTCTGCTCAGAATTACTTTATCTTCTGTTCCGGGTATCTGAAAAATATTTGAAGCATCATCAAACATCGATGGCAACGCAGATGTGTATGATGCGCTTACTACATCTGGCGATTTCAATAATTCATCTTTAAAAATCAACCTTTTGTCTTTAAGTTGCTCAGCATTTTTAATGACTAAAATATTCTCTTTATTGAATCCCGGATTCTGACTTTGGAGAAAATGCAATTGCTTTTTCACCACAATGGTGCTACATACTAAAACAACAAATACCACAAATTGAAAAGAAACCAAACTGTTTCGCATAATCGATTTTGAACCCCAGTTAGAACGATTGCCTTTTAATGATTCAACAGGATTATATTTTGAAATTATTGTTGCAGGATATATTCCTGCTATTGCAGTTATTGCAAAGGGGATTGAAAGAATGGTTAAAATGGAGTAGGTATTATAAAAGTGAGCGAATTCAATATTAATACCTGTGAATTGATTTAAAATGGAGAGACTGGAAAATAGTAATAACAATGAAGAAAAAAGTGCAATACAACATTGAATGAATGTTTCAAGAAGAATTTGAGAAAACAACTTGTTTTTTGATGAACCAATAACTTTTTTAATCCCAACTTCTTTCGCCCTTAATGAGGCAAGGGCAGTACTGATATTTATAAAATTAAAACAGGCAATTACAACAATAAAAAGTGCAATTATTGCAAGAATAAGTAGGTGTTGCTTGTTTCCATATTTATGAATTTGGTCTGAAAAAGCGGAATCAAGGTACACGTTGTTTAGTGCCTGTATTTTATGGACGATATAGTTTCCTTCTTTCGCGAACTGCTCTAACGATGTATTCAAATTCTTTAGCATTCCGTTTACGTAGGCTGTAGGGAATTCATTGTATTTCTTTTTGAAAGATGAAATGTCGGTATTTTCCTTCAGTAGCAAATAAGTATAGGCATTGTCAAAATTTCCCCAATTGCTTCGCGCCTTTAATCTTTGAGATGGTATTGATTTGAACGATGCAAGAAATTTAAATTGTAAATGAGAATTGGAGGGCAGGTTTTCTAATATGCCGGTTATCCTAAAATCAGTCTGTAAATCTTTAACATTAATCGTTTTGCCTATGGGATTTTCGTTTCCAAACAACTGCTTCGAATAGTTTTCAGTTAGAACAATTGTATTGGGTTCAGCTAAAACATTATTTTTATTGCCATTCAAAAGTTTGAAATCAAATACTTGAAAAAAATTTGCGTCTGCGTACCAAAATAAATCTTCATGAAAGTTTTTATCCCCAATTTGGATATTTACCTTTTTATCATAAAAAAGACGTGTTGCTTCTTCAACTTCAGGTAAATCATTTAGTGCGGCCTGGGCAAGTGGAAGCTGCGAATTTGTGAGTTTTTCTGCTACACCTCCAAATTTCACATCAGCAACACACCTATAAATCCGGTCCGATTTAGAATGAAATTTATCGAAACTGGATTGATGATATATATATGTAGAAATATATAATACAGCAGCAATTCCTAATGCCAGACTAAAAATATTTAGTAACGATTGCTTAGGATTTTTTCGAATCTTTCGAAATGCTGATTTAATTATTTGATTCATAATATATTTTTAGTTTCTTTCTTTCAATCCATGGCTTTATTCATACCTCAACGCCTCCACCGGATTCCGAGTTGCCGCCCGCCAGCTTTGCCAGTTCACGAAGTGCCCGAGGCACGATGTTATGGTAGCACTGACAACAACAAGTAGCCAAAAGTCGCGTAACGACGGTGTTATTCGTTCCTTATTCATAAAATTCAAATAAATAGGCATCTTCGTATTTTATTTCATTTCTCAGCAATAATTCCAAGTATTCATCCTTAAACGAACGTTTTCCATGATGTTCCTCTTGGTTCATTATGTACCTTATTACATCATTTCTTTGAGAACGAGAATATGTAAATGCCCCATATCCAGCTTGCCATTCAAACTTTCCGTCAACAAAGCTTTTAGTATTTATCCATTTCGACGACTTGGATTTCACATTTTTCAATACGTCGGAAACCGATATTGTCGGATTCAATTCAAAAAATATATGAACATGGTCTTTGTAACCACCAACTGCCAACGAATAATTTTTAGTTTCCTTGAGCGTACCAGCAATGTATCTGTGCAGTTCACTACTCCATTTTTTCGATATGAAATTGCTTCTGCCTTTTACAGAAAACACAGCTTGCATATTCATTTGTGTGTATGTGTTTGCCATAATTGGATGTTTTTTATTGTCGTTTTATACATATCCATTTAAAATCATAACATCGTCCCTATGGGACTGCAATTCTTAATCTATTTCATCACGCTACCATAACTACGTCCCTATGGGACTTTATTTACTCGTACCTCAAAGCCTCAACCGGGTTCCGCGTTGCAGCGCGCCAACTCTGCCAGCTAACCGTTAACAATGCAATTCCCAAAGCCAATACTCCTGCAAGGGCAAATATCCACCAACTCAGTTCAATTCGGTAAGCGAATGTCTGCAGCCATTTACTCATTAAAAATCCTGACACCGGGCTGGCAATAATAAAAGCAACTGCAACCCATTTAAGTATATCCTGATTGAGCATTGAAACAACTTCATAAATCTTTGCTCCATTGATCTTCCTGACACCTATCTCTTTTCTCCGTTGCTGAGTAGTAAATGATATTAGCCCAAAAAGGCCCAGAGAGGCAATACAGACAGCCAATATTGAAAACAACCAAATCAGAAATCCCAACTCTTCATCCGATTTATATAGCTTATCGTATGTTTTATCCAGAAACTGATATTCAAATGGCATTTCAGGTGCAAAATCGTCCCATGTATTTCCAATAAAAGCAATGGTCTCTGCCATATTCATCTCGTTTATTTTTATGTTTACATTAGAATTCCAGTTGCGATAAATGAACAGGCAAGGCTCTATTGCATGATGCATTGAAGTATTATGAAAGTCCTTTATTACACCTAAAACAGTGACTTCCTCATCAAAAAAAGAAACAGTAGAACCAACTGCAGGATTTAATTCCATTTTTTTTACAAACTGTTCGTTTACCAAAACGGCATGATCCAGATCAGATTGGATATCCCACGACAAATCTCTACCATCAATGAGCTCGATACCCATTGTTTTTACAAAGTCAGGATCGATGGTTGTTGCCATGTACTTTTTAAACTCACCATTAACCTTGTGTTCGGATGACATAGTCAAATCCCTTCCCAGATGTGTATTTGTCCTGCAAACGCTCTTGATATTAGGATTGCTCAACAATTCTTGTTTGAACACATCGTATTTTCCCCCAATATTTCCACTTTGACTGAAATATACTATATGGTCATTTTTATATCCCAGCTCTTTATTTTTCATATAGGACACCTGTTTCGATATAATAATAACTCCTATAATGAGTGTAATTGATATCGCAAACTGAAATACAACAAGTGAATTTTTCAGAATACTGCCCCTCTTTCCGGTTGTCCTTTCTTTCTTTAGTGCATTTATTGGACTGAGTGAGGTAAGGTAAAAGGCTGGGTACATGCCTGAAACAAGACCAATGAAAGCAATGCCTGCTATAAATAGGATCGAATAAATTATCAGATTTCCAGAACCCAAAAGGTCATTAAAACCAGTGATTTTGGTATAGTATGGATTAAATACAAGAATCAACAACAGAGAAAGTATTGATGAGATGCTTGTAATTACCAGAGATTCATTTATAAATTGCCAAAACATATTTATTCGGGTAGAACCGATTACTTTCTTTAGTCCAATCTCCTTGATTCTTCTACTAAAAATAGCCATTGAAAGGTTTACATAATTGATAATGGCCACTACAAGGATGATCAAACCAATAACCATAAGGACATAAATGAAAGTCCGTTGATTTGAACCATGGAAATGTACTTCATCAAGAGGTACGAAGGACAGTTGAGAATTAGCTGCAGCCTCAGTATTTGGTTCAATATCCCATTTATCCTGAACAAAACCAGACCAGAATAACTGAGCTTTATCGTTTAGCTGCTTAATTTTACTCTTATTGTTAATTTTTACATAACTGGAAAAACCCCAATTGCTCCAGTCTTTATCAATATTCCCTTGTCTGATATGGTTTGCAGGAATAGTTGACATAGATACGATGCTGTTGAATTTGATTGTTGAATTGGAAGGTGCATCCTCGATTACGCCCTTGACGGTCAGGTCAAGTTTTATATTTAAAGACTTGCTTTGGTACTTCAATAACTGACCTGTTGGATCTTTATCACCATATATTCTCTGGGCATAACTTTTTGTTAGCAGAATGGTATTGGGTTGTTGCAGTGCGGTCTTCACATCTCCTTGAATAGCATCAAAACTAAAAACATCGAAGAGTGTGCTGTCTGTAAATAATAAATCGGTAATACTGTATGACTCTGCTTCAGTTCGCAGATATCCATCCCTACCCCCGCCATACCAGTCACAATGCCTCACGGTGTTTTCAATTTCCGAATAGTTGGCTTTCAAAATATTAACAACTGGTGCGGGAATACCATCATCTTCACCAATAAATACTTTATACACCTGGCTTCTATTGGCATGAAATTTATCAAAGCTCAGATTATAATTCACATATAGCGAGATTATAATAAAGACTGCTATACCTATAGCAAAGCCAATAATATTGATGGACGAATGCAGCTTATTTCGAACCAAACTTCTCAACATTAATTTTAACTGTAGTATATTCATAATTTAAGTGTTTCTATTATTTGTTACTTCTTCATTTATTCCCGTATGTAAAACATCTATTGAATTTACTCATACCTCAACGCTTCCACTGGATTCCGAGTTGCCGCCCTCCAACTTTGCCAACTAACTGTTAACAAAGCAATTCCTAAAGCCAGCAATCCGGCCAATGCAAAAATCCACCAGCTTAATGTGGTTTTGTAGGCAAAATTTTCCAGCCATTTATTCATGGCGAAATATGCAATTGGGCAGGCTACTATAAATGCAATGGCTACCCATTTTATAAAGTCTTTGTTGAGCATGGTTAGTATTTCTGAAATTCTCGCTCCATTTACTTTGCGGATGCCGATTTCTTTGGTGCGCCGTTCCATCATAAAAAGTGACAAGCCGATAAGTCCTAATATTGCAATAGATATGGCTAACACCATAAAATAGCTGAATATGGATTTAGTATGTTCCTCTGATTGGTACAACTGATTGAAACGTTCGTCGATAAATTGATAGGAAAACGGAGATTCGGAGACATTAAAACTTTGCCAGTTTTTTTCAATAAAAGCAATGGTTCCGGGTAAATTTGCCGGAGTAACCCGAATTGAAATGCGGTTATAATCGGAAGGGGCGTTATACAGAATGATAGGAAATACGGCATTGTGAAGAGATTCGTAATGGAAGTTTTCCAATACTCCTACTACCTTGCCTTTTTGTCCCCCGTATTCAATATACTGACCAATTGCTGCTGCAGATGATTCCCATCCAATCGTTTCTACAGCTGATCGATTGATTAGGTATTCTTTTTCCTCTTTCGTTTGATTGGTAATATTTTTCCCGGCAATCAGTTTCATCTCATAAGTTGATATAAAATATTCATCAGCCCGAATGTTTGCAATCCGAAATCCGAGGGATTCCATTTTACCGTTATCGTAGACCTTTGCTCCATTGCTATCTGCAAGTTGTTGCGATGGAACTCTTTTCGACCCCGAAACGCTTATAATACTTGGATTTTGTACTAATTCCTGGCGAAATACATCAAGCTTCTCAATATGATTAGGTGAAGCGTTTAGCGTAATTACATTTTCTTTGTTAAACCCAAGAGGCATTGTATGTAAAAAGTTCAATTGCTTATTTACTACCAAAAAAGACATGATTAGTGCAATGGAAACGACAAACTGGAAAATTACCAGTGCATTACGAAAAGACATTTTTCCAGCCTTTGTAATTTTCCTGTTACTTACAATCGATGTTTTATTTGACAAAGTGGAAAAAGCAGGATACAAACCAGATAAAAGACCAATAAAAATGCTTAGCAAAACAAATCCGCTTATCAGATAAGTGTTTTCGCGAACAGAAAATGTAAGGGTATTATCAAAAACCTGATCAAGGGAAGAAATTGTAAATGCAACAATAAGCAATGCAAAAATCAGTGAAACAAAACAAAAGAAAACTGATTCGAGAATTAACTGAGATACAATCCGTTTGCTTGAAGCCCCAATAACTTTTTTGATCTGTAATTCCTTAAATCGCTTAGTATAAATTGCTGTATTAAGATTCATGTAGTTAATGCTTCCTAAAAGCAAAATAAATAAGGCTACCGACAATAAAATATAAATATTGGATCTGCTTCCGTACCAGTTGAAATGAATTTCAGATAGCTTTTCCATCCTGATTTTTGTCCAGCTGGTTCCATTCTCAAATTGTTTATTTATAAATGCATCAAGCCGGGAATCGAGTTGCTGAGGTTGATTCTTCATCAAAACAAATGTTTCGTAATTGTTGCTGCTCCAGTTTTTCATTTCCTCCTCACCTACAACACTCTCATAGGTCGAGAATGAAATAAATATTTCGGGGTGGAAATGGCTGTTTTTACCCCAATTCTTGAAAGTGCCGGTAACTCTTAAATTGTAATTATTTCCATATTCATCAAAAAATTCAAGTGTTTTACCAATAGCATGTTCTTCTTTGAAATACTTTTTTGCAATATTATCGGAAACAACAGCAGTAAGTGGTTCGCTTAATAGTTCTTCTTTCGAGGAGATTCCTTCGAAGGAGAAAATTTTTAAGATATCAGGTTCAGCTAAACAAACATCCTGTTCAACAATTTTTTGGTTGCCAAGGGCAAAAAGCATCCCGATATGCTTAACCCTTGAAATGCTTTCAATCTCAGAAAATTCATCTTTTAACAAAGGGGCAATTGGTGGCGCCACATTTGGCAGGTGCAGGTTTTCTGTTCCGTTTGCATCGTAAAAATACCGATGCACCCTGTAAATCTGATCTGCATTTTGGTGAAACTTGTCGTAGCTCAATTCATTCTTGATCCAGAAAGAAATAAATACAACGCAAACAAAACCAATTACCAAACCAATAGTATTAATTGATGTGTATAGCGGATTCTTTTTGACAGATCGGATAATACTTGTTATAAATCGTTTCATGTTTTTACATTTAATTGATCCAAAAGTTACTCATACCTCAACGCCTCCACCGGATTTCTTGTTGCTGCTTTATAAGCTTGAAAACCACTTGAAATTATTATTATTAGAATGGATCCAATAGCAACCAATAATAAATCCCAAATAGTAGCCTGATATTTATATGCACCAGGCGTAAACCTTTGTAGCAGAGGGAAAATCGGGATAATATTTACAATAGCAATTAAAAGCAGTATTATTAATTTATTTATGGATAACATAAACATTTGAGTTATTTTCGCACCATGCACTTTTCGAATTCCGATTTCTTTTATTTTTTGTTGTGAGGTAAAAACTACCAATCCAAATATTCCAATAAAGGCAATAATGATGGCCAGAATGGTGAAAAAACTAAATGTATTTCTCGCATTGGTCCAAATTGCTAGGGCTTTTTTATCCCTGTCTTCTTCAAATTCGTAAATATTGAAAATTGAGTTTGGGAAAAATCTAGCAAGTCTATTTTTTAATGCAGTTTTTGATTGATTAATTTTTTCAGAATTCACTAAAAAAGTAAGGCAATTAGATTTATCCATGTTACCGTCATGTAACAACAAAAAGTATGGATGTATTTGATTATGTACATCATCCTGATTAAAATCTTTTAAAACACCAATCACTTCGTATTTTTTACCATCTTCCTCAATCCACTTATCAAGGGCATTTTTCCATCCAAATTTTTTAACGGCAGTTTCATTGACAATACATTTGTCTGCATCGGTTGAGTATTCGCGCGAAAAATTGCGACCTTCGACTAAGGTTAAGTTATATGTGGTGATAAAATCGTAACAGGCTTGGTTAAACCGAACATGAGTTAATTCGTCATTTGGACCACCTTCGTACAAAATATTTTTTCCCCAACTATGGTGCAAGGGGGTGTTACCCGATAAGCTTAAGTTTTTTATGTCAGGATTGCTAAGTATTTCATTCCGTATTACATCGTAAGAAACATGATTTGTATTTGATGGCATTCGGGTATGTAAAAGGAATTCTTTATCAAAACCAACTTCCTTATTTTTTAGAAAATTTACTTGTTTGTACATCCATATGCTCGATCCGAATAGAATGGTTGAAAGTATAAACTGTACATACACCATAACCATTATTCCAGGTAACTTATTTTTTTTGCCTGCAAAAAAAGCCTTGCCCTGTAACATTTTTATTGGTTTAAACGCGGAAGCAATAAAAGCAGGGTATGTTCCGGCTAAAAAACCAGCGATTACTATTATTCCAAAAGTGAAGAATATAAGACCGATATCGCGATGTATCGACAAAGTGATTTCTCGATTTACCACAATATTAAAGAAAGGCAAACATGCAAAAGTCAATATTAGTGCTATAATAAAAGAGAATAGCGAAATTAATACAGATTCAGATAGAAATTGCCAACGAATTATTCTTCTGCTACTTCCGTTTGTTTTTCTAATACCAATTTCTTTTGATCGTGTAATAGACATTGAAGTGGAAAGGTTCATGAAATTTACCTTTGCTAAAAGCAAAATAAGAATGCCGAGTAAAGAATAAAAAAACACCACACTCTTTAATTCCCCCCTCTCGTCTGGTTCAAGATGAAGCTTTTGTAGTGGATGGAGGTACAAAGAATTTTTATTTAACGAAAGATGGTTCTCATACAAGTTTTTTATTTGATGATTTGCAGCAGAAACAGATGAACCGGGTTTAAGTAATACATAGGTCAAATAGGATGTAGTTTCCCAATCGTTGACGCGTTTACTACTTGTGTTTGTTATTGAACGAAAATAACTCGCCCGAATATGTGAATTTGCCGGAATATCTTCCATGATTCCGGTAACCACCAATTCTTGTTTTTCCTTATCGAAGATCACCTCGCCCAGTGCACTTTTATCAGGGAAGAATTTATGTGCCATTGTTTCCGATAAAACTATGGAATTGGGTTGATCCAGGACATTTTCCTTATTTCCCTGGATTAATTTGAAAGAAAAAATATTAAATATGTCACTCGAAGCTTCTCCACCATAGGGTTCAACAAATGTTAATAAAGTTGTAGAGGAAAACATCTCGTCACTTTTAGTATCTATTGAAATGGCATTTTCTACCTCAGGTATATTTTCATTTATGTATTTTGAAACAGGGAAAGATGTTAGGGTATTAATATCTAATCTATCCTGATTTTTATATGCTTGCACCCGATATATTCTATCAAAATTTATATTAAAATTATCCCAATTATTTTCGTATTGTGCATATTTTGCAATAAGAATAAAGGCGGTAATACCCAGAGATAATCCAAATATCTGAATAAAAGAAAGGAGCCTGTTTCTTTTAATATTTCTTAGAGCTACTATTATAAAATGTTTAATCATAATTCATCAAATATTATTTTCATTATGTACTTATTCATACCGCAAAGCTTCCACCGGATTTCGCGTAGCCGCCCGCCAGCTTTGCCAGCTTACCGTTAACAATGCAATTCCTAAAGCCAGCAATCCGGCCAATGCAAAAATCCACCAGCTCAAAGTTGTTTTGTAGGCAAAGTTTTCGAGCCATTTATTCATTACAAACCTGGCGCTGGGTGTGGCAACTATAAAAGCAATGGCTACCCATTTTATAAAGTCTTTATTTAGCATGGTAAGTATTTCTGAGATTTTAGCGCCGTTTACTTTGCGGACACCAATTTCTTTGGTGCGGTTTTCTGCCGCCATCGTTGAAAGTGAAATTATACCAAGGGTGGCAATAAATATGGCTAACATGGAGAATATGCCCAACAGTCTTACCATAATCTTATCGGTAGCGTATAGGTGATTAAATTCTTCATCAATAAATTGATACTTGAATAAGCTTTCCGGAGCTAATTCTTTAAATATTTCATCAATATAATTTATGGTTTGAGTTGTGTTTCCGGTAGTTAGTTTAAGTAATGCCTTGTTGGAGTAATTATTAGGTGCCCAATATAAAATCATCGGATCTATTTTATTGTGAAAAGATTCAAAATGAAAATTTTCTATTACACCAAGTAATGTCCTGTCGTTTATATTATAACCAGCATCCTTAGTTTTAGATTGTTTTAAAATATCCCATGCTGCCTCGTTAAGAATATAACCTCCACCCGTTTCACTTTGGAACATTTGACTTTGGATGTCCCGCGAAAAATTTTCACCCTGTACGAGTTCAATATCCAGCATTGGAATAAACTCAGGGTCGATAAGGCCATATTTGAATATATACTGCTCCTCATCAACTTTTACTGTGGTAGAATATTGTTTAAACTGAGTAATATCATCTGAAATAAATGATACTCCGCTAATATTAGGACTTTCCAGTAATTTCGATTTAAAAGTGCCTAAATTAGTTTTTAGCGTAGGATCCAAATTAACACTCAATACTTGTTCTTTATTGAAGCCAAGATTGCTATTGCTTGTAAACAATAACTGTTTATAAGTAATAATTGTACCGCAAATGAGGATAATCGATATAACATACTGAAAAGTGATTAAACCCACATTAAATCGGGAATTCGTTGAATGCACCTGACTTCCTTTTGCACTTTGCCCGGTAGCAGCTTTCATTAAAAACCACGAGGGAAATAAACCGTAGATAATTCCAAGGCTTACTATTCCAACAACAATTAAAAGGATATATTTAATATTTAACACGCTTAGAACATTCAACTCCCTGCCTATTAAATCTTGATATGAATTGAGCGAGAAAAATACAATTGCTAAAGCGATAAAAATTGAAATTGTGCATAAAATAACGGAGTCGAGCATGTTCTGAAAAATGATAGCCGTTTTTGAACTACCAAGAATTCTACGAATATTTATTTCGTTTATTTTTTTTAATCCCCTCGAAATGGTAAGGTTAATAAAGTTAATACTTGCAATAAGTAAAATAAAAACGGCAACAACAATTAAAGTAATTAAAAGAGCCATGCTTCCGTGTTTAGTTTCATCGTTTGCACCCGTATCGGTGGCAAGATAAATATCGTTGAATGCACGTAATTTAAAATTCGGTTCTTTTACATTCCAATTTTCATTGCCACTGAAAAGCTTGTTCATCTTTTCCTCAAGAAAATCTTTATCATGATTATTGGCAAGCATGACGTACGAAACCAGTCCCCAGCCCCAGGTTTCATCCGAAAGGTTATAACTTTCTTCAACCGATTTAAATGAAGCAATTGCTTTCGCGGGTAAATGAAAATCGGGCAAATCTTTTATTACACCAGTAACCGTATAATCGTTCTCATTTTTGAAATTAACCTGCTGCCCGATAGGATCTTTATCCCCGAAAATCCTTTTTGCAACGGATTCTGATAAAACGATAGTATAAGGAGCTTCAAGAGCAGTCTTTGGATTTCCTGAAATAAAAGGAATGGAAAACACCTCGAGAAATGAATTATCTGAAAAACAGAAGTCATCTATTTCAAAAAAGTTTTGTTCGTATCTTAGCCAGTGATTGCTAAACGATTTTATAACTACAGACTTTTCAATTTCCGGGAAAGATTCTTTTGAAATTCTGCTAATAGCCATTGGCACCTGATTGTTTTCGCCTTCCTCAATCCTGTACACTCTTTTCCCGTTTGTGTTGAATTTATCAAAATTATACTCATTAATTACAAAAAGCATTATGAGTATAAATACTGAAAATGCTATTGCTAATCCACCTACATTTATGAAGAGATATGATTTACTTCCCCTCATATTTTTAAACGATTGTCTTAATTTTTCTATAATCATTTTATGCGTTTAAATTAGTTTTGGTACATAATGTAAATTGTTTCCCACCCCTAAATCCCCGGAAGGGGACTTTGAGAAGTCACTGATTAATGTTTATTTGTAAAATCATCTTTTAGTATTTACTCATGTCATTTTTTCTTTAAGCCCCTTTAGTGCTTGTCCCGATTTTTATCGGGAGGTTTGGGGTGAATTCTCATTCATACCTCAAAGCTTCAACAGGATTTCGCGTGGCAGCCCTCCAACTTTGCCAACTAACCGTTAACAATGCAATTCCCAAGGCCAGCACACCGGAAAGGGCAAAAATCCACCAGCTTAATGATGTTTTGTATGCGAAGTTTTCGAGCCATTTACTCATGGCATACAAGGCAACCGGCGTAGCAATTGAAATGGAGAGAACCACTCCTTTCATAAAATCTTTATTAAGCAACAACAGGATTTCCCATGTTCGGGCACCGTTTACTTTGCGGATGCCGATTTCTTTAATTCGTGCTGCAGCGCCCATTATGGCAACTCCCAGTAACGACAAAACAGAAATAATAATCGCCATTAAACTGAAAAGAATAAAACAACGATTAAATTGAATGTGGGATTGGTATTGCGCATTGAAATAATCGTCCAGAAAAAAGTATTCAAAATAATTATCTATAAAATATTTTTGATATTCAGTCTTTACTTTTGAAACCAGTTCAACAGGATTTTCTCCCCGCATTTTAAAAAAAAGGAAATATCCAAACTGGTCGGGATTAAAAATTGTGGGTACAACTTCCTGATCAAGGGAGTTTTGAAAATACCCATCAACCACACCAACGATTTCACCCATGTCAATTCCATCGTCAGAGTCAACTAAGGTTTTACCCAATAAATCGGTATAATCTGATGCACCTAATGCCAAAGCTGCCTGCTTATTTAGTATAACATGGCGCGTGCCTCCTTCCCAGTTGGTTTCATCCGGAAAAAACGATCTGCCTGCAAGAAGTTTTACCTGAAAAAAATCAAAAAATCCGGGAGCAACACTTGCTTGAAATAACTGGTCACTTAATTTGTCTTTGCCTTTAATGGCAATTCCTCCTTTTACCCATGTATTTTTCTGGCCAGGAGAAATTGTTGAATAAGTTGTTTCTGTGATTCCCGGAATTCGTTTTAAACTTTCTTCAAATTGCTTTTGTGAAGCGTTATACTTTTTCTCAACAGGTCTCCGCACGGTTAAAACCTGATCAATGTTCATCGACAAGGCGGAAACCTGCATATAATGAATTTGTTTTATGGCTACAAAGGTGCTGGCGATTAAAAAGATGGCAATACTGAATTGAATTATCAAAACCAGATTCTTCGGTTTTTTATGACTGATATTCTGTGTTTTATTCTGAACCAAAAGCAGTGGCTTAATTTTAAAAAACCGTAAACTCATGGCAATTCCAACAACAACGCTTAT
>Ga0075120_10002398_pt1 | contig 13623 bp, 16 predicted proteins | sample AntAceMetag02UKL_FD_69792 | JGI IMG/M metagenome (GOLD analysis project Ga0075120, IMG submission 69792) | Saline lake microbial communities from Ace Lake, Antarctica - Antarctic Ace Lake Metagenome 02UKL | ecosystem: Environmental > Aquatic > Non-marine Saline and Alkaline > Saline | place... | reverse complement strand
GTTTATCCAGAAGTCAGGAAGCGTCCTAGGATTTTATTCAGTCCCTTTTGGGCGAGAAAGTCCAGTAATAATCCGGAGAATATTGAAATTAAGCTGAACTTTGACTAAAATTTTGACTTGTAAAGTTAACATTTCGAATAAATTTTGATTTGCAAAGTTAATATTTTAAATAAATGTTGACTTAAAAAGGCAATAATGTTATGCTGACAATCAACTCTGATGAATAATAAACAAATTAATAGAATAGAGGGTATAGTTGAAGAGGCGTTGCCAAACACTACTTTTAGGGTGCGACTTGAGAATGGAAATATGGTGCTTGCTCATTTGGCTGGTAAATTAAGAATACATAGGATTAAAGTTTTGCCGGGCGATGCTGTGGTAATTGAAATGGCAAATTTGGATGACCAAAGAGGAAGGATAGTTTATAGGAAGAAGTGAGGTATTCTTTTTGCGAGTGAGAGGGGTAAAAGAATTTATACAATTCTTCCGCACACAAGAATGTGTGCGGCTTCATTAACAGTTTCTAACATACTATGAAAGTAAGACCGTCAGTTAAGAAAATTTGTAAAGATTGTAAAATAGTGCGCAGAAGCGGATGCGTTTATGTTGTCTGCAAAAATCCTAAACATAAGCAAAGGCAAGGGAAATAATTATGGCAAGAATATCGGGGGTTAATTTGCCTCCAGAAAAACATATAGAGATCGCATTAACTCATGTTTACGGAATTGGGCGTGCTTTGAGTAACGAAATTTTAAAACAAGTTAATATTAAGCCTTCTGAAAAGACAAAAGATTTAGATAATAGTGAATTGAAAAAAATACAGGATATTATCAACGATAAATATAAAGTGGAAGGTGACGCACGAAGGGTAAAAATGCTTTCCATAAAAAGATTGAAAGACATTGGTTCTTGGAGAGGGGATAGGCATAAAAAAGGTCTTCCGGTGAGAGGTCAGACAACTCGGATAAATTCAAGAACAGTGCGGGGTAATACTAGAAGGACGGCTGGCTCAGGTAGAAAAGGAGCTCCAGCACCGAAGTAATAACCTAATAGCTCCGCTATCAGAATTTTGATTCGCTAAGGTATTAATATATAGTCTTGAAACAAGAACCTGCAAAATTCATAAATTATAATTTATTCATTAATAGTTTCTAGCATGGGAAAGAAAAAAGTTATTAAAAAAAGTCAGGAAGAATTGCTTAAAGAAAGAGAAAGCATTGAATCAAAGATTCAAAAGCAGGAAATGAAGATAAGTAAAGGAAGTCAGATCAGAGAAGCAAAACTTTTTGTTTATTCTTCTTACAATAATACAATTTTAACCTTAACTGATTTAGGGGGTAATGTTTTAGCTTGGGCAAGCGCTGGCAAGATTGGATTTAAGGGAACAAAAAAAGGCACTCCTTATGCTGCTAATAGAGTAGCAGAAGTGATGGCACAGATAATTCAGAAGATGAAGCTTGAAAATATACATATTAAGGCCAAGGGAATTGGTGGAGGCAGAGAATCAGCAATTAGAACTTTGGTTGCCAAAGGTGTTGATTTGTCCTCAATTGAAGACATTACTCCAGTTCCTCATAATGGCTGTAGACCTCCTAAACCAAGAAGACTTTAATAAATTATGATAAATCCAAAATGTAAAATTTGTAGAAGGACTGGTAGAAAATTATTTTTGAAAGGAGAAAAATGCAATTCTACTAAATGTCCAATGATCAAAAAAGCCTATGCTCCTGGAAGTACGGGCAAGCGAAGGAAGAGGGGTCTCTCCGAGTACGGTAAAGAGTTGAGGGAAAAACAGAAATTAAGAAATTTCTATAATTTAAGAGAGAGACAATTTAGAAAATATATTGATGAAGTTTTGGAGAGGATGCATAATGCTTCTGTTAAAGAAGAGAACCCAGCAGAAGTTCTTATCAGAATCTTGGAAAAAAGATTAGATAATATTGTCTTTAGGTTGGGCTTTGCTGACAGCAGAAGTCAGGCTAGACAATTGGTTACTCACGGGCATTTTTTGCTCAACAATAAACCGATAAGAAGACCAAGCACTATTCTGAAAAAGGGAGATAAAGTAGGGATTCGTCTAAGTTCCCAAAAATCCCAGTTTTTTATAAAACTAGCTCCTAAATTGAAGAATTTTGAAACAGCAAGCTGGTTGCTTTTAGATAAAAAGAGTATTGAGGGCACGGTTCAAGGTGTGCCAAGCCTAGAAGAAGCACTTCCTCCAGCAGAGATTTCTTCTATTTTTGAATTTTATTCCCGATAATGAGATTGATAATTAATAACTAATTAGTCTGGCCCCGACTTCCACGACTTCCCAGACCTCTTTATGAGGTCGGAGAGGGAGCAAGTGTTGGGGGGCGGTTAATCACTAACCATTAATTAATAAATTTAAAATATGATTCCCTTGCCTAAATCTTTTAAAATATCCGAGAAAAAAGATAATTATGTTTCTTTTGTAATTGAAGGTCTTTACCCAGGTTATGGGGTGACTCTTGGAAATGCCTTAAGAAGAGTATTATTATCTTCCTTATCCGGAGCCGCTATTACTGAAGTTAAAATAAAGGGCGTTGACCATGAATTTTCTATCCTTCCGGGCATTTTAGAGGATGTTATAACTATTTGTCTAAATCTTAAGCTGCTTAGATTCAAAATTCATACTGATGAGCCACAGAGAGCAATTCTAAAAGTTAAAGGAGAGAAAAATCTTTTAGGTAAAGATTTTGAATTGCCATCACAGATTGAATTAGTTAATCCGGAACAGCACATTGCTACTCTGACAGATAAAAAGGCTTATTTAGAGATGGAGATTTTAGTTCAAAAAGGCATTGGATATGAGCCAAGAGAAATGAGAGATAAAGACAAATTGGAAATTGGTCAATTGAGTTTAGACGCTGCCTACACACCGATGAAAAGAGTTAGCTTTGATGTTGAGAATATGCGAGTGGGTGAGCGCACTGATTTTGACCGTTTGATTTTAAATATAGAAACTGACGGCACAACAGACCCAGAAGAAGCACTGATGTCAGCGATAGAAATTTTGACAGAACATTTTTCTTTGATTGTTGCAGAAAAGAAAAAATTGGATGGGAAGAAAAAAGATAAATCAGAAAAGAAAAAACCAGGAAAAAAGAAAGTTAAAGAATTAGAAAAAAAGAAAGTTAAAGAATCGGGGAAAAAGAGCACAGCTGTTAAAAAAACAGTTAAGAGCGTTAAAAAATCTAAAGCAAAGATTAAGAAAGTTGTAAAGCCGAAGGTAGTTGCTAAAAAGAAAAAGAAATAGCTTATGAAAAAGCAAAAAAAGGGAAGAAAATTTAATAGAGAAAAAGATCAGCGTAGGGCGCTTATGAGAAGCATAGCTCGTTCTTTGATTTTAAACGGGAGAATTGAAACCACTGAAGCAAAAGCAAAAGAATTATCTCCTTATATTGAGAAAAAGATTACCAAAGCTAAAAAAGGTGACCTTTCTGCTAAGAGAGAGTTATTAAAAGATTTTTCCAATAAAGTAGTTAAGAAGTTGATAGAAGAAATGGCTCCTCTTTACAAAAATAGGCATGGGGGTTATACAAGGATTATGAAGACAGGAGTTAGAAAGAGAGATTCTGCTAAAATGGCGATTATCGAATTTGTGGATTTAGAAAAAAATCAAAAATAATTTTATGGAGAGAGAAACTCATACAATTGATGCTGAAGGGAAGGCCTTAGGCAGAATAGCCACTGAAGTGGTCTTGTACTTGCGTGGTAAGCATAAGCAGGATTTTATGCCCAATAAAGATGCGGGTGATTTTGTAATAGTTAAAAACTTATCAAAAGTTAAATTTTCAGGTAAGAAATTAGAGCAGAAAAAGTTTCATCATCATTCCGGTTATCCTGGAGGAATAAAAGAAGTTCCATTAAAAAAGGCGTTTGCTCGAGATTCTGAAAAAGTGCTCAAAAGGGCAGTTTTAGGAATGCTACCGAAAAATAAATTAAGAGCAGAACAGATTAAAAGATTAAAGACAAAAGAATAATATGATAGAAAAAGAAAAAGCAACAACTAAAAAGAAAGTAGTAAAGAAAATTGCTAAGAAGACCGTTCCTGTGAAAAAGGCGGTCCCTGTGAAAAAGAAAGCGCCGAGTGTCAAAAAAGTTTCAGCTGTGAAAAAGAAAGCTTCGGTAAAGAAAGTTCCAATTTCTACTTCTACTTATTCCGAAGGAGTGGGGAGAAGGAAAACCGCTGTTGCTAGAGTTCGTATTTTTTCTAAGTTGAAAAATGAGTTTATCGTAAATGAAAAAAATTATTCTGAATATTTTACTACCTATCAGACAAGACATGCTGTTATATCTCCTTTGATTTTAATGAATATGGAAGATAAGTTTAAGATAACGGCAAAAGTTAAAGGAAGTGGACCGCATTCTCAGGCGGAAGCAGTGAGGCATGGCTTATCTAGGGCGCTTGTAAAGTTTAATCCAGAGTTTAGAAAGCGTCTTAAAAAAGCTGGGTATTTGACGAGGGATCCAAGGATGAGAGAAAGGAAGAAGTTTGGCAAGAAAAGAGCTCGTAAAAGTCCACAATGGTCAAAGAGGTAAAATTTTAAAAGAGAAAACCGCGATATTGCGGTTTTCTTTTATCTCAAAATATCTTTTGAGATATGGAGATTATTTTTACTCAAGACGATGAGTGATTTTTGTTTTTCTAGCCATGAGATTTTTGGATTGGGAAAGACGGATAACTCAATGAGATTGGGTTTGTCTCTGTCATCAATTTCAATAATTTTTATTGAATCATTAGCCCTGAATATTAAATAGTGATTATTTAACCAAGAGAGATTATCTAATTTTTCTGTTATTCCGATTAAGCGGAGCTTTTCCTGTTTTTGTCTTTGCGGCTGTTGCGTTTGTTCTTCAAGAAACATTATTACAATTTCGTGTTCATTTCTTAGTAATATCTTTTCATTATTCGGAGAAAATTCATATCCTTTAAGTGAGGCGAATACTCTTGTGAGTATATGGACATCGGGGTCAAGAAAATATAGAGTTTCATCTTCTTTTATGAATATTTGCGATAAGCTATTGCCAATAATTTTGTAATTAGATTGTCCGTTGATCGATAAGGGTTTAAGATTTAATATCTCTGATAACTCAACTTTGTTTTCTTTTAATTCTCCCTGATACAGAAATCCGGAATCATTCAGCCAGATAATATTTTTATTTAGAAAAGTGTAGCTTATTATTTTTTGGCTCAAAATAGGGAGCTCAATATACTGGAGTGAAGACTCTCTGTTTGCTTTAAAAGAAAATAGAGCGTCGTCGTTGTAATATTCTGGCTCGTTGCCTGTTGTAGGTTTTTCTATTTTTGAAGCAGTTAAGATTAGCTCATCGCTATTAGCCGGGTTGAAAGAAATGCTTTTTATTTTTCCTTGTATATTAATGGGAATTGATTCTAGCCCATTGGATAAATTAATTAAAAAATATTTATTTTCTCCTACTAAACTTGTTTTTAATAGTCCTTTTTTATAATCATTTGAGAATTCTACTGACTGAAGCAAAAGAGTATTGCTTTGTTTGAGCCCAAGAAGCTTTGATAATTCTTTTTCTTTGACAAGAAGAGTTGATCCTTTGGTTTCTAGATTAAAGAGTTCCAAAATCCAGCCAACTTCGTCATATTTTTTTAAAACTAATTTTTTTTGGTTTGGAAGAACAAAGAAATCAGAAATTCCAGAGAATAATAAAGAAAAGTCCGGGTTTTGCGGAAAGAGCTGTATGTCTTTACATTCAGTCACTTTTTGTTCTTCAACTTTAAGGGTTTTTTGCCAAGAATGACAGTTCTGCTTTTCAATTTTTATTTCATATTGTTTTGGCATTAATCCGCTAATAAAAGCAGAGCCGAAAATGAAACCAGTTTTTTGGGAAACTTTTTGGTCAATTGATATCTCGCTTCCATTTGGATTTATGTTAAAAAACAGACCACCGGTTTGGACTATTTCTCCGTTTCTGAAATCAAATCTATATCCTTGGGAATAGAAAATGAGAGTCGGCGTAAAAATTAAAAAACCGAGCAAAGTGGACACAAAAAGAATTTTTTTGAATTTTTTAGTCATTGCCTCTATTATATTCATTTCTTGCTTAATTTCAAGCTATTTTGGATTTATTCTCGGAATAATTGTTGCCCACAACAAGGTCACTGGGAAGCCCGGCCTCCCAGGTGTTATGTGAATAAAAGTTGTATTTATTTAAGAATTTTGGTATTATATTGTTAGCACAATGGTATCGGCGCCTGATTAAGGGTGTGGCTAAGGATGTCGACTGGACACTCTGGAACTCTCGGGTCACCCCTCTGCGTGGTGCCCACAAAGGAGGTGCTTCTATTATGAAGCGCTGTAACACCACCACTGGAGGTTTTGTCTACTAACCCATTCGGCCTGGTTAGAGAGATCTCGACGGCTCTCAATGGAGCCAACCTTCAAAAGAATCCCTGGGAAATGCTGTCCGGCCATTCGGTTGATCAGCGTTTCCCATGGGAGATTTATCAAGTAATCCTTGATATTTTTTTGTTTAATATTGCTTACAAGGCCCGTCCTCGTAAGTAGAAGTATCGTTGATTGAACTTGATATTCTTTTTATTTTAATGTAAGGTAAAAGTAATTAAATAATATTATTGTGGCAGAGAAATTTATTATAAACGGAGGCAAAACGCTCAAAGGAGAAATAAAAGTAAGGGGCGCAAAAAATGCTGCTTTTCCTATTTTGGCAGCCACTCTTTTAACTGATGAAACTTGTGTGATAGATAATATTCCTTTAATAGAGGATGTTTTTAGTTTTATTGAGATATTAAAAACCCTGGGCAAGAAAGTTGAGTGGCTGGAAGAGAGAAAAGTGCAGATTGAAGGTAAGCTCAAAGAGCCTAGCGTAGAGACAGGGGAGCTAATTAGAAAACTTAGAGGTTCAGTTCTGCTTTTGGGTCCAATTTTAGCGCGACTTAAGAAGTTTAATCTGCCTCAACCAGGTGGTTGCTTAATCGGAACTCGACCTGTTTCCACTCACCTTGATGCTTTTAGGCAATTGGGTGTAGAAATTGAAGTGAAAGTTGATAAAAACAGGGAATACTTTCAGCTGGAGTTGAAGAAAGAGCCGAATAATAAAGTAATTTTAAATGAATTCAGCGTTACTGCCACGGAGAATGTTTTGCTGTTTGCTAGTTTTTTTGAAAAAGAAACAATAATTAAAATAGCTGATTGTGATTATGAGATACAAGAGTTGAGAAAGTTTTTAGAGAAGATGGGAGCAAAGATAGAACAAGTTTCCTCTCATACTTTTTCAATAAAAGGCAATCCAAAATTAAAAGGAGTAGAACATAGAGTTATGAATGATCCGATTGAAGCAGGCACTTTTATTCTGATGGCCGCAGCCACTAAAAGCGAATTGACAATCAAGAATGTTGAAGTAGATTACTTAGAGCTTGTGATAAAACGATTAAAGGATTTTGGTTTGCCAATAGAAATAACTGATGAGAATACTGTGAAAGTAAAGCCTTGGGCAGTTTTGAAAATGGAAAAAGTTCAAGCCCTACCGTTTCCCGGTATTGCGACTGACTTATTGCCTTTATTCGGAGTTTTAGCTACTCAGACAGAAGGCACAACCTTAATTCATGACCCTTTATATGAGGGTAGGTTGCGTTATTTAAATGAATTGAATAAGATGGGAGCACAGATCATTTTTGCTGACCCGCATAGGGCGATCATTAATGGACCGACAGAATTAAGAGGCGTGGGAGTTGATAGTCCTGATCTAAGAGGTGGTGCTTCTCTAATCGTTGGTGCTTTACTCGCGAAAGGAGAGACAATAATTAATCATATTGAACAGATTGATAGAGGATACGAAAAAATAGAGGAACGATTACAAAAGATAGGGGCAGATATTAAGCGAGTAAAATAAAATTTTAAACTAGTTATGTTTATTACAAAAATCGGCATTGATCTTGGAACCTGTAATTCGCTTGTGTTTATCCCTAAGAAAGGGGTTGTTTTAAGTGAACCCTCGGTTGTTGCTATAGCCCCTGACGAAAATCAGATTTTAGCAGTTGGTCGGGCAGCAAAAGAGATGACTGGCAGAACTCCAGAAACAATAGTTGTTTATCGTCCGATGAAGGACGGAGTGATTGCTGATTTTAGGGTGACTGAAGCAATGCTCAAATATTTTATAACCGCTGTGAAGCCGAGGTTTCAGTTTTTAAAACCCGAGCTTATAATTTCCGTGCCTGCTGGCATTACCTCCACTGAAAAACGGGCAGTTATTGAAGCTGCTACTTTGGCCGGAGCAAAAAATGCCTATATTGCTAAAGAACCGATTTTGGCTGCTATTGGAGCAGGTATCCCCATTCATACTTGTTCGGGACACATGATAGTGGATATTGGAGGAGGAACTACAGAGGTAGCGGTTATCTCTTTGGGAGGCATTGTGACCTTTAACTCGGCTAGGGTGGCTGGAGATAAAATGAATACAGCTGTGAGCGATTATATTAGAAAAAAACATAACTTAGCAGTAGGAGAACAGACAGCCGAAGAAGTTAAAATAAAAGTGGGAACTGCTATTCCGGAGAAAAAGGAGAGAATAATTGAAATTAGGGGTAGAGATCTAATGTCTGGCATGCCTAAAAGCGTTAAAATTACTTCCAATGAAGTGAGCTTGGCGATTGAAGATGTTCTGGCTGATATTATACAAAGCATTAAAGCGGTTTTACGGGAGACGCCTCCGGAATTAGCTTCTGATATTATGGACAAGGGAATGATAATTTCAGGAGGTGGCGCTTTGCTTAGAAATTTGGATCAATTGATTGCTAGAGCAACCGGAGTGCCATGTTTTTTGGCAGACGACGCATTTTATTGCGTTGCCAAAGGCACTGGCGCTGTGCTTGAAAATCTTGAAGCATATAAAAAAAGTGTTATGAGTAAGAAGTAATGGATATCATTGGCCATAAAAAACAATGGCAATCTTTAAAGCAGAGTGCGGAAAATAATAGTTTAGCTCACGCTTATTTGTTTTATGGTCCTTCTGAGGTAGGCAAGAGAACTTTCGCTGTAGAACTTTCTAAATTATTGCAAAAACCGGAAGAAAGATTGGCTAATTTCTTGATGGTTGAGTCGATTAAGGGGGAAGAAGATAACAAAAGAGAAAGCATCCATATACTTCAAATAAGGGATATTAAGTCAAAGTTATCGCTTTCTAGTGCGTCTGACGGATATAAAATTGTGATCATAGACAATGCTCAGTCAATGACTCTTGATGCGCAAGGAGCAATACTGAAATTATTAGAAGAACCAAGGGGTAAAACTTTGATTATATTGATTGCCGAACTTAAGGATCAGCTTTTAGACACTATAGTTTCCCGTTGTCAGCTTATTAGATTTTCCGTTTTATCCAACAAGGAGATTACAGGGTTTCTTAGCTCTCAAGATTTGACTGACTCTGATAAGAAAATTGCCCTTTGGCTTTCTTTTGGTAAGCCTGGGCGAATTATTAATTATTTAGGTAGAAAAGAAGAAAGAATAATTCAAAAGCAGAAACTCAAAGAGATAAGAGAGCTTATCGGCGCTCCGATTTATGAAAGGTTTGCTTTAGCGGAAAAACTTTCCAAAAATAGAAATGAGTTATTACCTTCGCTGGAGGTTTGGCTCCATTATTTCAGAGAGGTTTTGTTAAAGAAATTAAGAAAGGAAAAAATTAAAAAAAATTATTCTTTCAATGATTTAAAAGAGATTATTAATACTATCGAAAGAACAAAATATTTCTTGACCCAAACCAATGTTAATCCAAGATTAGCTTTAGAAAATCTTTTATTAAAAATATGAAAAAAATATTTATTTATATTGTAATCATAGCAGTAATTGCGTTAGCAGGGGTTTTGGCTTGGCGGTTTTGGCCGAAAGCGGAGCTGGAAGAGCCCTTGTCCGATTGGGAAATTTATAGAAATGAAGAATATAGGTTCGAGATGAGATACCCTAAGGACTGGAGCTATACGGTACTTGCAATGCCATTTAATCCTATAATATTTGCGCCCAGTGATAAAATATCAGAGCTCGAACAGCTTGGCTTACATGGTACAATGCAAGATGATTTATTTACCCTTATGACCGTTGTTTACGATAAAATTTTCTTTGAAGAAGAATTTCTGCCATATATATTAGGTGATCGTGTATCAGGCGAATGGGTCGAGACAACCCCTTCGTCTATTGATATGGGAGGAATCGAGGCGACCTATTATCTCTCCGAATATAAAGATTTCAATACTGGTCAAAAGACAGGAGAGAAAAGCGTTAGGGTAATCGTGAAAATAGATAATGGTTATCTTTCGATGATGCTCATTGATTATCAATATTTGGGTGTATTTGAGAACATCCTCTCCACATTTGAATTATTAGATTAAGAATATGTACAAACAAAGTATTGAGAAAATTAAACCGGAATTAGAAAAAATTGTTGAATTTTTCAAGAACGAGATGAAAAAAATTAGATCAGGCAAGGCGAGTCCGACCTTGGTTGAAGATGTGATAATCGATTGTTTTGGCTCTAAGATGTCTTTGAAGCAATTAGCTGCCATATCCTGTCCAGAGCCGAGGCAGATGATTATCCAGCCCTGGAGTAAAGAATATTTAGAGCCGATTGAAAAGGCATTAAGCAAGGAGGACTTAGGCTCTTCTCCGATTGTTGACGGTGAGCTCATAAGAATTAGCTTGCCTTCTTTGACTGGTGAGTTTAGAGAAAAACTTTTAGTGCGAATAGGCAGAATTGCAGAAGAAGCGCACCAAACAATTAGAAAATGGAGAGACGAGGCATGGAAAGAAATTCAGGAGAAAACAAGAGCTGGAGAAATTTCAGAAGATGATAAGTTCAGAGGTAAAGATGAGCTACAAAAAGAGATTGACGAATACATTAAAATTATTGATGAAGTACGAGAGCGTAAGGAAAAAGAAGTAAAAGAATAAAATTATGTTTTTAGTTATAGTAGTATTCATTCTTATATTCAGTTTTTTAATTATTTCCCATGAGATGGGTCATCTTATCGCTGCAAAAAAAGCAGGTGTTAAGGTAGAGGAGTTTGGTATGGGTTATCCGCCTAGAATATGGGGTAAGAAGTTTAGAGGCACGATTTATTCAATAAATTGGATTCCTTTTGGTGGTTTCGTAAAGATATATGGAGAAGACTTAAGTGAAGAGAGTGTTAAAGATAAAACAAGTTTTTATAATAAACCGCCAAGAGTCAAAGCAATAATACTTTTGAGCGGAGTATTGGTTAATATCTTGGTTGCGGTTTTGTTTTTTTACGCATTTCTTGGATTCAATGGATTCCAAACTTTCCAGAGTCAATTGTTTGATTATCAATTTCCTTTTGGCGAACAAAGAGATAATATTGCTGTTTCTTATGTCGCACCAGAAAGTCCAGCCGAGTTAGCTGGGATTGAGCCCTATGATTTGATTTTATCTTTCAACGGCAAAGAGGTAAGCGATGCCGATAATTTTATTTCTTTAATAGAAGAAAAACAGGGAGAGGAAGTAATCCTTTCACTTGAAAATTTGAATACAGGAGAACAACGTTCTGTGGCAGTCGTGCCAAGAGAAAATCCTCCGGAAAACGAGGGTGCCATAGGGGTTGGTATAGCTCGAGTTAGTCGTTTAAGTTATAAGGGGACAGATAGGATTTTTTCCGGCTTTATTCATGCTGCCAATATCTCACATTTTTCTTTTTCGGTATTGGGTCATCTTATCAAAACCTCTGTGCAGGAGAGAGATATCAGTTACATTTCTCAATCAGTGTCTGGGCCCGTAGGAATTTTAGCTTTTACGAAGATTACTATGGCCGGTGGCTTCTGGCAGGTTATAAATTTAATTGCTATAATTTCTTTAGCCCTAGCAACCGTGAATATTTTGCCTATTCCAGCGGCCGATGGCGGGAGATTGATGTTCGTTCTCTATGAAGTGATATTCAATAAGCAAGCTCCTGCTAAATTGGAGAGAATGGTTAATCTGATCGGCTTTTATATTTTATTAGCATTACTATTCTTGGTGACTTATAAAGATATAATTCAGTTCAAAGATATTTTGTTTTAAATCATGCTTCAATCAAAACTTTTCTATAAAACTAAAAAATCAGCGCCCAAAGAAGCCGAGGCAATATCTCATAAGCTTCTTTATAGAGGCGACTTTATTGACCAATTAGGTTCAGGTATTTATAGTTTTTTGCCTCTGGGCTGGCTTGTACATCAGAATATTGCCAATATTATAAGAGACGAAATGAATATTCTTGATGGGCAGGAGATTTTTCTTCCAGCTATGCATCCTAAAAATGTCTGGGAGCAATCAGGTCGTTGGGACAAAATGAGACCTCCTTTGTTTAAGCTTAAGGATAGTCATAAAAAGGATTTTGCCATGGGTCCAACTCACGAAGAAGTTATGGCAAAGATAGCGAAAGGTAGGATAATTTCATATAAAAACCTGCCCTTGGCTTTGTTTCAAATTCAGAGTAAATTTAGAAACGAAATGAGATATACTGGTGGACTTTTAAGGACTCGCGAGTTTGTGATGAAAGATCTTTATAGTTTTCACGCCGATCAATCCGATTTTGAAAAATATTATGAAAAAGTTGCTAAAGCATATTTGAGAATTTTTGATAGATGTGGAATAAAAGCATTAAGAGTAAAGGCGTCTGGCGAAGGTTTTACAAAAGAGTTTACAGATGAGTTCCAGGCGATTACTCCAGTTGGAGAAGATACTATTGTATTTTGCCAAAAATGCGATTTTGCCCGGAATAAAGAAATATCTAAACTTAATGAAGGAGATAAATGCCCGCAATGTGGATCTTTGCTTAAACAAGAAAAAGGTATTGAGATTGGAAATATTTTTCCTTTAGGAACCAAATATTCCGAATCGTTTGATTTGAAATTTAAAAACAAATCAGGCGAAGAAAAATTTGTCATTATGGCTTCTTACGGCATTGGAATAGGCCGACTAATGTCAGCCATTGTGGAAACGCATAATGACGCAAAGGGCATTCTTTGGCCGAAAGAAGTTGCTCCATTTTTAATTCATATTATTCCAGTTGAGATAGGGGATAAGAAAGTGGAAGCAATGGCGAAAAAGATTTATCAGAATGGACAAGAGAAAACAAAGAGGGTAATATATGATGACCGTAGAAACGTGAGTGCGGGAGAAAAATTTGCTGAATCAGATTTACTTGGCATACCGTTCAAGGTTATTGTGAGTAAGAAAACTTTAGAAAAAGATAGCGTTGAAATTGAGGAAAGAAGCGGAAAAAAGTCTCGGCTTATTAAAATTAAGGAGGTACTAGATTTTAATTTTTATGTTTAATAAATTATTTCATAGTTTTGGCAAAGATATAGCGATTGATTTGGGCACTGCGACTACTCTTGTTTATATAAAAGGACAAGGCATTGTTGCTACAGAGCCATCGGTCGTTGCTGTTAATCAAAAAACAGGCCAGGTTTTAGCTATAGGAGATGAGGCAAAGAAAATGGTTGGCAGAACACCAATGCATATAACAGCCAGTCGTCCATTGGTTAAGGGCGTTATTTCTGATTTTGAAGTAGCAGAGCAGATGCTTAAATATTTTATAGAAAAGGCCTACCAACGGAGAAC
>Ga0075120_10002396_pt1 | contig 13628 bp, 13 predicted proteins | sample AntAceMetag02UKL_FD_69792 | JGI IMG/M metagenome (GOLD analysis project Ga0075120, IMG submission 69792) | Saline lake microbial communities from Ace Lake, Antarctica - Antarctic Ace Lake Metagenome 02UKL | ecosystem: Environmental > Aquatic > Non-marine Saline and Alkaline > Saline | place... | reverse complement strand
CTGACTCGTTTAGCAGATTTAAAAATCAAGGTCAATCCAAGAAACATTGAAGCAAAATCGATTTGCTGTTATATATTCTTAATTCGGACAAGTCAGAAGAGCTGATAGCAAAAAACAGAATGTCGCAAAGTCTTTATACAACCGGAAAAACAAAAAATGAACAAAGTCGTCAACAGATACATTCTGAGAGAAATCTCCATTCCCTTTTTTCTGGTTCTCTTCATACTCACCTTTGTCCTCCTGATGGGGAGAATCCTTCAGCTCATGGATCTTATGATAAACAAAGGAATAAACTTTACAGACATAGCGAAACTTATTCTTTACCTGATGCCCTCTTTTCTCATGATTACCATACCTGTATCTCTTCTCATCTCCATACTTATGGGTTTGGGAAGACTTTCCCGTGACAACGAAATAATTGTGTTGAAATCATCGGGACTGAGCCTGTACCAGCTTGTGCCACCTATAGCGTTAGCCTCTTTGTGCGCCTTCATCATAACTGTAATTACAGGCTTTTTTCTTATCCCTTACGGTAACTTTGCGACTAAAAACCTCCTGTTCGATATAGCGAGACAGAAGGCAAGTATAGGTATTAAAGAGAGAATATTCAACGACGACTTCGCCGGTCTTGTACTTTATGCGGAAGAGATTCCACCACACGGAGATTATATGAAGGGCTTATTCATACGTGATAACCGTATGTTGAAAGAACCCGCTACCATTATCGCACAAAAAGGATATCTTATCTCAAATCCGGAATCCATGCAGATAACTCTAAGATTGGAGAACGGAAGTATCCACACGACAAATGCCGATCTGACAAACTATAGAAAGATTGATTTCAGTTCCTATGACATAAACCTCGATCTGTCGGAATCAATTGGAGGCAAAAATAAAGAATTCGTAAAGGACAGCAGGGAAATGTCGCTTCCCGAGTTGATCAGAAAAAGCAGGATCCCCGGCCTGAAGAAAACTGTTTTGAAAGATTTTATCATTGAGATCCACAAGAAGTTTACCATGCCCTTTTCATGTATTATCTTTGGTATAATTGGAATCCCACTGGGTATTTCAAGACAGAGAAGCGGAAAATCAAGGGGTTTTGTTATAGGTATTATTGTTATTATGATTTACTATGTCCTCCAAATTGGCGGGGAGGCATTGGGTGAAACTGGTATGCTCTCCCCTGCAACAGGTGCATGGATGTCAAACTTAATCCTGGGTGTCATCGGTGTATACATGCTGATTATGACTGCAAAGGAAAAATCTCTTGTGCCTGCCTGCATCCGACATATCGGGATACGGATATTTAAATGAATATTCTCGACAGATACATTCTTAAAGAATTTATAAAGATATTCACTCTGATACTTGTCTCTCTCACAGGATTGTATCTGATCACGGACTTTTTCGAACGTATAAGGATGTTCCTGAGCAATAATGCCACCCTGGGTCAGATGGTGTCTTATTCTCTTTTGAATATACCCATGATACTGTCACAAATGATACCGGTCGCCGTTCTGCTGGGGACTCTCCTCTCGTTCGGGCTTCTATCGAAGAACTGTGAGATAACAGCCATGAAGGCGAACGGTGTAAGTCTTTATCGCATATCACTTCCCATCATTATATTGTCCTTTGCAATCTGTATAGCAGCGTTTCTCCTGAGTGAATTCATAACACCATACACAACTCAAAAGGTTAAATATATCAAGTTGGTGGAGATTCAGAAGAGAGAAAAACTGGGCAGTTTTAAACAAAACCAGATCTGGTACAGGAGCGAAAACGGAATATACAATTTTTCCATGTTCGATCCTCGAACAAATACACTCAAAGGGATAAGAATCAATCTCTTTAACCGGGACATGAACCTCTATGAGAGGATAGACGCAAAGGAGGCGCAATGGGAAGATGGCAGGTGGGTATTCAAAAATCTGCTCGTAACAACCTTTCCCGAAGATGGGTTCCCTTTACTTGAAAAGATATCGTCAAGGGTTATAGATCTTTCTGAAAGTCCTTCAGACTTTATGACTGTTCAGAAGAGTACCGAAGAAATGGGCCTGGTAGAATTGAACAGTTTTATAAAAAAGACACGTTCCGAGGGATATAACACCACAAAAGATCGGACAGATATGCACGGAAAGATCGCATTTCCGCTGGTAAGCGTTATCCTTGCTATATTAGGTATCTCTTTTTCACTAAGATCGGAGAGGAGTGGAGGAGTCGCTCAGAGTATAGGCACGGGTATTATAATCGGTTTTTCATACTGGATTGTCTTCGCCTTTACCATATCTCTGGGTCGCTCCGGAACCATACCACCTCTATTAGCGGCATGGGCTGCCAATTTCATATTTGGAATCGCAGCCCTGATTATGTTCATGCGGGTAAAGACGTAACCAGCTGAGGTAATTAGGCTGTTAGGCTGTAGGCCGTTAGCAAAAGATCAAACAACTTCCTGCCGTTATCTTAACAGTCTTCAGTCTAAAAAGCTTCAGCCTTTAGTTTATCTACCTGTCTATGTCCCCATTTCCCAGGAGTTCAGGTATTTATTCTGCTCAGGTGTAAGTGTGTCTATCCTGACATTCAGCGATTCCAGTTTTAATCGCGCTATCTCTTTGTCGATATCTTCGGGTACACCGTAGACCATATTGTCCAACTCACTCCCGTGTATTACGAGATACTCGGCGGCGAGGGCCTGGTTGGCAAAACTCATATCCATGACACTTGAAGGATGTCCCTCAGCAGCGGCAAGGTTTATCAGCCTCCCCTCCCCCAGGATATATACGCGATTCCCATTTTTCAGCGTATATTCGTCAATAAACTTCCGTATCCTTCCGGTATATTCGGAAACTTCCTTCAGACCATCTATATCCAGTTCAACATTGAAATGGCCGGAGTTTGACACAATAGCCCCATCTTTCATTTGTAGAAAATGTTCACTGCGGATGACATTTATATCCCCTGTCAATGTACAGAAGAAATCTCCTTCCTCGGCGGCTTCGGCAATTGGCATGACCCTGTAACCATCCATAACCGCCTCCAGCGCGCGAAGGGGATCCACCTCTGTCACAATAACATTTGCACCCATTCCAGAGGCCCTCATCGCGAGTCCTCTTGAACACCAGCCATATCCACAGATGACAAAAGCAGAACCCGCTATCAGTCTGTTTGTGGCCCTTATGATTCCATCCAGCGTGCTCTGCCCGGTGCCGTACCTGTTGTCGAACATGTGCTTCGTGTTAGCGTCATTCACCGCTATCAGGGGGAATCGCAGGACTCCTTCACCGGCCATTGCCTTCAGCCGTATAACACCGGTGGTTGTTTCTTCAGTTCCTCCAATAATTCCGTCTATAAGATCCTGGCGGTCTGAATGTATAGTCGACACAAGATCGGCGCCGTCGTCCATAGTTATCGCCGGCTCTGTGTCCAACACCGAATTTATATGCTTGTAGTATGTGGTGGTATCCTCCGCGTTGATGGCGTGCACCGCAATCTCCTGATACTTTACCAGATAGGCGGCAACATAATCCTGCGTACTCAGAGGATTCGACGCGCACAGGGAAAGTTCGGCACCTCCAGCTTTCAGCGTTTCCATGAGACTGGCTGTCTCTGTCGTAACATGGAGACATGCACCCAGTCTGACGCCCTTCAGCGGTTTTTCCTTTTCAAACCTTTTTTTTATGCTGTTTAAGACCGGCATACTCTTGTTTGCCCAGTCAACACTCGATTTTCCCTCTTCTGCCAGATTTATATCTTTAATATCGTAATCCATTTTTTCTCCTGATTGTTCATTTCAATTCTACGGTGTCGGAATGGTGCTCCCGTTCTGGATTCTGACCCCTATTTCCTGTCTTCAGCTTCCTTCTTCAACCTTTCCACCATATCTGTCTCTTCCCACGCATAATCACCCATAAACAGGGTTTTCGGTATCTTCCGGTAGATATCGCCACTGAGCAGGTCGAAGCGCTCTATCATCCCCTTTGGTGTAAAATCAAAGACTTTTTCCACTATACCTGACAACTTTTCATCCGACACAGATCCTGTGCCAAACGTGTTGACATAAATAGACATCGGCTTGGCAACACCTATGGCATAGGCCAGCTGCACCGAACACCTGGTTGCTAGGCCGGAAGCAACAATATTCTTGGCCGCATAGCGCGTCCCGAATACAGCGGAACAGTCAACCTTCTCGGGCGACTTGTTGACGACCGATCCTCCGCCAAGCTGCGCTCCGGGATATCCTCCATAGAGCTGACAGACAAGCTTGCGACCTGTGACACCGGAATCAGCCGCGCTGCATGAATGAACCGCTTGCCATTCTCCGGTAGGGTTAAACATGAAATCGGTTTTGTCATTCACCCACTGCCCTAGACAATCAAAAGCTATCTTTCTCGCTGTTTCCTCGATTTCTTCACTTTCCGCCACATGGCGATAATCGATGGCGTTAGACATCAGTACCTTCGAAACATGCGTCGGCCTGCCATTTTTATCATAATTTACCGTTACCTGCCCTTTGCCATCGGGCGCAAATATGGGGTTTCCGCAATCCTCAAACGCCCTCATCATCCTGTTGACCAGGACATAGGTGAGAGGAAGCAGTTCCGGGGTTTCATCACAGGCAAATCCATACATGATCCCCTGGTCTCCCGCGCCTATTTCTTTATATTTTCCAAGTTCAGCGCGCGTTCCCAGGTTTATATTGGGTGATTGAGGGATAATCGCATTGAAAACACCCATCGAATGCCCGTTGAGACCTACAGCCGCATCATTATAACCCAGGGACAATACCGTCTGGCGCAGACTCTTCTCAATATCCACATATATCTTCGTGGCAACTTCCCCGCCCACTATGCAAAAACCCTTCCCCAGAAATACCTCCAAACCGCAATGGGGCATGGTATTTATATCCATTCCTGCTTTTTTCTCCCCATCCAGTATCCTGGCTATGATATTCGCCGCGATGGTATCAGCCACGATATCAGGATGTCCTACCTTGACTCCCTCAGACGTTATTTGCATGTTCTGTCTCCTTTTTAATTCGTTGTTGGATCTCCGCAGGCGAAGCAATACCACCCGATATAATCAGGGTAAATGCCTCTTCAACCGTCATATCAAGATTGATCAGATCTGTTTCCGGTATCATTATGTAAAATCCCGATGTTGGGTTTGGCGTAGTAGGAATAAATAGATTCACGCATTTTTGTGATGTCTTTGATTGCACTTCTCCTTGAGTCTCACCCGTAACAAAAGCTATTGAGTACAAACCCTTACGGGGATACTCTATCAAAACTGCTTTTCTGAAACTTTCTCCCTTATCACTAACCACGGCCTCAACAAGTTGCTTTAAGGCATTGTATATACCCCTCACCAGGGGTATCTTGCTCACAAGTTTCTCGCCCAGAACAACGGCCTTGTTACCAAGATAACTCTTCGTCACAAGGCCCGCGATAAAGATAAGTATCAGTGTAATTATCACCCCGAGGCCCGGTATATGAAAGGGAAGTATCTGGTCGGGATGAAACCTTGCAGGGATAACTCTTACCAGTTTGTTCATCATCCCTATGATAAGATAAAGGACATAAAATGTCACACCAACAGGAATAATCGCAGCTATACCCGTCAGAAAAACACCCTTGATCCTTTTACTGATTTTCTTTCCCATTCATTGCCTCTCAAGACTAACGGGTGTATAGCAGAAAGCACCACCCACTGCAACAGCAAAGGCGGGGCACATATGACCCCGCCTTTCTGAGAATCACAGATTGTAAGAATCGTTACACACTCATCGCTTTTTTCTTTATCCTGTTTTTATCATCAAGCAATACGCACCTGGATGCCCAGCCTTTTGCCGAATCGTTTTCAACGGATGCATAGCTTGCGATAATTATGATATCACCCCTTGAAGCTTTTCTTGCAGCAGCCCCATTCAGGCATATAACGCCGGACCTTCTCGCACCTTTGATTGTATAGGTGGAAAATCTCTCCCCGTTGGATACATTGTATATATCAACTTTTTCATAGGGAAGCAGATCCGCAACATCCATAAGATCTTCGTCAATGGTTATACTACCCTCATAATCGAGATTGGCATCGGTAACAATCGCCCTGTGAAGTTTTGATTTCAGCATTATTCTTTGCATCTTTTCACCTCACTATTCATTTTCTCCAAACACATAATTATCTATAAGTCTGGGCGTCCCCACCCAGACAGCGAGAGCCAGCACGGATCTTTTTTCAAGATGTTCGACATCTTTCATCGTCTCAACATCACATATCTTGACATAATCTATTCTGGTACCGAGGTGTTTCTCAATGAAATTCTTTACTTCTTTTATTATTGTGCCGGCATTACGCTGTCCCTGATCATAAAGGCTCCTGGCAAGTTTGAGTGAACGGCTCAGACTCAATGCGGACCCCCGCTCACCTTCTTTCAGATACGCATTCCTGGAACTCATGGCAAGACCGTCCGGTTCTCTGACGGTCGGCATTCCCACAACTTCAATATCCATGTTAAGATCTGCCACCATTCTCTTTATCACCACAAGCTGCTGAAAATCCTTCCTCCCGAAGATAGTGACATGAGGTTTGACTATATTGAACAGCTTTGCGCAAACAGTAGCCACTCCTCTGAAGTGTACAGGTCTTGTCAAGCCACAGAGATTGTTAGTTACATTTTCTAAATTTACATATGTCTGGTAATTTTCAGGATACATCTGAGAATTCGGTGGATAGAAGATAACGTCAACCCCGACATCTTTAGAGAGTCCTTCATCTCTTTCAAAGTCTCTGGGATACTTGTCCAGATCCTCATCCGGGCCAAATTGCGTAGGGTTCACATATATGCTGGTTACCAGACAGTCCGCCCGTTTTTTTCCCGCTTTCATCAGTCCCAGATGTCCGTCGTGGAGGTAACCCATGGTAGGAACAAAGGCGATCCTCTTACCCCGGAGCCTGAGCGATTCTGAAAAATCCTGCATGTCGCGTACTGTCTTAATAATCTCCATATGGCAGCAGTTTCTCCACAAAAAAAGCCTCTCCGCTTTGAAACGGGAGGCCCTGAAATCGCACGTTATACCAATTCCGACTCTCTTCCGTCCCAGTCCATAAATGGATCCAAGCAGACTTCCCAGCGTCTACCAGAAGATTATTCTCCTGTCAAGAAATTTATGCATAAATGTTAGAATGACACTTGCAATTTTGTCGCGGATCGTTTAGATTTAGCGGCATTATAGAAAGTCAAAACTCGGAAGTCTTACGATTTTTAGTCAAACGGTCTTTTGCTGACTATTGACAAACCAATATCAAGACTTAAAATATTAGTTGGAATTTACCTTTGTCATAAAAAATCTTGATCCACAACAGGAAGGAAAATAAATGCCGGCTCTATATGTATGTAAGAAAACACAGGAGCTCATCGTGGAACCCTGCGATGATAATACCTGTGAGTGGTGGCTGAAAAACGACACCTTTTGCAATTGTACCTGGGTTGCGTGTAACTATGGTCCTTTTACGCTCGAGGAGGTCGGCGACATGATGGGCGTTACCAGAGAGAGGATAAGGCAGATAGAAGCAAAAGCCCTCAAGAAACTCCGGCACAAGAAGAGAAAGGATCAATTGATCGATTTTGCAGCAATGCAAGAATAACCTACACTTTTTTTCTCGATTTGAGATTGTCAAAAAATCTTTTCATATGTTCTCTTATCTCTGCCCTCGAAAAAAGAAGTTCGCTTATCTCAAATTCGTATTCCAGGGCTGTGGCCTTATCAAGACGCGGAACAATATCTGATATCTTTTTTACAGCTTCGATCGCCCTGGCAGGTCTTAGGGAAAGTTCACCTGCAACTGACATTGCGACTTTCATAAATTCCTCCGGGGGAAATACCTTGTTCACAAGTCCAATCCTGAGTGCCTCCCTCGCCCCGATGGGTTCGCCCAACATGGCGATCTCTTTGGCTTTGGCGGTTCCAACGATTCGCCTGAGCGGATCGAATAGTGGGTTCAGACCAAATTTCAACTCCGGATGACCGAATATAGCCGTCTCGGAGGCAATAACCATGTCGCATACAGTGACAAGGTTAAATCCTCCTCCAAGGGCTATCCCGCTTACCGCAGCTATAACAGGTTTTCTGAAAGTGTAGATCTTCTGGAGATTTTTGATCATCATTCTCATGTAATTCTCAAATTCATCACCTTCCAGGATTGATGCTTCTTTCAGATCAACGCCGGCAGAAAATACATTATCACCCCCGGTCAGTATAACAGCTTTAACGGAATCATCCTCTTCCATCTGACCGAAGCAATGGAGCAATTCATGTCTCATCTCTCTGGAAAGTGCATTCATTTCACCAGGTCGATTCAGCGTCAGAATAGTATAACCTTTTTCTTTTGTGATCAGTATGGTATTATATTTCATATGAATCCGGCCGGCTGTTCACCATCTTTTTCAGTTCTTTGCCTGTTTTGAAGAACACGGCATTTTTTGCAGGCACATAAACTTCTGCCCCTGTTTTGGGATTTCTTCCCATGCGGGAGTTCCTTGCGGTAACGCCAAAGACCCCGAAACCCCTTATCTCTATCTTTTCCCCCTCCGAAAGTGCCCTCTTCATACATTCGAAGATAACATCCACTGCAAAACTGATATCTCTTTTCGAAAAACCAGTCAGCATGATCCGTGTTTTTTCAACCAGATCTTTCTTTATCATATTACATCCCATATACCGGTTTATATAAGTAGCTGATGCCGGTCCCGATTCCTCTGAATTCTTCAGAAATGGCAGAGATTGATTCACTTGCGATATACCGAAGCAGGCTTTTTCGTTTCTTTTCAGGATAAATGACTTCCGGCTTGCCTTCTATCCCTGCAAGATCTGTTGCTATATCGACTGCATATTCCATATTGCCAAGATCGTCAACGAGGCCTGCCTTAAGTGCCTGCCTGCCGGTAAAGATCCTTGCACTGGCAATATTTTCCATATTCTCCCTGGAAAGATTTCTATTTGACGATACTGCCTCAATGAACTGGTTGTGAATATCATCAATTACGTCCTGAACAAGGCTTTTATCGGCTGTCGTCATTTCACGCACTGGAGATCCCACATCCTTATATCTGCCTGCCTTGACAACTGTGGTCTTCAACCCTATCTTTTCCAGCAAATCTTCTACCTGAGAAAACTGTGCGATGACTCCTATGCTTCCGGTTATAGTACCGGGATTGGCAACAATCCTGTCAGCGGCACATGCAATATAATATCCTCCCGATGCCGCAACCGACCCCATTGAGACAACTACTTTTTTGGTTTTCTTCAAGCGTAATACCTTGTCATATATCTCCTGAGAAGGGACCACCGCTCCGCCTGGTGAATTTATACGTAGTACGACTGCCTTGATATTGTGGTCTTTCTCGTATTTATCCAGTTGCCTGATAGTGTCTCCCGAATTGCGCAGGATTCCTTCTATCGTTACAACGCCGATTTTGTCTTTGTCTCTAAAGGAAAATTCCTGATTCTTCTCTCCGGGAAAAACAAGCATGCGAAAAATCAGAAAGAAGAGCATTCCAACAATGGCAAGAAGCAGGAAACCTGAGATCACTGGGTGTTTTTTCATTAATACTCTCTCAAAAGAGATGATTTTCTGTAAATGATCAAAACTTTATGCCTGACAGTATGTCACCAAGATTGGAAACAACTTTCTCATTATTGTTTATATACTGTTTCTTAGACTTTTCATCAGAAGCCTTCTTAGCATCCTTAATGCTCAGACCTATTTTCTGGCTGGCAGTATCAACATTTTTTATAACCGCTGATACAACGTCCCCAACAGAATAGATGTCTCTGGCAGATGTAATTCTCTCGTGGCTTATCTCGGATATATGAACCAGACCCTCTATTCCCTCTTCTATTTCAACAAAGATGCCAAAGTCCGTAATATTTGTCACCTTGCCGGTAATTATAGATCCCGGAGCATATGTGGATACAAGTTTTTCCCATGGATTCTCCTCAAGTTGTTTGATTCCAAGGGAAAACTTCTCCGCATCCACATCAATTCCCAGAATCATCGCCTCAATTTCCTGGCCTTTTTTATAGAATTCCGCCGGGTGCTTTATTCGCTTTTTCCAGGAAATATCCGATACATGTATCAAACCGTCAATATCATCTTCAATTCCCACAAAGATACCGAAATCCGTAATATTTTTTATCTCACCTTTTATAACGGTCCCTTCGGGATATCTTTTTTTAAGCTCTACCCACGGATTAGGCATTGTCTGCTTGAGGCCAAGCGATATTCTCTTGCTTTCAGGATTCACACTCAGCACCATCACCTTTATAATATCATCCACAGATAATATCTTGGAGGGATGCCTTACCTTTTTGGTCCAGAACATCTCAGATACATGCACAAGGCCCTCGACTCCCGGTTCAATTTCAACAAATGCCCCATAATCCATAAGGCTTACAACTTTCCCCTCTATGATGGACCCGACGGAATATTTCTCGATAATGGCGTCCCACGGATTTTCTGTAAGCTGTTTAAGACCCAACGACACCCTTTCTTTTTCTCTGTCAAAACTGAGAACCTTAGCGGTTATCTTGTCCTCCCTTGAGAATGTCTCCGATGGATGTCTTATCCTTCCCCACGACATATCGGTAATGTGCAATAATCCGTCTATACCTCCGAGATCTATAAACAGACCATAATCGGTTATATTCTTTACAATACCTTCTATTATTTTACCTTCTTCCAAAGTTTCAAGTGTTTCTTTCTTTTGCTTTTCTCTTTCTATTTCCAGTATGGCTTTTCTGGACAGGACAACATTGTTTCTCTTTCTGTCGTATTTCAGAATCTGGAAATCCATAGCCTGCCCGATATACCTGTCGAGATCCTTTCCCGGATGTATACTGACTTGGGAACCTGGAAGAAAGGCGGGGAATCCGATATCAACAGAAAGCCCTCCTTTTACTCTCTCTACAATCGTACCTGGTATTGTGCCGCCATCTTCGTACACCTTTATAACATCATCCCACATTTTCATTCTGGAAGCTTTTTCTTTCGAGAGGATCAATTCGGCATCTTTTCTCCGGTCTACGAGGACTTCAACCTCATCACCTACAGAAATCGTTATATTACCATCACTGTCTGTAACCTCACTGAGATAAAGAACTCCTTCTGTCTTGTAGCCAACATCAACCATCGCCGCATCATCATTTATCTGGACTACTTTCCCCATTACAACCTTGCCAATAGCGACATCCTGCAGATTCTGCTCATAGAGCTCTACAAAGCTTATATCCTCTTCCTCCTTCTGAAACACCACCTCCTCAATATGCTCTGCTTCTTTTACTTCCGGTTCAGTTGTTAAGTTACCTTTGTTAACCATTAATAATACCCCCTGAGATTTTTCTGGAACTGCATTTAATCTTTTTCAAATAACATACTGAACGTAAAATATCAAGCATGGTTATGCCTCCAAATCCTATGCAGATTTAGAGAAATCAGTCCCTTTTAGAAAATTCATCCACAAAAATCATTTTATATGACTCTTCCAGCTGTCAACTCTGACGAACTCGTAAAAAGTCAAAAGCTCACTAATCTGTCATTCCCGCGAAAGCGGGAATCCAGCAATTACAATCAGTTATGGATTCCCGATCAGGTCGGGAATGACAAAACGGCAAAAACTCCGACTTTTTGCAGAAACTGTCAACTTTTACTCACACAATAAAAAACGTGGAGTCCTGGACATGAAATTACGTATAACCCCTTTTACCCGTCATACATATCTTTTTGCCATTCATTTATCTCGATATCACGTGCGAACCCATGCAGGACTGGATACACCGGTCAGGGCAAAAGGACAATCCCTACTGAATCCAAACACAAGTTCAAAATAACAAGTTATTCGTACTTTTTACGGGTGTACAAGTTTTACTACATCCTCTATAAAACAAGGTGGTAAATCCAGGCTTGAGGACAACCTTGATTAAAAGTGCGAAAAAAGTTACAAGCGATAAAATATCATGAAATTAGATGCTCACCACAACACAACAAAAATATTCGTCATTGCCGCTGCCCTCCTCTACATTTTCGTGTCAGCAGGAACTGCCTTCGCTTCTTTCACCATCAAAGATGAAAAGAAACTGGGAAAAGAATTCTATGAAAAGCTGAAGGACAGGGGTATCTTCGTAAAAAATCCAAAAGCAAATGAATATATCGACAGGATAGGACATCTTTTACTTTCGCATGGTAAAACGCCTTTATTTGACTTCACTTTTTCCATAATTAACAGTTCCGGGATCAATGCCTTCGCAACCCCTGGAGGTTATGTGTATGTTTACAGCGGCCTTATAGAGATTGCCGAAAACGAGAGTCAGTTAGCCGGAGTGCTGGCACATGAGATAGGACATATAAAGGCCAGACACATAGCGCAAACCATCGAGAACTCAAAAAAGATAAACATCGCAACCGCCGCGGCAATCCTGGCCGGTGTCTTTCTCGGGGGCAGCAGTGAACTAAGCGCTGCAGTCGCAAGCTTTTCCATGGCGACAGCGACAACTCTCAATCTTAAATACAGCAGAAAGCATGAGGAAGAAGCCGACCGCCTCGGGATGTCATACCTTGTAGAAACCGGATATAATGGCGAGGGCATGCTGAATTTTCTGAAAATTATGAGAAAGTATGAATTCTATTCAAATTCCATCCCCTCTTATTTTCTGACCCATCCCGGCACAGGAGACAGGATAATATATATGGACGGTCTACTTCAGACAAGATACACGAAGGGAGGTGCCGAAAGTATAACAGGAGGTCTGGGAAGGATAAAAACTATACTGGTCATTGGCGGAAAAGACCTTGACTCAAGTCTCAGATATTTCCAGAACGTGTTGAAAAAAGATCCCGACAACCTGGATGCCCTGTACGGGCTCGCGGTCATTCAGGAAAAACTTGGCAAGACGATGGAATCCTTTTCTAATTTTCGCAGGGCATTGTCGATTTCCCCTGATGATGCCGGCATTCTCCGCGATCTGGGCATCAGCTACTTTAACCTTGGGAATATATCCGACGCGATAAACACCCTGCAAAAAGCCCATTCCATAGACGAGAAAGATGCCGACACTATCCTGTATCTCGGAAGGGCATACGATACCGCCGGCAATTATAATGCAGCCTTCAATCTCTATAAAAAATTCATGAAGAAAAATCCGGATGACATCTCTGTATATTATAATCTGGCAATGATCTGCGGCAAAATCAACATGCCCGGAGAGTCCCACTACAATTTCGGAATTTTCTTTAAAAAGAAACACAAACTTAAAAGCGCGCTCTTTCATTTCAAGGCCGCTCAAAAATTCTTTCCACCCGACAGCGAAATGGCAGGGAAGATCAATAAGCAAATAGACTCCATCGGTAAAAATCCAGCAGATCACGGGGACTAACGCACGAAAGATTGACATCTGCGCTGAAAACATCTCGGCGATATCAGTCGGATACTGTCAGGATTGGAAATAGAGGAATTTGGCACATTGACATTTTGTGTTCATGTGCTATTTTCCCCATAGCATACAACAATTTCAGGGGGTACAAATGAATATTACTGTAAAAACGGGGGCTCTTACAAATTTCGATTGCGAGATACTGCTTGT
>Ga0075120_10002395_pt1 | contig 13630 bp, 7 predicted proteins | sample AntAceMetag02UKL_FD_69792 | JGI IMG/M metagenome (GOLD analysis project Ga0075120, IMG submission 69792) | Saline lake microbial communities from Ace Lake, Antarctica - Antarctic Ace Lake Metagenome 02UKL | ecosystem: Environmental > Aquatic > Non-marine Saline and Alkaline > Saline | place... | reverse complement strand
GTAATACTAAGTATTCGCGAAGACGTAAAGGAACCTTATATTTATATGGGGTTTCAAAATCCGCCGACAAAAGAGGAGTTTAAACGAATGATTGAGGAGCAAAATAGTGATGACATTCTCTCTTGCTTTGATAAGATTCCAATAAAACCAGGTGATGTTTTTATGGTTCCGGGTGGAATGCCGCATGCCATTGGCGAAGGAGTTTTTATGATAGAGATTATGGAGCCAACAGACTTTGCCGTTCGGATAGAGTTTGAACGTGGCGGTTATGTATTGCCGGAGGAATCGAGGTTTATGAATAGGGGTATCGATTTTGCCCTTTCAATATTCAACTACGAATCCACTCCTGTAGAAAAAATTAAAGAACAATTTTTTTGCGAACCTCGCTTATTGGAGACGCAAAATACAAGCTCAGAATATATATTAATTGATGAGCAGAAAACTAACTGTTTTAAAGTCAACCGAATTAAGATAGAGGATAGTTACGTAAAAGAAGCTGCCTCATTCTACATCGGAATTGTTACAAAAGGATTTGGTGAAATTGAAGTTAATGGGCAAACCTTTCCAGTAAATGAAGGTTCTAAATTTTTTGTGCCTTGTCAAACTGGAGCAGTCAAATTTGAGTCAGATTTGGGAATGGAAATAATTGCCACCTTTCCGCCAGAATAGAAATTGTAAGTTGAAATATGGCAAGTATTACTCTTGTAAAAAAAGCTAAATCATTGAAATATTCAGGAGATGTGGGAATAATGAATTTCAAATTTGAAATGGCACCGGAAATATATTTGCCAAAATCCAGAAATGTTTGGGATAGCTATTTTGACTGAAGAAATAACTGATGAATATTGCATCTGAAATGAGGTCAGCTTTTTGTATAAGGCATAAAATGATAAAATAGTATTTTCTCAGTATTTCAAATATGTACATTTTTACATTTAAGTATAACAAGCAATATTTATGAAAATACATCTACTATTTTTTACTATTATACTATTGTGTTTAGGTTCATGTAATACCGAAAAACACAGTTTGACTCCTGTGGACTATGTAAATCCATACATGGGAAATATCAGTCATTTGCTGGTGCCAACATTTCCAACCGTTCACTTGCCCAATAGTATGTTGCGGGTTATTCCAGCGCGTCATGATTATACAACGGATAAAATGCATGGGCTTCCTGTTATGCTTATGTGTCATAGAGGTAACTCTGCTTTCAATATTAGTCCCGTTTCAGGAAACAATATAAATTTATTACCGGTTTACAACTATAGTTACGATCAGGAAGAGGTAACTCCCTATTCCTGGGATATTTTTTTAGACGATAAAAATATTGAAATTTCATACGGGGTTTCGCATCAATCAGGCATCTATTACATGGATTTTGCTGATACGGATGATAAATACCTGCTAGTAAATAACCCTGATGGCAAAATTGAAATGAATAAGGGTGTGGTTACAGGATATCAACTCGTGACCAATGCAATTACTGGAGACACCTTAAAAGTGTATTTACACCTGGAAACAGAACAAACCGCTGACAAAGCAGGTATTCTTTCTAATGGCGAAATATCAACAGCAAGCAAAGCTGAAGGAATAAATAATTGTATAGCCATCCAGTTTAGCAGCAACACAAAGCAAATCAAAGTTCGATATGCTGTGTCTTATATTAGCGAGGCTCAGGCAAAAGCAAATCTATATCGCGAAATACCCAATTATAACAAAGATAAAGTAACCCAATATGGTCGCGAACTTTGGAATAAAGCATTGAGTAAAATCATGGTTGAGGGGGGGAGTAACGATGACAAAACAGTATTTTACACTTCCAGTTATCGAACCTACGATCGTCCTGTTTGCATTTCAGAAGATGGGAAGTATTTTAGTGCATTTGATGGAAAGGTTCACGACGATGAAGGAACGCCTTTTTATACCGATGATGGGCTTTGGGATTCTTACCGTGCTGCTCATCCATTAAGGTGCCTAACCGAAAAAGAGATGGAACTTGATATCATCAAATCCTATATTCGTATGGCCGAACAGATGGATGAGTTTTGGATGCCGACATTTCCAGAAGTTAGCGGTGATAGTCGACGAATGAACTCAAATCATGGTGTGGCTATAGTATTGGATGCTTATAGAAAAGGTCTAACTGATTTTGACCTTAAAAAAGCATATTTAGCCTGTAAAGGTGCAATTACTGAAAAAACATTAGCACCATGGTCTGGGTTGAAAGCAAATGAGCTCGATCAATTTTACAAGGAGTTTGGTTATTACCCTTCCTTGCACCATGACGAAGAAGAAACCGTAAAAGATGTACGTCATCGGAAACCGGTCCCCGTAACTCTCGGTACTGTTTACGATGAATGGTGCTTGTCTCAGATTGCAAAAATTATTGGCGAGGAAGAAGATCATAAATATTTCCTGGAACGCTCGTTTAATTACCGCAAGCTTTTTAATGCTGAAACTGGTTTTTTTCATCCAAAAGATAGTGAGGGCAATTTTATTATGCCATTCGATTATCGATTTTCGGGTGGACAAGGTGCTCGAAAATTTTATAATGAAAATAACGGTTGGGTTTTCCGATGGAATGTTCCACACAACATACCAGATTTAATTGATCTTATGGGAGGAAGAGAGCAATTTATAGCAAACCTTGAAGCTACTTTTAATGAACCCTTAGGTAAAAGTAAATTTGAGTTTTATGCCCAATTACCAGATCATACGGGCAACGTTGGGCAATTTTCAATGGCGAATGAACCATCGTTTCATATACCGTATTTATATAATTATGCAGGGCAACCATGGCTTACTCAGAAGCGTATTCGTAAACTCTTACACGAATGGTTTCGCAACGATTTAATGGGTATTCCCGGCGATGAAGATGGTGGCGGAATGTCAGCTTTTGTGGTGTTTAGTCAAATGGGATTTTATCCAGTCACTCCTGGATCTCTAACATATAATATTGGTAGTCCTATATTTGAAAAGTCTACAGTTGGTTTGGGAAATGGCAAAGTATTTACCATTAAGGCGCAAAATGTTTCTGAAAAGAATAAATATATTCAATCGGCCACATTAAATGGTAAGGAATGGAATACACCTTTTTTCAATCATAGTGATATTAACGAGGGTGGTGAACTAATTTTAAAAATGGGACTAAAAGCAAATAAAAAGTGGGGAGTTGATTGAATCAACACAAACACGAATAGAATACAGAGAATTAGTTCTCAAATAAATAGAAATTATAAAACAGAGAAAACTAAAATATGACACAATTTTCATTTTGGGGATTAACTTTCTGGGACATTGCGGTTCTCTTAATATATTTTATTGTAATAATATACATTGCCATACGTGCATCACTACGAATTAAAAACAGTGAGGACTATTTTATGGCAGGCCGGAGATTTGGGAAACTGGTTCAAACCTTTGCTGCCTACGGACAAGCCACTTCAGTAGAAAATGTTACTGCCACCACAACCATGGTAAATGCCAATGGTGCATCGGGTATTTGGGCGATGTTAGCAGGTGGCTTAATCAACCTTCCTGTTTTTTGGATGACTTCTATTTGGTATCGCCGTTTACGGGTACTTACCATGGGCGATTTTTTTGAAGAAAGATATGGCTCGAAACGTATGGCTGCCTTTTACGTAATGTGCCAAAGCATTTATTTTGTAATGATAGGAGCTTTTGGATTAATGGCAATGGCGAAGACAGTTGCTGCAATTACTGCAAAACCGGAATCAGAATTAACAAAAATTGAACGTGTAGAATACAATAAAGCACTTGAACTTGAAAAACTGGAAGCTGCTGATTTTGCCTTACTGTCAAGTATTGAACAAGAAAAACTATCTGAATTACAATTGGTGAATCCCAAAAAGGAATACTCATTTATTAATGAGAATTCACTTATCTGGATAGTTGCAATAGTAACACTTCTTTATGCGAGTATTGGAGGGCTGGCAGCTGCTTTTATGGTCGATTTGTTGCAGGGAATATTTACCATCGTGTTATCCTTAATGCTCATTCCTTTTGCCATGGTGAAAATAAATTTAATGCATGGAGCCGAAGGAGCAATGGGATCATTCGAAACAATTCATAAAGTTTTGCCAGCGTCATTTGTTGAATTATGGGGATCGCCCAGCTTAATAGAATTTAGCTGGTACTGGATTTTGTTCTTTTCAATAATGATTGTGATAACCACAGCGGTGCAGGCGAATCAGTTAACAGCTTGCGGCTCGGCAAAAGACGATTACACCGCACGATATGGTTTTGTTTCGGGCATGTTGCTGAAACGATATTCAACCGTATTATGGGGTCTTTTGGCATTGTTTACAGTGGTATTATACGGAGGAAAAATTGCGGATCCGGATTACATTTGGGGACATGCAACACGCGATTTACTCGGCCCCGCAGGTTTTGGATTGGTTGGATTAATGATAGCATGTCTTATCGCCGCGCTTATGTCAGCTAAGTCGGCATTTATGATAACAGCTGCGGCCATGTTAACCAATAACCTTTACAAGCCATTCTTTCCGAATGAAACGGAAGCTCACTATATTAAAATGGGTAGAATATTTGGAGCATTGTATATGTTTATTTCAGCCTATTTCGCAACAATATCGCATGGTATATTCGAGCTGTTTAAAATGACCATGATGTTTAATGCTATTCTGGCCGCATGTTTCTGGCTCGGAATGGTTTGGCGTCGTTCCAATGCTGCAGGAGCTTGGGCTTCAATGCTTATTATGTTTGTAACAACAGTAGTCCTACCTTTTGGTATACCGGCATTTTCAGGAGTGCGTACTTCAGAATATTTAAGCAAAACTACTTTGGCAGTTCCCGTTAGTCGGAATTATGTGGCAAGTGAAATGGATGTTCAATTCAGGGATGAAGCAATCGCCAAATGGGAACGTTTAAATGCAGCCGGTTTATCAGAAGGCGATTGCCCGGGACTACTCCAAATTGGCGAAAGATTTGATAAAAAGGTACTTCTCCCTAAAAAATCAATTTTCTGGAGCGACGGTTTAGAATTTACAGAAGGAAAAACGGCCGGACTTGGAAACCTTAAAGTGGAATTAGTTGCGCTCGATTTATGTGGCTGGGATTTATCCCAAAATTCATATTCGCTAAATGAAACGATTACCTTTATTTTTCGCATAATTTTCCCATTCGCCATTTTAATGTTGATCTCGTATTTTACCTTGCCTGTTGACAAAATACGACTGGATCAATTTTACGGAAAAATGCTCACACCCGTTGTTGGAACTCATGAAGATGATGAGCATGCAATGGAACAAACAAGAGCAAACCCAAACCGTTTTAGACACTTGTTACTATTCCCCAATTCAAATTGGGAATTCCGAAAATGGAACCGAGAGGATTGGGCTGGGGTAATAATCTCAAGCCTTGCAGCGGCAGGTGTAGTAATCTTGCTTATTCTATTAGTTAGCCTGGGAAGCAGCTAGCTTTTTATTCAAAATAATATAAATTGACAAAACAATAGATTATGAAAAAAACAGCACTAATTAGTAATCCAATGCCAAATATGCCATGGGAGCCGAAACCTGATAATTGTCCTGGAATTGTATGGCGGCATAGCACAAATCCAATTATTGATGTAAATCCATTTCCAAAAGCACGCGGGGTTTACAACAGTTGTGTTATTCCTTGGGAAGGTAAATTTATTGGCGTTTTTCGTGCCGACTGGCATTGTATGACACCTTATTTGCATTTCGGAACAAGCGATGATGGGTTAAATTGGGAATTTGATGAAGAGCCAATTAAATTTATTTCACCCGATCCTGAACTGGGCGAACTGAATTTTGCATACGACCCGCGAATATCCAAAATAGACGATGTGTACTACATTAGTTGGTGCTACAATTACAATGGTCCAACAATCGGGCAGGCCTGGACTAAAGATTTTAAAACCTTTCATCAGTTGGAAAACCCATTTCTTCCTTATAACCGAAATGGTGTTCTTTTTCCGAAAAAAATAGGTGATAAATTTGCAATGCTTAATAGACCAATGGGATTGGGAATGGCAGTAAATTATGGCGATATTTTTTATAGTCAGAGCCCGGATTTAACCTATTGGGGAAAACATAGAACTGTATTTACAAGTGGGCCACGAAAATGGGAACGTGTAAAAATAGGGCCAGGGCCAATACCAATTGAAACAAGCGAAGGATGGTTGTTAATTTACCACGGAGTAGCCGATACTTGTTCCGGTTTTATTTACAGCATGGGGGCCGCTCTGCTCGATATAGATAAGCCTTGGAAAGTTATTCACCGCTGCCAATTTCCGATAATGACCCCGGAAGCTATTTATGAAACAACAGGAAGTGTTGATAATGTAATTTTTCCAACTTCGGTTCTTACCGACGGAGCAACAGGTCGTATGGCAATATATTATGGTGCTGCCGATACGTATTCAGCAGTTGCTTATGCTAATGTGGACGAAATTATTGCTTACGTAAAAGAAAATGCCTGGAAATAAACGCATCAACTCAAATGGTGTAATTAACAGATAAACTTTATCTTACAACAATTTAGAATATACTCGACATGCAAAAGATTGATGATTTTTCGATGGAGTTGAATTTTACTGAAACTTATCGGCAGAATATAAATGAACATATTGCCATTCGTGAAGCTAAATGCCATCAGGCGCAGTTTCCGGCAGTACTCGATAAAATAGGTGAAAAAGATAGACTCGCTGGCCGTACCTTTTGGGGCTGGGTTGGATTTAGTCCGCATAACGCACCCAACGGAGCAGCTTACGGTTATTTTTGTCACGAACATAAAATAATTGAAGCCATAGAACGGGGAAATATACCGGTTGAACAACGAGATGGAGTGCATGAAATGCTTCATTTCTGGAAAAAAGAAACTTCAAAAGCTAAAGTAGAGGCAGCCTTTACCGATAAAATGCTTCCGGTATTATTTCGCGACGAGATTGTTTCCTTACCCTACAATTTCAAACCTCTGATTGCAAATCCGATTTACCGTATGGCGGGTGTTTTTGTGGATTACGAAAAATTATTGCGTCTTGGAATTCCTGGATTAATAAATGAAATTACTGAGAAACGAGACAGTTCAAAAGCTTCCGGCGGCGATTATAAACTGTTCGAAGGAATGCTTATTTCTTTGGATGCTTTTATTGACTCGTGTCGCCATTACGAAAAACAAGCTCGTGAACAAGCACAAAAAGTTGCCGACCCAAAACGGGTAGAAGAACTGAATCAATTGGCTGACGTTCTGAATAAAAATGCAACACAAAAACCTGAAACTTTCTATGAAGCGCTACAATTATCGTGGCTTTATACTTTAATGTGTGGTTCCTTAGAATCTGGTCGAGTAGATGTTTATTTGGGTGATTTTTATGTGAATGACATTGATAATGGAGTTATTTCAGAAACTGAGGCATTATCGTTGATGCATTCGTTCTGGAGGTTGATTATCGATTTGTTCCGCGATGTTGACGGTCGAGTTATAATTGGGGGGCGTGGCAGAAGAAATGAAGCCAATGCCGACAGATTTGCTTTATTGGTTCTTGAAACCATGCGAACTTATGGTAAAGACATTCTACCTCAGACAACACTACGTTTCTACGAAGGAATGAATCCTGAACTCATGGAAAAATCCTTGACTCTTATTGGTCAGGGCTACACTTTTCCGCTACTTTATAACGACGATGTATTGGTTCCCAGCGTTGCCAATGCGCACAATGTTCCACTTGAGGATGCAGAACAATATTTGCCTTTGGGATGCGGAGAAATAACCATCGACCATATGGGATTTGGTACACCCAGCGGATCGCTGAATGTGCTAAAAGCTTTGGATATTACTCTTCGTGATGGTGTCGATCACATTATGGATAAACGATTGGGTCTGCCAACTGGCGATTTGTGCGATTTTAAAACATTCGATGAATTTTTCGATGCTTTCAAAAAGCAGTTGGCTTTCTTTATCGAAATTCTTGCAGACCATGAAGAATTGGAATATGTTGAATCGGGAAAACATGCGCCATATTTATTCCTTAGTATGCTTTACGACGACTGTATCGCACGTGGGAAAGCTATTTTCGATGGTGGTATTCGCTATTTGGGTGGTTCATTGGAATCGTTTGGTAGTGTAAATGCTGCGGATAGTCTTACTGCTATCAAAAAAATGGTTTTCGACGAGAAAAAGATTTCAGCTGACACTCTAATAGCAGCTTTGAATAGCAATTTTGTTGGATACGAAAAGGAACACAAAATGCTAGTCGATTGCCCAAAATATGGAAACGATGATTCGTATGCCGATGATATTATGGTCGAATTGCACGACTTTATGTGTAACAAAATCCGCGACCAACGCGAAAGAACAAACTTACATTGGTATTTGAATGTGCTTATCAACAACAAACAAAATACAATACTTGGGCGCTGGGTTGGCGCTACTGCCGATGGGCGTAAAGCGGGTAAAGAAATGGCGAACGCCAATACTCCTGCTGGTGGAAACGACAAAAAAGGGGTAACTGCACTTGTCAATTCGCTTGTAAAACCACGTCACGATATTCATGCCGGAACAGTACAAAACATGCGTTTTGGAAGTGATTTTATTCGCAATGACAAAGATAAATTTGATGCGATTGTTAAAACCTATTTCAAAAAAGGTGGAGCGCAAGCTATGATTACGGTTCTTAATCATGATGATTTAGAAAAGGCTTTGGTTGAACCCGATAAATTTCAGGACTTGTTTGTGCGAATTGGTGGGTTTAGTGCACGTTATATTGATTTACCCAGAGATGTGCAATTGGAAATTCTGAGTCGTAAAACATATTAAGTTTTTTATTCAAAAATGAGCAAAAAAGCTATTGTTTTCGACATTCAGCGGGCATCCTTGCACGATGGTCCTGGTATCCGAACAACCATCTTTTTAAAAGGATGTCCGCTGGATTGTATTTGGTGTCATAACCCGGAAGCCACCAAAGCAGAACGCCAACTGTTTTTTTATTTCGATAAATGTACTCAATGTGGCGATTGTGAAAAAGTGTGCGAAGATGATGTACATCATCTTATTGATGGCAAACATACAATCGAATACGATAAATGTACTTTTTGCGGAAAATGTGTTGAAGCATGTAATTCCAATGCACTAAAGATTATTGGTGCAGAAATGAATGTAGAAGATGTCATGCATGAAATAATGGCCGACTTCGATTTTTACACAAATTCGGGAGGCGGAATGACTTTAAGTGGAGGGGAGCCATTGGCTCAACTTTCGTTTACGATTGAACTCCTTAAAAAATGTAAGGAGATGGGTGTAAATACATGTGTTGAAACATCAGGGTTTGTTTCTGCCACGCAGTTTAAACAGATTTTGCCAGTCGTGGATGTTTTTCTTTTCGATTACAAAGTTACTGACTCTGGAGAGCATAAGAAATATACCGGAGTTCCAAACGAACGCATACTAGATAACCTGGATCTTGCATATAAACATGAGATCCCAATAATACTGCGTTGTATCGTAGTTCCGGGGATTAATGATACCGAACAACATTTTAAGGGCATTTGCGCCCTTGATGCAAAATACCCAAATTTAGAAGGGATTGAAATATTGCCCTACCACACCATGGGCAATAGCAAACGAACCAGCATTGGTGGTGAAGAAACGCTTACTCATCTCAAAACAGTTCTTCCGGAAGTAGCCAATAAATGGATTGAGCAATTGAAAAGAATGGGATGCGAAAAAGTGAAAATTGCTTAGCATAATATTGTCTTAACTGTTGTTTGCAAATAACAGTATGTAATCTATATTCACTCGCTAAAGGGGAAAAGAAAGAATAGAAAATCCGAAAGCCATGTGTGTTGAGTATATATGTGTAAGTGAGTTTTGCAGACTCAGTTAAGAACTGTGAAATGAAGTAGTGAAGTATTCATGCAAAATTACTCACACTGGAAATGGAAAATGTTTCTAAAAAAAGAAGTTGGATGAAAATTGAAAAAATAGAAAAATCAAATGTTGTTGTCGTATTAGTACTACTTTGTTGTATAGTATTTAGTAGCAAAATTAATGCCCAATTTATTGGTTCGGTTACCTGCTTTAATGACAAAGAGCGAGCTGGCGGTAACGTTTATCCATATAATCAATCCTTATTCTTATCAGAAACAGGGGAAGAGGAATGGTGGGATAATATTGTAGAGGAAATATACCATAGCGGAATTGATTTTTCGGCTTTACTTAGCAGAGGATATAGTCCGGGACGCCCGAGTATTGACGCAGGCGACCCTCGAAAAATACCCAATATGATGGAAGCCATGAACCGCAGAAATCTTGGGAATGAATTCAAACTTGCCATTTTCGATGATTGTCCTGCTGGCTGGACTGCAAATCATAATTACGACCAAGGGTGGGGGCATAATACAAATACCCTATTTGATTGTGGAAATACCGACAACTATAAATACATTTGGGACTATAATTTAAAAGTAGCCATTGAAAATATTCCCGATGCTCGACGGTTTAAGATTGATGGAAGAATGGTGATTTTTTTCTGGTCGGTTAAACCAAGGTGGATGAGCAACATAGACAATGGAAACCTAAAAAGAATATTAGAACACATACGTTCTGCATGTCAAAAAGAATTTGGGTTTAACCCCTATTTAATAGTTCAGGATTGTTGGTTCGATAATGATTCACAATTAAATCCAAGTGATGTTGATGGCGTGCATAATTGGTTTTCATCAGCAAGAAAAATTACATGGTCGCTTCATTCACGGGGTAATCTTCCTAAGATAGGAGTAACGAATCCCGGAATTCGTTACGAAGGTCAACCTGATTATACGTTTAACGACCCCCGGCATGGAGAAACTTTAAAAGAAGGATTAGAAGGCACAGTAAATTCGGGCGCACTTATCACTTTATGCGAAGGTTTTACCGATGCAGCAGAAACGGCTGCTTTTTGGAGGAGCAAAGATACCACTTACTACGATTATCCAAATCAGCGCCTGAATATCCTTCGCCGTTATTCGCAAAAGGCATTCACAAATAAACGCCTTGTACAAGCCGAAGCCTGCGATTTTTTTAATGATGTAACACCAGGGAACAAAGGTGAATCATTCAGGGAAGGAGATATAGATATCCAACTAACATCGGATGCTTTTGGTGGCTGGAATGTTTTTAATGCCGAAGCCGGAGAGTGGTTGGAGTGGAAAGAATTGGCCATTCCTGAAAATGCGCAATTTGAGATTCGTTACGCTGCAGAACAAGCGGCACAAATTCAGTTTGTTTTAGGTGAACAAGAAGGTGCTATTTTAACGCTTCCGCCAACAGGAGGAAATCAGGTTTGGGCTAATGCGAGAGATGCCTCTTTTAATATTGCTCAAAACTCCAATCATGATTTAAAAATCAAAATAATTTCGGGTAATGTAAGCTTAAATTATTTCACTATTATTGGCGAAGGAAGTACCGGGTATGTTACAATAGAAAAACCGGTATGCGGAGAAAGATACTTACAAACCGACACAATTTCGGTTAAAACCAGTGTTAATGGTTTTGCTGGTAACATTCAAAAATTGGAGCTTTATGTCGATTCTAAATTTATCGGTAATTCGGAGACGACCAAAATCGATACTTTTTTAACCGGATTACCTATTGGGAATCATTTTATTAAAATAAAAGCTACAACTGAAGATGGAAACTTCTCCATTGATTCTTGTAACATTTACATCGGCTTAAACGCCTACAAAATAAGCCATTCCACTATTGGTGAAGGCTCGGTTATACTTGACCCTCCAGGAGGAACTTATGTGGAAGGTACTCAAGTTTCAATATTCGCCCAATCGGAGTCATCTTTCTTTTTTAACGAGTGGTCGGGTAATTTAAGCGGAGACGAAAACCCGGTAAATCTTGTCCTAAACTCAGATGTGGAAATTGTAGCGACGTTTATAGATGCAAGTAACCCTGATTATAAAGTAAATTTTCAGCCAGACAATTCATCGACTCCAGACGGTTATTTAAAAGATGCCGGATTGGAATATGGAGTGCGCGATAATGGTGAAGTTTACGGTTGGCTTAGTGGAAACAATACCCAAACACGCGACCGAGGGACTCCAGAAGACGTTCGATACGCTACAATAAGCCACATGCAAACAAATGAAAACCGCACATGGGAAATTGAAGTGGCCAATGGAACTTACGTTGTCTATTTGGTTATGGGAGATGCATCGTACTCCGATCAAATAAACACGGTTAATATTGAAGGCATTCTAAAAAAGGATAAAAACACGGAGGGTAATTTTGATGAATATCACGTTGAGGTTGAAGTAAAAGACAATCGTTTAACAGTTTCCCCCGGAGAAGGAGCTGAGAATGCAAAAATCTGTTTTGTTGAAATTACAGCGGATAAATTAACGGGGATTAAAACATCGAATTTGGGAACAGCGAATTTTGAATTAGAACAAAATTATCCTAACCCATTTAATAACGAAACAAAAATTTCATTTAAGTTGGGAAAAACGGCTCACACTCGCTTGACAGTTTACAATGCATTTGGCCAGCAGATAACAACATTGGTAAATGAAAAAATGCCTTCCGGTACTCATCAGGTAAAGTTTAATGCGGATAACTTGCCCTCAGGATTCTATTTTTACCGTATGCAATGTGGCAATAATTCAATGGTTAGGAAAATGTTACTGAAAAAATAAAGTATCGTATTCTGGAGGTACTCAATTAGGAATAAGAATTAGGGCTGAAACCAAAATGTTTCAGCCCTTTTTTAGTTTTTAATACAGCCTTATTTCCATTCTTCTTAATACACCCAACACAAAACGTATAAAATATTTTCTAAAAAAGAAAGAGTGCAACTGGCTGATTATGTTTTGTATACGGGCTTTTGATAGTTGTGCTTAACTGTTTCTTAAAATTTGTTAATCCTGTTAATGCATTTGTTAATGCTTTGCTATAGCACCCAAAGCCTACATTCCCGACCAATTCAAAATCAGATGAACCGTTTTGAATTTAGGTGAAGTATAACTCAATAATCAAAACTATACAAAGTATGACGAAACATGTATTCGAATCAAATTTTACTAATCATTTAAAAATCTAACTATGAAGAAAACGAAAGTTATCTTATTACTTCTATTGTTTCCGGTTTTACTTTTTGCACAAGAAAAGGTATTAACTGGAATTGTAACCGACGGTAGTGGCGAATCACTTCCTGGTGTAACTGTACTTATTAAGGGAACAACTGATGGTACAGTAACAAATATGGATGGAAAATACACCATCTCAAATGTAGCAGAAAATACCACCTTGCAATTTTCCTTTGTGGGGATGATAACACAGGAAATAGAAGTGGGCACGCAAACAACCATTGATATTGTTCTGGCTATTGATGCAATTGGTATTGAAGAAGTTATTGCAGTTGGGTATGGTACACAGAAAAAAGCTACGTTAAGTGGATCTGTGGCATTTATAAAAAGTGAAGATATTGTAGCTTCAAAAAACCAAAATGTTCAAAATATGTTAACCGGTAAATTAGCCGGTGTCCGTGTTGTTCAGAAAACATCTGAACCTGGAGTTTTTAATAATCAATTTGATATTCGTGGTTTTGGTTCTCCTTTAATTGTAATTGATGGAGTTC